>Ga0265314_10001024_pt1 | contig 32580 bp, 26 predicted proteins | sample 4126metaG_FD_203106 | JGI IMG/M metagenome (GOLD analysis project Ga0265314, IMG submission 203106) | Rhizosphere microbial communities from Carex aquatilis grown in University of Washington, Seatle, WA, United States - 4-1-26 metaG | ecosystem: Host-associated > Plants > Roots > Rhizosphere >...
GGTGAACGGCCAGGCCGTCCTTACCACGACCGCCACCATCCTTACCGGCGTCACGGCCACCTACCTCGGCGATCCCCGGGACCTGACCAGCGTCTCGACCATGATCGCGCCGGCCACCGCATAAACCCCGGTCCGGGGCTCCAAGCCTCCTCCGGATTCCGCAAGCGGGCGTTCCTTGCCTTAAGGAACGCCCGCTCGCTTTTTTTGGTATAGTTCTGCTCTCACCTGGTTATGCACCCGCCGCCGTCGGCCGATAAAAAGCCGGTCGGGAAGAATCCCTTTTACCACGAGATAATCCGAAAGCAGGACCATGAACACCGTTAAAACCGATTGGCAGGCCCTCCATGGCAACCACTTCAAAAACACCCGCGCGCTGATCACCGGCGGTGCCGGTTTCATCGGCTCCCATCTTGCCGAGGCGCTCTGCGCCCTGGGCGCATCGGTAGTCGTGCTCGATGACCTCAGCGGCGGCGCCGAAGAAAATATCAAGCCCTTCCCCGTCACTTTCATCAAGGGCTCCATCCTCGACAAAAAAGTACTCGCGGAAGCCACCGCCGGTTGTTCCTATGTCTTTCACCAGGCGGCACTGGGTTCGGTGCCGCGCAGCGTCGAACAGCCCGACCTGTATAACGACGTCAACACCACCGGCACGCTCAATGTCCTCAATGCCGCCCGCGCCACGCACAAAAGCGGCGGGGGGGGCGGGGGGGTGAAGCGGGTCATGTTTGCCGCCAGCTCCAGCGTCTATGGCGACAATCCGGTCCCCTGGATCGAAACCATGCCCATGCTGCCGCGCAGCCCCTACGCCGCCACCAAGGCCGCCGGCGAAGCGCTCTTCCGCGCGTATGCCGCAAGCTACGGCCTCGATACCGCCTGCCTGCGTTATTTCAACATCTTCGGCCCGCGTCAGAACGCCAACAGCGCCTACGCCGCCGTCATCGCCGCCTTTGCCAAGGCGTTTCTCGCCGGGGAGCGCCCGGTCGTCTTCGGGGATGGCGAGCAGTCTCGCGATTTCACCTTCGTTCACAATGCCGTCCACGCCAATTTGCTGGCCGCCCGCGCCGCCGGTCAGATCGGCGGCGAAGTCATGAACGTCGGCACCGGCGGCCGCATCTCCGTCAATCATCTCGCCCGCCAGATGGCCGATATGCTCAGCTGCCCCAATCTTCAGCCCAAGCACCTCGGCGAACGTGCCGGCGACCTCAAACATTCGTTCGCCGATCTCGCCCGCTCCCGCAGCATCCTTCACTACGACCCCATCGTACCCTTCGACGCCGGCCTCGCCGCCACCGTCCAGTGGTACGCCGAAACACTCGGCCGGCCGGCCCGTTGAGCTGTCCGGCACTTTGCCATCTCGATCATCTGGAGGTGTTGCATGAATACAGCCCGGGTCGCTGTCATCGTCGCCGTTTTTGCCCTCGTGATGGGGATCGCCGGGGCGGCGGCCGGAGGGTATTGCGTGCTGCAGAACCGGGAGCTGGCGACCCAGCTCGGCGCCACGCAGGATTCGGTGCAGACGCTGGCGGCGACCAACCAGGATTTGTCGGACCAGCTCGCTAAACTTTCACCGGGGCGGGGCGGTGCGATCGCCGGGCCGGCAAGGGGCGCGGCTGGCAACACCAAAATCGATCCGGAACTCGCCAATGAAATCCGCGGCATTGAGGCCCGGCTTACGGATCTCGACGGCGGCCCGCAATCGCACTTCGGCTTAAAGTCGGACGTCTCGCAATTGAAGCTGGATTTGTCGCGGCTGGATTCCAAAGTGGATGACCTGGCGCGGCGGCATTGAACCAGCGAGGTTCGGCGGCTTCAATTCTTAACGAACGAAAAATGCAGCTCGGCGTGGTTCAGGTTCAGGCGTTTCCAGTCCTGGTGCGCCATGGGGCCAAAGAACGGATGCCGCGGGGGCGGGCTCTCCCGGTCGAGGCGTTCGAAGGCGGCCTTGAAACGCGCGAAGCCCGTCTCCAGGTCCGCGGGCTCGGTGGCAAGCGTGCCTTCCTTAACATTCGGAATGCGGCGGCCGGCGGACATGCCGCGCAGCATGCTGCCTCTCATGAGCCGCATGAAAGGCCGAATAAACCAGGGTGGGCGCAGCGGGATGCCGGTGAATGCGTATTCCGCCCAGGCGCCCAGGTGGTTGAATATCTGGCCCGCGTTCCAGTTGCCCGCGTAGTGGGCGGCGCCTGCACGCTCCAGTGCGGCGATGCGTTCTGCTTCCGCAATGGCCTCGGGAATGGTGTTGAAACGAAGCTTCCGCCGCTGGCTCGATGCTGATTTTTTCATCACGGTCATCCGCATGGCCTCCCTGGTTTTGCCGGACAATGATTTAACAGCCGGGTCGCGGAAGATTCAAATCGCCTTACCGGAAAAGGACGAGATATAACATAAAGCAGTCGCGGGCAGTGGACGATTCAACAGGTAAGCAAATCGGACAAAACAACTGGGATGAAGCCGGTTCGGCCTCGTGTCGAGCCGGCTTTTTTTTCACTGGGTGCTGCCTGATTTCCGGACGGCGCCTCGGCTGATATAGTCCCGCCATCCGTGTGTGTGCGGGCCGTATCAGGGCCCGCGAGGATAGAACGTCAGAAAGGGTGTCGGATGGTGGCGCCGGTAAAAACAGGCAGATGCCTCCTGTTGGCGGCGACGATGCTTGGTGCTTCGCGCTCGGCCGCGGGCCAGAGCAGCCAACCCGTCCAAAACTCCGCGGCAGGGGGCCTTAGCCTGACCCAGTCCGGGGTGCCGCCGCAACCCCAGCCGGCGCCGCATGCCGAACCACCGCAATATCCGCTGACCGGCGATTGGGGCGGCTACCGATCGACGCTCCACGACCGCGGGATCGATTTTGCCGGATCGATCCTGCTCGATACCAGCCGCAACCTGACCGGGGGCTTCACCCAGGACAAGACCGTTTTTCGCTACCTGCTGGACATGAGTGCCACCCTCGATACCGAAAAACTCTTCGGCTGGCATGGTGGAACACTCTTCATTGACTTTCAAAACCACGATGGAAAAAACGGCAGCGGCGACCTGACCCGGGATGTGCAGGGATTCGACAACATCGATGGATCCCATTTCACGCAGCTCTATCAATTCTGGTATCAGCAGTTGCTTGCCGGCGATACGCTCCGAATCAAGGCCGGGAAAATTGATGCCAACACTGATTTTTCATTGATCGAGCACGGCAAGGAATTTATCAATTCATCCCCGAGCTACAGCCTCACGATTTTCCCCATGGTCACTTATCCCGATCCGGCCCCGGGCGCGCAAATGTTCTGGAGCCCCGCCGGAACGTGGTATCTCGCGGCAGGCGGATTCTATTCAAATCAGCACCAGACATTCCTCAATTTCGCCGGCCATCCGGAGGCGATCGAACGGGCGGCAGGCGGTGCGTTTCTGATCGGCGAGGCGGGCGCACGCTGGTCTCTCAGCGGCAGTCTGAATTATCCCGGCCACGCCGCGCTTGGGGCCTGGGGCCACACGGGGGAGTTTCCCAAATTCCAGGGCGGACATGCCGAAGGGACCGGCGGGTTTTACGCCTTCGCCGACCAGAGCGTTTATCAGCAGGCGCTCCCCGGCGGAACCAATCGTGATGTTGGCCTCTTCCTTCAATATGGAGCGTCGGATCCATCCGTGAGCCAGATGGCGCAGCACATCGGCGGCGGCATCACGGCCACCGGACTTCTGCCCGGGCGTCCCGTTGACATTACCGGGCTCGCCGCAAGCTGGGTGCGGCTCGGCGATCTCATCGGCACACGCTACGGCGACGAAACCGCCGTCGAACTCTTCTACCGCCTGCAACTCACAAACTGGTTCAATTTCAAACCTGACCTGCAATACATCCGCCACCCCGGCGGCCTGCCGGTACAGGATGCACTGGTTTTCACCCTGCGCGCGGAAGTGGATTTCTAAGGCGCGGCTGGATCAAAAAAAAAGAGCCGCGCTTCACAGCGCGGCTCGCAGCGTTAACAAACAAATCAACCGTCAACCGGCCTCACCGATAGAATTCGATGATCTTGTTGGTATCGATTTCAAACGGAATCTGCTCCGGCACCGGCAGGGCGGTAATCTTCGCCTCGAGCTGCGCGGGATTGAATTCGATCCAACCGGGAACCTGGTGTCCCGCGAGGCTTTCCATGCTCTCGCGGAGCAGCTTGTGAGCCTTGTCCTTGAAGGTGATCACGTCATTGGGCGAAATGGTATACGAAGGAATGTCGACCTTCTTGCTGTTGACCCGCACGTGGCCATGGGAAACCAACTGCCGGGCGGCCCAGATCGACCGCACAACACCCAGCCGACGCACGGCGTTGTCCAGGCGGGTTTCAAGAAGCTGCTGGAGCGTGACAGCCGTATTACCCTTGGCTTTCTTGGCCTGGGCCATGTAGCGGCGGAACTGCTTTTCCAGCACGTGGTAATGAGCCTTCATCCGCTGCTTTTCGCGGGCGCGCACGCCATATTCCGAGAGCCGCTGGCTGCGGAAGCCGTGCATGCCGGGTGCGACAAACTCAGCCTTGTTGTGCTTGGGAAGGTCGGCGATCGCCATGCCAAGGCGACGGGACAGGCGGACCTTGGGTCCGAGATAACGGGACATGGAAACTCCTGACTGATAGAGGCCGACGCGCTTCCACCCTGTTCCACCAGAACGGTGGGGGGGGAGCAGGGAGAGTCGCCTCTCATATAAAGCCGGCGTACCCGGAGGGAACGGTTCCCGGCGGGCCTTCTCGGCGAATGTCGAACGGAGCACAATAAGGGAATCCGCCGACGTATTCAACCAATCCGCTCGGCCATCGCCCCGCCATTTTGCATCCCGGACCAACCACTCGCATAATTCGGCAAGCCTTTCCCTGTCTCCTGCTCCATCCATGGAGGTTCCTGATGAAAACGTGGCCGCGTCCGTTCGTTGTTTCCGCGCTGCTGGCGACTTGCCTCCTGCTTCCAGCTGCCTGCCAGACCAGTCCAACCGCTACCGCGTCTGCGGCAGCCTTGCCTCCCCCGGCAACCGCGCCGGCGACAGCTCCCGCTACCGCCGCGGCTCGGCCGCACATCCCGATTGACCAGCCGGCCTCCAAGATGACGGACCCCAACTGGGCCGCCCACCATCAGCGGCTGCTCAACCGCGCCCGCCAGGGTGACGTGGATCTCTATCTTGAAGGGGACTCCATCACCGACTTTTTCGCCACCACCGGCCGCGCGGTTTACGAGAAGGAATTTGGCGGCTGGAAGACCGCCGACTTCGGCATCTCCGGCGACACCTGCCAGAATGTGCTCTGGCGCCTCCAGAATGGTGAACTCGACGGCGTGAAGCCCAAAGTCTTCATGCTGATGATCGGCACCAATAATTCGGGCAGCTACTCCGCCGAGGAAATCGCCCAGGGCGTGACGGCCATCGTCAAACTGCTCAAAGAAAAAGAACCGCAGGCCAAGATTCTGCTCCTGGCGATTTTTCCGCGCAATGCCACGGCCGCCAATGCGACCCGCATCAAGCTCAACCAGGTGAACGACACCATCGCCAAACTCGATGATGGCCGGCAGGTGAAGTACCTGAATATCAACGACAAATTCCTGGATGCCCAAGGGACTCTTTCCCGCGACATCATGCGCGATCTCCTCCATCCCACCGCCAGGGGTTACCAGATCTGGGCCGACGCCGTGAAGCCGCAGCTTACCGAATGGCTGGGAGCGCCTGCGGCCACGCAGCCCGCCCCGGCCGCGCCATAAATAGGCGGGCGTTTTCTCGCCGTGGCCTCGATGGCTGTTTTGCCGCCATCCCACGCGCGGCGACGGAGACAGCAGCCTGCACGCCAATTCCTAGGAAATTTGGGGCCTTTCCGTTGATCGCGGCACGATCTTCGTAACTCCGCGCCTGCTGTTGCATCCAAACGGTGTCAACCGTTTCGGAGATTCCAATGGCAACCACCAGGAAACGCGTGCTGCTCTTGGGCGGCGGCTTTGCCGGCCTCTATGCGGCCCTGCATCTTGAAAAAACCATCGCCCGCCGGGATGACGTGGAGGTGATCCTCGTCAACCGCGAGAACTTCATCCTGTTCACGCCCATGCTGCACGAAGTCGCCGCCTCCGACCTCGATATGACGAATATCGTGAACCCGCTGCGGAAGCTGCTCAAGCGGGTCCATTTCTTCGCGGGGGAAGTTGAAAATATCAATCTCGAGCGCCGCACGGTGAGCGTCCACCACGGTGGCGAGCGCCATGGCCATGAGCTTGCGTACGACTACCTGCTGCTGGCAATGGGCTCGGTCACGAATTTTTTCAAGCTGCCGGGATTGCAGGAGCGGTCCCTCACGATGAAAACGCTCTCCGACGCCATCATGCTTCGCAACCGCATCATCGCAAATCTCGAGGAGGCAAACTTCGAATGTTGCGCCTCGGTGCGCAAACGCCTGCTGACTTTCGTCGTTGCCGGCGGCGGATTTGCCGGCGTGGAGACGATCGGCTCCATCAATACCTTCGCGCGAAGCGTCCTCAGGCACTACCCGAATCTGCCCGCGGAGGAACTGCGATTCATCCTGGTCCATCCGGGCGAGACGATTCTCCAGGAACTCTCCCCAAAGCTCGGCGCCTACGCACAAAAGAAACTGATCGAGGAACGCATCGACGTCATGTGCAGGTGCCGCGTGGCCGGTGCCGACAATACCGGCGTCCGGCTCGTCGATGGAACCGTGATCGAAACAAACACCGTCGTCTGGACGGCCGGCACCAGCCCCAATCCGCTCCTCGAAGCGCTCCCGTGCGCCAAAGACCGCGGGCGCATCGTCGTGAACGAATTCCTCGAGGTGCGCGACTATCCGAACGTCTGGGCCCTTGGCGATTGTGCGTGCGTGCCGGACCCGGCCACCGGCAAGCCGCATCCTCCCACCGCGCAGCATGCCGTGCGGGAGGGAAAAATCGCCGGAAGAAACATCGCCGCCGCAATCACCGGCGGGAAGAAACACCCGTTCACTTTCAGAACACTCGGCCAGCTCGCCTCCATCGGCCGGCGACAGGGCGTCGCCAACATCATGGGGATCAACTTCTCCGGCTTTATCGCCTGGTGGCTCTGGCGGACCATTTACCTCATGAAGCTGCCACGCCTGGAGAAGAAAGTGCGCGTCGCCTTTGACTGGACCCTTGACCTCTTTTTCTCGAAGGACATCGTGCAGTTCATGCCGCATAGGGCGGCACATTCACTTAAGGACACCGCGCCCCTGCCCGACATGTTTTCCCCTGCTGAATCCACCGCCCCGGCATCGTGAAGCGTCCGACGCCCGGATATACTTTTCACCATCAAACCCGGAGCCCACCATGCCAGATACCCCCGCCGCCACCGCCGAGGAGCTGCGCCTTCAGGAAGACTGCTCCCGCCGGAACAACTGGAAACGCTGGGGCCCCTATCTCTCCGAACGCCAATGGGCGACGGTCCGCGAGGATTACTCCGGCGACGGCAACTGCTGGGACTTTTTCCCGCACGACCACGCCCGCTCGCGGGCCTACCGATGGGGCGAGGATGGATTGCTCGGAATCACCGATCGCGAGTGCCGGCTCTGCTTTGCCCTCGCGCTCTGGAATCACAAGGATCCGATCCTGAAAGAGCGGCTCTTTGGCCTCACCGGCGCCGAAGGAAACCACGGCGAAGACGTGAAGGAACTTTACTACTACCTCGATTCCACGCCCACGCATTCTTACATGAAGGCCCTCTACAAATACCCGCAGCGCGAATATCCCTACGCCCAGCTGGTCGAAGAAAACCGCCGCCGCTCGCGCGGGCAGGGCGAATTCGAACTCGAGCACACCGGCGCCCTTGACGGGTCACGCTACTTTGACGTGTTCGCCGAATACGCCAAGGCGGGCCCCGACGATCTGCTCATCAGGCTCACGCTCGAGAATCGCGGTCCCGAAGACGCGCCGCTCGATGTGCTGCCGCAACTCTGGTTCCGCAACACCTGGAGCTGGGGCGAGACGGATGACCCCGAAAGCCTGCAGCCGCGGCCCAGCCTGCGAAAAATCTCCGCTGACCTGTTCCAGGCCACCCACCCGACGCTGGGCACGTTCTTCCTTGCGGTGGATGCGGTCAAAAACACCACGCCGGAATTGCTCTTCACCGAAAACGAAACAAATAGTGAGCGTCTCTTCGGCCTGCCGAGTAAATCCCCGCACGTCAAAGATGCGTTCCACCGTTACGTGATCCATGGCGAGAACGCCGCCGTGAGTCCGGACGAGCGCGGAACAAAATCAGCCGCACTTTATCGCCTGCGCATCCCTGCCGGGGCCAAGGTCGTGATCCGCCTGCGCCTCACGGGCGACCCCGCGGTTGCCCGCCATGCCTTTGGCGATTTCGATGCCATTTTCCTGCGCCGCCAGGCCGAGGCCGACCTCTTTTTCCAGCACCACCTCGGCGATTCGGCCACGCCCGAGCACCGCAACGTGCAGCGGCAGGCCTTCGCCGGCATTCTCTGGTCCAAGCAGTTTTATCATTATGTGGTTCAGGAATGGCGCAACGGAGATCCCTGTGCCGCGCCACCAGCCGGACACGCCTCATCGCGCAACACCGATTGGAACCACCTTCACAGCCGCGATGTGATTTCCATGCCTGACAAATGGGAATATCCCTGGTTTGCCGCCTGGGACCTCGCCTTCCACATGGTCGCCCTCGCCAAGGTCGACGGCCACTTCGCCAAGCATCAGCTCGAGCTCTTCCTGCGCGAGTGGTACATGCATCCCAATGGCCAGATCCCGGCCTATGAATTCGCCTTTTCCGATGTCAACCCCCCGGTGCACGCCTGGGCGGTCTGGCGCGTCTACAAAATGACCGCCCCGCGCGGCAAACGCGACGTCGCCTTCCTCGAACGCTCCTTTCACAAGCTCATGCTCAATTTCACCTGGTGGGTGAACCGCAAGGATGTCGCCGGCCGGCACCTCTTCTCCGGCGGATTCCTCGGCCTCGACAACATCGGCATCTTCGACCGCTCCAAGCCCCTCCCTGGTGGCCAATGCCTCGAACAGGCCGACGGCACCGCATGGATGGCCTTCTACTGCTCAACCATGCTGGCGATCGCGCTCGAGTTGGCGATGCACAACCCGGCCTACGAGGACATCGCCTCCAAATTCTTCGAACATTTTGTGGCCATCGTCGATGCCATCAACACCCTCGGCGGGACCGGCCTCTGGGATGAAACCGATGGCTTTTATTACGACCACCTGCGGGCCGATGACAGCTCCACGCCGCTGCGCGTGCGGTCGCTCGTGGGCCTCGTGCCGCTGTTTGCGGTGGAGGTATTCGAGAAGCAGAAGCTCGAGAAGCTCCCCGGCTTCACCAAGCGCATGAAATGGTTCCTCGAGAATCGCCGCGACCTGGCGCGCAATATCGCCTACATGGATACCCATTCCGGCCACAATTGCCCCCCCGAGATGAGCGGCCACTTTCTTCTGGCCGTCCCTTCGCGCGAGCGCCTCTCCCGCGTGCTGCGCTATGTGTTTGATGAAACCGAATTCCTCTCGCCCTTCGGCGTGCGCTCCGTGTCAAAGGTCCATAAGGATCGCCCCTTTTCGCTGAACATCAACGGCGAGGAACATGGCGTCACCTATTGCCCTGGAGAATCCACCACCTCCCTCTTCGGCGGAAACTCCAACTGGCGCGGGCCCATCTGGATGCCCATGAATTATCTCCTCCTCGAAGCCCTCGAGCGTTACGAGCATTTCTACGGCCCGGAGATGCCCATTCAATTGCCCGGCGGATCCAAGCCCCTGAGCAAGGCGATTCTTGAACTGCGCACGCGCCTCGCGTCCCTCTTCCTGCCTGATTCGGCCGGTCGCCGCCCGTGCCATGGAGATTCCGCGCTCTATCACGCCGATCCCGCGTGCAGGGATTTGCTGCTGTTCCACGAATACTTTCACGGCGACACCGGCCAGGGCCTCGGCGCCAGCCACCAGACCGGCTGGACCGCGCTCTGCGTACACCTGCTCTCCCGCCACCTCCGCCACGATCACGCGACCGTCGGCGTGGCCGGCCAGCCCCCGGCGCTCGTCCGCGGGTGAACATTTCGCGCAAAGCAAAAGCCCCGGAAACTCCGGGGCTTCTGCAACAGCGTGTGAGAATCCAGGCCCGGTCAGGTCACCGAAACCGTAAACAGGCTCGATCCAAGCGAGGTCACCGTCCCATCCACCGCGGCGAGCGTGAAGGCCTTCAGGCTCACGCCCTGCACACCGGCGGGCGGGGTCCACTCCAGGGTATCGCCCTCTGAAATAATCGTCCCAACGACCGCCGCAGTGGATTGCGTCTGGCCATTTGGGATCAGCCGCAGGTGCCCGGCCAACGACTTTTCCACCTCCAGTTGCAGCGTGCCGTTGGTATCGCCGGGATTGAGCGCCGCCCCGGTCGCCGAGACCAGCTGATCAAACGTCAAATCCAGCGTCGTATTCTTAGGTGTCGTTTCAGTGATCGCGTGATTCTGCAGCGTCGGGAACCTGTCGTCATTCAGGATCAGCACCGCCGCCTGGCCATTGCCGATGTGATAGCTCGGCCCGGAATCCGCAGCCAGCGTCACCTGCGCCCGCAACGTGATATCGTTCTTGTGATCATCGATCGGCGTCACCGTGATCGCTTCGTCGCTCACGCCCGCCGGGATCACCACGGATGTCGTCAGCGTGTTGCCGCTTGCATCGGTGAGCGTGTAATTGGTCCCGAGGGTGCCAAAGTCTCCGCCCGAAGCCGTGGCAAAATCCACCGTCAGCGGATTGGCCGTGCTCCCCGTGCGATGAATGACAAACTCGCCCGAACCGTTCACCGGCTGGCCTTCCAGCGCGGTCTTTTTCTTGGCGACAATCGAAACCGTGGGCGCGGCATCAATCACATTCACGCTCGCCTCGCCATTTCCGGTCACCGCAAACCCGCTGCCGCTGATGTCCGCGATGATCTGTTGCGCCGGATCGACCACCCCATCATCCGTCGTGCTGATGATCACGACCTTTTTCACGTCGCCCGGGCCAAAAACCACCTGCGATGGCGCGATCAGGTTGGCCGTGTTAAACGTCGAATTCGAATAATTCAGGTGCACGGTGGTGCTTCCGGTAAGCGACGCCCCCTGCGCCGGAAGCAGCGTGATGATAAACGCCGCCTGGTTCTGGGCGCCTTCCAGCACCGTCGGCTGCCGCGGAACGATGGTTACCGTCGGATCGCTGTCAAAAAGCGCGACATGCCCCGTCGGATGCACCGATGGCAAATAGGACGGGCTCGCCGTATTCGGATCCGCGTCCACCGTCACGCTGATGTCCAGCGTCGGATCGACGGTGTTGTCCTGCACCGGGACCACCGTCAGAAGCACCGAACTTTGCCCCGCGGGAATCGTGATCGTGGTCGTGGTGGTCGATATCGTGGCGTTGTTCGGGTCCAGCAGCTGATAATTGACGCCCTCGTGGGCCGTGCCGCCGACGGTGATCGTCACCGGAAGCGGCTGGGACATATCCCCGCCGGAACGCTGGATCTGGATCGTGCCGTCTCCCTTGGCTGAGCCGGCCAGCGCCTCCAGGGCAGTACCCTTCTTCGCGGTCGCGCTGACCACGGCGAGCGCCGAGGTGGGCACAAAAACCTGCGTGGCGTTGGCCGCGGAGGCGCTGCCGTCGGTTGCCTTGAACGCAAACGCCTCCACCTCTCCTGCCGCGGTGGCGGAGGGAACCCACGTCAACGTGTCCCCCGCGACCATATCCGTAACCCCTGCCTGCACCACCGTCGTCACTCCCAGGTGCGTAATCGTCAGCACCCCGTTGGCCGACGCCACATCGGTGATCTCGTAAGCAAGCGTGTCCTTGTCCAGGTCATTCACCGACGCCTGCGACGTCAGAGTCGCGAAATCAAAGGTCACCGCGCTCTGCTGAAATGCCGAGCTCGGCCACACGATCTTCGCCCGCTCGGTCGGGGCATGGTTGGCCGGGTTGACCAGCACCGTCAGCGACGAATCCGATGCGCCATTCTGGATCGCACGGTCCATGGCAATCGTGTTCTTTGAACGATTGACCGCGCCGAACAGTGACTCATGCGTAACCCCGCCGCCCGGACCGGTGAAGGTGAGGTTGATGATGACTGTTCCGTTGCCGCCCAGCTGGTAGTTGCCCGAAATGCTCACCGTCACGCCATCGTCGCGCGTCAGGCTTCCGCTCACCGACCCCTTCGAGCCAAAGGTGATCGTCCCCGCTCCCTGCGCGCTCGCGATTGTCCACGGCGTGCCCAGGATATCCGTCTTGGCATACACGCCCGAATTCTTCACCATCACCGTCAATTCCGCCGGCACATTGCCCGTCGCCGGCGACACTGCCGGTTGCCCGATATCCGCGGAATTCCCCACGGCAAGGTCCTTGGTGTTATCCATGGTGATCGCAAGGTCCTCCGAGGCAAACGCCGCATTGGCCCCGGTAAACGCGGTGGTAAATGAAAGCGTCCCGGTGCCGTCGGCGTTCAGCGTTGCCGTGCCCCCGGTGACCTTTGCGACCTTCTGATTGCTTTCGAGATAAATCTGCCCGCCCGTGACATGGCCCACAGCATTAATGGTCACCGTGCCGCGAAAATCCTGCGCCGCGATATTCCATGTGCCCGCAAGGTCTGAAAGCTGGAACGTCCCGCTGTGATTTACCAATAGGTCCAGTCCATTCACCGACGTAACCGCGCTCGCGTCGCCCAGTGTTTCTTCATTCAGGGCGATCAGGTCCTTGGTCGCGTTCATGGCACCCGCCAGCGTGGTCGTGCTCGTGGCGCCGCCGCCGTCTGGCTGGGTCAGAAGCGACATATTCACGCCGCCGCCGCTCTGGATCGAATAGCTGCTGCCCGGGAAGACGACATCCGTCGCCGGCGGCCCGCTTTGGTTGGTCCACTGGCCCGCCGTGATGGTGCCATCACCGCCTGATGTGATGTTCCCCGCCTTGTTCAGTCCGCCAAGCCCCCATGTGCCCATGAAATCGGTGACCGCATAACTGGCCGACATGAGCACGCGCGTCTCGAGCGCCTCGACCAGCGCCCGCTGATAGCGCTCCCGCCGCATTTTTCCCCGCCGGCCCGTTCCCGTCTTCTTCTGTGAAATCGTGTCGCTTGCCATCATGGTAAATCCCTTTCCTGGCCTCTCAAAACTACAACGGTGCCGCGCCGCGCGCAGCCCCTTTCTTTCGCGTATCAACTCACCCAGTGGAAGAAGCGCCGCACCGGTCTGTCTTCGCCCCACGGGCCGCGCCTCACCCCTGTTTACGCGAACCTCACCCGTAATGGTTACACCCCTGTTGCCGATTCTTTGGCGCATGGAATTATGGACCCCATCGTGCCCGCAGGCGTGGGCCCGGTAAATCCCCCGCCCATTCTGAGGCTTTTATTCTTCTTTCAGCAGTTCATCGACGGATCGCTCAATGCCCGCCTTGTCAATCGTGCTCAGGATGTGCTGAGCACGCCGGCCGTGCTTGTCGAACAACAGCGTCTGCGGAATCGGAAACGCGTTGGTCATCAGCGGCGATTCCGCCGGCGGAAGCAGAATCGAAAATGGCGGCTTCTCCTGCTGCGCAAAATCGCGGAGGGCCTCAAGCCGCGAAAGCCCCTCCCGCACTTCGTTGTCATGATCCACCGACAAGCCGACCACCACCACCCCGCGATCGGCGTATTCATGCGCCAGCGCCACCAGCACCGGCATTTCCTCCCGGCAGGGCACGCACCAGGTGGCAAAAAGATTCAGGATCACCACCTTGCCGCGCTGATCGGCAAGTTTCCAGGTCGGGCCCGGCCCGGTGAACGACGCATTCAGGATCGGCACCGCAAAATCCGCATCAGAATTTCGGCTCTGCGTGCGGTCTTTCACCGCGATCAGACCCTCGTCGCCAGGCCGCGGCCGAAAGCGATTCACGACCTGAAACGTGATATAAAAAACCAGCACCCCAATGAGAAACGCCAGCCCCAGCGCCAGCGGGGCGCGCGATCGCCGCCGCGTGGCTGCCGCGCCCGGTGAATTACTGCTTGTAGGTTCCGTCATGGCTCACGGGCAAAAAAAGAACGGGATGCCCACACACATACATTTGGGCATCCCATTCTAGCGTGCGTCCCTGCAAAAACCCGCGCCGGGGAATGGCGGGCCGGATTTGGGGGGGCGGCGCTCCGCGGCCGATTTCGTGCCATCAGTCGTCGATCGAGGCTCCTCCGATGCGGTGCATCCTTTCCCGCAAACGTTTGATCACCGCCTGGTGAATCTGCGAAACACGCGATTCGCACAAGCCGATGGCTTCGCCGATCTCCCGGAGGCTCAGGTTTTCATAGTAATACAGAATCACGATCCGCCGCTCGGACGTCGACAGGCCCCGCGTAAGGAATTCCCGCAGGTCCGCCTTCTGTGCCACCTTGAGCGGATCATCCTCGCTGTGATCCGGAAGCAGGTCCAGGTTCACAGAATTATCTTCATCGTCCCCCTGCGTGATCCGGATCCGCACCGGCGGTGGAACCATTTCTCCTTTGATCTGCTGGAGTTCATCCAGCGGCATCTGCAGGGCGCCGGCCAACTGTTCATCCGTGGGGGTCTGGCCGCTGCTCATCTCGAACTGGCGGACCATTTCCTGCACGCGCTGCACGCGGGACCGCAGCATGCGCGGGGCCCAGTCCAGCGACCGCAGGTGATCCAGCACCGCGCCACGGACGCGCGGCCCGCAGTAATTTTCAAATGGAATGCCGCGGGAAGGATCGTACGTGGCGATCGCGCTGCGCATCCCCAGCGCCGCAGCCTGGGCGAGATCGTCATATTCCACCGCCGCCGGCATCCGGCTATGCATGTGGCGGGCGATCATCCGGGAAAGTGGAAGGTAGTGCACAAGAAGCTGGTTGCGGAGCGACTCGTCACGCGACACCTGATATGCCTGCCACAGACTGGCCAGATCAAGCGATGTTTCACCCCCCGCTTTGCCGGAGACTGCGATTTCTTTTACCTGGCTCATAGCTTCCGTGCGATTCATAACGACCTTCCTTCGTTTGAACCCGCGAAGCTCTGATGTGTTCCTACGGGGAACTCACTCTCGGCTCCGGGGTATTTTGTTTGGCTGGGGAGATGTATTGCGAGCGGCGTGCCAAGATCGGGAAAAGGAGGAGAAACGGAGGAAATAGGTGTTTTTCCTCGAAAATTCGCCATTTTAGGGGGACCAGGGGATTCTCAAGTTCGGAACCGAAAACCGCCCCGCATTGCAGGATGCAAGAAACCGCCGAATGCGTCTTGAAACATGCAACCCACCTCCCCCAAACGAGGTCCGGGTAAGTACCTTTTCGGATACCGAGAATCGCCTTAGCGGGATATGCGGGCGGGACAACTGCCTACCGCTGTGCTTTTTTTACGACCCGGATTCGGACCTGGAACTCCCCTGGAAATTGGTAGGAAGAGTAATCCCCGCCTACCGCAATTCCCAATTCCAGGACTCCCGAACGGTCCGCGGTAAGCGTGGTTTTTGACCCCACATGGAATGGATCGCTGCTGTCCCCGATCTTCCCGATCAGCGACCCGCCTTGCAGATTGCCGGGTTGCATCACGCCCAGATTCCCCGTGGGCGTGCCGTCAGGCGTCGCCGTGGCGTTCGGGCCCCACGGCGTGAGCGTGATGGTGCCTCCGGCCGTGATATAAATCTTATCCCCACGCTCAACCCGGATGGCTGTATTGGTGAACGCGTGCTGCGTGATCGCCGTGCCGCTGACGGTGACGTTCTTATGGATTTCCTCCGGCTCACTGGCCTCGCGCCGCGCGAAGCGGATGTCTTCGAGCTTGAGCTGCAATGTCCCGTATGAGCTCGCGACGGAGAACGAGGGCGTCGTGATGTGTCCGACCACCGTGAAACCGGGCGTGACAATCACATCGTCATCCACCCATTGCCGGGTCTTGTCCATCTCCTCCTCGGGCTGCTCGGTTTCGAAATCCTCGACGATCTTCTGCAGGCGAATCTGCTTCTCAGCCTCGGCGGTCTTGAGCTGTCGCTCCAGTTCCGTGCGGATGTCCGGGCCAACCTTTGTCAGCTCACCCTGGGCCTTTTCGCGGTCATTGAATGCGTCTGCCGCCAGGTTGTTCACATTGTCGGCAAGTTCCTGCGCAAATTTGGGATGGCTTTTGAGCCCGGGAGCAAACGACTGGATTTGATCGATCGGAACCTTCAGCGGCCCGAATTTGGTGTCGATCGCCAGCTCGGCAATCGAGAATTTGCCGGTCACCACCGATCCATCCATCAGGGAAATTTTGAGATCTCCCAGCCCGGCGGCCGGCGCCGTCGAGGGGGAAGGCGCCGTTGGACGCGTCTGCGCGACCAGCACGCCGGTTCCCATGATTGTTGCGGAGAGGGCCAGCACGGCAAGACGGAAGCGGCGAGACATCGAGCACTCCTTCAGGCAACCGGACGGCACGTCGTTCTACCACAGTTACGCCCGAAAGGCGAAACGGTGCGGTCAATCGCCGGTAATGTCAGTAAGGTTGCCGCCGGGCCCATCGTTCTTTTAGTAAACGACTGCCACCGCGTCTTCGATGCCCTGGATCACCTGTTGGATGGTGAAAGGCTTCTTGAGATACCCCTCAAACCCTTGCGTGAGAAGCGCCTTGGCGTCCTCCTCGGTGAGCTGCCCGGACATCGCGATTACCTTGGTCATTTGCAATTCAGGGTTCATGCGGATCGCCCGGCAGACCTCGCGGCCGTTGATGTCGCCGAGATTGATATCCAGCAGAATCACGTGCGGCCGAATTTTCTCGGCGGCGAGTCCCGCTTCAAAACCATTCCGAGCCGTCTGCACGTCATAGGTCGTCTGCTGGGAGAGCAGGTCGCGCAGCATCTCCACGATTTCCGATTCATCATCGACGATCAGGATCCGCGTCTTGGTGAAGTGAAGCATGCCATCCAAGGGCATGTTGTTCTGCCGCATAAAACGAATCAGCTGCGTAATCGGGATGCGGCGGTCCTTCGAGCCCGGGATGCGATAGCCGCGAAGCTGGCCCGAGTCAAACCACTTGGTGACCGTGCGCGGCGCCACCTTGCAGATGCGGGCGACTTCGCCGGTGGTCAGGACATCTTTATTACGAGCCATTGAGGCCTCCGCGACAAGGTGGGGGGGGGGAATGGGCGCCGGTCTATTCATCGGATGGATGGCCCAATGAGTTGAGCGATAAACTGCGGGCTGGCGCAGGTGAAAATGGGGAATTGATGTTGGTGGATTGGGGAAGACCCGTTGATAAACCTCCCTCCGCCCCACGCGACGTGCCGTTGCCAAACGAGGTTATCGGAACGATGATGAGGGGCTTTGGCAGGGACTCAACCGCATTTTTGGAGTAACAGGCAATGGCCGTCGCCCAGAACGTCAAGAAGATTGTGCTCGCATACTCGGGTGGACTTGATACCTCGGTGATCCTGCCGTGGCTCAAGGACAATTATCCCGGATGCAAGGTCATCGCATTCGCCGCTGAGCTGGGTCAGGGCGATGAACTTGAAGGGATCAAGGACAAAGCCCTCAAAAGCGGAGCCGACAAGTGCATCGTCAAAGACCTGCGCCAGGAATTTGCCGAGCAGTATTGCTTCCCGATGCTCAAGAGCGGGGCGGTGTATGAATCGCAATATCTGCTTGGCACCTCGATCGCCCGGCCGCTGATCGCCAAATACCAGGTGGATGTCGCGCATGCCGAAGGAGCCGATGCCGTGGCCCACGGCGCGACCGGCAAGGGAAACGACCAGGTGCGGTTTGAACTGACCTACATGGCGCTCGGGCCGGAATTGAAAATCATCGCGCCCTGGAAGGATGACCGCTTCGAACTGCGCAGCCGCGAAGCCGCGATTGAATATGCCAAAGAAAAGGGCATCCCGATCGCACAGACCAAGAAGAAAATCTATTCCCGCGACCGCAACCTCTGGCACATTTCCCACGAGGGCGCGGACCTGGAAGATCCGGCCAATGAGCCCCTCGACGACCTCTGGGTCATGAGCGTGCCGATCGCCAAGGCCCCGAATCGCGCTGAATATGTGGCGGTGCGCTTCGATGCCGGCGTCCCCGTTGCCGTCAACGGAAAAAAAATGAAGGGGCACGAAGTCATCGCCACGCTCAATGAAATCGGCGGTCGCCACGGCGTTGGCCAGACCGACCTTGTCGAAAATCGCCTCGTTGGAATGAAATCCCGCGGCGCCTACGAAACCCCCGGCGGAACGATCCTCTACACCGCCATCACCGCCCTCGAACACCTGTGCATCGAGCGCGACACCCTGCATTACAAGCAGCAGATCGCCCTCAAATACGCCGACCTCGTCTACTACGGCCAGTGGTTCCACCCCCTGCGCGAGGCCCTCGACGTCTTCGTCAACAAGGTGCAGGAACGGACAAGCGGGACTGTGAAACTCAAACTGTTCAAAGGCCGGGCCACGGTGGCGGGGGCCGAATCGCCCAACTCCCTCTACCAGCACAACCTCGCCAGCTTCACCATGGGCGCCGAATACGACGGCAAAGACGCCATCGGTTTCATCAAGCTTTTTGGCCTGCCGATGAAGGTCCACGCAATGCGCGGCATGAAGAAATAACACCATGCCGATCTTCTATGGCTCCTTTCGCGAATCACCCGCCCTTCCAAGGGGCTGGAAAGCCAAGCCACAGCGGGGCTCGACGTTAAAGGTTCCACTAAAAAGCAAAAGGCTTCGAAAGTTTTTGCAATCGCACCTTCCGGGCAACTGGTCAAAGGTATACCATTATGGTGTGGATGGAAGCGAGGTCCATTATTGCCAGCACGAGTCAGGCATAGTCTTTGATGTTGAATATCACCGTGTTGAGGCGATATGAGCCAAAAGTCTGATAAGCGTGATCGCTGGGCAAGAATCTGGCACGTTCCAAGCCATGACAAGACGGGCGCGGAACGCCACCTTGCGGTGCTGGCATTGGGGCTGGTTCAAGCGCTTCGACAGAAACGGATCGATGCGCACGAAGCCTGGGATAGCGGCTTGAATTTCGAAACATATTTGCGACTAAAAGAACAGCGGGTCGATCGGCGATTGCTTGACCTTTGGACATGGGCTATGGAGTTGCCGCAGGTCGAGAAGCTGGGACCAAAGGCCCTTGAGGAAACGTACGAGGCGATAGAAAGTTATGCCGCCGCGGTGTTAAGCGATCACCGCAAGGCCGCTTCATCTCCAGCGGTCCCAGGAAAACGGAGACGATTCGCCCCGAAACAAATCAAGAATGCCCTCGAATACGGGCGCCGTTAAAACAACTGTTGGGTCGCAATGAAAATCCACATGAACACCGGCGGCCTCGCCGAAACCAACGCCTACCTCATCGTCGATGAGGCCAGCAAAGCCGCCGCCATCATCGACGCCCCCGAATCCACCACCGCATCGCTCCTCGGCCTCGCCAAAGAGCACGGTTACGACATCCAATACCTCCTGCTCACCCACGGCCACTGGGATCACATTTCGGACCACAAAGTCGTCACCGACGCCTTCCCCAAGGCCAAGGTGCTCATCCATCGCGCGGACGAACCCAAACTGCAGCAGCCCCAGAGCCTCCTCATCGAGTTGCCCTACGCCATCGAGCCGCGCAATGCCGATGGCTACATCGAGGACGGCGACAAGATCCACATCGGCCACACCGTGCTCGCCGCCATGCACACCCCCGGACACGCCGCCGGCCATGTCGTCTTCTATGCCCCTGAACAAAAGGTGCTCTTCGCCGGCGACCTGCTCATGGCCGGTGCCGTCGGCCGCTATGACTTTGAGGATGGCAACCTCGCCTTGCTCAAGCAGTCGCTGCACCGCGTGATGTTGCTGCCCGATCCCGTCCGCGTGCACTCCGGCCACGGCCCCGCGACAACGATCGGGCATGAGCGCACCGCCAATCCCTATCTCCGCGAATGGCATGTTTCCGAATAACCGCGGCCCCTCCCCCGCGAAGTCGCCTGCCGCCCTCTTCAGAAATGAATCTCATACCCGCCCGCCGCCGGGATCTCCGCGATGCACCAATTGTTTTGAAACGAAAAAGGGACGGCCCCTCCGTCCCCCAGAATGCGCAGGGGCGCACGCTCCATCCATGCTGCCAGCCGGCCGGAATCGTGGACAAACACCCGAACCGGACCACCCTCCCGAAAACTCATTACCTCAGCTCCGGCCGCGGTGTTAAATTTTTCCAGCAGGCCCACAAGCGCAAAGCCGCTCTGAATCGGACAAAACGTTGCGATTTCATACGCCGCCTGCTCCAGCAGGACCCAAACCGCCTCGCCCGCGGCAAGTGTCAGCAACCTGCGCTCGCAATGCAGATAAACCGCGTACCGCCCGGCCACCGCAAGCGCCGGAACGTCAGAAGACGAAAACTGAGCCTGCACAGGAGAAAGCGATGCCTGGCCCTCAGCCCCATAACGGCAATTGAAAACACCCACCACACCCCGCGCCGGATCGCCCGGAATCCCATTGATAATTTTGAGCGCCACCGGCTCCTGCGAAGGATCACAAAAAAGCGATTCGCCCGCGATAACGCCTGGCTCCGGGCAGCGCAAAACCCTTCCGCCCGCGCCCATCAGCTTGCGCACCAGCCCGGGATTGTGCTCGCCAGGCTTGTCTGAAACATAAACCGGCCCCCCGGAAATCGCCCGCGCCGCGGCATGAAACTCCGACCATCCTTGATGCGGCGCAGAAAGCGCGGATTGAAACATATCCCAATCCGGATGTATGAAGTGACCAAACCACAACGCGACCAGCGCATTGGTCCAGAGATGCACGCCGTGGGTTTCAGGCTTGCCGGGCCAGAAGTCCGTGCTGGTGCGGGTCAGGCACGTCGCGCCGTCCTGGTAAAGCAAATCGTTGACGCACGACATGCAGTGGATCAGGTTCCCGCGAAAATGCCTTCCCGCCGACGCCTCCAGTGCCGCCCGGCCCGCCGCGTAAAGCTGAACGCGGCTGCCTCCGGAACTCGCCGCAAACGCCTCCTGTGTCGCTTGATTGTCGACCTTGACCCCATCCACTTCCTGGGCGGCCAGGCTCCTGTGATAGTCATCTAAAAACTGCTGCAGCTGTTCCGCCGGAACAATGCCCGCCGATCTTCCCCACCATTGAGAATTGCCCTCCGGAAAATGCCCCAGCACACCCGCTGAAAACGCCCGCGAAATCTCCTTCGGATGATACTGCGGAAAATGTTCCACCCCGACCCCGCCCCAGCACCCCTGCAGCGTATGCCACACCAGAAAATGCTCGACTCCAAATTCCTTTTTCGCCGTGCGGACCAGCGAAGCAAGGTCAGGCTGAAATTCGGAATTCGCGCGAAAGGCGCTCAGCCGCGGTCCCTCGTCGTCATTCCGTCTATAAGTTGACTGCCACCCATCATCCAGGATCAGAAACTTCGGCGGAATTCCGGCCGCGCCAAGCGTTCGCAGGCCATCACATACCTTTTCCGCCGACACCTCCGTGTAAAAAGCGTCCCACGTGCACCAGCCGAACTGCTCGGCAAACGCCGGCAGCGTCTTCTCTTTCCGCAGCGGAATCCCCAGCCGCCGCGCCACCGCCGCCGCGCAACCGGCCAGAAACGCATACACATCCCGCTCCCCCACAGGCTGCACGCCAAGAAACACCGAACCGCCCGGGCAAGCGATGCTCCCGTTTCCAGATTCCGCAACCAGCAGCAATTCCCCGCCCGGCGATCCCTCCAGAGAACATCGCACGTTCCCCGCGATTAACGGCGCAAATACCGCGATTCGCCCATCCGCCAGCCGCCCAAAGAGCACCTGCGTCTCCCCCGGGATCAGCGCCGCATCCCCGGTCACCGCCGGCCTCATCCAGAAAGGCTCATAGCGAAAACACGCGGTAAATCGCGTCGCAAGAGGCCGTCCCAATGAAATCTTCACCAGCGCCGCCGGCTCGCCAACTGCCACATCGATAAACACCCCGTCGCCCGCCGGTTCAAGCGTGTGAGCACATGAAAAGTGCCCCAGTACCGGCGTGTCGCCCGGAGCCAGAAGCGTGTCGGATGCTATCGACCACATGCGGTTCTAAACACCCCGCAACCTTCAGGGATAAATCTCCACGGGAACCCCGGGCAGCGCCGCGCCCAGATCCTGTGCGATGAATGCAAGCTCTGCGGCCGTGAGTGGCGTGCAATACAACTCCGCCGGCCGCCGGGCAACCGTGTAAAGCTGCACCAGTTTGAGCCTTCCCCCCGCGCGCCCGATCGCCGACAGCCGCTGCACATAAGCCGTAATTTCCTCCGGCACCGGCGCCGCGCCGTGGATCCGCATGAACAGCGACTGGATCACCGTCGGCCGCGTCTGGCAGCACCAAAGCAGATTCTCCAGCACCCGCTCAAACGGAAAATGCGTCCGATCCACGAGGTGATAATACGGCTCCGTCCCCGCATCCAGCTTCGCCCAAATCTCGCCGTTGTGCCCATCCAGAAATGCCAGCGTCTCCCGCACCGCCGGTTTCTGCAGCATCGTGGCGTTGGTAATCAGCACCAGCTTGATCGATTCTGCAAACGAGCCGGCAAGCTCCGCGGCCAGCTTCACCGCCTCATCAAACTGCGGGCATGTCGTCGGCTCCCCATCCCCGGAAAACGCAATGTCATTGATCCGCCGCAGCGCCTCGGGAATGTTGTCAAACGGATCAAACGCATACAGCCGCCCCGAACGCGCCACCTCCAGCATCTCTGAAAGCTCTTCCCGCAGAATGCCCAGGTCAATCTCCCGCGGAAGCGCCGCTCCCGCATCGGTCGTGCGATCCACCGAACAATAAATGCAATCAAAATTACACGCCTTGTCCGGGTTCAGGTTGATCCCGAGGGAAATCCCCTTGCTGCGGCGCGACACCACCGGATACACGTACCGGTTCGCCTGCCACGTCCGGGCGTGCATGGTAAACGCGCGGCGTGCCGCCGGATCACTCGAAAGGGGTAACGCATGATCTGCCATCCGCTCATTTTAGCGGTTGTGGCCCCGAATGGGTGGTTTTGTGCCTGCAAACCGATGCCGTAAAATAGCCGCGGTTCGTTGGAGAATTCCTTGAGCGACACAACTGAGGCCCCCGGGGCTGTTATGGAACGGAGTCTGACAACACCCAGGGAGCGCAGCGACTGGCGCGTGCTTGGGCCATGGTATGTGGCGGAATTCCTCGGGTCTTACGCCAGCACATTATTTTTGGGTGGCGTCTACGACTGGGCCCAGCAGCAGCCCATCAACGCCGGGCCCAGCCGCAGGCTTTGGCTCAGCGCCATCTGGGGATTCGCCTACATCTTCATTTCACTTCTGGCGGGAAAATTCTCCGAACGCTTCGGCCCGCGACGCAGTTCCGTCTCCGCCCTCTCCATGTCCGTCCTCACCGCCAGCCTCGCCCTTTCCTCGATTGCCTTCCCCCGCTATTGGATGCTCATCCTGGTCATGTTCCCCTTCAACCTGACCGCCAGCTTCATCTGGCCCGCCATCGAAAGCGGCGTCACGCGCACCCGGGCCAAGCTCAATCTCAGCTCACGCATCATGCTCTACAACCTCTCCTGGAGCTCCGCTGGATTCGCCGCCTTCTTCACCCATGGCGTGCTTGAGAAGTGGTCCTGGTACACGATCTTTGCCGTGCCCGCGATCGCGGTCGGAATCGGGGCCCTTGTGCTGGGTATCTTCGGCGTCCGTTCCAAAGACATCACCGCTCAAAACGTCCCCGTCGCCTCAGCAGCGCACGAAACGCTCAGCAAGGCCGACATAGCCCGCCGCGGCCAGACGTTCCTCAAGATGGCCTGGATCGGCAATGGCTTCGCTTACCTCGCCATCTACGTCCTCTTCCCGGTCACGACCCAGCTCGCGCTCATGGCCGGCATCAAAGACCTCGCCACCGCCGGATACGTCGGCTCCATCTGGTTCATGATCCGCGTCTTCGCCTTCGGTGCGCTCTTCCTCTGGACCGGCTGGCATTATCGGCTGGCCTGGCAGATCGGCCCCCTGGTCGCCATGGCCGGCAGCCTCTGCGCCATGCTGCTTTTTCATCAGCTCGCGGTCTTTGTCATTGGCCAAATGGTCTTTGGCATTTCCATCGCCGTGCTTTATTCCGGATCGCTTTATTACGCGATGCACGTCTCCGCCGGCCATGGCGGGCATGCGGCATTCCACGAGGCCGTCATCGGCATCGGCACCATGGTCGGGCCCACGATCGGCGCCCTGGTCGCGACCGGCGATCTTGACGCCGCAGCCATGCGGAAAATCGCCGCCGGCGTCACCGCCGTACTACTCCTCGGAGCCGTCGGCATGGCCGTACTCGCCGTCAAAGGCGGCAAGCGGGTGGCGGCATGAAACCACTGCGGCTGGGCATCCTCGTGAGCGGCGGCGGAACCACCATGCAGAATCTCGCGGAAGTCATCGCACGCGGGGAACTCAATGCCCAGATCGCCTGCTGCATCGCCAGCAACCAGGAGTGCTTCGCCATCGAGCGGGCCAAAAAGCTCGCAATCCCCGTGGAAGTCATTTCGCGCAAGCAGAGTGGAACCCTCGACACATTTTCCGACCACATCGCCGCCACCCTCCGCAGGCACCATGTCGACCTCGTCCTCATGGCCGGTTTCCTCTCCCTCTGGAAAATCCCCCATGATTTCAGCGGGCGTGTGATGAATATCCACCCCGCCCTCCTTCCCAAATTCGGCGGCAAGGGCATGCACGGCGAAAAAGTCCACGAAGCCGTCCTCGCCGCCGGAGAAACCCAAAGCGGCTGCACCGTCCACTGGGCCACCGACGATTACGACAGCGGCCCCATCATCGTCCAGAAAAAGGTGCCCGTGCTGCCCGGTGATTCACCCCATTCCCTCGCCGCGCGCGTGTTTGAAGCAGAATGCGAGGCCTATCCCGAAGCCGTGCAGCTCTTCATCGCGGGCAAGGCTCGATTCGATCGCCGGTAACAGCGATCGACCAGGCTACTGCAAAAGTCGTTTACAAAATTTGTTAGTGTTTGACCCAGTGATGCAGCGCGAGTGCACACGCCGCCACCGCAAGCCCCCCCAGCACGTAGCTTCCGGTCACCAGAAAACTCGTCCAGCGTGTCGACCGGCGATTGGCAAGATTTTCGAGAAGATCGAGATAATCTTCCTCACCAGCGAGAATCGGATTTACCATGGGAGTATCCCCCTGTCCTTCGTCTGGACTTTCCGGCGGTCCCGGCACTTCGTTCGGCCTTTCTGACTCAGGTTGCGTCATGACCCCATCCCCTGCGATAGTTCCCCGCTCGATGAGAAATCGTCGCCTGCTATATGATAGGGTACGCATGCTTGTCACGCAGCTTTTTATGGACCAAAAGTGCTGTTTTCGACCACGACGCGCCGCTACTCATCCCTTTCGGACGTTGATGCGGTTTTCTTGAATCTATTCCGGTTCGCGTGGCATCCTGCCTGAGCTATTCTGAAGCATACGGCATACCGAATCGTTCGTTTTTCGATGGAATCCCGCTGTGAAAATTGTTATCGCCGGCGCTGGAATCATGGGCCTCGCCTGTGGCTGGCGGCTCGCCCGGACCGGGGCGGAAGTAACCCTCCTCGACCCCCGCGCCGCGGGAGCCGGGGCAACCGGCGCCTCCCTGGGCGCGCTCTGGCCCTCCAGCGCCTTGAATGACAGGCCCTTACAGCAATTGCACCGCCAAAGCCTCTGGCGCTTCGAGGCCTTCGTCCAGGACATCTCTGCATACGCTGATATGCCGATTTCTTTTTCCCGGCTTGGTCATTTGGAATTCCTTCAGAATGACAAAGTCGCCGCCCGCGCCGCCGAGGAATCTGCCGCCGCCTGCGCCTCCTGGCCGGTCTTCGGGGACGCCCTACCGCAAATGGAAGTGGTCCCCCTCCAATGGGCCCTCCAATTCCAACCCGGCCTCGCCCCGCTCCACACCGCCCTCCGCATTTGCCGCAACACCGCCCAGGTCCACGTCCCTGAGCTCGTTGCCGCCCTTCGCGCGGCGTGCATCAAGTCCGGAGCCGAGCTCCGCGAACATCAGCCCCTCACCGCCCTTGAATCGACCGGTGAGCACATCACCGCCGCGCGCACGGCACAAGAGACGATCCCCGCGGATGCCGTCCTGATCACCGCCGGCGCCTGGTCACCGCTGCTCTCGCCGATTCTTCGCCACGCCGCCTCCATCCGTCCTGTCAAAGGCCAGGGCCTCGCCCTCGCTCCACCCCCCGGCTTTCACCTCCGCACCATCGTCAAGTCTGGTCCGATCTACCTCGTCCCCTGGCAAACAGCGACCCGCAACGAAATCCTCGTCGGCTCCACCACCGAGCCCGAAGCCGGCTACGACGAAATGCCCACCGATGTCGCCCGCGAAGCCCTCTTCGCGGGCGCCTGCTCACTTTTCCCCGCCCTCGAGAAATCCCAACTCCTCCGCCACTGGGTCGGCCTCCGCCCCCAGAACCCCGCCAAATCCCACCCACCCCTCATGGGCCCACACCCCACCTGCAAAAACCTCTTCCTCTGCACCGGCCACTACAAAACCGGCATCGGCATGGCCCCGCTGGTCAGCGACCTGGTCGCCAAAACCATCCTCACCGGCACCCCCGACCCGGCCCTCGTGCCCTTTGTCCCCCATGAGAATCGCTGACCTCGCCGCGCGGCACCAGGCGCTGCTATGATATTTCCAGAGCATGGACAAGGAATTCGCGCCATGGAATCACCGCTCAAGGGAAAAGTACTCATCGCCTCCCCGAAATTGCTCGACCCCAATTTCGCCAAATCCGTCGTGCTGATCGTTCAGCATGATGAAAACGGAGCCATGGGCCTCATCATCAACCGCGCCACGCAGACCACCGTTCGCGACGCCTGGACCCAGGTCTCCGCGGTGCCCTATCCCAATGATGATCCGCTCTTCCAGGGCGGCCCCTGTGATGGCCCGCTGCTGGTCCTCCACAAGGAAGCCATCCACGGACAAATGGAAATCCTCAATGGCATCTGGCTTTCTTCGGATGCCGGCTCAGTGAAGGCGCTCGTGAGCGATGCCACCGAACCGATCAAGTTCTTCGTCGGTTACGCCGGCTGGTCGCCCCAGCAGCTGGAAGCAGAACTATCCGAGGGCTCCTGGATCGTCGCGGAAATCGATTCCTCATCGATTCTCTTCACGCCCGGCGAGTTCTGGGAATACCTCCAGGTCCAGGCCCGCCAAGCCAGCCACACCTCGCTCCGCCCCGCCATCGACCCGCGCCTGATCCCACCGGATCCCTCGGTCAATTGAACGTGGCATCGGCGTCTCGCCGATGGGGTCCAGGCAGGATGCCCATGCCACCTCCGCGCGTTATCCTAGTGCGCATGGCACAAACCGATCTTTCGCAATCCGACCAATCCCTCCTCGCGGGCGCCCGTGAGGTCCTCCGCTCCGAGGCCGCCTCCATCAACGTCGTCGCGGATAAGCTCGATCCGCGCATCGTTGATGCCATGCGCCTCATCCTCGATCGCACCGATGCGGCACGCGACGCCCACGGCGTCGTCGTCGTCTCCGGCGTCGGCAAGCCCGGCCTCACCGGCCAGCGCATCAGCGCTTCATTCGCCTCCACCGGCACGCCTTCCCACTTCCTCCACCCCGTGGAAGCCATGCACGGAGACCTGGGCCGTGTCCGCCGCGAGGATGTCGCCCTGCTCCTTTCCTATTCCGGCGAAACCGAGGAACTCGTCCGACTCCTCGACTTCCTCAAGCGACAGCACGTCCCGGTCATCTCCATCACCGGCTCCGCGGAATCAACCCTGGGCAAGCTCGCCGACCTCACCATCGCCATGGGCAGCATCGAAGAAGTCTGCCCCCACGGCCTCGCGCCCACCACTTCGGTCAACTGCATCTCCGCCGTCGGCGATGCCCTTGTCCTGGGTGTCATGAGCCTCCGCAATTTTTCCAAGGAAGACTTCGCCGCCTTCCATCCCGGCGGCTCGATCGGCCGGCGCCTGCTCAAGGTCTCCCAGGTCATGGAATTCAAGGTCGGCGAGAATCTCGAAACCCTCCCCGAATCCCTCCCGCTCCGCGAAGCCCTCGCCAAGGACCCCGCCACCGGGCGTCGTGCCGGCGCCGTGATCATCGTGGGCCCCGCCGGCACTCTCTCCGGCGTTTTCACCGACGGCGACCTCCGCCGCCGCCTCCGCGCCGATCCCTCCCTCCTCGACCAACCCCTGGGCGCGATCATGACCCGCAACCCCAAGCACATCCACGCCAGCGCCCTCGCTTCCGAAGCGCTCGCCCTCCTCAACAAATACCGCATCGACGAACTCCCGGTCATCGACGACGCCGGCAAACCCATCGGCCTCATCGACGTCCAGGACCTCGTCCGTCTCCGCATCGTGGAATAGTCTACTCCTTTGCTTGGAAGCTGCCGCGGCTTGCCGTAAGCTGCCGGGTTCCCCCGCGCAAAACAGTGCAGGGCGAAACGAGGTGGATGTGACCCGCTACGACAGCCTTTCCGGACCCCAGGGCGAAAAAATCTCCCAGTTCCTCGATGATGCCGGCGTCACGCAGGACCGCGATCTCGCCGCTGAGATGATCCAGGCCGCCGTCAAACTCGCCCACGATCAGCCCGGCCGCGGCGAGATGAAACTCATGGCCCGCGCTTTCAAAGAACTCCGCTACGCCTTTAAGATCTTCAAGCCCTACCGCCACATCCGCAAAGTTTCGGTCTTCGGCTCCGCCCGCACCGAACCCTCGCACCCGAATTACCAGATGGCCGCCCAGTTCGGAAAACTCCTCGCCGATGCCGGTTTCATGGTGATCACCGGCGCCGGCGGCGGCATCATGGCGGCCGGCCACGAAGGCGCCGGCCTCGCCGCCTCCTTCGGCGTCGCCATCAAGCTCCCCTTTGAACAAAAAACCAACCCGGTCATCGAAGGCGACCAGAAGCTCATCCACTTCCGCTACTTTTTTTCCCGCAAGCTCGTCTTCGTCAAGGAAACCCACGCCATCGCCCTCTTCCCCGGCGGCTTCGGAACACACGACGAAGGCTTCGAAGTCCTCACGCTGGTTCAAACCGGCCGCTGCGATCCGCTCCCCATCGTCCTCCTCGAACGCCCGGGCGGCACATACTGGCACGCCTGGGATAAATTCATCCGCGATGAGCTCCTCGGTGGCGGCTTGATCAACCCCGAAGACACCTCGCTGTATTACATCACCCAGGACGCCCATGATGCCCTCGAACACATTCGGCGCTTTTATCGGAATTACCACTCCTGCCGGTACGTGCGCGACGAACTTTTTCTGCGCGTAAAGCACGCCCCGACCCCGGAGGAACTCGCCGATCTCAACGCCCGCTTTGGAGGGATCTGCACCGAGGGAGTGATCGAATCGCGGCGCACGCAGATCATTGATGATGAGACGCTGGTGCCACAGTATCCGCGCGTGGTGCTGAAATTTGATCGCCGAAGCCTCGGAAAACTCCGCCTGCTCATCGACACCCTCAACAGTCTGCCGAGCCTGCCGCCCTTAGGACCCGACGCGGCCGCCGAAACGCACGATCCGCGTTCCGATCGTGGGGTCAGCGAAATCGCTGAGGAAGAGTCAGTCCGCATCGTCAAACCAGTCAAAGGCTGACCTTTCACGTCCCGTAAACGCGCAAGCTCTCCAGATTGCCAGCGCCACCTTGCCGCGATTGCCTGATCGCTACCCCCGCAATTCCAATCACTTACGAAAATCCCACCCCCCGGAAAAAGTTGCCCGCCCCCCGGCCCAATCGTAGTTTTGATGGGTGCAACCCACACGTTCCTCGGCACTTTTTTTGGGAAGGGTTTATGCGGCGCATCATCGTCAAGGAGGTCCGGCCAGGAATGCTCGCGGCAAGATCGCTGATGCATCCACAGGAGCCCGGAACCGCCATCATCACCGGCGGCGAGGCTATCACAATCCGTCATGTCGTCAAATTCCACGAGCTGGGCGTTTATGACCTTTGGGTCAACGATTCGGGCCTGGAGTTTCTCGACGACCTGTGTTGCTCCCAGCCGACCACCGCGCAGCAGCGCCTTGCCGAGGCTTTTCGCGAGTCGTTTTTCGGATTTGTCGCCCATCTTCCGGCCGCATTTACGCGCCGTCACACAATTCTGCTCCAGGAACTGGTCGAAGGAGTCCTGCGCACGGCACCGGTCATTCCCTGCTTCCGGGCCTTCACCGAGGACGCGGCGCTGCTTGCCCATTCCTGCGATGTCGCCGTGCTCTCCATGGTGCTGGGCATCCAACTCGAAAATTACCTGATCGAACAGCGCAAGCGGCTCAACTGCCGGCAGGCCCGCGATGTCTTGAATTTGACGCTGGGCGCCCTGTTTCATGATGTCGGCGAATTGATGCTGCCCCCGGGCGAACGCGAATCGCGCCTCGGCGCCGGCATTCTTCGCGAGCCGGCGGCAGGAGGAGACAAGCCCAATGGATGGCGACAGCACACGGCGGAGGGGTTTTCGGTCGCCCGGGGCCGGCTGGATCCTTCTGCTGCGGTGATTCTCGTGAACCACCATCAGCATTTCGATGGCAGCGGTTTCGCCGGCGCGGAACAGGCCGGTGGGGGGGCCAAGGCGCAAATGGGCGCCGGCATTCATGTGCACGCCCGCATCGTCATGGCGGCGGATGTCTTCTGCCAGGCCCTGTTCGGCGATGTGAACGCGACCGGCGCGGAGATGGGCGGTGCCCGCGTGCCCCAGCCGATGGTCAAAGCGCTCTGGCAGATTCAGCAGATGCCCTTCCGGCAATGGTTTGACCCGGTCGTGCATCAGGCGATCCTGAGCGCTTTTCAGCCGTTCGTTGAAGGAATGGTCGTGACCTTGGACGATCACTCGCAGTCCCTTGTGATCAAAGTACAGTCGCCCGGAACGTGCTATCCCGAAACGCTCCGCATCGGGGATGCTCCCCGGTCGGCGTTCGACGACGATGATTCTCAAATGGGGGGCGATCAGGATCGGCGCCGCGAGCCGGTGATTCTGGCAGTGGACGGATCTAAAGTGGACGGTTTCCTTTATGGAGTTCGCCAGAGCCAGCCGCTCGTCGCCGCCTGACGCCCCCTCCCAAGGATTGCAGTTAAATCCTCAAGTGGTCAAGCGATCAGGACGCCGGCGCGGGTTCGCCTGTCCGGCGAGCACCAGGATATCACGCGCTCATCTATTCGGTTGCTTGACCACTTGACGGTTTAACTACTCCGCTTCCACGCGGATGTGCGGCAATGGATAGCCCCGGGTGAATTCCTCCACCTCGCCGCGGATGGCCGACAGCTTGTCCGTGTCTCCGGCACTTTGCACGGCGCGGTCAAACCACGCCGCGACGGATTTCATCTCTGCTTCCTTCAGGCCCCGCGTCGTCAGCGCCGGTGTCCCCACGCGGATGCCGCTGGTCTCCATCGCCTTGCGCGTATCGAATGGAACCATGTTCTTGTTCACGATGATCCCCGCGGATTGCAGCCAGCCTTCGACCGCCGCCCCCGTCAGATTCGCGTCCTTCGCCCGCAGGTCAATCAGCATCAGGTGATTGTCCGTGCCGCCGGTCACCAGCCGATACCCTCGCTTGATGAATTCCTCCGCAAGTGCCTTGGCGTTCTTTAGAATCTGCTGCGAATAGGTCTTGAACTCCGGCTTGAGCGCCTCGCCGAATGCCGCCGCCTTCGCCGCGATGATGTGCATCAGCGGCCCGCCCTGCAGCCCCGGAAACACTGCCGAATCGATCTTCTTCGCCCAATCCGCCTTGCACATGGTCATTCCGGCGCGCGGGCCGCGCAGCGTCTTGTGCGTCGTCGTTGTCACGAATTCCGCAAACGGCACCGGCGTGGAATGCAGCCCCGTCGCCACGAGGCCCGCGATGTGCGCGATATCCGCCATCAGCAGCGCCCCGACTTCCCTGGCAATCTCCGCGAATTTTTCCCACTCCCATTCCCGTGGGTAAGCCGACGCCCCGGTGATGATCAATTTCGGCTTGTGCTCCAGCGCCGCCTTGCGCACCTCCGCCATGTCGATCCGTTCGGTCTTCGGATTCAGCGTGTAGTGCACCGCCTTAAACCACTTCCCCGAGAGATTCACCGATTTGCCATGCGTCAGATGTCCGCCATGGTCCAGGTGAAGCCCCATGATCGTGTCGCCCGGCATCAGCGCCGCCAGCAGCACCGCCTGATTCGCCTGCGAGCCCGAGTGCGGCTGCACGTTCACATGGTCGCAACCGAAAAGCTGCTTCGCCCGATCCCGCGCCAGGTTCTCAATGACATCCACAAACTGACACCCGCCGTAATACCGCCGCCCCGGATACCCCTCGGCATATTTGTTGGTCAGCGGAGTCGCCGCCGCCGCCAGCACGCCCGGCGAAACATGGTTCTCCGAAGCGATCAGCTCCAGCGTCGTCTCCTGGCGGCGCACTTCATCCGTGATGGCCTGCCAGAGGGTGGGATCGAGTTGTGCCAGGGGATTCATGAGGCATCCTTTGCGAAAATTCAAACGAGCGGAGCATTATAGCGGATCGCGTCCCACCGGCGAGTACCTGCGAAAATGACGAATGACGAAGCACGAATGACGAAGCAAATCCAAATGTTCAAATGACCGAATCGGGTCCTCGGTTTCGTCATTCAGTCATTCGTCATTTGAATTTGATTCGTCAATCGTCATTCGAATTTCGTCATTCCGCCAGGTTTCGTCATTCGTCATTCCCGATGCAGCCCGA
>Ga0265314_10001025_pt1 | contig 32574 bp, 29 predicted proteins | sample 4126metaG_FD_203106 | JGI IMG/M metagenome (GOLD analysis project Ga0265314, IMG submission 203106) | Rhizosphere microbial communities from Carex aquatilis grown in University of Washington, Seatle, WA, United States - 4-1-26 metaG | ecosystem: Host-associated > Plants > Roots > Rhizosphere >...
TGGTTTGAAGAGGAGGGGAGCGGGACGCAAACGACCCGTATGAAACGCATATGTAGCGTTTAGTTCCATCGGCCTTTCAAGATGAAATTTCCTATTGGATGGCCGGCGCCTCGCGCTCCCGCTCGGTTTTCAGCCTGAGCTGGCCGCACGCCGCGGCGATATCGTGGCCCTTTTCGCGGCGCAGGGTCACCGATACCCCCGAACGGTCAAGAATTTCCGCAAACGCGACCTGGCGGGCGGCCTCGGGGCGCTTCCACGGCAGGCCCTCGACGGTGTTGTAGGGGATCAGATTCACGTGGGCGTGCAGGTCGAGCGCGATGTCGCGCAGCCTGCGGGCCTGGTCGGGCGAGTCGTTGACGTCGGCGATCAGGATGAACTCGAGGGTGACCATCCTGCCGTGGCGCTCGTTGAAGGCCTTAACGGCGGGCAGGAGCTTCGCGAGCGGGTACGCCTTGTTGACGGGCATGATCTGCGAGCGGACCTCGTCGGTCGCCCCGTGGAGCGAGATCGCAAGCCGGAACCCGATCGGCTCGTCGGCGAGCTTGAGGATCTTCGGAACGAGCCCGCTCGTCGAGACCGTGATCCTTCGGGCCCCGAAGCCGAGCCCCCAGTCGGAATTGACGATCGTCAGCGCCCGGATGAGGGCGTCGTAGTTGGCGAGCGGCTCGCCCATGCCCATGACGACGATGTTGTCGAAGGACGCGAGCTCGGCGCGGGCGCGCGGCGTCCTCTCATCCTCGGCGTAGCACACCTGCAGGAGCTGCGCGACGATCTCGCCGGCGCTCATGTCCCTCTTCAGGCCCGCCAGGCCGCTCGCGCAGAACACGCAGCCCATGGCGCACCCGACCTGGGTCGAGATGCAGATGGTCTTTCGCGAGTGGTCGAGCCCGACGCCCTCCTGCGGCGCGCGGATGATGACCGTCTCGATGAGGGACCGGTCCTCGAGCTCAAGGAGCAGCTTGTCCGTCACGTCCTGGGAGTGCCGGTTGAGGACGAGTTTCGCCGGCATGAGCGTGAACTCCTGGTCGAGCCAGGTCCTCAGGGCCTTCGGCAGGTTGGTCATCTCGTCCCACGAGCGCGCGCGCTTCTTGTAGACCCAGTCGAGGATCTGCTTTGCCCGGAACGGCTTCTCGCCCTGCTCGCCTAGGGATGCGGAAAGCGTCTCGAGCGTCTCGCCCGTGAGCGGGCGCTTCTCGGGATCAAACTTCATCTCGCGGGCGGATGGCCCTGTTTAGGGCGCTCACGATCGCCTTGATGGAGGCGAGCTCGATGTTCGTGTCGATGCCGGCGCCGAAGTAGGCGGAGCCCCGCTCCATCTTCACCTGGATGTAGCTGACGGCCTTGGCCTCGGCGCCTGCGCCGAGCGAGTGCTCGGAATAGTTCAGGACGTCGAACCTCGGGAGGCCGGTCGCGCCGAGGGCCCTGACGAAGGCGTCGATCGGGCCGTTGCCCGAGCCGCTGAGCGAGTGGACCTTGCCGTCGACCTTGATCCGGGCGTCGCACTTGACCGTCGAGTCGCGCTCGGTCGTCTTGAAGTGCTCGAGGGAGACCGGCGCCGTGCGGGCGAGGTACTCGCGGTTGAAGACGTCGCGGATCTCGACGGAGGTGAGCTCGGTGCCCTTCGCGTCGGCGACGTCGTTCACGATCCGGCCGATCTCCTTGTGCATCAGCTTTGGCAGGTGGTAGCCGAACTCCTGCTCAAGGACGTACGCGACGCCGCCCTTGCCGGACTGCGAGTTGATCCGGATGATCGCCCTGTAGCTGCGGCCGATGTCCGCCGGGTCGATCGGGATGTAGATGACGTCCCAGGGCTTGCCCGGCTTCTGGTGGGGGAGGGACTTCTTGATGGCGTCCTGGTGCGAGCCGCTGAACGCCGTGAACACGAGCTCGCCCGCGTAGGGCTGGCGCGGGGGCACCTCGAGGCGCGTGCAGCGCTCGTAGACGTCCCGGATGGAGTTCAGGTCGCTCAGGTCGAGGCCCGGGTGGATCCCGTGGGTGTAGAGGTTCAGGGCCACCGTGACGATGTCCAGGTTGCCGGTGCGCTCGCCGTTGCCGAAGAGGGTCCCCTCGACGCGGTCGGCCCCGGCGAGGAGGGCGAGCTCCGTCGCGGCGACGCCCGTCCCCCGGTCGTTGTGCGTGTGCAGCGAGACGATCGTCGAATCGCGCCGGGTCAGGTGCGTGCACATCCACTCGATCTGGTCGGCGTGGACGTTCGGCGTCGCGTACTCGACCGTGGCCGGCAGGTTGAGGATGATCTTGTCCTTGGGGGTGGGGCCCCACACGTCGGACACGGCCTCGCAGATCTCGAGCGCGAACTCGAGCTCGGTGCTGGTGAAGCTCTCGGGCGAGTACTCCAGGCGCAGGCGGGTGCCTGACGCGACGAGGGCCGCGCTCTCGCGCTTGAGCTGCCCTATGGACCTGACGGGGATCTGGATGATCTCCGACTTCGGAAGGTTGAAGACGTACTCCCGCTGCTTCGGCGAGGTCGAGTTGTAGAGGTGGAAGATGACGTTCTTCGCCCCCTTGACCGCCTCCAGCGAGCGCGTGATCAGGTCCTCCCTGCACTGGCACAGGATCTGGATCGCGACGTCGTCGGGGATGCGCTTCTCGTCGATCAGGCGCCGGGTGAAGTCGAACTCGATCTGGGAGGCCGAGGGGAAGCCGACCTCGATCTCCTTGAACCCGATCTTCACCAGCATGTCGAAGAACTCGATCTTCTCGTCGACGCTCATCGGCTGCGCGAGGGCCTGGTTGCCGTCCCGGAGGTCAACGCTGCACCAGATCGGTGCCTGCGTCATCGTCCGGTTGGGCCACTGCCGGTTGGGCAGGTACACGGGCGGGAATGGGGCGTACTTGGAGACGGGAGCGGGCTGCATGGGAAAGGAAGGGCTGAGATTGGCTGGTTTCTGACGGGAGTACAACGCCGACTCGGCCATGGGGCCGTGGCGGAAAAGGGGGCAAAGAGGCCTACGCACGACCCGCCGCTAGGCGGCGTCCTTTACAGGTCGTGCGCGAAAGTAAGTCGAAGGGCCTGGGAGGCGGGTGCCATCTCTGCCACCATACATCGGCCGCGAACGCCCAAAGTCAAGCGGCCGCGGTCGCCCGCTTGGGACCCAATTCCCCCCGGCCGGGTAACCGGCCCGCGCCAACCGGCGTCTTGCAGAATGTGTACGATGATGACTCGATGAACCTATGCCTGACGACCAGTCGTTTGATCTGGCTGGCTGTCTTGGTCGCGTTCGCCTGCGCGACCAGACTGCTGCGCGGGAGCTTGTCGATCATCTCTACCCGCTTGTCATCCGCATCGTCAGGGCCCACCTCCCCAGGAGGGTTGCTGAGGAAGATCTTGCCCAGGAGATATTTCTGAAAATGTTCACCCGAATCGACCAGTACCAGGGATCGGTGCCCTTCACCCATTGGGTCTCCCGGATCGCCGTCACCACGTGCATCGACCACCTCCGGGCGCAAAAGCGCCGGCCGGAGCTTCGCTGGGCGGACCTCTCGGAGAACGAGACCGACTACCTGGATTCCGCCCTCACCAACGAGAACGAGGTTTCGCCGGACGACGCGATGGAGGCCAAGGAGCTCGTCAACAAGCTCCTCGACATGCTCAAGCCCGAGGACCGGCTCGTCGTCCGCTACCTCGACCTCGAGCAGAAATCCATCGCCGAAATCAGCGCCCTGACGGGCTGGAACCCGACGCTGGTCAAGGTGCGCGCCTTCCGCGCGAGACGGAAGTTGCAACGCCTCTACCGCGAGCTTACCGAGAAGGAGAGCGCATGAACCCCCACGAGAAGGCATGGCAGAGGCTGGCCGCCGACGCGCGCCGGGCGCCCGAGTCCGGCGACCTTTCCGCGCCCTTTGGATTTTCAACCCGCGTGGCGGCGCTCGCCTTTGAGGGGCGGGAGCCCAGCCCGTCCGTCTTCGCCCGCCTTTCCCTTAGGGTCGCCGCGGTGGCGTGCGCGCTCGCCGTCGCGGCGGTCGCCATCAACTACTCCGCGATCGAGGCCACGCTCGGGGCCGACTCCGGCGTCACCGCCAACGACGACCCCGTCGCCGAGGTGGTCAACCTGGGAACCTGATTCATGGTCAAAACCTGGCAAGTCATCCTCGCAACGATCGCCATCTTCGTGGCCGGCCTTGTGACCGGGGGCGCGACCGCCCTCGGCCTTGTCAAATGGGCCGCATCCAGGCCCAGGGCGAACGCGGCGCTCCTCGCCCCGCTTGGCTTCCGCCAGGGAGGGGGCCCGATGGGCTACGGGCCGCAGCTCATGCGCAATTTTGAGGGCAAGCTCAACCTGACGGACGAGCAGCGGGCAAAGATTGAGCCGATCGTTCGCCGCACGGCGGCGCAGCTCGGAAGGGCGCGCCACGAGGTGCAGCTCGAGTCGGCGCTCGCGATCGAGAAGATGCAGGATGAGATCGCGCCGCTCCTCAACCCGGAGCAGCGCACCAAGTTCGATGAGCTGATCGCTCAGCAGAGGGCGCGCCTGCAGCAGTTCCGCCAGCGCCAGGCGCCCCCGGCGCAGGACGGCGCCCCGCCAAAGCCGGCCGAGCCTCCGAAATAGGTGTTGCGGACGCGCTAGGGCGGCGCATGTTCCGCCTCGGCCAGGCGCCATGCATGGGCAGGCGCGCGAACCCCGCCAGGGCCGGAAGGCAGCAACGGTACCGACGTTCTTCCAGTGCCGTGGAGTGCCTGGCCACTTCATCTTCTTAAGACTCCTCCCTTGTCCGGAAAAGCCTACCAGGTCATCGCGCGCAAATGGAGGCCGCAGACGTTTGGCGACGTCGTCGGCCAGGACCATGTCGTGCGCACGCTGCGCAACGCGATCGCCCGCGGGCGGATCGCGCACGCCTACCTGCTTGTCGGGCCCAGGGGGACGGGCAAGACCTCCATCGCGCGGATATTCGCGAAGGCGCTCAACTGCACGGGCGGCCCCAACGCGGACTTTGACGTCAAGGACCCGGCGGTCGTCGCGATCGCCGAGGGCAGCCACCTTGACGTGATCGAGATCGACGGCGCGTCCAACAACAGCGTCGAGCAGGTGCGCGACCTGCGGGAGACGTCGCGATACGCGCCCGCGCAGGGCAAGTTCAAGATCTACATCATCGACGAGGTGCACATGCTCTCTACGGCCGCGTTCAACGCGCTCCTAAAGACGCTCGAGGAGCCGCCCCCGCACGTGAAGTTCGTCTTCGCCACGACGGAGGTGCAGAAGGTCCTCCCCACGATCCTCTCGAGGTGCCAGCGCTTCGACCTGAAGCCGATCTCGGAGGAGCTCATCTCGAGCCGCCTTAAGTCGATCGCCGAGGCCGAAAAGGTGAAGGTGGACGGCGCCGCGCTCGCCTGCATCGCCCGTTTGGCGGACGGGGGCATGCGCGACGCGCAGTCCATCCTGGACCAGATGATCGCGTTTTGCGGAGGCGAGATCGCCGAGGCCGATGTGCTCGACGTCTACGGCCTCGTGGCCGAGGCGAAGGTGTCCGAGCTCGCGGCCGCCCTCGCCGCCGGGGACCAGCTGAGGATCGTCTCGATTGTGGACGAGTGCGACTCGGCGGGCCGCGACCTGGTGAGGCTCCTGGCGGACCTGCAGGCGGCTGTCCGCACGGCTCTTCTCGAATCCATCTCGGGCGGCGGGCGAAGCTCCCGTCTGGGGAGCCCGATGACGACGGAGCAGCTCACGCGGCTCCTGGACGGGCTGCGCGAGGGTGAGGGCAGCGTGAAGCTCGGGCTCGCCGAGAAGATAAACTTCGAGGTCACGCTCCTGAAGGCCGTCGAGGCCAGCCGCGCCCGCGCCATCGACAGCCTGATCAAGGAGTTGGCGGCGATCGCGGGGGAGGCAGGCGGCGCCCCGGAGGGCGGCGAAAAAAAAAAGGCCTGATTGATCGGCTGGAGGCCCGGCTCGCGGGCCTGGCGAACCCGCTAGGCGAGGAGGGAGCTCCCGAGGGCGAGGTCGAATGGCCGGACGAGACGGACGAGTCGTCCTTCCTGTCGGACGCGGCGTCCCGGGGGGAGACGCCAAGGCCTGCCGGGGACCGCAGGCTTGCCCCGGTTGTCGGGGAGAAGCTCCCGGGGATCGACGAGCTCGTGTCCCGTGTTCCGGCACCCGTCCTCGCGCTTCTCGACGACCTCTTCAGGGCGAAGTTCACCGCGGTGCGAAAGGTGGGGCCGGAGGGCGCGGCCGCGGAGCCCCCAGGAGCCTCGGGCCGGTAGGCCCGCGGGCCCCGCTCAGGAATTCCACTCCTTGCCGACTGGCCTGCGGTCGCGCACGCTCTGCATGAAGACATAGGCCTCCACGCGCTTGCCGTCGAAGGGCGGGCGAAGCGGAACGGGCTCGCGGCGGTAGAGGCCCTCCGCCGTCCCCTCGAGGACGTCGAGGCCGGCGAGGCATGCCTCGTCGACGGACCACACCTCGCCATGAACGCCGTCGGGGTCCTCGGCCTCGGGCACGAGCCCGGGGTATCCGCCCAGGTCATACAGGGTGTACCCGGGGACGGTCCGCGCCTTGCCGGAGAAGGATTGGCCGGACATGAAGTGGTGGTTGTGCCCGCCCTTCTTCAGGGTTCCGTAGACAAATAATAGGTTCATCGCGCGCTTGTGGTTGGGGGTTCTGGGGTGGGGTTTGGCGGCTGGGGAATCTCAACAAGCAAAGCGGTGGTGTTGTCGCGGCCGGAATTTTCGACCGCCTCCTCGACAAGCCTCTGCGCCAGGTTCGGCCCCTCGGGGTTCAGGGTGTCGCTGCGGATCATCTCCTCGATCCGCCGGTCCCACAGGCCGTCGACGAGGCCGTCCGAGCAGATGAGGAACCGGTCCCCCGGGCGGTAGCCGACGGCCCCGATATGGGGCTCGATGAACTGTGTGCCTGCGCCAAGGGACTGGTGGAGCGCGTTCTTCCTGGGATGGGAGCGCGCCTCGCGCTCGTTGATCTGCCCCTTGCGCCGCATCCAGCCGACGTGGGTGTGGTCGTGCGTGAGCTGGGTGAGGCCGCCTCCTTGGGGAAGATAGTAGATGCGGCTGTCGCCGATGTGCGCAAAGTACATCCACTCGGGTCTGAACCAGCAGAGGCTCAAGGTCGCGCCCATGCCGGCACACTCCGCATAGGAGAACCCGAGCTGGAGCATGTCGGAATGGATGGCCGAGAAGAGCTCGACCAGGATGTCCGAGAAACCCCCGGCGATCCCGGCCGCGGAGAGGCGGAACGTGCGGGGAAGCAGGCGGGTGATCCGGTCGACCGCGACGCGGCTCGCGAACTCTCCCGATCTCGCCCCTCCCATCCCGTCGCTCACGGCGAAGACGAAGTCCGCGCCGTCGAGCGTCGCGTCGCCGGTCTTTCCCAGGTAGTTCACGCCGTGGCCGTTGAAATTCATCGCGAGGAACGAGTCCTCGTTGTTGGGGCGGAATCGCCCGATGTGGGTGAGGCCGGCCCAGCGTATGCGGGGCGCCTCGGGACCTGCAGGGGTGGGGGTCTCGGGGTTCATTGCGCGGCGGTGGGCTTGAGCGAGACGACGTTGTCCCCGCCGTCCAGGATCGTGGCGAATTCGAAGTCGATGATGCAGAACCTGCCGTCCGAGGTGCGGTACGTGATGTTGCGAAGCTCGCGGTCCTCGTGGCGCACGCCGAAGGGCTCCAATTCCGCGAAAAGCTCCTTGAGCCTCTCTGAGTTCACCTGGTCGACCCTCGATCCGCAGTTGGTGGTCACGATCTTGAGCTGCTCCGGGTCGACCTCGAGCAGCCGGGGAACGAAAGGGCATGAGCGCTCCTCCAGGTGGCGCAGGACCGCCACCTCGTTTTCGAAACGCTCCTTTGCCATGTGCCCGCGGAAGGTCTTGTGCACCCGCCCGTCGAAGCTGATGCGCACAAGCGCACGGGCCGTGTCTTTCATTTCATGCATTCGAAGGGTAAGGATGACAATAACTTGCACACCGGTCTCTGGCAAGCGCCTCCTAGGCGGCCCACCGTGGAGCGCGCCGCGCCCAGGGTATTAAGAAAATATTAAGAGAATAGTTCTTCCGTTTGCGTCTGGCATGCGAGGTGCTGAAACCTAAAGTGAGTTTTCGTTTGCAGTCGTCAGGGGAATTCTGAATTCCCTTCGTGCTGTATCGGATTCTTGGCGGTTCACTGGTCCACCACTTTCACCATGCCCAAATACAAACTCGAATACATCTGGCTGGATGGCTACACGCCCCTGGCCAGCTTGCGCAGCAAGACCCAGATCAAGGAGTTCGCCAGCTTCCCCAAGCTCGAACAGCTACCCATGTGGGGCTTCGACGGAAGCTCGACGCAGCAGGCCGAGGGTAAAAACTCAGACTGCATCCTGAAGCCGGTCGCTGTATATCCCGACATCACCCGCAAGGATGGGGTGCTCGTGATGAACGAGGTCATGATGCCGGACGGTAAGACCCCTCATCCCTCGAACTCGCGCGCGACGATCGCTGATGATCCGGGCACGTGGTTTGGCTTTGAGCAGGAATACTTCTTCTGGAAGGACGGGGCCCCTCTCGGCTTTCCCGCCGGCGGGTTCCCGGCGCCCCAGGGTCCGTATTACACGGGTGTGGGCTACAAGAATGTTGGCCCCATCGCCCGCAAGATGGTCGAGGAGCACATCGATATCTGCCTGGCGGCCGGCATCAACCTCGAAGGCATCAACGCCGAGGTCGCCAAGGGACAGTGGGAGTTCCAGATCTTCGGCAAAGGCTCGAAGAGCGCGGCGGACCAGATGTGGGTCGCCCGCTACATCCTGACCCGAATCGGGGAGGCCTACGGCGTCGACATCGAGTGGCGCTGCAAGCCGGTGCTCGCACCCTTCAACCAACCCCTGGACTGGAACGGCTCCGGGATGCACTGCAACTTCTCTACGACGCATATGCGTGAAGTCGGTGGCAAGCCATACTTCGAAAAGCTTATGGCGGCCTTCAATCAATACCGCGACGAGCACATCGCCGTGTACGGCCCGGAGAACCACCTGCGCCTCACCGGTCTCCACGAGACGCAGTCGATCGACAAGTTTAACTACGGCCTGGCGGACCGCGGCGCCTCGGTGCGCATCCCGCACAGCTTCGTTAACAACGGATACAAGGGTTACCTCGAGGACCGCCGTCCGAACTCGGCGGCCGACCCGTACCTTGTGGCCGGGCGGATCGTGAAGACGATTCAGTCGGTGCCGACCACCTAAGGGTAGACGGCTTCAAATCAAAGGCGGCGCCATCCCTGCGGATGGCGCCGTTTTTGTTCGCGGTGGGAGAGGACGCCTGGGCAGTCTGCCCGTGCTGCGCTTACGCCAGCGCCCACCGCAATGCCCGCCCCTTCGCCATCGGTCCGCCCCTCCGCCTGGGAATGGGCGAGGGCGGCCCTGCTCTCGGCAAACCTCGTTTGGACGACGGCCTGCCTCGGCGGCATTCTTCCAGGGACAAGGCTCGTCACGGCGGTCCTGACCGCGGCGCTCCTCGCCGTCCACCTTTCGGATCCGGCGCTCGGCGCTCGCGCCCACCGCGCCGGCCTTCTGCTCGTGCCGTTCCTTGCCTACGCCGCCGCGAATGCCGCCTGGGTGACGCCGTTCCGCTGGCTCGGCTGGCCGGACTGGCTCAACTGGGCGCAGGCTGTCGCGGTGTTCTGGGTCGTGCTCAACGGCGTAAGGTCGGTGGCATGCCGGCGCTTTCTGTGCATCACATTGGCCGCGCTCGGGTTGGGATCCGCGGTCCTCGCGGGTTACCAGCATTTTGCAGACCCGCACTGGCTTGCGCTGGGACGCACGCAGGCCGATCAGTTCGTCGGGCGCTCCAGCGGGCCGTTCGGGATCCCGAACAGCCTCGGCGTCCTCATGGCCCTGCTCATCCCCCCGGTTGGGGCGACTCTGTTCGGGCGCGCCCGTTCACCGGCGCTTCGGGTCGTCGCAGCCGTCGTGCTCGCCGCGCTTGCCGCGGGGTTCGTGCTGGCAGTAAGCCGCGGTGCGTGGCTGGCGCTCGCAGCCGCCTTCACTCTGAGGCCCCTCTTGTCGCCGGGCAGGAGCCTCCTTCGCAGGCTCTCGGGCGCCGTCGCGGCGGTCGCCGTCGCCGCGGCCGCCGCGACCCTGCTCTATTTCTCATTTCCGCTCATGCGGGTCCGCGTCAACCAGCTGGTGGCGGATGTCGGCGAGAGGACGCGGCCCATCCTCTGGCGCGGGGCGTGGAAGATCCACGAGGATCACCCGGTTCTTGGGGGCGGCGCGGGCAGCTTCAACGTGCTGTTCGAGAAATACCGGCCGCTCGGATTCAGGGACGAGCCCGTCTACGCGCACTGCGACTATCTGAACACGCTTAGCGACTACGGCGTCCTCGGGTTCGCGCTTCTCTTTGGCGCGGCGGCGGTGATCGCATGGCGTTGTGCGGGCGCCCGGGGATTGGGCGGAGCGGCGTTCACCGGTCTGCTCGCCTTCGCCCTTCACCTCCTCGTTGATTTCCACCTGAAGATCCCGGCGCTGGCGATGATCGTGGCCACGATAGCGGGACTTGTGACATCCGAGGCGTGGCCGGACCATAGCGGGAGCGCGCCGGGAGCCGTCTCTCGCGCTGCGGCGATCTGCGTGGCCGCTGTGTTCCTTGGACTCACGTTCGTTTGGGCCGTGCCGAAGTACCGCGCCGAGGAGACAAGGCGGGCCGCCCGGCTGAAAATTGACAAGATGGGAGCTTCCGGCGTCGACGCATCGGGCGAACGCGACCGGATCGCCGCGATCCGCGGCGAGCTTGCCCTGGCGGTCGCCATCGACCCCGCCAACGCGCAGGCATGGTCCGACCGTGCCTATGCGGATTCGCTTTGGGCGCTCGTCAACCCCGACCAGACCGTGGAGCTCGGGGCTGAGGTTGAGCGTGAGGCTTCCCGGGCTTTGGAGCTTTGCCCCGCGGTTGCGGAGTTCTGGATAAGGAAGGGCACGGGATTCGACATGCAGCGCCGGTGGGTGGAGGGAGGAGACTGCCTGGTCCGCGCGCTCCAGCAGGCCCCCAACCGAGCGGACGTGTGGTATTATCAGGCCTACCATCTGAGCCTTGCCTCAACGGAAACGGGTCCGGCATTGGCAGCCGCGGACATATGCTTGCGTCTTGACCCGGGCTTCCTTCTTGCACAAGTATTGCGTCAACGATTGGGGGGTAGCCCGCAATAACCGACCTGACCGTCTCTTCCATGCTCAACAAGATCCTGCTTGTCATAGTGTTAGGGTTTTTTGGCGGTCTTTTGCCCCTCGAAGCCCAAACTACGGCCCCGGCCGCAACCGCCAGGGTGAAAGGCCGAATCCTTGCCGCAAGGGTACAGGGTCACGTCGAGGCGATCAACAAGGCCGATGGCCAAACCCGGGTCCTCCACGACGGGGACCAGGTGACCGAGCAGACGCAGGTCGTCACCGCTCCCGGCGCCAACATCATCTTGGTCTTCTCGAACGGAGCGACGGTCAACGTCGCGGCGGACTCGACGCTCGACATCGAGCAGTTTGACCAGGATCCCTTTGCGAACGACCTGAAGATCTCCGACCTGAAGGCCGAGCCCGGAACCTCCACGACCCGGCTCAACCTCACGAAGGGCGAACTGGTCGGCAAGGTGGTCCACCTCAATGTCGACAAGGGTTCCGAGTTCACGGTCCAGACGCCAGTCGGCGCTGCCGGTATCCGCGGCACCACCTTCAGGATCGTCTTCCGGCCGGGTCCCGGCGGGAAGGCGTTCTTCGTGGTCACGACTGCGGACGGGCGGGTCGTCTTCACGGGCGTGACATCGGCCCCGGTGAGCATCCCTGCGGGCAAGCAGGTGGTCGCCACCTTCGACTATACGCCCCCGACCGCGGCCACGGCGACGACGCCGGCGACTCCCGCGGTAACGACCCCGGTGACGCTCGTGACGACGGACACGACCCCGACGGAGGCCGCGCAGGTTCAGGTGGCCGCGCAGGCGATTGTCACGGCGGTGCAGACCATCGTCGTCACCGCCCCGCCGCCCCCGAGCCCGCCGCCGCCGACCACCCCTCCCACGACGAGTCCGCCCAATAACACGCCGTCGCAGCCGACTCAGACGGCGCCCCAGACGACGCCGGGTGCGGGCAGTGGGAGCTAATCTGCTTCCAACGCGGCCCGCCGCTCGGTAGCGTCCGGGCCCGTGGCATCCCCGAAAAAGTCCGCGCCCTTCCGGCTGCGCTGGCTGCTTCTTGCGCCGATTCCGCTCGCGTGGTGCGTGATCGCCCACCTGGGGTGGCTTGCATTCCAGGAGGACAAGGTGATCGACGCGCGCTTCAGGTACCGCGGGCCGATAGATTCGCCGGTCAACGTGGTCTACGTGAACATGGACTCGCTGTCGCTTGACGAAATTGGCGGCTGGCCCTGGAGCCGCGAGTATTTCGCGACGGTGGCGCGGACGCTTGTCGAGCGGGCGGGAGTGAAGGTAATCGGGATGGACATCGTGTTCTCCGACGAGGGCGTGGCCGAGTCGGTGGACGTGAAGAAGCTCGTGTCGGGGAACCGGGCCCTGGGGGCCTTCCTTCGCACCTCGCCCTCGGTGATTGTCGGGGCGTCCTACACCGCGGGAGATTTCCGGGACATCAATGGGAAGAAGGCGATCCGGGAATTCCCCGATGTCTCGAGGACGGACCTGCCGCCGCTCAATCAGATCGAGGCCCCGGAATTGCCGTCATTCGACATCGGGGCCGGCAGAAAGTACACCCCGCCCGGGGTCGCCCTCATCGACACGGTCGATGCCGGCACCCGCTGGGTGATGCTCTACGCTCCCACCGCCTACCGCACCTACTACTCGATGGCGGTCGAGCTGGCGCGGGTCTACTACGGGGTGGAGCGGGACGGGATCAAGATCGCGGGCGACCACATGGACCTCATGCGCCCCGACGGATCGCTTGCGGCGCGGATACCGCTCACCAGGCGCCAGATGGTGGAGATCAACTGGTTCTCGCCCTGGGCCAACGCGGCGCGCAACCCCAACGTGGGCTTCAGCGTGGTCTACGAGTACTGCAGGCTCCTGGATTCCGACAAGCCCAACGAGCGAAAGAAGGCGGAGGAATTCTTCACGCAGTTCAAGGACGCGGTGGTCCTCATCGGCCCGACCGACAAGCTGCAGTGGCATGACGCATCGCCGACGCCTCTCGACCAGGGGGAGGTGCCGCGCGTCAGCGTGCACGGCAACCTCTTCAAGACGATTGTCTCCGGAAAATACCTGAGGCGCCTGCCCGAGTCGGGGGCCTACGCCGTCATCTTCGCGTTGTCCGCCCTCGTCTCATTCTTCGCGATCACCGGCGGCGGGCGCGCGGTCTTCGCCAAGGTGATGGCCGTCCTCTCGGTGGCGCTCTATGTCGCGGTGGCGTTCTTTGTCTTCAAGACAGGCAACTTCATCATCCCGGTGGTGGCCCCCATTGGCGCCGCGATCTCGACGAGCGTCGCAGGGCTCTTGTGGCAGATCGTCGAGGAGCAGAAGCAGAAGGGCCGCATCAAGGGCATGTTCGGGGCCTACGTCTCCCCGGCGCTCGTCGAGCGCATGGTGGACTCCGGCGAGGAGCCCAAGCTCGGGGGCATCGAGGAGAACATCACCGCCTATTTCAGCGACATCCAGTCGTTCTCGAGCTTCTCCGAGAAGCTTTCGCCGTCGCGCCTGGTGGAGCTGATGAACGAGTACCTCACGGCGTGCACGGACATCGTCCAGGCCGAGGGAGGGACCCTCGACAAGTACATCGGCGACGCCGTGGTGGCGATCTACGGCGCCCCGCTGGCGCTGCCCGACCATCCGCACCGGGCCTGCATAGCGGCGCTCAGGGTCCACAAGCGGGTGAACGAGCTGCGCGAGAAGTGGAAGCACGAGGGAGAGAAATGGCCCGAGATTGTCCACAACCTCCAGACTCGCATCGGGCTCAACACGGGCCCTGCCGTCGTTGGCAACATGGGCAGCCACACGCGGTTCAACTACACGATGATGGGGGACAATGTGAACATCGCGGCCCGGATGGAGAGCGGGGCGAAGAGCTGGGGCGTCTACACGATGTGCACCGAGTCGACCCGCTCGGAGTGCGAGCGGATCGAGGCCGGCCGCGTCGTCTTCCGGCAGCTTGGGCGGATCGTCGTAAAGGGCCGCACCCAGCCGCTTCCGATCCACGAGCTCGTGTCGCTTGTCGAGGACGTGACGGATCCCGTCCGTGAGTGCATCGCCATCTTCGAGCAGGGCCTGGCCAAGTACTTCGCCCGCGACTGGGACGGGGCGATCGCGCTCTTCAATCGCTGCGAGGCGCTCGAGCCGAACGGCCTCGGACGGGCGCCCGGCAGCACGAGCAACCCCTCCCTGGTCTACATCAAGATCGCTGAGGGCTACCGGATCCATCCCCCCGCGCCGGACTGGGAGGGTGTCTACGAGATGAAGGAGAAGTAAGGGCGGTCGCCCCGGCTACACGCTAATCGAGCCCTTGAGGTAGGCGACCCCGTGACCGGCCATCCTGACCCGGTCCTTGTCGAGTTCGCACCATAGCTCGCCCCCGCGCCGCGACACCTGCCTGGCGTGGAGCTTGGTCTTGCCCAGCCGATTGGCCCAATAGGGGACGAGCGTGCAGTGCGCCGACCCGGTAACGGGATCCTCCAAGACCCCGGCGTCGGGCGCGAAGAATCGCGACACGAAGTCGCAGTCCGTGCCCGGGGCAGTGGGGATGATCCTACCGGGGACGGCCTTCGCAAGGGCGCCAAAATCGGGGGTGAGCGCCAGGACGTCCGCGGCCGAGGCGTACACGCAGAGCCACATGCGCTCCGAGCGCAGGGTCTCGACGGGCCTTTTGCCTAGGCCGCGCAAGAGGTCGGCAACCGGCTCCGCGGGGGCGGCCGGGCGCGACGGGAAATCGAGCTCGATCAAGCTGCCCCGGCGCCTCACGGAAAGAGGCCCCGACTTTGTGTCGAAACGGATGGGGGACTCCTCCTGCCCCAGCTCGTTGAAGAGGACGTGCGCGGTCGCGAGCGTGGCGTGCCCGCAGAGGTCGATCTCAATCGCCGGAGTGAACCACCTCAGGTCGGCCCTCGCGGGCCCCGTGCGCACGAAGAAGGCGGTCTCGGAGAGGCCGTTCTCGTTCGCGATCCTCTGGAGGAGACCGTCGGCGGGCCAGGAGTCCAAGGGAACGACGGCCGCGGGATTGCCCCCGAACGCCTTTTCCGTGAACGCGTCGACCCAGTATATCGGAAGGTTCATCTCTGCGGCTTGTTGTCCCCTGAGGATGAGGAGGCTGCCGGTGCGGGTGCCGGGGCCGGTGCGGGCGCCGCCGGCGCGGACGCCTGGGCGTGCGCCGGAGCCGCGGGGGCTGTGTGGATGGCGGTCCCCGGGGCCGGACGCGCGGTGGGCTGGCCCATTCCGGGGCGTCCGGTTGCCGTGGATTGCTGCTGGGCCTGACCCGGCGCCGAATTTTGAGCCCGGTGCTCGGGCTCGGGGGACCGCGCCGGGGAGGTGTGGGCGGGTCCGCCGGTGCCGCCCGCCTGGACGGGCACGCCGATCCTCGGCCGCTCGACGGGGGGCGTCGAACGGCTGGGAAGCTGCGGCTGGCTTTGGGGATGCTGCACAGCGTTGGGCGCCTGGGCTTGGCCCTGCGGATGCGTGGGCCCGCTGGCCTGCGGGGCCGGGCTCTGGGAACGCTGGATCGGGGAGGGCGCCTGGGCGGGGACTTGGGACCGTACCGGGGACGCGGGGCCGGCATTGGGCCGCCTTGCGTGTGCAGGCGGAGGGGGCGGCGTTCCCGGCAAGGTGCGCGGGGTTGGAACCGCGCCCGGATGCCCCGGATGCGAGGCCTCACGGCTCCTGTCGGCTCCCGGCCGGGGCTTCCACGCGGAGCCGCCCTGGGGTCCGCGGTCGTCGCGGAAACGCGGCGGGCTCCAACCGGCATGTTCGCGCCAGTTGTCCCGGTTTCCCTGCCAGACCCTGTGGCGGCGCCAGTCGAAGCTGTAGGACAGCCAGATCCCGCAGGGGTACGGGTCCCCGAAGGTGATGAACGGTCCGTTGTACCCGTAGTAGGGCTCGTCCGAATACACGACGCCGGGGTCGTAGGCGGGCACGAACACCTCGTCCGGCTGCGCGGGAAGGATCTCGATCTGCCCGTCGTCGTTGACGACCTGCTGCTGGGGCGTGGATGTGAGCGCACCGGTGGCGACGGCGCGCGCGCGCAGGCGCTGCACCTCGTCCATGACCTCGGAGGGCGAGGAGCTGAAGGCCGAGCCGAGCGCCTGGGTCCAGGCGATGTTGTCAGCCATCCACGTAACGACCTTGGGATAGTGGGCCAGCGCCCGCACGCTCGGGTCCCAGGGCTGGGCGTCAATCCGGGTCGGATCGCCATACTGGACCAGGTAGGCTGCCGCGGCCGTGACGTCTCCGGGCACGGTTGACGCCGGCAGGATGAGGGCGATCAAGGGGTCGGGATACAGGGCGATCGGGGCGAGGAGGGGCTCGAGCGGGTTCGGCGCGAGGGGCTGCGGCTCCGGCTGCGGGACCGCCGCGGGGGTGGCCTCGGGTTGCGGGGGGTAGCTCGGGGGCTGGGGCGGGGCAGGGCGGTAGGCGCCCTCCTCCGGGACGTACTCGACGCATGCCTGAAGCAGCAGGCACGCGACCGCGCTCGCGAGAAGTAGGGACGCCTTTCGTGGGGTCATGACCTACGGTGCCGGGCCAGGAGCGGGCACGCAAGACGGACGCGCGCCCGTGCGCCCTACCTGGCGGAGGCCTGGCCGGCGCGGCAGATCTCGGCGATCGCGGCCGCGTAGGCCGTGGCCCCCTGGTCAAGCCAGCGCTCGCCCTTCTCGACCGTCGCGCTCGGGGCGTCTCCCATGGTCCCGGATTTCGAGACGTCGCGCGAGGTCCATGCCACCAGAGCGGGTGCAGCGACAGGGCGGACTTCCCCCGGGTCCTCGAGCCGGGCGGGGAACTCGCACACGGCCTTGGACATGTCGACGTGCTGGGCCGCGGCTGCCAGCACCCAGGACGTCTCCACCTCGCCCGCATGGATCCCAAAGGTCGCCTCCTGCTGCGTCGTGTCCGCGACGGGCCTGCTTTGGAGAATGGCAGCCCGGAGCCCGAAGAGGGTCCGGGCTTCGCGAAGCGTGGGCACGAGGACCGGCACGTTGCCCCCGTGGGTATTGATGACCGCGAGCGAGCGGAATCCCCACGCGCTCACCTGCCGCGCGACGGCGAGTATCTGGGACCGGAGCGTGTCCTTGGATATCATCAGGGTGCCAGGGAATCCGGTGTGCTCGTTGCTCTTGCCGATCGTGATCGGCGGCGCGACGTAGCACGATGCGCCTGCGGGCAGCCGCGAGAGCACAAGGGCGAGCCAGACCTGGCCCATGAGGGCGTCGACGGCCACGGGCAGGTGCGGGCCGTGCTGCTCTATGGCCCCGGTCGTCAGGATCACGGGGGCCCAGGACTTGTCGGGCAGGGCGGCGATGCGCCCCGGCGTCATCGCGGGAAGGTACCGGTCGCGGTAGGAGGGGAACGTCATACCGGGGTGAGCTTCGCCGTGAGGGGAGGGTAGTCGCGGATGTCGACAAGGAGCTTCGCGAGCCTCGCTGCTGCGGCCGAGAGGAGGGCGGGGCCCTCGGACCTCGCCTGCTCAAGGTGCGCGGCGGGGCCCTCGAGCGGCGTCACGGGCTCCGTGCCCCAGCCGGCTGCGGCCTGCCCGGCGACGCCGTGGTCGCAGGGCGCGGGCTCATGGCCGTAGAGCGCCGTAAGGACGGTCTGCAGCGCCCGCCGGCTGCGGCTGCGCGCGGGGTGGAAGTCGAGGCCCAGGGCGCTCAGGTGGACCTGGAACATTTGAAGTCCGCGCGAGACGCGCAGGTCGCGGGCCGCGGCGCTGCAGAGCTCCTCGCTCCAGGGGCTCGCGTTTACCAGGACGACTTTGCGGAAGCCGGCGGCCGCCACGGAGGCGGCCACCTCGGCGATGAACGCGTGCGCGGCCGGCTGGTCGACCGCGAAGGCACACGTGCTGTCCGCCCCGAACACGAACCTCAGGGGCGGAAGGACGAGGGGCTTTCGGTCGCCCGGGACCTGGCGGCAGGCGTCGCGGATCATGTGCAGGAGCACGGTCTCCTCGGCGTCGAGCGGATGGCCCAAACCCCAGTCGGCCATGCCGGCCAAGGGAACGACGACGACGGTCGCCTCGCGGTTGGGCCATGCGCCGATCACGGGCGAGGAGAACCACGGCCAGAAGGTGGCGTCGTCGGCCACGCAAAGGGGCGGGGTGGTCGCGGGTGAGGGTGAGGGCGCGCTCACGGTTTCACCTCATGGCGACGACCTCGACCTCGACGCAGCACCCCGGCTTCGCGAGCCCCTTGACCTCGAGGAGCGTGCTGACCGGGCGCGTGTCCGCGAAGTACCGGTTGCGCACCGGGGAGAACTTTTCGAAGTCGGGCATGTGGGTGAGGAACGTCTGAACCTTGACCACGTCGGAGAATCCCATCCCGGCCGCCTTGAGTATGGAGCCGATCAGCTCGAAGACATATTCGGTCTGCGCGGTCGCATCGTTCGGCGCGACGACCCGCCCCTCGGGGTCGACGGCGAGTTGTCCCGTGACAAAGAGCGTGCTCTGGCCCCCCTGCTCGACCAGGAGTCCGGGGCTGTAGGCCCCCCTGGGTGCGGGATGGTTCTCGGGATAGATGAGCGTCTTCTTCATTCCAGCGCGCTAGGGTCTAGATTTCCGGCAGGCGACGTCAACTCGGAGCGCATGCACCCGCGTCGGGCCCCGGCAGGGGCTCGATCCTCCCCAGCAGGAGGGCGAACGAGAGGGCGCCGACCACGAGGATGCACGCCGCCGCAATGAACGCCCCGCTGAACGAATGGGTCGCGCGCACGATCAGTCCCGTCACGATGGGTGCCAGTATCCCCATTACGTTCACGGCGAAGTTCATGATCCCGCCCACCGCCCCGACGCCGCCCTTGGGCCCGATCAGCGAGGGCAAGGACCAGCCGACCGGGGCGGCCGCGGCCAGGCCCCCGAGGGAGATCGATATCCAGAAGATGGCCCATCCCGGTCTGGCCGTCAGGGTCGCCCCGACTATTGCGAGTCCGAAGAGCATGCCAATAACGAGGACCGACTTGCGGGTCCTCGTCTCGTCGGCACCGCGGGCGATGAGCGCATCGATGAGCCAGCCCCCGACCGCCAGGTCCATCACCGTGGCCACGGCCCAGGGCGTCGCGGTGTACCCGGCGGACTTCAGTATCGTCATGCCGTGGGTGCTCACGAGGTAGTCGGGGAGCCATGTGAGGAATAGGTAGAATGAGTATCCATAGGCCCCGAAGCCTATCGAAAGGCCCCAGATCTTCGGCTGCCTCAGGAGATAGACGAGCATCTCCGCGCTCCCGGAGCCGGACTGCCCCTCGGGAACGCTCCCGCCGGCGACGATGTGGTTGTACTCCTCGCGGCTTAGGTGCCGGTCGGATCCCGGGTCGCGGTAGAGCACGTAGAATGCCAGGAAATACACGAAGCTGATCGCCGAGGTGACGCCGAACGCCCACCTCCAGCCGAGCCGCTCGATCACGAACGCGACGAGCGGCACGCCGATCACGTTCGAGAACTTGGCGGAGGCGTCGAAGATGGCGGTCGCGCGGGCGCGTTCGCTCCTCGGGAACCAGTGGCCCGTCGCCTTGGAGACGGCTGGGAACGAGGGGGCCTCCGCGATCCCGAGGAGCATCCGTGCGGCGAGGATCCCCCCGAACCCCCCGGCAAACGCGGTCACCGCGCTCGCTGCGGTCCACAGGAGGGCCCCCCAGCGGCCGACCCGCGTCACGCCAAGCCGGTCGACGACGACCCCGATCGGGATCTGCAGCACGGCGTAGAACCAGAGGAAGGAGCTGAAGAGGATGCCCAGCTCGGCGGGCCCTAGCTTGAACTCGCGCGCCAGTTGGGGGGCGGCGGCCGAGAGGTTCACCCGGTCGAGAAAGCTGACGAGGATTCCCGAGCCGAGGAGAACGCCGATCCCCCAGCGTCTGCGGGGCGGGCGGGGGCTCGGGTCACGGGGCATGCGCCCGCAAGACCATCGCCCGCCGCCCCGAATTGCAAAGGTTGTGTGGCCCAAACCGCCGGCAACTCCAGGCTCGCCTGGCGCACCGCCGGCCGGCATTTTTGTTGGGGATGTCGCTGGTGTTTCTATGTTTGGCCATCGCGGCCCTCCTGGTGAACCTGCTCGGCCTGGGGCTGGCGGCCCGGCGGTACATCGACGATTACGCCCTCGCCGGGGTCACCGGCGTCCTCGCGGTCTGCCTCGCGTGCTTCTTCGTCGAGCACTTCGTGGGCTTTGGCGCCCATCCGCTGATCCTGCCCGTGTCCACCGCGGCGTCCCTGTGGCTGATCTGGAGGAACCGGGTTTTCGTGAGGGAGAACCGGGGCCTGGGGGCGGCCTTCCTCGTCGGGTTCCTCTACTGCCTGGCCTGGCGCTACACCTTCCCCGACATCGACTACAGCGAGGACAAGATGCCCAATTTCGGCCTGATCGAGTCCTACATGAGGGGAGGGCGCCTTCCTCCCCCGGACCTGTGGTTTTCCTACTTTCCCGCGAACTGCTACTACAGCTTCCAGCATTACGGGGCATCGCTCCTTGGACGGGTGCTCGGGATCGGCCCGGGCGTCAGCTACCATCTGGCCTTCTGCACGCTCGTCGGGTTCATCACGCTCCTGGCGTGGAGCTGCGTTTCCAAGACGTGCTCATGGTCCCTGGGCCGGTGGACGGTCGTCGCATCGCTCCTGGTCGGTGGAAGCGGCGTCGTCCTTGTGGCCCATGCGCTCATCAGGGATCCGTACCCGATCGACATGGTGCGTTTCCTGGGCGGTTCGATCATCCATGATGAACTGACGCCCCTCGGCCATCGCGTCTCCGCCTGGGTGTCCACGGCCGGGGTGGAGCCGAGGGACCTGCCGATGGAGCCGTTCAGCTACTTTCTGACGAAGGGGGACTACCACCCGCCGCTCGCGGGTTTCCTGCTCCTCGCTTTCGCCGCGGCGCTGATCGCGGCCCAGGAGACCGGCGCATCCGGCAGATCCCGGGCGCTCTACCATGCGCTCCTCGCGGCATCAGTCCCGGTCGCCCTCATCTCGAACGCCTGGATCGTGCCGCTGCAGGTTCTCATCGTCGCCGGGTGGCTCGCCTACCGCGTCCTCATGGGCGAGCGGTCGTGCCTGCTGCCGGCCTTCGCCGGCGCGGCCGCAGCATCGGCGCTCGAGTATCCCTTCCTGCTCCAGTTCACGCAGCAGACCATTGGCAACAACGCCTCCATCCACCTTGTCGTCAGCGGCGACCACACCCCTTGGGTCGGCTGGATCCTCACCTTCTGGCCCGTCGTGGGCATCCTTGCCCTCGCCCCCTTGAACCGCGAGCGCCGGCCGCTCGCTCTCTTCTTTGTCGCCATGTGGTGCGCGGCGCTCGTCGCCACGGAGGTCTTCTACAACCACGACCTCTACGCGGGCCCCTACGCGCGGTTCAACTCGACGCTCAAATGGTGGCAATGGGTCTATGCGGGGATCGTCCTGACGCTCGGGGGGATGAATCTCGGCTCAAGGTCGAGGGTGTGCCGGTACGGGACGATGCTCATGCTGGTCCCGACCCTAGCGTTCACGTACGACATGGGCCGGCAGTTCATTGGGGTGAAGAAGCCCTCCTTCGGCCAGCTCTCGGGGTCGATGTGGACCGCGCGGGACCCCGTGGTCAACGCCCTCATCGAGGACCTGTCGGCGCGCGCGGACGGCGTGACGCTCGAGAGCGGGCTAGTCATGGCGAATTCGGAATCTCCCGCGGTGACGCTCTTCTCGGGGAAGCAGAGCCTCCTGGGCTGGCCCTGGCTCGAGGAGGCATGGAGGGGCTCGTTCCTGGAGGTCAACCAGCGCCTCTCGCAGATGAACCAGTTCTACTCCAACGCGCTCCCCGACCCGCTCGCCTGGCTCCTTCACTACGACGTCAGGTACATCCTCTGGCTGCAGCGGGACAACGTGGAGCACAACGGGCGGTTCCAGCCGATCAACGAGAAGATCAAGTCCCGGTATTTCTGGCACCACTTCTACGGGAACGACGGCGACGTCGCTATCGGGTACTGGGAGAGGGTCGACGCCCACCCGGCCAGGTAGGGGGGGCGCAAGGTTAGCAAGCGCGATTGTGCTATCGGCGATCTCGTGTAGCGTTGCGGGAAGAACCGACTCCCAATGGCCCTGAAATTCAAGGATTACTACGAAACGCTCGGTGTGCCGCGGACGGCGACGCCCGACGAGATCAAGCAGGCGTTCCGCAAGCTCGCCCGGATCCACCATCCGGACGTTGCGAAGAACAAGACCGCCGGCGAGGCGAAGTTCAAGGACATCAACGAGGCCTATGAGGTCCTCGGGGACCCGGAGAAGCGCAGCCGCTATGACGAGCTGGGCGCGAACTGGCAGGACCCTTCAGGCGGCATGTCCGGCGAGCGGGGCTTCCGCCCCGGGGCCGGAGGCCGCGGTCGGCCCGACGCCGACTTTGAATTCGGGGGAACCGGCTTTAGCGACTTCTTCGAGTCCTTCTTCGGGAGCGGGCGCGCGGGCCGCGGCCCGTTCGGCGGGCAGGGGGGCCCGGCGGCCGACTACGGCGGGGAATTCTCGCAGGCGGGCCGGGATGTCGAGGCGGACATCATGGTGACCCTCGAGGAGGCGCTCAAGGGGTCGAAGCGAAAGGTCACGCTCAGGCGGCCGGGGAGCGACGGCGAGGACGATCGGGTCGACACCTACCAGGTGCGCATCCCCGCGGGGGTCTACGAGGGCCAGCGGATCCGGCTCGCCGGCCAGGGTAGCCACGGATTCGGCGGCGGGCAGGCGGGAGACCTCTACCTTCGCGTGCGCCTTGCGCGGCATCCCGACTTCAACGTCAGCGGGCCGGACCTGTACTTTGACCTGGACCTGGCGCCGTGGGAGGCGGTCCTCGGGGTAAAGGTGAAGATACCGGCGCTTGACGGAGCGACGACCCTTCGGGTCCCCCCGCAGACGGCGGCGGGCAGCCAGCTGCGCATGCGCGGGCTCGGCCTTCCCCGCTTGGATGGAAGCCGGGGCGACCTCTACGCGGTCATCCGGATCCAGGTGCCGCAAACGGCCTCGGCCGAGGAGCGTGTCCTGTGGGAGAAATTGGCCGGTGTGTCGACGTTTCGGGCTCGAGGGACGCCCTAACGGCCTGCGTGGAAAATGGATCACCCGTTGCCAACCGCCTAGCGCCGGCCGATGCTCAAGCAGATCCTTTTCATCCGGCACGGGGAGACCGAGTGGTCGCGCTCCGGCAAACACACGGGCCGCTCCGACATCGCCCTTTCGGAGCAGGGAGAATCCAATGCCCGCGGCATTGCGGGCCGCCTGGCCCTTGTTCGCCTGGAGCACGTGTTCACGAGCCCACGCCAGCGGGCGCGCAGGACGTGCGAGCTCGCTGGGCTTGGAGCGCGCGCCCAAGACGACCCCGACCTGGCAGAGTGGGACTACGGCGACTTTGAGGGGCTGAGCACGGCCGAGATCCTCAGGGCACGGCCCTCATGGAGCCTCTTTCGGGACGGATGCCCGGGCGGGGAGTCCCCGGGGCAGGTCTCGGATCGCGCTGACCGGGTGATCGCGAGGCTCCGCCAATTGGACGGGTCGGTCGCCCTCTTCTCGCACGGCCATTTTGGCCGCGTCCTTGCGGCCCGCTGGATCGGCGCACCGGCGGAGACCGGCCAGCGGCTCATCCTGGACACGGCGTCAATCAGCATCCTCTCCTACGAGCATGGCGACCGCGCGGCGGCCGGCATCGCGCTCTGGAACTCAAAGTCCTGTGATCTTTCCCCGTGACCAGACTCAGGCCGGTCCCGCGGCCGTGCGGCCGCCGTCCTTGATCGGGGTCGCGAACTTATACTCGATGTCCCAAGGGAAGTAGATCCACTTGTTCTGCTTAAACTCCTTCACGTAGGTGTCGACGATCGGCCTTCCCGCGGGTTTAGCGTAGAGCGTTGCGAAATGGGCCTTCGGCAGGAGCTGGCGCACCACCTGCGCGGTCCTCCCCGAATCCACCAGGTCGTCGATCAGCAGGTAGCCGTCGCCGTCGCCCGTCACCCCCTTGAGTACCTTCACGTCGGCCCTGACCTGCTCGGCCCCTCCGGTTTCGGACTTGAGGTAGCTCGTGACGCAGATCGTGTCCACCAGGCGGATGTCGAGCTCGCGCGCCACAAGCGCCGCAGGGACCAACCCGCCGCGCGTGATGGCGATTATGCCCTTCCAGGAGCCCTTGGCGAGGAGCTGCTCGGACAGGTAGCGCGCGTCGCGGTGCAGTTCGACCCAGGAGACGATGATTTCGTCCTCATAATTTGAACGAGCCATGGGGCAGGCTGGTGGAAGGGCTATTCCCAATCAACACCGATAATCGCCGAAGGCCCTAAAGGGTCCGCAGGAACCACTGCACAGTCACCTCAATGACCCGCGCATCGCGCCCTAGCTCCGGCTGAAAGACGCTGAAAATGTGGTCGGCGCCGCCGATCAGAACCGCCTCGGCCGGGTGCCCCTTGGCCACCTTTAGGAACTCCGCCTCGTGCTGCGGAAGGAAGTCGTTTGAACCCCTTACCGACAGGAACGCACCGGGGTACCTCGCCAGGGCTGCGTCCGCGTTGAATCCCCGCAGGCTCTCGAAGAAAGCGTGGGTCAGGGTAATCGTCTTCCAACCCTTCATCTCGATAGAGCCGGTGCCCTCCTTCGCCGCCTGGGCCGCGACCTTGTCGAGGGGAGGGGTGCCCGCGACGCCCATGTAGAGGTCCCCGCTGGGACTGGACCACAGGACGAGGGACCTGCAGGCCGAGGGTTCGCGGGCGGCCGTCTCGATCGCGGTGGAGGCTCCCAAGCTCCAACCCAGGAGACCCGTGTGCCCGGGCTTAACGCCGGGCTGCCTCGCGATGAAGGACTGGGCCGAGGCCGCGTCCTCGAGGCGCGTCGTGAAGGTCGACTCTATCTTCGTGCGGTTTCGGTCTCCCTCACCGCGAAAGTTGATCCTTAGGCTCGCGATTCCCTGCGCCGAGAGGATGGAGGCAAGTCGCTTCATGAGGTCGCCGGCGCCGTCCATGTCGTCGGCCAGCCCGTGCATCAGCACCACCGTGCGGCCGTCCCAGCCCGCGTCCGGGGTGACCCATGCCCCGCTTAGGCCCGGCGCAACCTCAACCGCCGTTTCCCGAGCCTGGAGCAAGCTTGCAAGGGCCATGAAGCCCGCGATCACGAGCGTGGCCCTCCTCGGGGCGAGCGGGAGATGGCCGCACGGCGGACGGCCCGGGGTCATTCGTGCGGGCCAAAGGCGGAGGGTCTTTGCGAAGGAATTGAATTTCATAAGGCGTGGGTCCGGCGTTTGACCGGTTCGTCTGGGCCCTCCCCGGCCGTGGCACAAGCCGATTATTCGGAGAAAGGCGGGAAGCCACGGCCAGCGGCCGAAGTTTTCTGATGCATCGGGGCGCCTCCTCTGCCATCTCTCGATCATGACGCCCGCCAGCGAGTCATCGCCCGCCGGCAATGCCCCCGACCCGACGCCCCGTCCCGGGCCGGCTGGCGATGCCCCTGCGAGGACGCCGCGCAGCTGGTTCAAGCCGCGGCATGACTGGCAGGCGGTGAACGCCATCGTGCCCCAGCACCTGTGCTACAGGATCCTGGACACCTATTCCTGGGCGTCGGCGACCGTGGGCATCGTCTCCTCGGCGCTAGTCCTCGCCCAGTACCCCCAGCGGCTCATGCACGAGCCGGTCTTCTGGTTCCTTGCGGGCTCGGGGCTCCTGCAGCTCGCCTTCGCCATACTGCGCGGCGTTCCCTTCATGGTGCGCTACGGGGTGCTCGCCTTTAGCCTCCTTACCTACGACATCATCGCGGGGATGACGGTCGGCATCGGGCCCAGCTGGCTCATCATCGTCGTCATGCTCGTCACCTCCGTCGAGCTGCTCTTCGGCTTCCGGGCGGGAATGACCTGCCTTGTGGCGGTGTTTTCGCTCTTCGGCTGCGTGGCCTGGGGCTGGGTGAGAGGTCGCCTGCCGGTCGTCCTTTCCTCCACCGAGGCCGCATCGATCCTTAACTATCACAACGCGACGGTGTGGGTGAGGGCCCTTGTCGGGGCCGCCGTGGGAGTTGCGGCGGCCCTCATCGTGGCCCGCCAGCTCCTGCGCAGCCTGGGCGAGGCGCTCAAGGAGTCGGATTCCGCGCTGAACCACCTTGCCGTGGAGCAGGAGAAGCGGGCGCGGGCCATGGAGGCGCTCCGCTCCTCGGAGGAGACGTTTTCAAAGGTCTTTCGCTTCAGCCCCGACGCCATCTCGGTCTCCGACATGGAGACGGGACTCTACATCGACGTGAACGAGAGTTTCCAGCGGCTCTTCGGCTACTCGCGTGCCGAGGTAATCGGGCGGTCCTCAAGGGAGCTGGGGCACTGGGTTGAGCAGAAGGACCGCGATCGCCTGCTCGAGCTGCTGCGCACGAACGGCTCGGCGCGCGGCTTCCGATCCCTGGCCAAGAGGCGCGACGGAGAGGTGCGCTCGTTCGACGTCGCCGCCGAGGTGGTCGAGATCGGGGGCCGCAGGACGATCGTCGTCGCGGGAAACGACATCACGGAGCAGCTCCGCGCCGACCAGGCGCTCCGGGAGTCGGAGGCCAAGTTCTCAAAGGTGTTCCACGCGAGCCCCATTTCGATCATCATCTCCGACTTGGAGACCGGCCGGATCGTCGACGCCAACGAGGCGTTCCAGCGCATCTTCGAGTGCACTCTGCAGGAGGCGATCGGCCGCTCGACCCTTGAGCTAGGGCTCTGGCGCGATCCCTCCGAGCAGAAGGTCGTGGTCGCGGCGCTGCGCTCGGGCGGCCTGGCGCGCAACTTGAAGGTAAGATGCCGCTCGCTTCGCGGCGCCCCGATCACGGTACTCGTCAGCTACGAGCTCATCGAGCTCCACGACCGGGCGTCGGTCCTGGCGATGGCGCAGGACATAACCGACACCGAGCGCGCCGAGGAGGAGCGCGCCGGCGCGCTCGCCCGCGAGGCCCGGGCGCGCGACCAGTTCACGCACCGGCTGATCGCAGCGCAGGAAGCCGAGCGCAGCCGGATCGCGGGGGAACTCCACGACAGCCTCGGCCAGTCCATGCTTCTCGTGAAGAACCGCGCCCAGCTCTCGCTCGCGGGGGAGGGCCTTGCACCCGAGCTCAGGTCGCAGCTCGTGAGCATCCAGGAGATCGCCGCGCAGGCGATCGCGGAGGTACGCCACATCTCGCATGACCTAAGGCCCTACCAGCTCGACCAGCTTGGCCTGACCCGCGCGCTCGAGAGCATGATCGAGGGGGCGGCGGCCAGCACGGGGATCCAGTTCGAGCGGCGCCTTGAGCAGGTCGATGACGCCTTCACGCCGGATTCGGCGATCCACTTCTACCGGATCGTGCAGGAGTGCTTGAACAACATCCTGAAGCACTCGCGCGCCAGCCGGGTCGAGATCCTCCTGGAAAGGGACATCCACCAGATCCGCCTCCTCATATCTGACAACGGCTGCGGCTTCACCCCCGAGGGTTCGGTGCCGGGCGGCGCCGGACTTGGCCTTAAGAACATTGCGGAACGGGCGCGCATCCTGGAAGGGGCGCTGCGGATCGAATCCCAGCCGGGGCAGGGCTCCTCCATCGAGCTTATCGTGGGGTTGTCCGAGGCTTCCCCGTAGAAGGCTCGCCATGGGGTCCACGGCCGGCAATATGCAGGTTGATGGCAGGACCCACAAAGGTTGTGATCGTAGACGACCACCCGCTGTTTCGGCAGGGCCTTAGGCAGCTGGTTGAAACGGACGGGCAGTTCGAGCTGGTGGGCGAGGCGGGCACGGGCGACGAGGCGTTGGCGCTCATCAGGCGGAGCAAGCCCGACATTGCCGTACTGGACGTAAACCTGCCCGGGATTTCGGGCCTTGAGGTCGCCCGGCAGGTGCAGTCCCTCAAGCTGCCGACGCGCGTGGTCATCCTCACCATGTTCACGGAGGAGGAGACTGTGGACCGCGCGCTCGACCTCGGCGTCTTCGGATTCGTGCTGAAGGAGAACGCGACGCAGGACATCCTCGCCAGCCTGGTTGCCGTCGCAAAGGGCGAGCATTACCTTAGCCCCTCCATATCCGGCTTCCTCGTCCGGCGCCGCGGGCGCGCGGAGGCCCTGGCCCAGAAGAAACCCGGCCTTGATGACCTGACCAAGGCCGAGAGGCGCATCCTCAAGCTCATTGCCGAGAAGAAGACGAGCCGGGACATTGCGGCCGAGCTCTTCATCAGCCCCCGGACGGTCGAGGCCCATCGCGCCAACATCTCCCAGAAGCTCGGGCTGCGCGGCAGCCACAGCCTCCTGCAGTTCGCCCTCGAGAACCGCTCTTCGATCTGAGGTTCTACGTAGGTAGGGGCACGTAGACGGATACCAAGGTATCCCTAGCGAAGAATATGCATCGCTGCCAATAGGCACAGGGGCTCCGTTCGGCTATTCTATCCCGGACACGACCCATTGATGAGACTCCTAATCGTAGACGACCATTCCGCCGTACGCGCCATGATCCGCCAGATCTCGGCGCTGGTCGTGGACGAGGTCCGCGAATGCGCGTCGGGATCCGAGGCCGTGTCCGTCGCCCGCGAGTACCTCCCTGACCTCGTCACGATGGACCTGCGCCTCCCCGGGCTCGGAGGGATTGAGGCGACCCGGGCCCTGTGCTCGGTCTGCCCTGCGGCCAAGGTCGTGATCGTCACCTCCTATGACGAGCCCGCCCTGCGAGCTGCCGCCGCGACCGCGGGGGCATCGCACTTCGTGGCCAAGGACGACCTCGGGGCGCTTCAGCCCCTGTTTGCCCGGATTGCGGCCGGGATCGTGCCGGAACCGCAGCGCGACGACCAGATTTGACTATGAACGCCAGCATCGAAAAAACGGACTCGTTCCTAAGCAGGCCATCCCCCGTGGCGATCGACACGTGGGCCATGCGCGACAGGGACGAACGCTTCCGGCTTCTCGTGGAGAATTCCCGCGACATCATCGTCGAACTTTCGCCCGATGTGGAAGTGCTCTACGTGAGCCCGAACGTGACCGCCATACTCGGGTATTCGAGCAAAGAGCTCATCGGGACGAACCTGTTCGAGAAGGTGCACCCCGACGACCTGGCCAACGTGAGGGTGCAGTTTGAGCAGCGCTCGGGCCGCGCGACGTGCAGGCACATGCACGGCGACGGCTCGTGGCGCTGGCTAGAGTCGACCGGCCGCGAGTTCATGACGGCCGGGGGCAAACTCCACCGGGTCGTCGTCGCGCGCGACGTCACCGAGCAGAAGGAGGCGGCCGCCGAGCGCGAGCGCCTCAAGACGGAGCTTGCGCGGGCCGAGAAGTTCACGGCCCTCGGGGCGCTGGCCGGGGGCATGGCGCACGACTTCAACAACATCCTGACGGGGATCATCGGCCATGCCGGGTTCCTTCAGCTTCACGATCTCGCACCCGACGCCCGTGACTCACTCGAGCAGATCCTGAAGGCCGCCAACCGGGCAAAGAGGATCACGCGCCAGGTGCTGGACTACGGGTGCGAGCAGCAGCGCTCACGGGCCCCGATGAGGCTTTCGGCGGTGGCCAACGAGGTGCTTAGGCTCCTGAAGCCCACCATACCCGCGAACATCGAGGTCGTCGCCGAACTGCCGGACGACGGCGCCATGGTGTTCGCAAGCGCCACTCAGATCCACCAGGTGCTCGTCAATCTCTGCCTCAACGCCGTGCACGCGATGCGCGAGTCGGGGGGGCGGCTCGCCGTGCGGGTCACCCGCGTGGAGGTCGATGCGGCGCTGGCGCGGGAGTGCTCCGGCCTGGCATGCGGCCAGCACATATGCCTGGAGGTCATCGACAACGGACACGGGATGGATCCGGACACCCGGAGCCACATCTTCGATCCGTTCTTCACGACCAAGCGCGAGGGAGACGGAACGGGCCTGGGCCTTGCGGTCGTGCAGCGGGTCGTCCTCGACCACGGCGGAGTCATTCAGGTGGCCAGTTCACCCGGCAAGGGCACGACGTTTAGCATCCTCTTGCCCGCTCATCGCGGGGGGTCGGGAACGACGCCGTTTACCGGGTCCGGCGCCGGCATCTAGGCCCATGTCCCACCGCTCTGTGCCGGCGGTGTTGTGACCCGGGCGGCCTCCCTTACAAGGGGAGGCACCCTCGGTGTGTTAAAAGAGGTCGCAATCTGAAACAGGCCTTTGACAGGGGCTGCGTTATCGGCAGATTCCAGCGCCAAGTTACCCCTCCCCGCCGAAACTCAAGTATTTGGCTTATGCAGAATTCCAACGGGCCAAGGCCGTCGGGTTCGTCCTCGCCCGTGAACATCGTCCGGGCCAATGCCGACGGATTGACGGCGTTGGAGGACCGCGTCGCAACGGAAGAGCCCCTCGAGATCAGCGTGGACTACGAGCGGCGCGGCGGGCTGAGGGTGGCAAGGAGCGTGTCGGTGACGATGCGCACCCCCGGCAGCGACCGGGAGCTGGCCGCGGGCTTTCTCTTTGGCGAGGGTATCCTGGACGAGGCGGGCCAGGTTTCCGAGATCGCCCCTTTGCCTGGGCAGGCAAACACGATCCGGGTCTCCCTTCGCCCGGGGGTGGAGGTCAACCTGAAGTCCCTCGAGCGCCATTTCTACACGACCTCAAGCTGCGGCGTTTGCGGAAAGGCCTCGATCGAGGCTCTTCGCATGGAGCGGGGGGTCCACCAGGATGCCGACGCCCCGCTCGTGGATCTAAGGACGGCGCTGGATCTGCCCGGGGCGCTTCGGCAGGCGCAGCGCGTCTTCGATGTGACCGGTGGCCTCCACGGCGCCGCGCTTTTCGACCCATTGGGAAATCTCATCTGTGTGAGGGAGGATGTGGGGCGCCACAACGCGGTCGACAAGGTGATCGGGGCCCAGTTTCTTGCGAGCCGCATGCCGCTCTCCCACGACATCCTTGTTCTGAGCGGGCGCGCGAGCTTCGAGCTCGTGCAGAAGGCCGTCGTTGCGGGGATACCGATCCTTGTCGCCGTCGGCGCCCCCTCGAGCCTTGCCGTCGAGGTCGCGCGCCAGTTTGGGACGACCCTCCTTGGTTTCGTGAGGGACGGCCGAATCAACGTCTACTCGGGCGCCCAAAGGCTCCGCGAAGCGAGGGTGTCCCTAACCCCGACCTAAACCGTGCCTGCAGACGAGCAAACCCCGACGGAGCCGGCTGCCCAGGGCCCGACCGACGCGGTGGGGGTCCGGATTGGCGAGCCGAGCCATTCCGCAGGAGGGCTCGAGGCGGTGATGAACACCCTTGCCATTAGCGCCGGGGAGATGGGCTTGGTCCGCGGGACCCGAATGCTCCTCCAGGTGAACCAAAAGGACGGCTTCGACTGCCAGAGCTGCGCGTGGCCAACACCCGACGGCGACCGCCACGTCGCCGAATTCTGCGAGAACGGGGCGAAGGCCGTTGCGGACGAGGCCACCCGGACGCTCATCACCCCCGAATTCTTCAGGCGTCACAGCGTTGCCGAGCTGGCGGCCCGGTCGGACCACTGGCTCGGGAAGCAGGGGCGCCTGACCGAGCCGATGGTCCTTAGGCCGGGTGCCTCCCACTATGAGCCGATCCCATGGGACGACGCCTTCCGCCTTGTCGCGGAAGAGCTCCTTAGGCTGCCGACGCCCGATGGCGCCTCATTCTACACGTCGGGCCGTACAAGCAACGAGGCGGCATTCCTCTACCAGCTCTTTGTCCGCGCCTTCGGCACCAACAACCTGCCCGACTGCTCAAACATGTGCCACGAGTCGAGCGGCGCCGCCCTTGCCACGACGATAGGCATCGGCAAGGGCTGCGTGACCCTTGCCGATTTCGAGAAGGCCGACGCCATCTTTGTCGTCGGCCAGAATCCGGGGACGAACCACCCGCGGATGCTCACGACCCTCCAGGCGGCGAAGCGCCGAGGATGCAAGATCGTAAGCATCAATCCGCTTCCTGAGCTCGGGCTCGAGCGCTTCAAGAATCCCCAGGAGTTCAAGAACCCCCAGCGGATCCCGGAGCTCCTCTTCGGAAAAGGGACCTCGATGGCCGACCTCTGGCTGCCGGTCCGGATCAACGGCGACATGGCGGTCTTTCAGGGGATAATGAAGGAGATGCTCGATGCGGAGGACCGAAATCCGGGCACCGTCCTCGATCGCGGGTTCATCGAGGAATTCACCGGCGGCTACGAGGGCCTTGCCGCGCACCTGCGCTCCGTCGACTGGGATGAGATCATAGCCGGGAGCGGGCTGGGCAGGGAGGAGATACGGGCCGCGGCCGAGATCGCGATGGCGTCCCGGTCCATCATCGCCTGCTGGGCGATGGGGCTCACCCAGCACAGGAACGCGGTCGGCACCATCCAGGAAATCGTCAATTTCCTGCTCCTCGGGGGCAACATCGGCCGGCCCGGCGCGGGCCCGTGCCCGATCAGGGGCCACAGCAACGTGCAGGGCGACCGGACCATGGGCATCTGGGAGAGGCCGTCGGCCAGGTTCCTGGACAGCATGGCCAGGGAGTTCCCGTTCAAGCCGCCGCGGGAGCACGGTCTGGACGTCGTGGGCACGATAAAGGCGATGCATGCGGGGCAGGTGAGGGTGCTCTT
>Ga0265314_10001026_pt1 | contig 32561 bp, 37 predicted proteins | sample 4126metaG_FD_203106 | JGI IMG/M metagenome (GOLD analysis project Ga0265314, IMG submission 203106) | Rhizosphere microbial communities from Carex aquatilis grown in University of Washington, Seatle, WA, United States - 4-1-26 metaG | ecosystem: Host-associated > Plants > Roots > Rhizosphere >...
CGGCATCAACCTGCTCTACGGCATCATGGTTTCGGCCACGCTGGTGGCGATCGATCTGGAGCGGCGCGATCTCGCGGCGCGGCTGGCGACAGAACGCGAAGCCGCGGCGCGCGTGGCAGGTGAATTGTGCGCGGCCAACCGGATCCAGACCCGCATGCTGCCCGATCCCGACACGGTGCTGACCGACGAACATCGAATCGAGATTTACGCGCATATGCGCCCGGCGCGCGAAGTCGGCGGCGATCTCTACGATTTTTTCCCGCTTCCGGACGACCGCCTTTTCGTGCTGGTAGGCGACGTGGCGGGCAAGGGCCTGCCCGCTGCCATGTTCATGGCCGTAAGCAAGGCGCTCGCCAAGAGTTCGACTCTGCGCGAAACCACCGGCCTGGAACACCTGATGTCGGTCGTCAACACGGAAATTTCGCGCGACAATCCGGAGGATCTCTTCGTTACGCTGATCGCGCTGATCATCGACTTGAATACGGGAAGGCTCGAATACTGCAACGCGGGCCACGAACCGCCGCTGCTGATCGGGCGCGACGGGCGCGCCCGGATACTGAACGACGGCGGCGGTCCGCCGATCTGCGTCATGGCGGATTTTCCCTACGAAATTGCCGGCGCCGCCTGCGCGCCAGACGACCTTATCGTGCTTACGTCGGACGGCATTACGGAAGCAATGAATCCCGGCGGCGAGCTATACGGGCGTGACCGCCTGCAGGCACTGCTGCAGTCACCCGCGCTGTTCGCCTCCGACGTCGGCGCGATCGGCAGGGAACTACTCGCTAACGTGCAGAGCTTCGAAGCAGGCGCCGAACCGGCCGACGACCAGACCGTGCTGGTCGTGCGCTGGCGAGGGAAACCTCAATCTAACGAACGCTGATTTCCACGCGTCGGTTGCGTGGTTCCGAGACTTCATCCGCCGTCGGCACCAGCGGCTCACGCTCGCCGCGTCCCGCCACGCTGATGCGTTCGGCGGCGACCCCGCGTTGAATGAGCATCTCCTTTACGCGTTGTGCCCGTTGCAGGGACAACGTGTCGTTGACCTGATCGGGGCCGAGCCGGTCGGTGTGGCCGATCACCGCGATTTCCGGCGAAGGCCTGCGCACCATTTCCTCCAGCACGAGATTGATGTTGGTTTTCGACTCGTCGGTGAATTCGTCGCTGCCGATCAGAAAATAGACCGTATATGAGACCGGCGCAGGCGACTGCGCCGCGAGCGCCGCTCCGAAGTCTTTTTTCACGGTCGCTTCACTTTCGCGCCCCGTTTTCGGCACGCCGTCGCCGCCGGACCGCGCCGATGCGTAGGGACTGTCAAGCACGACCTCCTGCTTGCCCTGCTTCACGACCACCGCGCCCGTCGTGCCGTCGGCATGCGGCAGCAAAACGACCGTGTCTTTCGGGACGCTGGCGCAACCGGTGGCGAAGACTGCAACGACCAACGCCATAGAAAGTCGCATGCTCATGTTCACTCCCCCGCCCGCACGACGAACTCGGTTCCGCGCACGCCGAGTATGGTTGACGGCGTGCTGACGGTCATCGCGTCCGGCGAACGCTTGGCCAGCTTGCCGGATATCACCGACAGTGTCCCGCGCTTCAACGCCGAATCGAAATTGCCTTCATGCGTCGTCGGGTTGAAGTTGAAGCGGCTGATCGCCAGCGTGCTGCTGGGCCCGAGCGACAGCCGTGAATTGTCGACAAAGGTAATACCCGCGGAGCCGTCGGCGCCGGTCACAATGTTGTCGGAGGCCTCGACATTGGTGCCGACCGGCCCCGGCAGGCGTTTGCCGGCGCGCTCGATGAAAACGGATCCGGCGGAAACCTTGACCTGGCCCACGCTGTCCGCCGACACCGGCGCTGTGGCAAGGCAGGCAATTGCGGCGGCAAGTCCGCTTAAAAGCAGATGTGACTTATTCATTTCGCTGCCTCCCCGTTGACAGTGCGACAATGCTGCAATGAACGTGCGGTGAAGAGCTTAATTGATGCTGCGGACAAACACTATACCATTCGCATTTGCCGGGGTAACGTAAGGTGGACAATTCCGAACCGCGGCGTTTCGGCGCCCGCCGCTCCGAGTTCGGAGCAGTCCGCGATTATGTGGAATCGGCCTGCGCGGCCCTGCCGCGCGATTACGTTCAGCGGCTGGTCCTGATCGCCGAAGAACTCTTTTGCAACACCATAGAGCACGGCTACGGCGGCGATTCCGATCAGCCGGTCTGGCTCGAGCTTGCGCCGAGCGCCCGGGGCTGCAAGCTCGTCTATCAGGACGCGGCCCCGCCGCACGATCCTTTCGCCAGCATCAAGGGACCGCAGATTGCGGAAAAAACAGACAATCTTCCGATCGGCGGAATGGGCGTGTACCTGATCGGGCAGTTCTGCACCTTGAAACGCTATGAGCTGCGCGACGACCGCAACGTTATCGAGCTCTGCGTGCCATTGGGCGACGCTCAAAACGCCGCCAAAACATCGTAGTCATTCGCGGCAGCCCCGCTCAGACGTTGAAGCGGAAATGCATGACGTCGCCGTCGCGCACGACGTATTCCTTGCCCTCGAGCCGCATCTTGCCGGCTTCCTTGGCGCCGTGCTCACCTTTGTATTTGATGAAATCGTCATAGGCGATCACCTCGGCGCGGATAAAGCCTTTTTCGAAATCGGTATGGATCACACCGGCCGCCTGCGGTGCGGTATCGCCCTTGTGCATGGTCCACGCGCGCACTTCTTTCGGCCCGACCGTGAAATAGGTCTGCAGGCCCAGCAGTTCGTAGGTCGCGCGGATCAGGCGGTTGAGTCCCGGTTCCTGCATGCCGATGTCGGCGAGAAAAACATTCTTGTCCTCGTCCGACAGGTCCGCAATCTCGGCTTCAAGCGCGGCGCAAATCGCGACTACGGGCGCGTGCTCGGCGGCGGCATACGCTTTGACCTTGTCGAGCAGCGGATTGTTTTCAAAACCCTTGTCGCTGACGTTGGCGACATAGATCGCGGGCTTCGCCGTCATCAGGCACAGCGGCTTCAGGAGCAATGCGTCTTCCTTGTCCAGCTTCAGCGCGCGCACTGGCTTGCCCTGGTCGAGCTGGGCGCGCACTTTTTCAAGCAGCGCGGCGAGCTTGATCGCTTCCTTGTCGCCCGCCTTGGCGGTCTTGCCGGCGCGTTGTATTCCCTTTTCGACAGTCTCGAGGTCGGCGAGCGCGAGTTCGGTATGTATCGTCTCGATGTCGGAGATCGGATCGACCCTGCCCGTTACGTGCACCACGTTGTCGTCCACAAAGCAACGCACCATGTTGATGATGCCGTCGGTCTCGCGGATATTGGCGAGGAATTTGTTGCCGAGTCCTTCGCCTTTCGACGCGCCCGCGACGAGTCCCGCAATGTCGACGAACTCGACGACCGCGGGTATGTTTTTCTCCGGCTTCGCGATTTCGATGAGAGGCGCAAGACGCGGGTCGGGCACTTCGACGATGCCGACATTGGGCTCGATCGTGCAAAACGGATAGTTTTCCGCCGCGATGCCGGCCTTGGTCAGCGCATTAAACAGGGTGGACTTGCCGACGTTGGGCAGTCCGACGATTCCGCATTTGAGGCTCATGATTTCCGCTGTAAAAGGTGAGGGGTGGTACGCGCGGCGCACGGAATACCGCCGCCAACTGCGCGACTATTTCTGGTCCGGCAAAAACTTTTTGAACAGGGACTTAAACGCGCCTTTTTTTTCGCTCGCAGAAGCTGGTTGCTCGTCCTTCTTCGCTTCGACCTCCGCGGCTGCAAGTGCGGGCTTCGTCTCCTGAACGGGTGCTTTGCCGGCGGTATCCACCTTGGGTGGTTTGGGTGGTTTGGGCGGCTTGGCGGGAGTTGCCGCCGCGTCCGGTTTGCGCGCTTTTTCCGGCGCCCTGGCCGGCGTTTTATCCGGCGTGTGCAGTTTCAGCATGGCGCTCTGCATGTCGCCGCCCACTATCAGCGGCAGCACGTCGAGCGCGCGCATAATCGCGGCATCGATCTCGACACGATCATCGGCGCCGGGTTTGTTCAGCACGTACTCGGTGACCGCGTCGCGCGCGCCGGGATGACCGACGCCTATTCTCAGTCGCCAGTAATCGTGCGATCCCAGCCGTGCGGAGATGTCCCGCAATCCGTTGTGCCCGGCGATACCGCCGCCCTGCTTGATTTTCGCCACACCCGGCGCGAAATCGAGTTCGTCGTGCACCACCAGAATTTCGGCGGGAGCGATCTTGAAAAAGCTCGCAATCATCTGGACCGGGCGCCCGCTCGCATTCATGAACGTCTGCGGCATCAACAACCACACGCCGCTCGGCGAATGGCGGCCGACGAGCGCCTGGAACTTGGCGTCCTTGCGCATCGCCGTTCCGGTCTGTGCGGCGAAGCGCTCGATCAGCCAGAAGCCCGCGTTGTGCCGCGTGCGCTCGTATTTTTCGCCGGGATTGCCGAGTCCGATTATGAGTTTCATGGTGATGGATAGCGCCTGGTCGCTGGTCGTAATTCTTTAGGTCCGGTCAGACACCGCCGAAAAAAAACCCGCCATAACCGGTTCGCTTGTCGCAAACGCCGGCATGGCGGGTTCCATTTCGGCAACCAGGCCGGGCTATTCCTTCTTGCCCGCGTCCTTCTTGCCCGCGTCCTTCTTGTCGCCTGCCGCTTCTTTCTTGTCGCCTTTGTCCCCCTCTTTGCCTTCCGCCGCCGCAGCCGCTTCAGCCGCGGTCTGACCGGTGATCTCGGTGACCGGTGCTGCAACTTCTTCCTCGACTACGACCACTTTCGGCACGTGTACCGTGACGATCGCGGGATTGTCCTTCTTGATGCGCGGAATCGGTTCGACGCCTTGCGGCAGCGCGATATCGTTGATGTGCAGCGAGTGGCCAAGCTCGAGCTTGTCGAGATTGACCTCGATGTACTCGGGCAGATGGTCGGGCAGACACTGGATATCGACTTCGTTCATGATGTGATTAACGACGCCGCCGCCGACCTTGACGCCCGGGCAGATTTCGGCATTGATGAAGTGCAGCGGCACTTTCATGTGGATCTTGCGGTTCTTGTCCACCCGCTGAAAGTCGACGTGCAGCACGAGCTGCTTGAACGGATGCATCTGCACGTCGCGCAACAGCACCTGCTGCTTGGCGCCTTCATAGGTCATGTCGAGTATGGACGCGTGAAACGCCTCCATCTTGAGATGCCGGTAGAGCGCATGATGATCGAGTTCGATCGGCTGTGCCGTCTTGTCGGCGCCGTAAACGATGCCGGGCACCTTGCCCGCGCCACGCAGACGGCGGCTCGCACCCGTACCCTGCAGTGTGCGCGGAAACGCAGTAAATTCTATTTTCATTTAAGTCTCCACAAATTGGACCGTCCGCGACCAGACGACCCAGGTTCAAAAATCAGCGCGCAGCAAAATGCCGCGCGCTGCGCCAAAAAACTATTCCACGAACAGCGAACTCACCGAGTCTTCGTTGCTGATGCGCAACATCGTCTCGGCCAGCAGCCCCGCGATCGACAGCACGCGAATGCGCTTACAATTCGCGGCCTCCGGCGACAACGGTATCGTATCCGTCACCACCAGTTCATCCAGCGCCGAGCCGGCAATGCGCTCGATCGCCTTGCCCGACAGCACCGGGTGCGTGCAATACGCAATTACTTTTTCGGCGCCGCGTTCTTTCAGCGCCTTCGCCGCTTCGCACAGCGTGTTCGCCGTGTCGACCAGGTCGTCGACGATCACGCAAGTGCGCCCTTCGATCTCGCCGATGATATTCATCACCGTCGCCACGTTCGGCCGCGGCCGCCGCTTGTCGATGATCGCCAGGTCGGCTTCGAGCCGCTTTGCCAGCGCTCGTGCCCGCACCACGCCGCCAACGTCCGGCGACACCACGACCAGGTTCTTGAAGTCGTGCTTCCATACGTCGCCCAGCAATATCGGCGCCGAATAAATATTATCGACCGGGATGTCGAAAAACCCCTGGATCTGCTCCGAGTGCAGGTCCATCGTCAATACCCGGTTGACACCCACCGTCGCCAGCATGTCGGCGACCACTTTCGCGGTGATTGCGACCCGCGCCGAACTCGGCCGCCGGTCCTGCCGCGCGTATCCCATGTAGGGGATCGCCGCCGTCACCCGCGCCGCGGACGCGCGCTTCAATGCATCGACCAGCACCAGCACTTCCATCAGGTTGTCGTTCGGCGGCGAACAAATCGACTGCAGCACGAACACATCCTTGCCGCGTACGTTCTCCAGCACTTCGACCATGACTTCGCCGTCGGAAAACCGCCCGACCTTGGCCTTGCCCAAGTGAATGTTCAGGTGCTGCACAACATCCGCCGCGAGTTTCGGCGTCGCGTTGCCGGTAAACACCATTAAACGGTCGTACGGCACGGTCGCTTTCCTTCTTCTGGCCCTGGCTCGAAAAAAATGGCTGGGGAGGTAGGGATCGAACCTACGAATGCCGGAATCAAAATCCGGTGCCTTACCACTTGGCGACTCCCCAACGCTGATAAACCCCGCGGCGCGCGAACCCGCGCTAGCCGCCTATACGCACATCTCCCGCAATGGATGACACGCCAAACCTCGCGCGACCACGCCGCGCATCGTCGCCGGCAACCGGCCCAACACTGCACGCGCCGCGGCTTCGCTGTCATACTCCGCGAATACGCAGGCGCCCGAACCCGTCACGCGCGCGCAACCGAACTGCTTCAACCACGCAAGATGCTCGGCAACGACCGGATACAGCCGGCAAACCACCGGCTCAAGATCGTTAATGCCCGACGCAGCGGAAAAGGGCGGTATTTTAGTCGGAATCGAATCCCTAATCAAATCCGGATCTTGGAATATGCGGGCCGTCGCAATTTCGACCGGCGGGATGATTACTAAATACCAGGCCGGCGGGAGTTCCAAAGGCGTGAGTTTTTCGCCCACGCCCTCGCCCAGGGCCGACTCGCCGAACACGAATACCGGTACATCCGCCCCTAATCCGAGCGCCAGTTCCTGCAGGCGGGCGCGGGGCCAATTGAGCCCCCACAGCCGGTTCAGCGCGATCAACGTCGTCGCCGCGTCCGAACTGCCGCCGCCGAGTCCGCCGCCCAACGGCAGGCGTTTTTCGAGCGTAATATCGGCGCCCTCGCGCACCGAGCCCGCCTGCTGCAGCAAGCGCGCCGCGCGCACCGCGAGATCCACTGCATCAGGCACGCCCGCAACTTCGTTCCGGCGCGCGACAACGCCGTCGGCACGCACGTCGAACCGCAGCGTGTCGCCAAAGTCGATGAACCGGAAAACGGTCTGCAGCAAGTGGTAGCCATCCGCGCGCCGGCCCGTCACGCGCAGCATCAGGTTAAGTTTTGCCGGCGCGGGGTATTCGCAAGCCCCGTTCACGGCGCGTCACGCGACAGGCTGTCGATCGCCAGCCTTATCTGCGCGTCGTTCCCGACGATATCGAGACGCGACGGCCGCCGCGCTTCGGGCGTCGGATAATTGAATGCGATCTGCCAGTCGTCGTGCTTCATGCGGGCAATGCGCTTGCCGTCATCGCGCTCTATAGCCGCCGGCGACGCGCCCGGCACCGCCTCGCCGAACACCCAATAGCGCAGTCCGTCGACGGGAAAGCGCCAGCCGAATGCGCTCTTGGTCAGGCTCTCGATCGAGCTCGCGCGATATTGCTTCTGGTCGGATGCGGTGAGTGTTGCGCCATTGGCATCGGTTTCGAGATGCGCGATGGTCTGGCCGAGCGGCGCGGTGAGCCAGATGTCATCGAGTCCGCCCGCCTGTTTCCAGCGCAGCGAACTCGAAAATCCGCGGTCCTGGTAACGTACGGAGATACGGCCGGCAAGTTCGAATGCGGGCGCGGTTTCGACTGCGCGCGGCAACCCGACGCCGGCGCACGCCGCTAACAGCGCGGCTACGAACGCCGCGCAGCATCGAAACGTAACGTTCATGATTGCGAACCCGGCGCGACGGCGCCGGAGTTACGGAGAAAACTTCTTGACCGTCGCCAACAGCAATTCGTTGGCGGGGTTGTCCTTCAACGCGGCAGCCCACACCTTCTTCGCTTCGTCCTGGCGTCCCGCTGCCCACAACACTTCGCCCAGGTGGGCCGCAATTTCCGCGTCGGGCCGGATCTCCAATGCCCGCTTGAGAAAAGTAATCGCCGCGTCGCTCTGGTTCATGCGAAAGAGGACCCAGCCCATGCTGTCCATGATGAACGGGTCGTCAGGCGCCAGCTTCAACGCCTGCTCGACCAGAGTATAGGCTTCGTTCAACCGCGTGTTGCGGTCCGCGAACGTATAGCCCAGCGCGTTGTAGGCGTGCGCGTAATCGGGCTTCAACTGGATGACCTTGCGCAAATTGGACTCGAGCACATCTATACGGTCCACTTTCTCCGCCGCCATCGCCTGATCGTAAAGCAGTTCGGGCGAATTCGGGTTCTTGGCGATTGCCTGGCCCAGGAGGTCGAATGCCGCACGATAGTCGCTGGCGTCGCGCAGCAACTGCGCTTCGGCCTGGGTGAATTGCACGCGCTCAGGGCCGTTGCGACCGGCTTCCTGCAAATACTTGCGCGCATCGTCCAGCCTGCCCTGCTTCGCGAGGATACCGGCGTAGCGTGCGCGCGACGGCACGTACTGATCGCCGCCGGTGACGCTCGAGTACCAGCGCAGCGCGTCATCCGAACGCTTGCGCTCCTCGTTGACCTGGCCGAGATAAAACCGCACCGCATCGGGATCCTTGTAATCGGTCTCAAGCGCGTGCTTCAGCTGGGTTTCCGCCAGATCGTAGTCGCTCAACTGCAGCGACAGCAAGGCGACCGCCATCGTGACGTCGGCGTTGTCCGGAAACTCCTTGAGCAACGCCTGGAACTCGCCGCGCGCCTCTGCGTATTTCTTGTCCGTCACCAGCAATCGCGCATAGCTCAATCGTACGTCCATCGCGCGCGGATTGGTTTTGAGGTACGACTGGTAATACGCGAGCGCGTCGGCATTCGAAGTGCGCTGCAATACCAAGCCCTGGAACAGGGCCGCCTGCTCCCAGTCGGCGCGCAACTTGAGCGCCTGGCGTATTTCGTCGAGCGCGAGCGGCGCCTGCCCGGCGGCCCACGCGGCCTGGGCAATGCTGAAATGGGCTTCCGGCACCGCGGGATAAGGCTTGGCGAGATTTTGCGTCAACTGCAATACCGCCGGCTTGTCCGGATGGCGCGCAAGTATCGTGTTCAACTGCATGAAGCCGCTGCCGACATGTTCCTGGTCCGCGGCGAGCCATTTCTCGAGATGCGGCTCGGCATCCGCGAGCCGCGCCTGATTGACCAACAATGCCGCGAGGATCTGCCGCGCCTGCTGGGATTCGGGATCGGCCGCGAGCCAGATTCCCGCGGTTTCCAGCGCCGCGCCAAAAAACCGCGTATTCAAAGCGACTTCGGTCGCGCGCTGGGCAATCCGCGGATCCTTGGTCTCTTTCGTCAATTCAAGAAATGATTGCACGGCAACGTTGTTTTGCCCGCGCTGCAATGCAATTTCAGCCAGCAGCAGCTTGAACAAAACAGCCTGGCTCATGGCCTGGGCCGGCAGCACGGGTTCCTTCACGTTCGGGCGTACGACCACGCGCGGCCTCGGCGCCGCCGCGGCGGGTTGCTCGGGTTGCGCCGGCGTCTCAGCTTGCGGTTGGGTCGGTTGCTGAGCGCAGGCGGCAAGCGCAAGCAGCGAGAACCAGAGGGCTGGCTTGGAAATGTTCATCGGGAAGGCGACTTCGCTCGAAATGTCAGGCGGTAATACGAGTAAGAGCGAATTATAGTTCGCAAGTTCTTCATAAACCGCTACATATTAGGTATATTTAGCGCCCACCACAAGCCGTTCCCGCCGTGCGCGCGACGCACCGAAAACCATCATGAACTCACCTGCCACCGAGATTACTGTTTCTGCCCAAGGGCTTTCCCGAAATTTCGGCGCCCATACGGCGGTCGCCGGCCTCAGTCTCGAGTTGAAACGCGGCGAAATCCTGGGCTTCCTCGGCCCCAATGGCGCCGGCAAAACCACGACGATGCAGATGCTGACCGGCAATCTTGCACCGTCGCACGGTTCGATCAGTATTTGCGGAATCGATTTGTTCGAGGCGCCGACCGCGGCGAAAGCACGCATCGGTTACCTGCCGGAAACGCCGCCGCTCTACCGTGAACTCACAGTGCGCGAGTACGTGGATCTCGCGGCGCGGTTGCATCGCGTGCCCAAAGATACGCGCGCCATGGCGGTCAGCGACGCGCTCGCAGGTTGCGGGCTTACCGACGTCGCGAAAAAACTGATCGGCACGCTGTCCAAAGGGTACCAACAGCGCGTCGGCATCGCGCAAGCCATCGTGCACCGGCCGGACGTCGTCATACTCGACGAGCCGACAGTCGGGCTCGATCCTAACCAGATCCGCGAAATCCGCAACCTGATCCGCGAGCTCGGCCGCGACTGCAGCGTCATTTTGTCGACGCACATTCTGCCCGAGGTCGAAAGCGTGTGCGACCGCGTGCAGATCCTGCATCACGGCGCGACGGTGTTCAACGACACGATCGCCGCGTTGAATCAGTTTCAAGGCGGGCGCACGATATTGCTCGGTCTCAAGCGCCCGCCGGCGGCGGCCGAACTTTCCGCCATCCAGGGCGTCGCCCGCGTCGAACCGGCCGGCGACGGCATTTTTCGCGTGACCTTCGCCGACGACACCGATCCGACAGACGAACTCGTGCGGCGCGCAGTGGAAAAAGCGTGGGGCCTGCATCAGCTCACCCCGGCGCAGGCGAGTCTTGAAGACGTATTCAGCAGCTTGACGCGCAAGGAAGAACAATCATGACGCAGCCCGCTTGCCCATCATTCGCCAGGATGCCGGAAAAATGATTTTCACGATTGCCCGCAAAGAACTGAAAGCGCTGTTTGCGTCCCCGCTCGCGTGGGTCGTGCTCACTTTCGTGCAGGTGATGCTCGCCTTTGGCTTTTTAAAGCGCATCGACGACTTCATGCAGTTCCAGCCGCGGCTCGTTCAGATGCCGAATCCGCCAGGCATCACCGAACTCGTCGCATCTCCCGTGTATGCGACGCTCGCGATCATTTTTCTCTTTGCGATACCGCTCCTGGCGATGCGCCTGATCGCGGAGGAGCGGCGCAACCAGACGCTCGTGCTCCTGATTTCGGCGCCGATCTCGATGACCGAAATCGCGCTCGGGAAATTTTTAGGCCTGCTCGCGTTTCTGTGCATCCTGGTCGGACTGGCGACGCTGATGCCGTTGTCGCTGCTGCTGGGCGGCCGCCTCGATTTCGGCCTGCTCGCGAGCCTCGTCACCGGCGTTGCGTTGCTGGCCGCCTGCTTTTCCGCGATTGCGCTTTATGCGTCATGCCTCACTGCGCAACCTTTCGTCGCATCGATGATTGCCTTCGGCCTCCTGCTCGGCATGCTGCTCGCGGGTGAAACCGCGGCCGACGGCCTGCGCGGGCGCGGCTGGGCCGTGCCGGCTGAACTCGCCCAGGTACTGTCGCCGCTCAAGAATTTCGAATCGTTCTCGAAAGGCATGCTCGACAGCTACAACCTGGTTTGCATGCTGCTCCTGATCGCGGTTTTTCTGATTTTGACCATCCGCCGGCTCGACGCGGCGCGATTGCGCGGGTGATCACATGCAAGTAACTTCAAAACTGCGCACCCGTTTGCTCGTGCAGAACGGCATTTTCGTCGTGCTGCTCGTGGCGCTCACCGCGCTCATCGCGTTCTTCGCGCGCGAATACCGCGCCGAATACGATCTCACGCAAAGTTCGCGCAACACGCTGGCGCAGCAAACGCGCGACGCGCTCACCAGGCTCGGAGGGCCGGTCAAAGTCACCGTGTATGCGACCCGGCAGGCCGAGGTGCGCAAGCCGGTGCAGGAATTTTTTGCGCCTTATCAGCGCGCGAAACCGGACTTCGCGGTGACGCTCATCGACCCGCGCGAGGAACCGAAGCTCGCGCAGGCGGCCGGCATCCGCGCCGACGGCGAATCGGTCATCGAATTCAACCAGAAAAGCGAACACCTGACCGAATACAACGAGCAGTCGCTCGTCAATGTGCTGATGCGGCTCGCGCGCTCGGGCGAACGGTTGACGATGGCGCTGGAAGGGCACGGCGAGCGCCGGCTCGCCGGCGTTGCAAACCACGACCTGGGCGAGTTCGGCAAGCAACTTGCGGCCAAGGGATTCAAGGCCAACGCGCTGAATCTGGCGATCGCGCAGGACGTGCCGGCAAATGCAAGCATGCTGCTCATCGCCAATCCGCAAGTCGACCTCCAGCCGGCGGAAGTGCAGAAGATCAGGCAATACGTGCAGAAAGGCGGCAACGTACTGTGGCTGATCGACACCGAGCCGTTGCATGGTTTGCAACCGGTCGCAGAAATGTTCGGCCTCACATTGGGACCGGGAACGGTCGTCGACCCCGACGCGGCGCGGGTCAATGCGGCGCCGACGATTGCGGTCTCCGCGAGCTATGGGCGGCACCCGGTCACCGATAATTTCCGCCTCAACACGATATTCCCGTTCGCGCGCCAGATCGGCGTGGCCGAGGGCGGCGAGTGGCGCGTGGCGCGCCTCGTGGACGTCGCGCCGCGCGGCTGGGTCGAGACGGGCAAGCTCGACGGCACCATCGCTTTCGACAAAGCGCGCGACGTGCCGGGCCCGATTACCATCGCGGTCGCGCTCGAACGCACGGTCGGCGACCGCGCGCAACGCGTCGTCGTGGTCGGCAACGGCCATTTTCTGAGCAACCAGTATCTCGGTAACGGCGGCAATCTCGAACTGGGCGTCAACATGGTCAACTGGCTCGCCGGCGACGATGCGCTGATTACGATACAACCGCGTCCGGCGCGGGACAGCAGCCTCGAACTCGATCGCGGCGCCCAGTACGTGATCCTGTTCGGTTTCCTGGTTTTCCTGCCGCTCGCTTTCGTGAGCACCGGCATATTGGTATGGTGGCGGCGCCGTAAATCATGAAGGGCAGGTCGGGCCTCAATCTCGCACTGCTCGCGGCGGTCATCGCGCTTGCACTTTTTGCCTATTTCAAGCCGCACAAGGGCGAGCCCGAGCACAAGCTGTCGGCGATCAAAGCCGCCGACGCGACTAGCATCAGGATCGAAATCGCCGGCAGTCCGCCGATTGCGCTCGCGCGCACGGGCGCGGAGTGGAATTTGACTGCGCCGCTGCCCGCGCGCGCCGACAGCCTGCAAGTGCAACGATTGCTGGAAATTCTCGACGCAACCGCCAAGGATCGCTTTCCAGCCGCGGGACTCGCGCGCTACGATCTGAACGAGCCGCCCGCGCGCGTTACCATCAACCAGCAGACGTTCAGCTTCGGCGCCGTGAACGAGATGAGCCGCGAACAATACGTGTTGACGCAGGACGGCATTTTTCCGGTGTCGTTACGGTACGGCACTTTACTGCCGCGGACTTTTCACCAGATCGTCAGTCGGCAATTGTTCGCCGCCGACGAAGCACCGGTCGCGTTCCGCTTCGACAACTTCAAGCTGGAGCAACACAACGGCAAGTGGCAGTTGACGCCGCCGGCCGCGGATTTGAGCGCCGACGACGTCACGCGCTGGGTCGATCAATGGCGGCTCGCGACCGCGCTCGGCGTGTTGCCCGCAAGCAACCGCAAGCCTTTGGCGGTCATCAAGGTGACGCTCAAGGCAGGCACCGAGATCGCAGTCGCCGTTTTGCAACACGACCCGAATCTCGTGCTCGCGCGCAGCGACCGGCCGTTCGAGTACCAGTTGAGCGCAGATGCGGCAAAACGGTTGCTCTCGCCGCCCGCCGCCGAACCCGCCAGGAAATAACATGCCCGAACTGCCGGAAGTCGAAACCACCCGGCGAGGGCTGGCCCCGCACGTATGCGGTGCGACCGTGACTGGAGTGGTCGTGCGCAATCGCGCCATGCGCGAACCGGTTACGCGCAATCTCGCGCATATCTTGAGCGGCCGGCGGATCGATGCCCTCGAGCGCCGCGCCAAATATTTGTTGTTTCGCGCCGGTAACGGCACGTTGATCGTCCACCTCGGCATGTCCGGACGCCTCTGGCTGGTGAACGCGGATACCCCGCCGGCGACGCACGATCATTTCGACCTGGCATTGGCCAGCGGCCGCATCGTGAGGTTGCGCGATCCGCGCCGCTTTGGTCTCGTGCTGTGGCACAAGGGGGACCCGTTGACGCACAAGCTCTTGCGCGACATCGGTCCGGAGCCGCTTTCGTCCGATCTCAGTGCGGATTGGCTCTACCGCGAAACCCGCACGCGCAGCGGCGCGATCAAAAATGCGCTGATGGACAGCCATCTGGTCGCGGGCGTTGGCAACATCTATGCCAACGAGGCGCTGTTTCGCGCGCGCATCAACCCACGGCTGCCGGCGCGCCGCATCGGGCTCGCGCGCTACGGCGTGCTCGTCGACAAGATCAGGGAAACACTCGCGGAGGCCATAGCCGCCGGCGGGTCGAGCCTGCGCGACTATGTGAACTCCGAAGGCGAGGCCGGCTTTTTCCAGAACCGGTTTTTTGTCTATGGCCGCGGCGGCGATGCCTGCTTAACCTGCAAGACCCCTATCCGCAGCCTGGTGCTCGGCCAGCGCGCGACGTTTTATTGTCCGCGCTGCCAGCGTTAGCGGCTGGCCTGCGCCGTCAGGCGCAGGTATTTGGCGTGCAACTCTTCTTTGGTTTCGACGTGGCGCGGGTCGTTCGGTATGCAGTCGACCGGGCACACGATGCGGCATTGCGGTTCATCGTAGTGCCCGACGCATTCGGTGCAGAGCTTGGGATCGATCAGGTAGATCTCCTCGCCCGCGGCAATCGCGCCGTTCGGACATTCAGGTTCGCAAACGTCGCAATTGATGCACTCGTCGGTGATGATCAATGCCATCGCGCAGCGCTCACGCCTTGCCGCCCAGCGACTTGATCTTGTCCTTCAGGCATTGCTCCACGTGGGGCGAGACGAACTTGCCGACGTCGCCGCCGAGCACCGAGATTTCACGCACCAGGGTCGCCGAGATGAACAGGAACTGCTCGGCCGGGGTCAGGAATATCGATTCGACTTCGGGAAACAGGTTGCGGTTCATACCCGCGAGCTGAAACTCGTAATCGAAGTCCGACACCGCGCGCAGGCCGCGCATCACGACTTTCGCGTTGTGCTTTTGCGCGAAGCGCATGAGCAGGCCGGAAAATCCCATCACGGTGACGTTCTTGTATTCACCGACCACGCTTTTGGCCATCTCGACGCGCTCTTCGAGCGTGAAGAACGGACGTTTCGCGCGGCTGTCGGCCACCGCGAGGATGACTTCATCGAACATGTTCGCCGCGCGGCGCACGAGATCCTGGTGCCCGAGCGTAATCGGATCGAACGTTCCCGGATACACAGCTTTAAGCGTCATGGCCAGCCCATTTCAGCAGTTGATGAGTCACCGCGCCCGCGCGGCCGTTGCGCCAGATTTCCCAGCCCGGCGGCAGCGCAGGCGCCGCCGGTGCTTCGACGTGGACCAGCGCGCCGGGTGCCAAACGCGGCCCCAGCGCCGGCAGCACTTGTGCGAGATAGTCCGCGCGGAACGGCGGATCGAGAAAGACGACGTCATAACAGCCATCATCCGCGCGCAGAAATTCTAACGCATCCGCGCGCTTGAGTTCCACTGCGCTTGCCGCGAGCTTCGCGATGTTCTCCTGCAATGCGCGCCATGCGGCCGGATCGCGTTCGACCATCACCACGCGCCGGGCGCCTCGCGACGCCGCTTCGAAACCAAGGGCACCGCTGCCGGCGAAGAGGTCGAGACAGCATTTACCGGTCAAATCCTGGCCGAGCCAGTTAAAGAGCGTCTCGCGCACCCGGTCGGGCGTGGGCCGCAAATCCGCGCGCGGCGGGAACGCGATCAGGCGGCTGCGCCATTCGCCGCCGATAATGCGGACCTGATTTCTGGCGGCGGCCATCGATCGCTATCCGCTGCGCGCGCCCGCAGGCTCGCTAGTCTAGTTGGCCGCTGCCGCGGCGATGGACGCCGCGTCGGCGCCGACGACCACCGTTACCATGCGCGCGGGATCGACGCTGCGCGCAAAGGCGGCGCGGATATCGGCGAGCGTGACTTTCTCGACACTGGGCACGAAATCTTCCAGATAGGTCAGCGGCAGATGATAGAACCCGATAACCGCGAGGTAATCCAGGATCTTGCGGTTGCTGTCGATTCGCAGCGGAAAGCCGCCGACCAGGTTTTGCTTCGCGCGCTTGAGTTCGTCCGCCGTCGGCCCATTGGCAAGGAAGTCCTTGAGCGTCGCGCGCACGACTGCGAGCGCTTCGCCGGCCTGGTCCTTGCGCGTCTGCAAGCCGATCACAAACGGCCCGCGTTCCTGCATCGGCGCGAAATAACTGTACGCCGAATACGCGAGGCCACGCTTCGAGCGCACCTCTTCCATGATGCGTGAAGAAAATTCACCGCCACCCAGAATGTAATTGCCGACGAACAGCGGAAAATAGTCGGGATCGCCGCGCTTGATGCCGGGCATGCCCATCAGCAAATGGCTTTGCGACGCGGGATGCGGAATCACCCGCGTTTCGGCGCGCGCCAGCGACGGCACCGGCGGGATGGCGGGCGCCGCCGTCGAACGCGGCAATTCGGCGGTCAATTGCTCGGCGATCGCTTCGGCGTCGGCGCGCGTCACGTCGCCGATGATCGCAACCACCGCCTGGTCTGCCGTATAGTAGCGCCGGTAAAATTCGACGAGATCGTCGCGCCCGATCCGCGCCACGGTCACCACCTCGCCCGAGCCGCGCAATCCGTACGGATGGCTGCCATAGGCGAGTTCGCTGAAGCCCCGACTCATCAGCGTTTCCGGCTTGGTATCGGCTTCCTTGATCGCCTCGATCAGGCGTTTTTTCTCGCGATCGAGTACCGCCGCCGGAAACTCCGGACGTTGCAGCATGCGCGCGAACACATCGAGAGCCTGGCGCCGCTCCCCCGGGTTGCTCAGCGTGCGCAATGTGACGCCTGCGCGATCGCTGTCGACCCGCCCGCCAAAATCCGCGCCGGTATCGGCCATGCGCCGTGCTATCTCGTCCTCCGTAAGTCCGCCCGCGCCGAGCTTGAGCAGATTTTGCGTCATCGCGGCAACGCCCGACTTCTCGCGCGTGTCGTACGCAGAGCCGGCGGGAAAGTCGACGCTCACATCGAGCATAGGCAGGTTGCGCGCTTCGACGAAATACACGCGCGCACCATGCCTGGTCTGCCAATGCTGGATCGGCAGCAGTGACCATGCCGGCGCCGCCGCGAGGCACAGGACCAACGCGCACAGCCAGCGGTTCAGGTTATTGCACATGGTCGCCCTCCTGCGGTTGAGCGGGTTTGCGGCCGTCGAGCGGCTGCGGGTCGAGCACGGCGATGGTGAGACTGTCATCGACCAGGTATTTTTTCGCGACCGCCTGCACCTGTTCGGGCGTGACCTCGCGCAACTTTTCGATCATCCGGTCCATCGCCTGATGCGGATAACCCGCGATTTCAAGCGAGCCGATTTGCGAGGCCTGAAAATAAATCGAGTCGCGTTGGAACACCTGCGCCGACACCACCTGCGCCTTGACGCGTTTCAACTCGTCGCTGGTAACGCCGCCGGTGACGATTTTCATGAGTTCGCGGCGCAACGCCTGTTCGAGCTCGGCGACGGTTTTGCCGGCGCTCGGCACGCCGCTGACCATGAACATGCCGGGGCCGCGTTGGGTGCTGTCGTAGCCCGCGCTCACTGCATTGGCGATTTTTTCGGTGCGTACAAGCGCGCTGTTCAAACGCGCGGCCTCGTGCCCATCGAGCACGCCGGCCAGCATTTCGAGCGCGTACGGCTCCCAATCCTTTTCGACGTCGCGCAACACCGGTGCGCGATATCCCATCACGAGTGACGGCTGGTCCGCCGGTGCTTTCACGGCGATGCGCCGGATGCCAAGTTGCGGCGGCTCGTCCTGCGGCTTGCGCTCGGGCAGCGCCTTCGGTTTAACCGGACCGAAGTATTTCTCCGCAAGAGCGAACACCTCCGGCGGACTAACGTCCCCGACAACGACGACGAGCGCATTATTGGGCGCGTACCAATGGCCGTACCAGTCGCGCGCATCCTGCCAGGTCATGCTGACAAGATCACTCATCCAGCCCACCGTCGGCGTGCGGTACGGGTGCGCAATAAACGCGGTCGCCATCAACTGCTCGAACACGAGCGCCTGCGCGCGGTCGTCCGTGCGCAGGCGCCGCTCCTCCATGACGACCTTGATCTCCTTGGCGAATTCCTCCGGCGCCAACACGAGGTTCGCCATGCGGTCCGCTTCGAGCTCGAACGCGAGCGGCAATTGCGACTTGTGCAACTGCTGGTGGTAGCCGGTGGCATCGCGCGAGGTAAACGCGTTATCGCGCCCGCCGGCGGCAGCGATGCGCTTCGAGAACTCGCCGTTCGGCACTGCTTGCGTGCCCTTGAACATCATGTGCTCGAGCACGTGGGCGACACCCGTGTGGCCGTTGACTTCATCCATGCTGCCCGCCCTGTACAAAACCATCGATACGACGGTCGGCGCACGGTGGTCTTCCTTGACGATCACGCGCAGCCCGTTGGCAAGCCGGTGTTCGGTCGTTTGCGTTTGCGCGCCCGCGGCCGTGGCGAACCCGACCGCCGCGATAAGCACGCAGATACGCAAGCTCGCAACGTGGTGGAGAAACATGATTAACATGCGGAGTCTCGAAAATGGGAAGATGGGTAGCCCGGCTTGCGCTTTCCGGCTAGAATTTTAAGTGAATTACCGCGCGTGCGCTCGATATGCCGGCGCACCCGCTTCGTTTATTTCGCCCACGCCACGTCTGACTGCGTTATCCATGCTAAGTTTCCTGAAATCAGGCCAAAAACCGGGCACGGGCTGGGCTGCGCGGCTTAAAGAAGGGCTTTCGCGCACGCGCAAAGTCCTTAATACCGACCTCGCCGATCTGTTTGCCGGCGGCGCGATCGACGAGACGTTTTACGACGAACTCGAAAATACCCTGCTGCTCGCGGATGTCGGCGTGTCCGCGACCGAATATCTGATCGGCGAGTTGCGCGGCGCGGCGCGGCGCGAAGGATTGCGCGAGCGGCACGAATTAAAGCGCACGCTGCACGACGCATTGCTCAGGTTGCTCGGGCCCATCGCCGTACCGCTCGACGTCGGCAACCATCAACCGTTCATCATCATGCTCGCCGGCGTCAACGGCGCGGGCAAGACCACCTCCATCGGCAAGATCGCCAAGTATTATCAGCAACGGGGCAAATCCATCCTGCTGGCGGCAGGCGACACGTTTCGCGCCGCGGCGCGCGAGCAACTCCAGGTGTGGGGCGAGCGCAACAACGTGGCCGTAATCGCGCAGCAATCCGGCGATGCGGCCGCGGTGATTTTCGATGCGATCAATGCGGCGAAAGCTCGCGGCATCGATATCGTGCTCTGCGACACTGCAGGGCGACTGCCCACGCAGTTGCACCTGATGGAGGAAATCAGCAAGGTAAAACGGGTGATCGCGAAGGCTGCGCCTGGCGCGCCGCACGAGGTCTTGCTCGTGCTCGACGCGAATACCGGCCAGAACGCGTTGAATCAGGTCAAAGCTTTCAACGATGCGCTGGGCGTCACCGGGCTGGTCCTGACCAAGCTCGATGGGACTGCGAAAGGCGGCGTGATCGCGGCGATCGCGCGCGCTCACCAGATTCCGGTACGGTTTATTGGCGTCGGCGAAGCCGTGGACGATCTGCAGCCGTTCGCCGCCGAGGAGTTCGTGGATGCGTTGCTGGGTTAGCGCGGCATGATATCGCTGAGCCACGTCTCCAAGCGTTACCCGGGCGGCCGCGAGGCGTTGCACGATGTGGGGTTCACCATCGACTCGGGCGAGCTTGCTTTCATCACCGGACATTCGGGCGCCGGCAAGACGACCCTGCTCAAACTGCTGGTCGCGATCGAACGGCCGACCGCGGGCACGATCATAGTCAACGGGCAGAACATCGGCACGCTGCAGGCGCGGGCGGTGCCGTTTCTGCGCCGCAAGTTCGGCCTCATTTTCCAGGACCACAAACTGCTTTTTGACCGCACGGCCTTTGAAAACGTCGCCCTGCCGCTCGACATTGCGGGTTACGGCGCGAAAGACGCGGCGCGGCGCGTGCGTGCCGCGCTCGACAAGGTCGGTTTGCTCAAATACGAAAAGGCGCTGCCGATTACGCTATCGGGCGGCGAGCAGCAGCGGTTGTGCATCGCGCGCGCAATCGTCCACCGGCCTGCGATCCTGCTCGCCGATGAACCGACCGGCAATCTCGACGCGGATTACGCGGCCGAGATCGGCGAATTATTCCGCTCGTTCAACCAGGTCGGCGTTACCGTGATCGTCGCCACCCATGACCAGGCGTTGCTAACGCGGCTAACCCCGCGCGTGATCGCACTGCGCAACGGTGCGCTGGCAGAGGCCGCATGAAAGCGTGGCTTGCCCAGCATGCCCGCTGCTTCGCGTCTACGCTGGTGAAACTCGCGCGCACGCCGCTCGGCAGCGTGTTCAATATCACGGTGATCGGCATCGCGCTGTGCCTGCCCGTCGGACTCTACGTGCTGATCGATAACCTGCAGGCGGCGTCCAGCCAGCTCGCGGCGGAACCGCAAATCAGCGCGTTCATGGCGCTGGACGCGAGCCGCGCCGAGATAGCGCAAATCGAGACCCGCTTGAAACAGAATCCACGCGTGCAACGCTATCGATTCGTGCCGCGCGACCAGGCGCTGCAGGAACTCAAGCAGTCGAGCGGCTTGGCGGATGTCATCGACAGCCTGCCGCAAAACCCGCTGCCGGACGCGTTCGTCGTCAGCGCCAGGGACAATACGCCGCAGGCACTCGAGGCGATGCGCGAAGAAATCGCCCAATGGCCGCGCGTCGTTCATGCGCAGCTCGACGCCGCATGGGCGCGCCGGCTGGATGCAACACTGCGTTTCGGCCGCGCGATAGTTCTGATTTTGGGCGGCCTGCTCGCGCTGGCGCTGGTCGCCGTCACATTTAATACCATACGCCTGCAGGTGCTTACCCAGCGCGATGAAGTTGAAGTCATCAAGCTGATCGGCGCGACCGACTCGTTCATACGGCGGCCATTTCTCTATTACGGCGCACTTCAGGGCGCTGCCGGCGGAATGGTCGCGTGGCTGATCGTGAGCGGCGGCGTGTGGCTCGTAAACCATAACCTGGGAGAACTGTCCCATGTCTATGCATCGCTTTTCCAGTTGAGAAACCTGACGCTGACCGACAGCGTCGGGCTGCTGTTGCTGCCTTTGGCGCTGGGCTGGTTCGGCGCCTGGCTGTCCGTCGGCAGGCACCTGAAGCTGATTGAACCCTGAATCCACAACCAGCTGTTATTGATAGGTTTATTGGCGGCCGTGGGCTCCGGCCAACCCCGCGATGGCGGAACTTTCCCTTCCATTGGCACTCTTATAGCAAGAGTGCTAAAATCTTCATGAAAGGGAGCAAATCATGACCAGTTTCGCGTTACCCATACCTTCGGCGACCGGCAGTCTGGACAGTTATATCCAGACCATCAACCGTTTTCCCATCCTGTCCCAACAGGAGGAAACCGATCTGGCTCGGCGACTGCGCGACCATGAAGACCTCGAGGCGGCCCGCCAACTGATCGTGTCGCATTTGCGCGTGGTCGTTTCCGTCGCGCGCGGTTACATGGGTTATGGCCTGCCGCAGGCCGACCTCATTCAGGAAGGCAATATCGGCCTGATGAAAGCGGTCAAGCGCTTCGACCCGGAACGCGGCGTGCGGCTGGTTTCGTTCGCGGTGCATTGGATCCGCGCCGAAATGCACGAGTTCATCCTGCGCAACTGGCGCATGGTCAAGATTGCGACCACCAAGGCGCAGCGCAAACTGTTTTTCAATCTGCGCAGCATGAAACCCGGGTTGAACACGCTGGGCAGCGAGGAAGTCAAGGCGATGGCGAAGACGCTGGGTGTCAAGCCCGAGGAAGTCGTCGAAATGGAAACCCGCCTGGGTGGCCAGGACGTCGCGCTCGAACCATTGAATGACGACGGCGAGGAAAGCTACGCGCCGATCGCCTACCTTGCGGATGCGAACGCCGAACCGGGCCGCGTGCTCGAACACGCACAGGATGAACGACTCCGCAGTGAAGGCTTGAGCAACGCACTGGCAAGTCTCGATCCGCGCAGCCGCCGCATCATCGAAACCCGCTGGCTGCGCGAGAAAGACCAAGCCACGCTGCACGATCTCGCCGCGGAATTCGGCGTGTCAGCCGAGCGCATCCGCCAGATCGAAGTGAAAGCCATGCAGAAAATGCGCGGCCATATAAGTGTACAGGCGGGCGGGCAGGCCTGACTTGGCACTTGGCGGACGCCTTCAGGGCGCCTGCAGCAGCAACCGGATATCGTGCAGCATTTTGGGCGCGCCCTGCCCGTAGCTCGCAAAGAGACGCAGGCGCCCCGCCGGGTCGTATATATAAGTGCCCGCCGAATGGTCGACGCTGTAGCTGCCGCCTGACTGCGGCTGCTTGTGGAAAAATACCTTGAATTCCTTGGCCGTTCGCGTCGTCGCGTCCAGATCACCGTAAAGTCCCAGGAACGCGGGATTAAACGCCGGAACATACTTGGCCATCACTTCGGGCGTGTCGCGCTCGGGATCGACGGTAATAAACAGCACCTGCATGCGCCCGGCGTCCTTGCCGAGTTCATTGGCGACCATAGCGAGTTCGCCCATCGTGACCGGGCAGACGTCGGGACAGTGCGTGTAGCCGAAAAAAACCACGACGACCTTGCCTTTGAACTCAGCGAGCGTGCGCAGCTTGCCGTTGTGATCGGTCAGCCGGATGTCGCGCCCGAATTCGGCGCCGGTGATGTCGGTAAGCTCGAACGCAGGTCCCTGGGACGGGGCATTGCACCCCGCGCCCAATATGACCAGCACCAGCAGGACCGCCGCCACGAGGCGTTTCATGCCGGCTAAAACGTGAAGTAATGATCGAGCAGCAACGCCGCAAACAGCAGCGTCAGATACAGGATCGAGTAACGGAACGTCGTTTGCGCTAGATGATCGCTGTAATCGCGGTAGATTTTTATCGCGTAGTAAAGGAAGACGCCGCCCAGCGCTATCGCGGCGGTCACGTATATGAGCCCGCTCATGTGCGTGGCGTACGGCAGCAGCGTTACCGCAATGAGAATCACGGTGTAGAACAACACGTGCAGGCGCGTGAATTTGTCGCCATGCGTCACCGGCAGCATGGGCACGCCGGCCTTGGCGTACTCGAGCTTGCGATAAAGCGCGAGCGCCCAGAAGTGCGGCGGCGTCCACGCGAAAATGATCAGAAACAGGAGCAGCGCCTGAAACGATACGTCGTCCGTCACGGCCGCCCAACCGAGCACCGGCGGCATCGCGCCCGAGGCGCCGCCGATCACGATGTTCTGCGGCGTCATCGGCTTCAGGATCACGGTGTATACGATCGCGTAACCGACGAACGTGGCCATCGTCAGCCACATCGTCAACTCATTGACTTTAAAATACAGCAATGCGAGCCCGCTGCCACCGACTGCCAGCGCGAACACGAGCGTTTGCAGCGGCGTCAGTTCCCCGCGCGGTAAAGGCCTGCCGCGGGTGCGCGCCATCAGCGCGTCGATTTTCTGCTCGACCAGGCAATTGATCGCGGCCGCGGCGCCGGCGACCAGCGCGATTCCGATGGTCGCAGCCAGCGCGACCGCCGCAAAGCGTACGTCGAGTACGCCGAACGGGACCGCGAGAAACATGCCGATCACGGCGCAAAAAACGATCAGCGATACGACTCGCGGCTTGGTCAGCGCGAGGAACTGCGCGAAGCGCGACGAGGTTTGCTGCCAGGCGAGGGATGTCATCGGGGGGATGCTGCCGGTGCGGGAAAGGGCGAAGTTTATCACTACCGTCATCACCAACAAAGCGGCCGCGGCGCCTTTATGCGCGATTGCGATACGCAGCGGCAACGTCAACCGCGGCCGGTACCAGTTTTTTGAACATCAGCCTATTCTCGACGTCTTGAGCAGCCGCGTGAGGTCCTTGATAATCCTGCCGGGTTCGGCGTCACGCGCATAACGCAGGACGACATTGCCTAGCGGGTCGATCAGGTAAATATAGTCGGCGAGTGGCCGCTCGACCGGCAGACCTTTCAATATCTCGCCCGAACCGGTACGAATCAGCCAGGTACCGCGATACTCCTCGGCGAGCTTTTCCGCCACCGCGCCGTCGTCAGTGATGAGCCACGCGCGTTCGATCCGGTCCATGTCCTTGCCCTGCGTCAGCCGCAGTTGCCGCAGCATGAAAAGCTTGCGCTGGCATGCGTCACCGCACTGCGCCGAATCTGCCATCAGCAATACCCATTTCGCGCGCAGCTCATGCATCTCGAACGGTGCGCCATCGACGAGCCGCAGATGGGCATTCGGCAGCGGCGGCGCGTTCAGCAGTTCGCCATAATTCGTATGGCCGGCCGGAGGCGCCGCGTAATAAGCGACGTACGACGCAATGACCGGCGCCACGCACAAGGCGACGATCAACCACAGGCTCCGGCAGTTCTTACCGGCCGGATTTTTTGACATTGGTCGCCAGGTAAATCGCCAGGATCGCCGCGGCCATCACAAACCACTGAAACGCATAGGCGTAGTGCCTGTCGATGCCGAGGTCCGGCGGGCTCCACTCGCGCAGGAGTCCGTCGTCGAGTTCGCTTTCCTGTTGGATGACCACCGGCTGCAGCGCAATCGGCACGGTCGCGCGATAGCGTTCAAGCGTGAGGTTCTGCCAGACATTGCCCTCGATCGTTTTGGTCGAGAGTTCGAGATAACGCTTGCTGGGCACCGTCGCCAATCCGGTGATGCGCAGGGATTGCGCGGGCGTTGCGATCGGGGGCAAGGTCGCGCGCAAACCCGTGCCGGCAATCCAGCCGCGATTCACGAGCACATAGCGCTCGCTGCCGGCTATCTTGAGCGGCATCACGACGAAGTAACCCACCTCGCCGCGGACGATGCGATTGTCGATCAGCACCGCATACTTCGGCTCGAAGATTCCGCGCACCTCTACACGACGCCAGACGACGTCGTCCGCCCTCACTTCGGCTCCCGACAATCCGATTGGCGCATCGTGGCTGGCCGTTTCGACGCGCTCCGCCAGGACTGCCTTCTCGCGGCCCCGCCCCAATTGCCAGTTTCCGAGCGCAATCGTCGCCACAATGCCGGCTATCGCCGCAAGCGTCGGCCACAACGAGGCCCGGAATTGGTAGCGCGCCATGGCTGGTCAGTGCGCGCCGGCTGGGCTACACTCGCCGCAAGCGAGGTCGCAATTGAAAATTATCGTATTGATCTTCATCGTCCTGATACTGGCGAGCCTGGGCTCTGCGCTTTATTTCCTGGTCAAGGATAAAGGGAATTCCACGCGCACCGCCAAGGCGCTGACGTGGCGCGTCGCGTTTTCGATCACTCTCTTCATGCTGCTGATGCTGGCCTATCATTTCGGCTTCATCAACTCGAAGTTGTAGAAAAAAAACGCCGCACCATCGGTGCGGCGCTGATTCCCCCTGCGGGAACCTTCCCCCTCTTGTCTAGACTTGGCGCCTGGCGGTTATAGCCAGTAAACCAGTATGAACAGCAGCAGCCACACCACGTCGACGAAGTGCCAGTACCAGGCCACGCCTTCGAAGCCGAAATGGTGGTCGGCGGTGAAATGCCCTGCGATCGAGCGGCCGAGAATCACGATCAACATCAGCGTCCCCACCGTCACGTGGAAACCGTGGAAACCCGTGAGCATGAAAAAGCTTGCGCCATAGGCGCCGGTCGTCAGCTTCAGGTTGAGGTCGGTGTAGGCTTCATGGTACTCGCTCGCCTGCAGGAACAGGAACGTCATGCCGAGCAGGATGGTAAATATGAGCCCGACGATCAGCTGGGTACGGTTGTTCTTGAGCAGGCCCCAATGCGCAATCGTCACCGTCACGCCGGACGTCAGCAGAATCAGGGTATTGATTGCGGGCACGCCCCACGCCGCCATCGGCGTAAACTTTTCCGCGAGTCCGGGACCGGCGGTCGGCCATTGCGCGACGAAATCGGGCCAGATCAGTTTGTGCTCGAGATCGCCGAGCCACGGTACCGACAGCACGCGCATATAGAACAGCGCGCCGAAGAAGGCCGCGAAAAACATAACTTCGGAAAAGATGAACCAGCTCATGCCCCAGCGGAACGAGGTGTCGACCTGCTTGTTGTAGCTGCCGCCTTCGCTTTCGTGCGCAACCGAGCCGAACCAGCCGAACATCATGTAGAACAGCGTGCACACGCCGAAAATCAGCAGGAACTTGCCCCACGTCGCTTCGTTCATCCATAACGCGGCGCCAAACGCCATGCAAAGCAGCGCCAGCGAACCGAAAATCGGCCACCGCGACGGGTCCGGTACGAAATAACGCGCTGATTGGTTCATCATGATGCTGTCTCCCTCGTAACTTTGGATTTCAATTTCCCGCGTCAACTGATGATGAAATGCACCAGCGTGACGAGACTCAATACCAGAACGATCGCGCCGATGATGCCCGCGACTATAACCTGCGCGGGCTTGAGCGTTACGGCGTCCTTTTCGTACGCCGCACGCCGGCGGATGCCGAAAAACGACCAGCAGACCGCCTTCATCACCTGGAGGGGCGTTGCGCCTGCCGTTTTACGTTCCTGCGCCATTTCCATCAGCTGGCTTTCTTGGCCGTGCCTTCGATTTCGAAAAACGAATACGACAACGTAATCGTGTTGATGTCATCGGGCAGGCCGTGTTCGATGACGAATACCACCGGCATCTGGCGCGCCTCGCCCGGTTGCAGCGTCTGCTGCGTAAAGCAGAAACATTCGAGCTTCTTGAAGTAGCGCACCGCGATCTGGGGGCCGTAGCTCGGCACTGCCTGCCCGGTGATCGCGCGGTCCGACGTATTGCGGATCTCGTACATCACGGTCGTCAGCTCGCCGGGATGCACCCGCACGTTAGACTGCAGCGGGCGGAAAGTCCACGGCAGCTTGCCGCTCAAATTCGAATCGAACTCTATCGTCACCGAACGCGCGGCATCGACCTGGGTGTTTTCGACCGTATCGGCCTTCAGCACGTTGTTGACGCCGGTGACTTCGCAGATCTTCTGGTAGAACGGAATCAGCGCAAAACCAAATCCGAACATGGCCACGGCGACGATGATCAGCTTGCGCATCGTCAAAAGATTCGATTGCGCCTGGTTCATCATTGCCAGTGACGCACGATGACGGCGATGAAAAATGCCGCCGCGATGGCGGCCAGGACGAGCGCCGTCCTGTACTTGCCGGATTGCTCCCGCGGCGCCATCGCAATAGTCATTACTTGACGACCGGCGGCGTCTCGAAACTATGGTACGGCGGCGGCGAGCTCAGCGTCCACTCGAGCGTATCGGCGCCTTCCCACGGCTTGTCCGGCGCCTTCTCACCGCCCCTTGCGCACTTCACCACGCCTATCACGAAGAGCAGTTGCGACAGACCGAAACCGAACGCGCCGATCGACGCGATCATGTTGAAGTCCGCGAACTGCATTGCATAGTCGGGGATCCGGCGCGGCATGCCCGCGAGCCCAAGGAAATGCATCGGGAAGAACGTGATGTTGAAGAAAATCAGCGACAGCCAGAAGTGCCATTTGCCGAGCGTTTCATCGTACATGTGCCCGGTCCATTTCGGAATCCAGAAATAGGTGCCGGAGAAAATCGCGAACAGCGAACCGGCCACCAGCACGTAATGGAAATGCGCGACCACGTAATAGGTGTCCTGCAGCTGGATGTCGACCGGCGTGATCGCGAGGATCAGGCCCGTGAAACCGCCCATCGAGAACACGAAGATGAAGCCGACCGCGAACAGCATGGGCGTCTCGAACGTCATCGAGCCCTTCCACATCGTCGCGATCCAGTTGAACACTTTGACGCCGGTCGGCACCGCGATCAGCATGGTAGCGAACATGAAGAACAACTGCCCGGCCGCCGGCATGCCGGTGGTGAACATGTGGTGCGCCCACACAATGAACGACAGGATCGCGATCGACGAAGTCGCATAAACCATCGACGCGTAGCCAAACAGCGGCTTGCGCGCGAATGCGGGGATGACCTGCGACACGATGCCGAACGCGGGCAGAATCATGATGTAGACCTCGGGATGGCCGAAGAACCAGAAGATATGCTGGAACATCACCGGGTCGCCGCCGCCCGTGGCGTTGAAGAAGTTGGTGCCGAAATGGCGGTCGGTCAGGACCATCGTTATCGCGCCCGCCAGCACCGGCATCACCGCAATCAGCAGATAGGCGGTGATCAGCCACGTCCAGACGAACAGCGGCATTTTCATCAGCGTCATGCCGGGCGCGCGCATATTGAGGATCGTAGTAACGATATTGATCGAACCCATGATCGACGACGCGCCCATGATGTGCAGCGCGAAAATGCCCAGGTCCATGCCGGGCCCCATCTGCGTCGACAACGGCGCATAGATCGTCCAGCCTGCTGCCGGGGCGCCACCGGGCACGAAAAACGACGTGACCAGCAGGATCGCCGCCGGCGGCAGCAGCCAGAAGCTCCAGTTGTTCATGCGGGCGAACGCCATGTCGGGCGCGCCTATCATCATCGGGATCTGCCAGTTCGCGAAGCCGACGAACGCCGGCATGATTGCGCCGAACACCATGATGAGTCCGTGCATGGTGGTGAGTTCGTTGAAAAATTCCGGGCGCCAGAACTGCAGGCCGGGCTGGAACAATTCGGCGCGGATGCCGAATGCGAGCAGTCCGCCGATGAAAAACATCGTCAGGCTGAAAATCAGGTACAGCGTGCCGATGTCTTTGTGGTTGGTCGTCTGGACCCAACGCATGATGCCCGACGGATGGTGCGCGTGATCGTCGTGGCCGTGGGCGTGATCTTGTGCGTGTGCTGCTTGCATGGGGTCTCTCCTAAAGCCTATTTGCGTAGTTTCTTGACGTCGGCGGGCGACACCATGTCGCCGGTCTTGTTGGCCCACGAATTGCGTTCGTAAGTGATCACGGCCGCGATTTCAACATCCGACAATTGCTTGAACGAAGCCATTGCGGTGCCCGGCTTGCCGTTGAACACGCGGTCGAGATGCGCTTCCTTCGGACCGGTCACGATTTTCGAGCCCGATAACGCGGGAAACGCCGGCGGCTGGCCCATGCCGGTCGGTTGATGGCAGACCTGGCAGTTGGCGGCATACACTTTCTCGCCGCGCGACTTCAATTCATCCAGCGTGTAGGTCTTGTTCGGATCGTCCGCCTGGGCGGCCATTTTTTTCTTCTGATCGGCGACCCACTGCGCGTATTTTTCCGGCTCGACCGCCTCGACCACGATCGGCATGAATCCGTGCTCCTTGCCGCAGAGCTCGGCGCACTGGCCGCGGTAGGTGCCCGCCTTGTCCACTTTGAACCAGGTATCGCGCACGAACCCGGGGATCGCGTCCTGCTTGACGCCGAAGGCCGGCACCCACCAGGCGTGGATCACATCGTTCGCGGTGAGTATCAAGCGCACCTTCTTGCCCACCGGCACGACAACGGGATTATCGACTTCGAGCAGGTAGTTGGCGTAACCCTCGCGCTTCTTGTAGCCCTCGGCGGAATTGTCGGTGATCATCTCGCGCGGGGTACCGAGGCTGCTGTAAAAGCTGATGCCTTCCTGCAGATAGTCGTAACCCCACTTCCACTGGTAGCCCGTGACCTTGATCGTCATGTCGGGGCTGGATGTATCCTTCATCTGCAGGATCGTTTTCGCCGCCGGAATCGCCATCCCGATCAGGATCACAAACGGCACTATGGTCCAGACGATTTCGACCGTGGTGTTTTCGTGAAATTGCGCGGCTTTGTGACCGACGGACTTGCGATGCATGATGATCGAATAGGTCATCGCGCCGAACACGACCACGAATATCACGCAGCAGATCACGAAGATCAGCGTATGCAGATCGTAGATCTCGTGCGCGATGATGGTTTGCGGTGTCTGCAGGTTGTATCCGTTCGCGACCGCAAATGCCGGCACCAGGCTGCCGGCCGCTGCGGCGGCGAGCGCAAAACGCTTTATCCACTTACTGATCATGCTTGACTCCAACGGTGCGTTAAATTCGTTGCGGTTGCGCGTTGCGCCAGAAACTGGTCACGGGTTGCGCGAAGACGCGACCGCGCCAACGCAACGGTCGTGCAATGCAAATCCAGCGCGACGGATTCGGCCGCGAGATCCCGGCCTGTAGATGTCGGGGTGCGCTTGCGTCGGGCCTTTAACTGCTGAGCGGACCCGTCCCACGTCAAAACACCCCATCGACCTGCTCCCAATCAGGCTAACATGCGAAAAGCTGCTGGAATTTATCACACCCGCGACTGTCTAGGCAAACCTTAGGCCTAGTGAAATCGTCAGGTTTTCCTGAGCCGCGGCCAAGTCAGCGACGGGTGTGCGCCGGCGCGTGACTTTCAGCCGAGATGGGACAAATCGAGGTGGGCGGCGATGCGCTGCGCGTCAGGCGCAGGCGCAAATCGGAGCGCGCCCAATAACGGCGCATCCAGCCGTTCGGTCAGCGCCGCGATGTTGTCGCCGGACGCCGGCATCGCAGGATCGATGCGGTTCGCGATCCAGCCGGCGAGTTTGAGTCCCCGCGCGCGGATCTCCCGTGCCGTCAACAAGGCGTGATTCAGGCAACCCAGGCGCACGCCGACTACCATAATTACCGGTAATCCCAGGCCGTGCGCCAGATCGGCGGTATCTTCATGGCGATTCAACGGCACGCAAAAACCGCCGACGCCTTCGACAATGACCTTGTCCGCTTGGGCGGCGAGCAGCGCATACGACCGCATGATCTCTTTGATATCGATAGTCACGCCCGCCAAGGCCGCTGCGAGATGCGGCGCGATCGCTGGCTCGAAGCAATATGGATTGACCAGCTTGAGTCCGCAAATGACGTTACTGGCGGCGCACAACTGCGCGACGTCGTCGTTGACAGGTCCTTCGGCGCCGCGAACCGAGCCCGCCGCCACCGGCTTCATGCCGACCACGCGCTGGCCCGCGCGCGCGAACGCGTGCAGTAGCGCGCAAGCGACCAACGTTTTGCCGACGCCGGTGTCGGTGCCGGTGATGAAATATCCGCGCGCCACATTGCGCGCTGCGTCGTGCGTCATCCGTTGCCTTCCCGCAGCGGCTTGATCTCGATGACGGGTTTGCCATCGCGCATGGTGCGCTTTTGCGGCACCCAGGCATGGCCGTAGACGACTTCAAAGGTCGCCGGCAATCGGCCCTCCTGCCGGAACCGTTCGTAATTGCGTTCGACCGCCGCCAGCACCGCGCGCGCAGTCATGCCCGGCCGCCGGCCGGCGGTCACGTTGTGCGCGCCGATCGTCTTCAAATCGCGCATCAGCGCGCGCACGTCCGCGTAAGTGAGCGTAATGTATTCCATATCCATCACCGGATCGGAGAATCCTGCGTGCACCAGCATGTCGCCCAGATCGTGCATGTCGATGAAGCGATTGACGTGCGTGTAGCGATCGGTGCCCGCGTAGGCGGCGCGCAATTGCCGCAGCGTATCGGGGCCGAAAGTGCTGAACATCAGCAACCCGCCGGGCTTAAGCACCCGGCGCAACTCCCCGAAAGCGCGCGGCGGATCGTTCACCCATTGCAGCGCCAGGTTCGACCACACGAGGTCGACCGCCGCGGCGCGCAACGGCAATCGCTCGATGTCGCCGCACACCGGTATCAAGCCACGCCCCAGCACGCGTTTCCACCACGGCGCGCGCGCGCTGGCCAGCCGCACCATGCCCGCCGCGATATCGAGCGCGTAGATAGCCGCGCGTGGAAACTGCTGATAGAAAGCCGGCACGACGTTGCCGGTCCCGCAACCCGCGTCGAGTATCGCCGCCGGATTCAGCTTAACGAACTCGAGCCGCGACAGCATGCGCCGGCACACCTCGTGCTGCAGCACCGCGGCCGCGTCGTAGGCGGGCGCCGCCTTTTCGAATGACTCGCGCAGCCGGCGCTTGTCGATCGCGGTCGCGTTATCCATGACAAAACCTCGCAATGCGTTCAACGACGGCTTGCGGCTGCGCGATGAACGATGCGTGCGCGGCACCGGCGATGATCTCAAGCTCGGCATGCGGCAACGTGTGCCGCAGATATTCGCCCGCACCTCGCGGCACGACGACATCGTGCTCGCCGTGCACTACGAGTACCGGTTGCCCGATCGCCGGCAGATCCGAACGCAAATCCGTGTTCTTCAATATTTGCAATCCCGCGGCAAGCGCCGCAACGTCATGATCGCCCCCCGCCGCAATGCACTCGCGCAGGCGGCGCGCCACCTTGCGGGCGGCCGCATCGCCGTGCGCCTGCAAAAGCAGAAAGCGCTGCACCGTGCCATCGACGTCCCGCGCGAAATTATGCACAAATGCATCAAACATCGCCGGCTCCATGCCGTGATCCCAATCGGGAGCGCGCACAAAGCGCGGCGTCGTCGCAATCAAAACGAGGCGCGTGACCTGGCCCGGCATGAGCTTCGCCCAGCGCAGCGCCAACTGCCCGCCAAGCGACCATC
>Ga0265314_10001027_pt1 | contig 32557 bp, 27 predicted proteins | sample 4126metaG_FD_203106 | JGI IMG/M metagenome (GOLD analysis project Ga0265314, IMG submission 203106) | Rhizosphere microbial communities from Carex aquatilis grown in University of Washington, Seatle, WA, United States - 4-1-26 metaG | ecosystem: Host-associated > Plants > Roots > Rhizosphere >...
CGATTTCTTCTTATGGCGTGCTGAAGGCGAAAGAGGTCTCGGGCTCCGGGGGCAAACTCTTCGAAGTTCTCGACCTGGTGGAAAAGCCGGAGCTGGCGGAAGCGCCTTCGAATCTGGCTGTGATCGGGCGCTACATTCTGACGCCGGCAGTCTTCGAGACGCTTTCCGATACCAAACCCGGCGCGGGCGGCGAGTTGCAGCTCACGGACGGCCTGCGCGGGCTGCTGCAGCGCGAGAAGATGTACGCCTACGTCTACGAAGGACGCCGCTTCGATGCTGGCGACAAACTCGGCTTCCTCAAAGCCACGGTTGAGTTTGCTCTGAAACGCGACGATCTGGGCGGGGACTTCCGGGAATATCTGAGAGGTTTAAAGCTATAGCTTGTTCGCGGGGCGTCGCGTTTGGGGCCACTCTTTCACACAGTCGTCACATCGCCGCGTTGAGCTTCTTTGACGCCGACAATTTTTCGAGCAGGATTTGAGATAACCATACCGCCGAAGCCCGGCCCGCCAAAAGATGCGCGTGAAAGGATGCTCCCGCCCGCACGTCTTTGCTATTATCTCGCTCGCTCTTCCATCGTCACTTTCATTTTTCTCGATTTCTCTTCCACGCCGCTCGCGAGCTTCTCTTTGTGCATTGCCAATTTTTTCGCAATGGACGCGTCGGCCACGGCGATAATCTGCGCCGCGAGGATCCCTGCATTGGTTGCGCCGGGCTTGCCGATGGCAACGGTAGCTACGGGAATGCCTGCCGGCATTTGAACCGTCGCCAGCAGGGAATCCATGCCCTGCAGGGAGGTGGAAGGAATGGGGACGCCGATGACTGGCAAGGTGGTGTGCGCCGCGATTACACCCGCCAGATGCGCCGCTCCGCCTGCGCCGGCGATGATCACGCGAATACCGCGTCCAGCGGCCTTGCGCGCGTAGTCTGCGGTGCGGTCGGGCGAGCGATGAGCTGAAGTTACATCCATCTCGTAGGCAATCTCGAATTCATCGAGAGCTTTCCCCGCTTCGCGCATGATCTCCAGGTCGGAATCACTGCCCATTACGATTGAAACGAGTGGCTTGGCCATGATGGTTTTGCGTCCATTTTCCGTGAAGTTGTAAATCCAGACAATACAAATTGTGATGATGGCACAAACATAGCGTAACGAATTCCGGACATCTCGCTAGCTCTTCTTCAGTGCCCGCCCCGCAATGTCCTTGCGATAGTGCGCGCCCTCGAAGCCGATCTTTGCGCACGCCTCATAGGCACGCTGCACGGCCGTTTCCAACTCCGCAGCCCGCGCCGTTACTCCGAGCACTCGTCCGCCGGAAGTGTAGAAAGCCCCGTCGCGTTTCGAGGTGCCGGCATGGAAGACTTTTATGCCTTCCAACTTTCCCGCATCCTCCAGGCCGGTGATCTTCTTACCCACCTCGTAGGCGCCCGGATAACCGCCCGAAGCCATTACCACACAAACCGCCGCGTCGTTCGACCACTTGAAATCGCCCTCGCTGGTGCGGCCGTCGATGGACGCTTCCATGGCCTCGACCAGGTCGCTTTCGAGGCGCATCAAAATGGGCTGCGTCTCCGGATCGCCGAAGCGGCAGTTGAATTCGAGCACCATGGGGCCGCGTGCGGTGATCATCAAGCCGCAGTACAGAACGCCTTTGTACTCCGCTCCCTCTTCCTTCATGCCTGCGACGACGGGGCGCGCGATGTGGGTGAGGAGCCAGTCGCGCATCTGGTCATCCACGAGAGTCTGCGTCGAGTAAGCGCCCATGCCGCCAGTATTCGGACCGGTGTCGCCGTCGCCCACGCGCTTGTGATCTTGGGCGGCGACCAGCGGCGCCACGCGCTCGCCATCGCTCACGACCAGAAACGAGAGTTCGTCACCTTCGAGAAACTCTTCCAGCACCACACGCGATCCCGCTTCCGCCAACATCTTGCCGCTGAGCATTTCATTGGCGACGGTCGAGGCCTCGTCTTTGTTTTTGGCGATGACCACGCCCTTGCCGGCAGCGAGTCCGTCGGCCTTCACCACGAGCGGAGTGTGGAAATGCGGCAGCGCATCGCGGACCTGCTCCGAAGAATCGCAGATCGCATAGTGCGCGGTCGGAATGTGATGGCGTTGCAGGAACTCCTTGGCAAAGCTCTTGCTGGTCTCAAGCTGCGCGGCGGCTTGCGTGGGGCCGAAGGTGCGCCAGCCTCGCCGCGTCAATTCGTCCACCAGGCCCAGCATCAGCGGCAACTCCGGCCCGACGATGGTGAGATCGGGCTCGATCTGGTTGGCGAGTGCGACCATGGAGTCGAGGCTCTTGACGTCTACCGCGACGCATTCCGCGTCGTCGGCGATCCCGCCGTTCCCAGGCGCACAGTATATTTTTGTGACTCGCGGCGATTGCCGGAGCTTCCACACCAGCGCGTGCTCGCGTCCTCCGCTGCCGATGACGAGGATCTTCATAATTGAACATTTAAGGGTAGGGGCGCGAGAAGACGATGTCAAACGAGAACAGATTGCAGAGGTCAGATGGCAGAGGTGAAACCGAACGGCACTCGCTCCTGGTTTTCGCCAAAGGCCCTTCACTGCAAAAGAGGGAACCTCTGCCCTCTGTCCTCTGACTTTTGACCACTGCGATCTTTCGGTTAGCTCCGCTTAATCCCGCCGTATAATCTGCTAGCGTGATCACAGTTTCCAAAGAGGACTACCTTAAAGCCATTCTCGAGGCCGAGAGCGAGGGGGAAAGCGTCATTTCGGCCACGCTCGCGCACTGGCTTAAAGTCTCGCCTCCGGCCGTAACCATGGCCGTGCGCCGGCTGAAGAAAGACGGCTTGGTGCGGGTGAATGCCGATGGACGCGTTCGACTGACAGCTGCCGGGCGGAAGATTGCCCGCAAGCTGACGGTTCGCCACCACCTAATCGAGCGCATGCTCGCCGAAATTTTCGGGATGGAGTGGTACAAGGTACACGATGAGGCAGAACGTCTGGAACATGCGGTATCGCCCGATTTCGAGGCGCGGCTGTTCGCCAAACTCGGGCGCGGAGTCGCGTGTCCGCATGGCAATCTGACTGAACTGGAGAGTCCGACCAGTCGGCGCCGGCGCGGCTTGGTGCTGCTGGCTCAGGCCGAACAAGGGGAGAACTTTCAGGTAAGTGGTATCTATGAGCGCGATCGGCGCCTGCTGGAGTTTCTTGAACAACGCGGCATCCGCCCCGGAGCCAAAATTCACGTCGCGCATCGCAATTATGACCACACCCTGACCCTGACCACCGGCGTGGGCCGTGTGTCATTGGGTATATCCGCAGCTGAAAAAGTCTGGGTTAAGCCGGATGGGAAAGCCGCCGCTAAAGTAGTAAAGTAATTAACCATAGTTTATACCATGATGTATACTCACGCTAATAGGCGAGCGAGCGACAACCCTCGCTGTCCCTATCGCACTCCATCAGTGGGATGAACAACCGCATGAAAGAACAAAAGGCAGCATCAGAGCCGCGAGGGAATGCTGCACCCCGATCAGGCCTGCCTTCCGATCAGCGGATTTCTGGCAGTGACGTCGTCATCACCCACGAGGACATCGATCGCGCGCACGACCGCGAACGGGTATCGGTGACGCGGGCCCGGCGCGGATTCCGGCCGCGGTTGCGGCTGTTCTGGTTGCTCATTGGCCCCGGCATTCTGGTGATGCTTGGAGAGAATGATGGTCCCAGCATGCTGTCGTATGCGGCGACCGGGGCGCGATTCGGCATCGGCTTCTTCCTGCCGTTCGTGGTGCTCACATTCCTCATGGCTTGCGTGGTGCAGGAAATGACCGTGCGTTTGGGCGCGGCCACTCATCGCGGGCACGCCGAGCTGATCTTCGATCGCTTCGGTCCTTTCTGGGGCTGGTTCTCGATGATCGACCTGATGATTGGCAACTTTCTCACACTGGTCACGGAGTTCATCGCCATCCGCGCCGGGCTCGGATTCTTCGGCGTGCGGCCGGCGGTTGCGGTCCTGGCCGCGTTGTTGGTGCTCTCGGTCGCGCTCATGACGCATCGGTACTGGACGTGGGAGCGGCTCATTTTAGGCGCGGCGATGTTCAACCTAGTGTTCGTCCCGGTGGCTTTGCTGACCCATCCGCACTGGGGAATGGTGGGCCGCGCATTGCTGACTTGGAGGCCACTGCCCGGCGGGATCTCGCAGGAGACGGTTCTGATCCTGCTGGCGGATATCGGAGCGACCGTCACTCCGTGGATGCTGTTTTTTCAGCAAAGCGCGATTGCCGATAAGGGTCTCACCACGCGGGACATCCACTTCGGACGCATCGACACGGTGCTGGGAGCAGCTTTGGCGACAATTGCCGCGCTCGCGGCGATGCTGGCTACGGCTCCGCTGTTCATGCACCACATGTCGGCAGCGAACTTCGAAGCCGCCGAGTTCGCCCAGGCACTGCAACCGTTTATTGGACACTGGGGGGCGGCGCTTTTCGCATTGGGCATGTTCGAGGCAGGAATGGTTGCCGCCATTACGATTTCAACTTCGTCCGCGTACGCCTTCGGAGAAGTGGCGCGGCGCCCGCACAGTTTGAATCTCCCCTTCAAGCAAGGGAGGGCGTTCTACCTCGTTCTTCTGATCGAAGCTGCCGCCGCAGCGGGACTGGTCCTGATCCCGGGAATTCCATTGGTATACATCGTGCTGCTGGTGAACGTGATCGCCGTCCTGGCCATGCCTCCGGCGCTTCTCTTTCTGTACATGCTGGTGAACGATCGTGAAATCATGGGCGCGCTGGTCAGCCCGCCGTGGGCGAATGTGCTGGCACTGGGGGTCGTGACCGTACTGGTCAGCGCCGGGCTCTTGTTTGGGATCAGCGTGATTGCGCCCAACGTTCTGGCGCTGGTTGGAGGCAAGTAGATGGAAAAACAATTTGATTCCGCGCACGCCGCTGAATTGAGCCACGAAGATCTCACCTCGGTGGTGACCGCGCTGGAGCCTGATCAGATCATTTCCGCCAAGGAACACCATCATTGTCCGCGACGGCGTCTCACTCGCACCGAGATGGTACTTTTCTGGGCGCTGAGGATTTATCTGATCTTTATGGTCGGCGTGGTTGTTTATCAGATTTGGACGGGCGTGCGGTAGGGCGGATCGCTTCACTCACGCGAGCTACGGTCTTTCAGTTCCAATAGATCCCATTGATTGCCGTACAGGTCTTCGAAAACTGCAACGGTGCCGTAGGCCTCTTCGCTCGGGGGTCGTACGAACTTTACTTTGCGCTCAGTCATTTCGTGATAGTCACGCCAGAAATCGTCGGTGTGCAGAAAAAGAAAAACTCGCCCGCCGGTCTGGTTGCCGATACGGCTCACCTGTTCTGGCGTCGCGGCTCGGGCCAGGAGCAAGCTTGTACCCTGAGAGTCCGGTGGGGCGATCAATACCCAGCGCTTTTGTTCGCTCAAACGAGTATCTTCGACCACTCTGAAGTTGAGTGTGCGAGTGAAGAACTCCAGCGCTTCATCGTACTCGCGAACAACCAGCGCGACATAGCCCAGCGTCTGCATCATAGGTCGTTCTTACTTTAGCTCAATCGGGCGGCAGCGGTTCCCACAACGGTCTTCAAAACGAATTACACTACTAGCTTCGGGGTCCGCAATTGCCCTCCGGTCCTTGCGCCGGAGCTTGGGAAGGAACACCACCATGTTATCGAATAGTTTTGGCGCTCGTGCAACTTTCAAAGTCGGCGGCAAAGAATACGAGCTTTACCGGCTCGATGCTCTCGACGAGCAGGGCATCTCGACGAAGAACTTACCGTTTTCGCTGCGCATTTTGCTGGAGAACCTGCTGCGCACCGAAGACGGGCGCAACGTAACGCAGGGCGAAATTCGCGCGCTCGCGGCGTGGAACAAGAATTCGAAGCCGGAAAAAGAGATCGCCTTCACGCCCAGCCGCGTATTGCTGCAGGATTTCACCGGCGTTCCCGCAGTTGTCGATCTGGCAGCCATGCGCGACGCCATGAAACGTCTGGGCGGCGACCCGAAGCTCATCAATCCGCTACAGCCCGCCGAACTGGTGATCGACCATTCGGTGCAGGTCGACGAATTCGGATCGCCGGGCGCCTTCGACGTAAACGCGCTGCTGGAATTCCAACGCAACAAAGAACGCTACGCGTTTCTGCGCTGGGGACAAACCGGCTTCCGCAACCTTGCCATCGTGCCGCCGGATACCGGCATCGTCCACCAGGTCAATCTCGAATATCTGGCGCGCGTGGTGTTTGTGCACGAAGCAAACGGGAAGCGCACCGCCTATCCTGACACACTTGTCGGCACCGATTCGCATACCACGATGGTGAACGGCCTCGGCGTTCTGGGCTGGGGCGTGGGAGGCATCGAAGCCGAGGCCGCCATGCTGGGACAGCCTGTGTCCATGCTCATCCCGCTGGTGGTTGGCGTGAAGCTTACCGGACGCTTGCGCGAAGGCGCCACGGCTACCGATCTTGTTCTTACCATTACCGAGATGCTGCGCAAGCACGGCGTTGTCGGAAAGTTTGTCGAATACTTTGGTCCAGGCCTGCAAGACCTACCACTCGCCGATCGAGCTACGATTGCGAACATGGCTCCCGAGTATGGCGCGACTTGCGGCATCTTCCCGATCGACAAAGAGAGCCTGCGCTATCTGAAACTCACCGGGCGCAGCGACGAGCAGATCGCGCTGGTCGAAGCCTACGCTCGCGAGCAGGGACTTTTTCACGACGCCAACACGCCCGAAGCCGAATACTCCGAGTTGCTGAGTCTGGATCTTGCCACGGTCGAATCGAGTCTGGCCGGACCGAAGCGTCCGCAGGATCGAGTCGTGCTGTCGAAAGCGCGCGAGTCGTTTGCGCAGGCGTTGCCTTCCCTGATCAAACAGAAGGCTGAGGCCGCCTTTGCGGCTCCGGACGAGGCTGTTCTTAAGCAGGCCGCCCGCAAGCAGGTCAACAGCTGGGAACAGGAGGGCGGAAGTCCGACCGCCGTCGGTGTCGAGGACCCGAACGTCCACGAACACATTCCGACGAATGGGAATGTGGCGCTGCATCACGGCAGTGTCGTGATTGCCGCGATCACGAGTTGCACGAACACATCGAACCCGTCCGTGATGCTGGCCGCAGGACTGCTGGCGAAGAAGGCGGTAGAGCACGGCCTTGAAGTGCCCGCGACGGTCAAGACTTCGCTTGCTCCCGGATCGAAAGTCGTGCTCGACTACCTCGAAAAGGCCGGTCTGATGCCGTATCTGGAAAAGCTGAAGTTCCACATCGTTGGATATGGATGTACTACATGCATCGGGAACTCCGGCCCGCTGCCGGTTGAAGTTTCGAAGGAAATCGACGAGAAAAATCTGGTTGTCGCTTCGGTGCTCTCCGGCAATCGCAACTTTGAGGGCCGAATCAATTCCGAAGTCCGCGCCAACTACCTGATGTCGCCGCCGCTGGTGGTGGCATTCGCTCTGGCCGGCCGCATCGACGTTGATCTACGCAAGGATCCCGTCGGAAAAGGCAAAGAGGGCAAGCCCGTCTATCTCGCTGACATCTGGCCTTCACAGCAGGAAGTCGAGCAGGCAATGGCAAGCGCGATTACGTCCGAGATGTTCCGCAAAAGCTATGCCGAGGTGTACTCCGGGGACGAGCGCTGGCGCGGGCTGCCGGTTCCAAAGGGCGAGACTTACGCGTGGGAAAAGGACTCTACCTACATCCGGCAGGCGCCCTACTTCGATGACATGGCGCTGAAACCGTCCGCCGTTGAGGACATTGCGGGCGCGCGCGTGTTGGCCGTGCTCGGCGACAGCGTTACCACCGATCACATCTCGCCCGCCGGTTCGATTAAGAAAGATGGCCCCGCGGGCAAATACTTAATTGCTCACGGCGTGCAGCCGGCGGATTTCAATTCGTACGGATCGCGTCGCGGCAATCATGAAGTGATGGTGCGCGGCACCTTCGCCAACGTTCGCCTGCGCAACAAGATGGTGAACACTGAGGGTGGATTCACCCGCCACTTGCCCGATGGCGCGGAAATGTCGATCTTCGACGCATCGGAAAAATATCATGCCGAAAAAGTGCCGCTGGTGATTCTCGCCGGCAAGGAATACGGGTCCGGGAGTTCGCGCGATTGGGCGGCCAAGGGCCCGCGTCTGCTCGGCGTTCGCGCCGTGATTGCGGAGAGCTACGAACGCATTCACCGCTCGAACTTGGTCGGCATGGGCATTCTGCCGCTGCAATTTCTGCCGGGAGAAAATGCGGAGACGCTGAAGTTGACCGGCGAAGAAGTTTTCGAGATCGCAGGAATTCGCGAGGTGGTCGAGAAATTTTCTTCCGGCCGGAAAATTACGGTGCGCGTGAAGGGCGGGAAGGCGAAGGAAGTTCAAGCCATCGTCCGCATCGACACTCCGCAGGAAGCGCTCTACTACGCCAACGGAGGCATTCTCCAGTACGTGCTGCGGCAACTGCTGGCGGAGGAGGCGCAACCGGAAGTGGTGACCGCCTAGCTGCCGAGCTGCGCTCGGCTGGAGCGATCCTTTGTGTGGTGGCGGGACTTTGCCCCGCCGGGACGGGGCAGAGCCCCGTCACCACACGAATTCGCTGCGTGCTAATCTCAAATTCCCATGTCTGTCGCGGCCCAATTTGTTCCTGCTGCCTATAGCTTGACTGCGGTCGGGGTCTGGGGTGCGAGTGATTTTCTGGGTGGCGTGGGAGCGCGGCGCGTGAATGCGTTCTTATTCACGGCCATCGTACACATCAGTGGCCTGGTTGTAATCGGTGCTCTGGCGCTGATTACTCGCGCGCCATTTCCTGGAAACGCCAGCCTGGTCTGGTCGCTGACCGCCGGGTCGATCGGAGGCCTCGCCCTAGCTCTGTTCTATCGTGCGTTGGCCAGCGGAAATATGGGACTCGTCGCGCCCGTGGGCGCCGTTCTCGGCGCCGCGATTCCCGCCATCGTGACCGCTTTCGCGGAGGGCTTTCCCGGATATCGGCATGTGCTCGGTTTCATTCTGGCTGGAATCGGCGTCTGGCTCATCTCGCGGACCGAAGCTGGCACTGGCCGTCCCCACGGGTTAGGTATGGCCGTGCTCGCCGGAATTGGCTTCGCAGGTTTTTACCTCTGCATCCACCATGCGGGCAACGCCTCGGCCCTGTGGGTCGCCGCCTGCTCTCGATCCGCTTCCTTCCTGGTCGCGGCAACGATCGTTCTGTTCGGAAGATACCTCCGCACGGTGCCGGCGCCGGTGCTGGGCATTGCCGCGGCTGCGGGGATCCTCGATATTACCGGCAGCACCGTGTTCATTCTTGCGTCTCAAATCGGGCGCCTGGACGACGCGGTCGTGCTCAGTTCGCTCTATCCCGCCGTTACCGTTGTGCTTGCCCGCATCTTTTTGCACGAGCACTTCAGCCGCGCCCGTACCCTCGGCATGGTCGCCGCTCTGATAGCTGTGCCGATGATCGCGGGATAGGGAATGGGGCGAACTTAGATGGAACGAAACTCGGGCCCTTGGCGTATAAAGTCCTCTGAGGATGGTTTATGGGGACTCTGAAAATTTCATTGATCGCGACTTTAGATTGCGACTGCGGCCGGTTTTTCTGCCTGGGAGTTCGGTTTGGCGGGGAGGATTTGGCCCGCCCATCCCCAGATGGCCGCCTTTCTGCTGACACTCATCATCGCTATTGCGGTTCAAATTGCTTGGCTGCGGCTGGCTGACGGACAAGGCAACCGAGGCTGACACGCTCTCCAGTCGCTGATACTCTCTTCCCGTGCCTTTGCTTGAAGTTCGCAACCTGAGCAAGACTTTCGATCTCGCGGAATCTCCGTTCGGCGGGCGCCACGCGGGCGAAGTTCGCGCCGTGGATGATGTTTCGCTCGATATCCACGAAGGCGAAACGCTCGGTTTGGTGGGCGAATCGGGCTCCGGCAAGAGCACTCTTGGACGGCTGATTCTCCGCCTCATCGAGCCGACTTCGGGTTCCGTGCTCTTCGATGGTGTCGATCTAGTGAAAGCGAACGGCTCCGAGTTGCGCCGTCTTCGCCGCGACATGCAAATCATCTTTCAGGACCCGTTCGGTTCGCTGGACCCGCGCTACCGCGTCGAGGACGTGATTGCCGAGCCGCTCATTCTTCATCAGAAGATCATCCGCGGGAGCCTCAGCCGCGATGCTCGCCGACAGCGCGTGCGAGAACTTCTGCGCGCCGTGGGTATGGATGAATCCGCTATGCCCTGCTACGCGCACGAGTTTTCCGGGGGCCAGCGGCAGCGCATCGGCATTGCGCGCGCGCTCGCGCTGCAGCCGAAGTTCATCGTCGCCGATGAGCCGGTTTCGGCGCTCGACGTCAGCGTCGGCGCACAGATCGTGAATCTTCTGCAGCAACTACAGCACGATTTCGGCCTCACTTATCTGTTCATCTCGCACTCCATGCCGGTAGTTCGCTACCTCTCGACCCGTATCGCGGTGATGTATGGAGGTAAGATCGTTGAGATCGGAAGCACGGAGCAGATCACTACCCAGCCGCGGCATGCATACACGCGAAAACTGCTGGCGGCAACGCCGGAGATGGCGGCATCGTAGTATTCGTCGCTTGGCTGTTGTCCTTCCGATGGGAGGAAATTACAATCTCTTCCTGTTCGGGGAGAAACCCTCCTAAGGTTCGATAAACGGGGAAGATTCTGAGCGACCTCTGCATCGACATGCCGCAGGAACTCAACTACTGGCTCACAACCGTTCAGATGCCAACCTCGCCGGCGCAGTCGTTGCCGGAGAGCGCTGACGTCGCCATTATCGGTGCCGGATTCACCGGTCTCTCCGCCGCGCTCTCGCTGGCCAAACGCGGTGCGAAGGTCGTGGTGCTCGAATCGGAAACCATCGGCTGGGGCGCAAGCTCGCGCAACGGCGGCATGGTGCTTACCGGACTGAAGCTCGGCGTCAACAAACTAATCACGATGTATGGACGAGAGCTTACGCGCCGCATGTACGACGCGTCGCTTGCGACTATCGATTCGGTGGAGCGCATCGTGAAAGAGGAAAACATCGCCTGCGATTTCGCCCGCACCGGACACCTCGAAGTCGCCTGCAAACAGGCGCATTTCGACGACTACGCCCGCCAGGTTGAAGTGATCGCGCGCGAATGCAACCACCAGTTGCGGGTCGTTCCGCGCGACCAACTCCCCAGCGAGATCGGTTCCGGCATTTATCACGGCGGCATAGTCGACGAAATCTCAGCCGGGCTCAATCCCGCGCGTTACGTGGCCGGACTCGGCGCCGCCGCCATGCGCGCCGGAGCTTGGATTTGCGAACACACACGACTGCAGAACATCCAGCGTGAATCGCGTGACGGCGCGCCAGGTTTCAGGCTGAACAGTTCTCGTGGCGCGATTTGGGCGCGCAATGTGCTGGTCGGTACCAGCGGCTACACGGGTGCGGCGACTCCCGCGCTGCGTAAGAAAATCATTCCCATCGGATCGTTTATTATTACAACCCAAGCGCTCCCTGAAGCGCTGGCCCGCGAACTTAGCCCGCGCAACCGGCAGATCTACGATTCCAAAAACTATCTTTATTACTACCGGATCACGCCCGACAACCGCATGTTGTTCGGCGGCCGCGCTGCGTTTTTTCCGGAGACCGACCAGACCATCCGCAAAAGCGCAGAAATTCTGCGGCTTGGCATGATTGACGTCTATCCCCAACTGCGTGACACCAGAGTCGAATACGTTTGGGGTGGTACGCTGGATTTCTGCTTCGACATCATGCCGCACGCCGGGCTGATGGACGGCATCTATTTCGCCGTTGGGTATGCCGGACACGGCGTCGCCATGGCAACGTACCAAGGGCAGAAGATGGCGGAATGGATCGCCGACGGGAAGACCGACAATCCGTTTGCGGAGATTCCATTCCCGGGCGCGCCGCTCGGGTTGTATAACGGCAAGCCGTGGTTTCTGCCATTCGCGGGAGCATACTACAAGGTCTTAGACTGGGTATCGTGAGAAGAGCAGGTCTCAGATCGCAGGTGTCGGGTCTCAGGAATTCGTGATGGAGTGATGACGGAGTAGTCCTTGTCTTTCCTGAGACCTAACACCTGACACCTTTTTGGAGAATCGCATGTCCATATTTGGCCTTATCGAATACGCCGACGCCACCCCCGAAGTCCGCGCCATCTACGACGACATCATGGCCACGCGCAAGACCGACTGGATCAACAATTTCTGGAAGTCGATTGCGCACGATCCGGTCAGGCTGAAGCGGACCTGGGAAGACATCAAGCAGATCATGGCTCCCGGTGCCCTCGATCCGCTCACCAAGGAATTGATCTACGTTGCGGTCTCGGTCACGAACCAATGCGAATATTGCATTGCTTCGCATACCGCTTCGGCGATAAACAAAGGCATGACCGATGCCCAGTTCAAGGAGTTGATATCCGTGGTCGGGATTGCGAACGAAACCAATCGCCTGGTTGCGGGGTATCGGGTGGAAGTCGACGAGCGCTTCAAACCGCAAACCGGCCAATGAAGTCAAGCGGCGGGTGTCCGCACGGCGCCGCCGATTAGCACTCCTCACGAAGTTCTATAATCGTTAGACTGAACCAGGACGCAAATCAAAACGCGAATCTCCGGGGCGAAACAAGAATCGAATCAGAGAGCGAATCACGAGCGCGCTCGAAAGAGGTGAGGTATGGCCGAGATGACGGCGGCTCCGGTCGCAACCCACGGTTTTTTCCTGGATGGGAAGTGGCTGGAAGAGGGCGACATTCTCGACATCTGTGCGCCCTACGACGGCGCCCTCCTCGCGCATGTTCACCAGGGACGCCGGGAGCACGCCGAAGCCGCCATTACCGCCGCGGTCAAGGCCTTTGGAACCACGCGGCGATTACCTGCCTTCGAACGTCAGCGAGTTCTGCGTCAGATCTCGGTCGGCATCCATGATCGCAAAGAAGAGTTTGCACGCACGATTGCGCTGGAAGCGGGCAAGCCCATTAAGAGCGCTCGCACCGAAGTGGACCGCGCGGTCTTCACCTTTAACATCGCGGCCGAAGAGACGGTTCGCGGCTATGGCGAGTATTTGCCGCTGGATTGGCAGCAGTCGACCGCCGGGCGTTGGGGCATCGTCAAGCGTTTTCCCCTCGGCCCCGTTGCCGGTATCACGCCTTTCAATTTCCCCTTGAACCTGGTCGCCCACAAAGTCGCGCCCGCCATTGCCGCCGGCTGTTCCATGGTGCTCAAGCCCGCGCCGCAGACGCCGCTTACCTCCCTGCTGCTGGCGGAAGTGATCCAGCAGGCCGGGTGGCCGGATGGCGGATTCAACGCGGTGCTGCTCTCCAACGAAGATTCCGGCCTGCTCGTCACCGATGAACGCATCAAGCTCATCAGCTTCACGGGCAGCGCCGCCGTCGGTTGGGCTATCAAGAACGACGCGGGCAAGAAAAAAGTCGTTCTCGAACTGGGAGGGAATTCGGGCGTCATCGTTCACAGCGACGCCGATCTCGCTTACGCCGCCGACCGTTGCGTCACTGGGAGCTTTGCCTACGCCGGGCAATCCTGCATTTCCGTACAGCGCATCCTGGTCGAGCACTCCGTCTACGGAAAATTCACCGAGTTGTTTCTGGCGGAAGTCCGGAAGCTGAAAGCCGGAGATCCGCTCGACGAGGCGAGCGACCTTGGTCCGCTCATCCGTGAAAGCGACGCCATCCGTGCCGCTGACTGGGTACAAGAAGCGGTTCGCGGCGGTGCGCGCCTGCTCTGTGGCGGCAACCGCAAAGGCTCTTTGTTCGAGCCCACCGTACTTACGGGCACCAAGCCCACGATGAAGGTGAATTGCGAGGAAATTTTTGCGCCGGTTGTGACCGTCGAGCCCTACAACGATTTCGCCTCCGCGCTGAAACAGATCAACAGTTCCGCATACGGATTACAGGCCGGACTTTTCACCCGCGACGCCAAACTCATCTTTCAGGCCTATGACGAACTCGAAGTCGGAGGTTTGATCGCCGGCGACGTTCCGACGTTTCGCGTCGACCACATGCCCTATGGCGGCATCAAAGATTCCGGACTGGGCCGCGAGGGCCTGCGCGACGCGATTCAGGAAATGACAGAACCCAAGCTGCTGGTCATGCACTTGCGCTGAGATTTCGTGATCCGCGAATTTCTTGGCAAAGGATTCACAATGCATTAACCGGGAGGTGCTAGCTTCCGGGCGGATTCAAGAAATGACTCGAGTTTTCTTAACGTTCAATTTTCCAAGACGAAATCGCGCACCGATAAAGAGAAAAAAGAAAACCTGCGCGGCCTATTCCATTTTGCCGGTCAACTGTTATACTCTGCTGTTTCAGTATCGCGGGTCACACCAGCACGTGACGTAAGTCATACAGATGCGGTCAGCCGAGAGCGGCCTAAGCCAATCTCGCAAAACTTCACATTCAATGCAGATTTTTCCACGCAGCAGCAATGCCATTGCCCGGGCCTCCATGGTCCTCACGGTTCTTGCCGTGGCTGGGCTGTTTTGGGCCATGGTGCAGGTTGAGCGCTCTCCGTACATCACGTATGCCGGAGTGCGAAAGACGCAGCCTGTCCCGTTTAGCCACCAGCACCATGTGACCGGGCTGGGCATCGACTGCCGCTACTGTCACACCTCGGTTGAGCAATCGAGCTTTGCCGGCATCCCGCCGACCAAGACCTGCATCAACTGCCATGCGCAGATCTGGACCAACGCGGCATATCTGGAGCCTGTCCGCGAGAGTTTTCGCACGGGCCGATCTCTGGAATGGACGCGCGTCAACCAGTTGCCCGATTACGTATATTTCAATCACAGCATCCACGTGAATAAGGGTGTGGGCTGTAACACTTGCCACGGTCCTGTGGACCGTATGCCGCTGACGTATCAGTATGCGTCGCTGCAGATGGAATTTTGCCTTGATTGCCACCGTGCTCCAGAAAAATATCTGCGCCCGCGCGAGCAGGTTTTCAATATGCGTTATGAAGAGCCCTCCACGGACGGGCCTGTCATGGTGAAGGAAAACGGGAAGGAAACCGCATACTCCGATCAGGAAGCGCTTGGGAACGCTCTGAAGGAGCAATACAAGGTGCGATCCGTGAAGGACATCACCAGTTGCAACACCTGCCATCGCTAGGGTCGGGGTTTCAATCGCAAGAACTGAGAACTGAAAGCTGAGAACTGAAAATCGACGATGAGCATGGACGAGCAAAAAATGAAACCGGCCGGAAACAGCGCTGGCGCGAGGGTTGGAGCCGACGTCTGTCCCAGCAAGCGAAAGCAGCTTGACCTCGCGACCGTCAAGGAGCAGATCGATCAGACGACCGGCCCCGAGTACTGGCGCAGCCTCGAAGAACTGGCTGGCAGCGAAGAGTTTCAGGAGATGCTGCACCGCGAGTTTCCGAAGGGCGCTTCGGAGTGGCTCGACGACTTCTCACGCCGCGGCTTCCTCAAGACCATGGGCGCGTCGCTGGCGCTCGCCGGTTTGACTGGATGCACGCGCATGCCGATCACCGAGATCGTGCCCTATGTGCGGCAGCCGGAAAACGTCATTCCCGGCCGCCCGATGTTCTACGCGACCGCATTCACGCTTAGCGGTTACGCTTCGCCGATTCTGGTCGAAAGCCATCTCTTCCGTCCGACGAAGATCGAAGGCAATCCGCAGCATCCCGCGAGCCTTGGCGGCACCGACGTATACGCGCAGGCCTCGCTGCTCGATCTCTACGATCCCGACCGCGCCCAGAACGTCACGTACCTGGGCGACGTGCGCTCGTGGAACGCGTTCATGGAAGCGGTTCGCGGCCCGATGAATGTGCAGAAGAGCCTGGCGGGCGGCGGCGTTCGCATTCTGACGCAGACCGTCACGTCGCCCACGCTGGCGGCGCAGATTCGCAGTTATCTCGAAGCGAATCCGATGGCCAAGTGGCACGTCTACGAACCGATCAACCGCGACAATGTTTACGAAGGCGCGAAGCTGGCTTTCGGCGAAGTGGTCGAGACGCGCTACGACTTCTCGAAGGCCGACGTTGTTGTTTCACTCGACGCCGACTTTCTCTCGGCTGGCTTCCCGGGATCGACGCGCTACATTCGCGACTTTGCAGCGCGCCGAAATCCAGATGCGAACATGAACCGGCTGTACGTGGTCGAGAGCACGCCGAGTTCGACGGGGATGAAGGCCGATCACCGTTTCCCAATGCAAGGGGCGGACATAGAGAAATTCGCGCGTGCCTTGACCAGCGCCGCTGGCGTGAGTGCTTTGGGTGTGCCGGTGAGCGAGGCATCCCTGTCGGCAATTACGAAGGACTTGCTATCGCACAAGGGATCCTCGGCCGTTATTGTTGGCGATCATCAGCCACCGGCAGTTCACGCAATCGCTCACGCCCTGAATCAAACGCTGGGTAACGTCGGCAACACGGTCTTTTATACCGATCCGGTTGATGCTAATCCACTGAATCGCGACCAGTCGCTGCACGCTCTGGTCGAAGACATGCGCGCCGGCAAAGTTGATCTGCTGCTGATCCTCGGCGGTAATCCTGCCTATGACGCGCCCGCCGAGCTGGAGTTTGCTTCGGCGCTGAAATCGAATGCCGTCAATCTGAAAGTGTTTCTTGGCTCGCATCGCAACGAGACCGCCGAGCTTTGCCACTGGCATGTTCCCGAATCGCACTATCTCGAATCCTGGAGCGATGCCCGCGCTTATGACGGGACGGTCAGCATTGTTCAACCGCTCATCGAACCGCTCTACAGCGGCAAGAGCGCGCATGAAATCATCACGATCCTTGCCGGGCAATCCGGCCTTACAGGGCACGATCTCGTCCAGCAGTACTGGCAGAAGCAGCACGCCGGCGCCGATTTTGACGCGTTCTGGCGCAAGTCTCTGCACGATGGCTGGATTGCGGGCACCGCCTACGCTCCGAAGAACGTGGCGTTAAAAGCCACGAGCTTTCCCGCGTCGCAATCGGAGTCCAGCGGCGGTTACGAGCTCAACTTCCGCCGCGATCCTTCCATCTATGACGGACGCTTCTCGAATAACGGCTGGTTGCAGGAGCTCCCAAAGCCACTCACTAAGTTGACCTGGGATAATCCCATCATGATCGGCCCCGCAATGGCCGAGCGACTGAAGCTGAATTTCAAAGACGTCGCCGAGCTGGAATTTCAGGGAAAGAAAGTCAAAGGCCCAGTCTGGATTCAGGCCGGACATCCCGATAACTCAATCACCGTTTTTCTCGGCTACGGGCGCACGCGCGCAGGCCGCGTCGGTACGGGCACCGGCTTTGACATGTATCCGCTGCGCACCAGTCAGGCTCCGTGGTTTGCAGCCGGCGCGAAGCTCACCGCGACCGGCGAAAAGTACGACCTCGCCAGCACGCAGGGTTATCAGTCGATGGAAACGCCTGACGGCAGCGAGCGTCCGCTGGTACAGGAGCGCAGTCTCGAGGAGTACAGGAAAGAACCGAACTTCGCGAAGGAAGGCGAGCCGCCGGCCGCTCTCACGCTCTACAAACCCTTCGATTACTCAAAGGAGACTTATTCGTGGGGCATGGCGATCGACCTGAATGCCTGCGTCGGATGCAATAACTGCATCGTGGCCTGTCAGTCGGAAAACAACGTCGCCGTGGTCGGCAAGGAGCAAACACTTAGAGGCCGCCACATGCACTGGCTCCGCGTGGATGCTTACTACAACGGCCCGCGCGATAATCCGAAGGGCTTTTTCCAGCCCGTGCCCTGCATGCAGTGCGAGGATGCGCCTTGCGAACTGGTTTGTCCGGTGCAGGCTACCGTTCACAGCAGCGAGGGTCTGAACGACATGGTCTATAACCGCTGCGTCGGCACTCGTTATTGCTCCAATAACTGTCCTTACAAAGTGAGACGATTCAATTTCCTGCTTTTCCAGGACTGGGAGACTCCGCAGTTCAAGCTCATGCGTAATCCGGACGTGACGGTGCGCAGCCGCGGAGTCATGGAGAAGTGCACTTACTGCGTGCAGAGAATTAGCGAGAAGCGCATCGACGCCGAGCGAGCCGATTCCACTATTAAGGAAGGCGAGTTGCAGACGGCCTGCCAGCAGTCGTGTCCGGCCAACGCCATAGTCTTCGGCAACCTGAATGATCCGAACAGTCAGGTCAATAAGTGGAAACAGCAACCGAGAAACTATTCGCTTTTAGGTGAATTAAACACGCGGCCGCGCACAACGTATCTGGCGGAAGTGCGCAATCCCAACCCCGAGTTAGAAGGCAAGTTAGAACCCGATTCAAAGACATAGTGGAGCGCATGTAAGGCATGGCTACGAACACACAAATACCCGTGGCAGACAGGCGAGTACCGGTGATCGCGCCGGGCCATACCTTCTCCACCATCGGCGAGAAGATCAGCAATATCGTGCTGAGCCGCCCAGTCTCGCTGGGATGGATCTTCGGCTTCCTGATCGTGTTCTCGATGATGAACCTGCTGATGATTGCCCTCGGGTACTTGTTCATTAAGGGCACGGGAATCTGGGGCATCAACATTCCCATCGGGTGGGGATTCGCCATCGTTAACTTCGTCTGGTGGATCGGTATTGGCCACGCCGGCACGCTGATTTCAGCGATTCTGTGCCTACTTCGCCAGACTTGGCGCAACTCGATCAACCGCTTCGCCGAAGCTATGACGCTGTTTGCCGTGGCCTGCGCCGGTATCTTCCCGCTGGCTCACACGGGACGCCCGTGGCTTGCGTACTGGCTCTTTCCGTATCCGAACACCATGCGCTACTGGCCGAACTTCCGCAGTCCACTGGTGTGGGACGTGTTCGCGGTTTCGACTTACTTCACTATTTCGCTGGTGTTCTGGTTTGTGGGACTTATACCTGACTTCGCCTCGTTGCGAGACCGCGCCGAGAGTACCTTGGTCCAGCGTATCTATGGATTGCTCGCGATGGGATGGCGTGGTTCCGCGCGCCACTGGCACCGTTATGAGACGGCCTACTTACTCCTCGCCGGGCTTGCCACGCCGCTGGTACTCTCTGTTCACACCGTTGTTAGCTTCGATTTCGCGGTCGGCATTGTTCCTGGGTGGCACACGACGATCTTTCCGCCGTACTTTGTGGCGGGCGCTATCTATTCCGGTTTTGCCATGGTGCTTTGTCTTGCGATTCCGATCCGCGCGATCTACGGACTGCAGGATTTCATCACCATGCGCCACCTGGAAAACGCGGCCAAAGTGATGCTGGCGACCGGCCTTATTGTTGCCTACGGCTACGGCATGGAGGCGTTCATGGGTTGGTACAGCGGCAGCCAGTTCGATTCGTTCCTGCTCTGGAACCGGCTGCACGGGCCCTATCGGCTGTCATACGCTGCATTGCTCGCTTGCAACATTTTCATCCCGCAGGTTCTTTGGCTGAAGAAGTTTCGCGTCTCGACCGGCTGGCTTTGGCTCGTCTCGTTCGTGGTTCTGGTCGGTATGTGGCTGGAGCGCTTTATCATCGTAGTCGTCAGTTTGAGCCGCGACTTCCTGACTTCTTCATGGGGCCAATACTACCCCACGAAGTGGGACTGGATGACTTTCGCTGGCACCATTGGCATGTTTCTAACTGCCATGTGGCTGTTTGTACGCATTCTGCCCATGATCTCCATCTTCGAATTGCGCACTTTGCTGCCGGAGTCGCAGGTGCACGAGGCGGCGGAGGTGAAGCAATGACAATCGAAACCAGCGAGTCACCCATTTACGGATTGATGGCCGAATTCGATTCGGCGCAAGAACTGGTCGCCGCTGCGCACAAGACTCACGCGGCAGGCTATCAGAAGATCGACGCCTACAGCCCGTTTCCCATCGAGGGCTTGGCCGAGGCTATCGGCTTTCACAAGAACAGCGTGCCTCTCGTCGTGCTTATCGGAGGACTTATCGGCGGGATATCGGCGTACGCGTTGCAGTATTGGGTGGCGGTGATCACTTATCCGGTCAACGTTGCTGGACGCCCGTATCACTCGTGGCCTTCGTTCATCATCGTGACTTTCGAACTGACGATTCTTTTCGCGGGACTTTCGGCCGCTATCGGCATGATTGCCCTCAACGGCCTCCCCATGCCCTATCACCCAGTGTTCAACGTGCCCGAGTTCGCCAAGGCCTCGGAGAACAAATTCTTTCTGATCGTGTTTTCGAGCGATCCGAAATATGACGCTGCCCGCACGCGCTCGTTTCTCAACGACCTTGCTCCACGCATGATCGCGGAGGTGCCAAGCTAGCCATGGGTACAACGCGCAACCTCCGAAGGTTTCTACCGGTGCTGGCGCTGATCGCCGTGACCGCCGGATGCCGCATCGACATGCATATGCAGCCGTATTACCGGCCCATGGCGAAGAGCGATTTTTTCACTGACGATCGCTCTGCCCGGTTGCCGGTCGAGGGCACGGTCGCGCGGGGCGATCTTCGCGAAGATACCTACTTCTACACTGGAAAAATCGGCAACAATCCCGGCGACTTTCTGCCATTCCCGGCGACCGCCGAGGTTCTCGACCGCGGACGCGAGCGTTTCAATATCAACTGCACGCCGTGTCACGGGCGTGTCGGCGACGGCAACGGCTTCATCCCATCGCGCGGATTTCGCCAGCCGCCGTCGTATCACATCGACCGTTTGCGCAAAGTGCCGATAGGCTACTTCTTCGACGTCATGACGAACGGTTTCGGCGTGATGCCTGAATACGGCACGCAGGTTGCGCCGCGTGATCGCTGGTGCATCGCGGCGTACATCCGCGCACTGCAACTTAGCCAGAATGCAACTTCGGCCGAGATTCCCTCGGGACAAAAAGTTCCGTCAGCACCGCCGCAGTTCCGCGACATTGGCAACGGAGCTACGCTGCCACAAGTCGCGCCGCCCGCCGCCGCAACCAAAGGGGAATCCAAATGACCACGGCCGCTATGAATAAGTCGGACCTGATGGCCCCGCCCGTGGCTCAGATTATGCAGCAGCGGTCGCTCGTCATCGGCGTGATTGGTGCCGTTGTTTCCGTCGTTGGGGCTTTTCTCGCTCCCGGAAGTTTTTATTCCGCGTATCTTACGGGCTTCATGTTCTGGCTCGGTCTCTCGCTCGGATGCATGGCCATCCTGATGCTCTACCACTTGGTCGGCGGCGCGTGGGGCACGGTGATTCGCCGCATTCTCGAGTCGGGCATGATGACGCTGCCACTCATGTTCGTCCTGTTCATTCCGATTTTGTTGAATCTGCCCAAGCTGTATTTCTGGGCCCGGCCCGATGGGCGGACTGATCCGAAGATCGCGGAAATCGCGCACAGCTATCTCAATTTCAACGGCATTCTGGTGCGCTACATCCTGTACTTCGTTATTTGGATCGGGATGGCCTACTTCCTGAATCGCTGGTCTACCGAGCAGGACTCGACCGCCGGGCAGAGCACGGTGCGCTTCCGCGCGTTGAGTTCGATTGGACTTGTTATTTACTCGCTCACGATTTCCTTCGCCGTGATCGACTGGGTAATGTCGCTGCAAGCGCGCTGGATCTCGACTATCTACGGTCTGCTCTTCGTTGCGGGCGAAGCGCTCTCCGCCTTCTGCTTCTGCGTGGTGATCGAGAGCATTCTCGGCAAGCGCAAGCCGATGTCCGAGTACCTGACGGATACGGAAGTCCACGACCACGGCAAGTTCATGCTCGCTTTCGTTATGGTCTGGGCTTACTTCAATTTTTCGCAATGGCTCATCATTTGGGCCGGCAACCTGCCCGAAGAGATTCCGTGGTATGTGCGCCGCATGAATGGAGGATGGGAAACGGTCGGCCTGTTCCTCGTGGTGTTTCACTTCGCGGTGCCGTTCGCGCTCCTGCTCTCGCGCCAGTTGAAGCGCAAGACTCACACTCTGGTCTGGCTCGCGTCCTGGCTGATATTCATGCGCATTGTCGACATTTTTTGGCACATCGAGCCGGCATCGCATCCTGCGTTTCACGTCAGTTGGGTGCTTTTCACGATCGTCGCGGGAATCGGCGGTCTTTGGATGGCTTACTTCTTTCACAACCTGAGAGCGCGTCCGTTGCTGGCCGTGAACGCGCCGCAGACGCTGAGACTTCTGGAGCCGGCGCATGAGTGACGAAATGAATCACGGCCGCTCCGGCCAGGAAGCCGGTTTCGAACGCGAAGACTTGAGTTCGCGCGGCATCTTCTTTTTTATGATCGGCCTCGCGATCGTTGGCGTGGCCATTTACTTCATCATCATCGGCATGTACTCGTTCCTCGACAAATATGAGCGCTCGCAGATGGCCACCGCCAGTCCGTTGCTTACTTCGAACGGGGCGATGTCGCGCGTGGTCACGCAGGAGTACATGGAGCAACGGTTCAAGGAAAACGGCGTTCCCATGCTCGAAGTCAACGAGCGCGGCAAGTTTCGCGACTTCCTCCTCAATCAGGAGAACCAACTCAACAGCTATGGCTGGATCGACAAAGATGCAGGCGTGGCGCACATTCCGATCGAGCGCGCCATGGATTTGATCGTCCAGCGCGGATTGCCGGTGTATCCGCAAAGCAGCACGAATGCGAGCGCTGCGGCAAGCAAAGCGCCCGCTCAGAAATCGGCAGCAGCGAAGCAGTAGATGCTTGGCCCCCAAAGGGGGCGTGTGCTTTCGAAGCGATTGCGGTATCGCTAAGACGATGCCCTGATACGAAGGAACCGTTCCGGCCGGACAGCCGGAAAGGAAAAAGCAGTGCATAGCAAAAGCAGTTTCGCCAACTTGATCGTCGCAGCGACTTTCGTGCTCATGCTTTCGGTCGTTCCGCTGTCTGCGCAGGGTGCGCGCGGTCCCATCATGGGCGGCGGCATCATGAGTCCGCCCGCCAACCAGCGTCCACCTGGACTTGAATTCGTCGGCATTGAGCAACATCTCAACGCCGACGTTCCCGTCGATCTCGAATTCCGCGACGAACTCGGCAACCCGGTCAAACTCGCCGACTATTTCGGCCATGGACGCCCGGTCATCCTGAACCTGGGCTACTATCAATGCCCCATGTTATGCAGCGAATTGCTGCAAGGGCTAGTCGGTTCGATGAAGGCACTGACCTTCAATCTCGGCCAGGATTTTGACATCATCACGGTGAGCTTCGACCCACGCGAAACCACGGAAATGGCGGCCGAGAAAAAGCGGGACATGATGAAGCGCTACGGCCGCCCCAATGCCGATAAAGGTTGGCACTTTCTCACCGGCAAGGCGGACCAGATTAATGCGCTCACGCAAGCGGTGGGCTTCCAATATCAGTTCGATCCGAAAACCGAGCAGTACGCCCACGCGGCCGCCATCGTTATGCTCACGCCCGACCACCACATTTCGGGATACTTCTATGGGGTCGAGTTCTCTCCCAAGGATCTGCGCCTTGGACTGGTGCAGGCCTCGCAAAACAAGATCGGCAACATCGGCGACCAGGTGCTTCTATACTGCTACCACTACGATCCCAGGACCGGAAAATACGGCGCCGTCGTTAGCAACATTTTGAAGCTGGCGGCGCTCGGCACCATGCTCATTCTGGGAACCTTTATGTTCGTCATGTTCCGGTTCGATCATAAGGCGGCGCATGGCGAATCGGGGCGAGTGAAGTAACTATGTCGAAATTTCTACCTTTGTGGCCCGATCAGGCCTCGACCATGTCAGGCCAGGTGGATGCACTCTACATCTATCTGCTCCTGGTCGCTGGCGTCATGACCGCGCTCATCTTTGTCGCCGTTACGGTGCTGGCGATCAAGTATCGCCGCGTGCGTGGACGCGAAGCCCAACAGATCGAAGGCTCCACCATCCTCGAAATCACATGGTCGGTCATTCCTTTTTTCGTGATGTTGACCTTCTTCATCTGGGGCGCCGTACTCTACTTCAAGGAACGCACACCTCCCGCGGACTCCACCGAAATTTACGTCGTCGCCAAGCAGTGGATGTGGAAGTTCGAGCACATGGAGGGGCAGCGCGAGATCAACGAACTGCACGTGCCCACCGGCCAGAACATCAAGCTCATCATGACCTCGCAGGACGTGATCCACAGCTTCTTCGTCCCGGCATTCCGCCTCAAGCAGGACGTCTTGCCCGGCCGTTACACCACGCTCTGGTTCAAGGCCACGGTGCCCGGCCGCTATCATTTGTTCTGCGCCGAATACTGCGGGACCAACCACTCCGGGATGGGCGGCGAAATCGTCGTCATGGAGCCGCGGGATTACGCGCAGTGGATGGCGGGCGGACCGGCAGCCCCCTTGCAGGAGACCGGCAAGCAGTTATTCGCTACGCTCGGATGCGCGACCTGCCATCGTTCCGACGTCCAAGGGCGCGGCCCCAATCTGGTGGGTATCTACAACAAACCGGTTCTGCTCGAAGACGGACGCACGGTGACAGCGGATGAGAACTATGTTCGCGAGTCCATCCTCAATCCCACGGCAAAGATTGTGAACGGGTTCAAACCGGTGATGCCCACCTTCCAGGGTATCGTCAGCGAAGAGCAGTTGAACGCGCTGGTGGCCTATGTGAAATCGTTGGCCCAGCCAACCCCGGGAAGCGCGGGGCTGCAGAACGAGCCCGCCGCTTCTCCGGCACAAACACAGAAGACGCAGGTGCAATAGTTATGGCGAGCGCAGTAATACCGGCGAATCAGGCTCCGAAATTGAACTATCTCAACAACGGGCATAGCCTCAGGTCCTGGCTGTTGACCACCGATCACAAGCGGATCGCGGTCCTCTATCTGATTTCCGTGACGACGTTCTTCTTCTTTGGCGGCTTCTTCGCCATGCTCATCCGCCTCGAGTTACTAACTCCGCAAGGCGACCTGATGCAGGCCGACACCTATAACAAGGTGTTTACCATGCACGGCATGATCATGGTCTTCTTCTTTCTGATCCCGGTGGTGCCGGCGGTGCTGGGGAATTTTCTGATTCCCATCATGATTGGGGCGAAAGATCTTGCCTTCCCGCGCATCAACCTCCTGAGCTGGTATCTCTACATCATCGGCGGCATTCTGATTACACACGTCATGTTGACCGGTGGCGTGGACACGGGCTGGACTTTCTACAGTCCCTTCAGCACTGAGTACACGAATACCAAGATTGTCGAGGCCGGACTCGCCGTTTTCATCGCAGGCTTCTCGTCCATCTTCACCGGGCTCAATTTCATCGTCACTATTCACCGCATGCGCGCCCCCGGCCTTACCTGGAGTCGCCTGCCCTTATTCATTTGGGCCAACTATGCCACGAGCCTCATCATGATCCTCGGGACGCCGGTTGTCGCCATCACTATCGTGCTTGTGGCCGTCGAGAGACTCTTCCATCTGGGCATCTTCGACCCCAGGCTCGGCGGAGACCCGCTTTTGTTCCAACACCTTTTCTGGTTCTACTCCCACCCGGCGGTGTACATCATGATCCTGCCTTCGATGGGAGTGATCAGCGAGCTTATCGGCTGCTTCTCGCGCAAGCGCATCTTTGGGTACAAGTTCGTGGCGCTATCGAGCATCGCCATCGCCGTAATCGGCTTTCTGGTCTGGGCGCACCACATGTTCGTGGCCGGTATCTCGCTCTACGCTGCCATGATCTTTTCGTTTCTGACTTTCTTCGTCGGCGTGCCATCCGCAGTCAAAGTGTTCAATTGGACGGCAACCCTCTATAAGGGTTCGATTAGTTACGCTACGCCCATGCTTTACGCCTTCGGCTTCATCGGGCTGTTTACCATCGGAGGCTTAACCGGTCTCTTTCTCGCGACCCTCGGCATCGACGTCCATGTTACCGACACTTACTTCGTCGTCGCCCACTTCCACTACGTCATGGTAGGTGGTGTCTTGATGGGGTATCTCGGAGGTCTGCATTTCTGGTGGCCGAAGATCAGCGGACGCATGTATCCGGAAGGCTGGGCGAAACTTTCGGCGTTGTTCGTGTTTGTCGGCTTCAACCTGACCTTCTTCCCGCAATTCATTCTCGGCTATGTCGGCATGCCGCGCCGCTACTGGCAGTATCCGCCGGAGTTTCAGGTGCTGAACGTGCTCTCGACCGCCGGCGCCAGCGTGCTGGCGGTTGGTTATCTGCTGCCCATGATTTACTTCCTCTGGTCGCTGCGCTACGGGCCGATCGCCTCAGACAATCCGTGGCACGCCGCGGGACTGGAGTGGAAGACTACATCGCCGCCGCCCACTTTCAATTTTGAGGAGACGCCGGTAGTGACCTGGGAGGCTTATAACTACGACGAAATCCCAGACAAGGAACTGGAGGCTCCCGTTGCCAGATAGCCCAGCGACGACTCAGGTTGCGACCCCAGTTACGACCATGGAGCACGAAGCTCATAATCCGGCGCTGCTCCACCACTTTGTCGACGCTCAGCAGCAGAAAAACGCCGCCTCGCTTGGCATGTGGCTGTTTCTGGTGACTGAGATCATGTTCTTCGGCGGCATGTTCTGCGCCTACCTGGTCTATCGCCTGAAATATTTCAACGCCTTCGCGGCGGGAAGCCAGCAACTCAGCATCGCGCTGGGAGCCACTAATACCGCCGTCCTGATCATTAGCTCGGTGACAGTTGTATTGGCGGTGAAAGCGGCGGAGGCAGGCAAGCGCAAAGTGCTGGTCGGCTATCTCGCGGTTACCGTACTACTGGGCCTGACCTTTCTGGGGATTAAAGGTTTCGAGTATCGCGAGAAATTCGAGAGACACCATGTACCCGGACCCACGTTCCAGTTCACTGACACCTTCGACGACAACGGCAGGCAGATCCCAGTCGATTCGAACGAAGCTCAGCTCTTTTTCTCGCTCTATTTCGCGATGACCGGCATGCATGCTCTGCACATGATTATTGGGTGCGGCCTTTTTAGCGTGCTGGCTGTCCTGGCCTGGAGGGGGCATTATTCGCCGGGCTACTTTACTCCTATCGAGAACGCGGGATTGTACTGGCACTTGGTCGATATCATCTGGATTTATCTGTTCCCGCTGTTGTATCTGATCAGCCGGCACTCGTGACGTTGGATGAAGGTCGGATTTGATGGCTGAAAACTGGTCTTAAGGATTGCCATGTCGGAACACGAAGAGCACACCACTCACTCGCAAGGATTTTACATAGCCATTGGCGTCGGCCTGCTTATCGGAACGGCTACAACGGTCGGCGCGGCCTTTGTGAACCTCGGTCCTTTCAACCCCGTCGTTGCGCTGCTCATCGCTACCATCAAAGCTATTGTCGTCGTTCTCTTCTTCATGCACGTCAAAGACGCAAGCGAAAAGCTGGCCGGAGCCGTAGTCCTTTCCGGCTTCTTCTTTCTCGCGATTCTGATATCCCTGTCCCTGGCGGACTACCTGACTCGATCCTGGCGGTAATGAGGCAAGTCAGAGGTGAGAGGTCAGATTGCAGAGGTGATTCCCATGCGATCTGCGTGCTCGCAAGCGAGGGCGCTAGGCGTTACGAACTAACCTCTTCAATCCGACCTCTGCACTCCCCCTTGCGCCCGGCGCCCGCATCCTCGAAGATGTTCTGTATCCTATGCCGCAAGAGATTGCTCTACCTCCAGCCCATTCCGCGCAACTCGACGCCTCCGCGCTCGAAGCTTCGCTCCGCCGCCACCTTCGCGGAGAAGTCCGCTTCGACTCAGGCAGCCGCGCCCTCTACGCGACCGACGGGTCCAACTATCGCCAAGTGCCGATCGGCGTCGTGGTTCCTCGTGACAAAGAAGATGTTCTCGCCACCGTTGGACTCTGTCGCGACCACCGCGCACCACTGCTCGCGCGCGGCGGAGGCACGTCGCTCGCGGGACAATGTTGTAACGCCGCCGTTGTCCTCGACTTTTCAAAGTACATGGCGAGCATTCTCGAAGTCGATTCCGATCGCCGCATCGCGCGCGTCGAGCCCGGAGTTGTTCTCGATACACTGCGCGCTGCCGCCGAGAAGCACCACCTTACCTTCGCGCCCGATCCCGCCACTCACGACCGCTGCACGCTCGGAGGCATGATCGGCAACAACTCCTGCGGCGTGCACTCGATCATGGCGGGCAAGACGGACGACAACATCGAGTCGCTTGAGATCCTCACCTACGGCGGCCAGCGCATGCACGTTGGCGCGACCAGCGCTGACGAGTTCGACAGCGTCATTCGCGAAGGTGGACGCCGCGCCGAAATCTACTCCGGCCTCAAGTCCCTCGCCGATCGCCATGGCGACCAAGTCCGCCGCCAGTTTCCGAACATTCCGCGGCGCGTTTCCGGATACAACCTCAACCACCTGCTGCCCGAAAGCGGCTTTCACGTGGCGCGCGCGCTGGTCGGTTCCGAAGGCACTTGCGTCACGGTTCTCGAGGCCACGTGCCGCCTCGTCGAGAGTCCGCCCGCGCGAGTGCTGCTCGTTATCGGATGGCCCGATATTTATCTGTGCGCCGACCACGTCCCACAGATCATGGAGCATCGCCCCATCGGCCTCGAGGGTCTCGACGACATCATGGTCGCAGCGAGCCGGCGCAAGGGTGTGAACCTCGAAGGCCTGGCGCTGCTGCCTGAAGGCGGCGGGTGGCTGATGGTCGAATTCGGCGCAGACACTGTCGCCGAGGCCGAATCGCAGGCGCGCAATCTGATGCAGACGCTCAATCGCTCTGCAGCTCCTCCCGACATGCGCTTGTTCACCGATCCACGGCAGGCGCGGCGCATTTGGGATGTCCGTGAGTCCAGTCTGGGCGTGACTTCGCACGTTCCGGGCGAACCGCTGCGCTGGGAAGGTTTCGAGGATTCCGCGGTCGCGCCCGAGAGACTCGGCGCCTACCTCCGCGACCTGCGCCGGCTGATGCAAGACTTCCATTACGACGGCTCGTTCTACGGACACTTCGGCCACGCCTGCGTCCACACGAGAATGGATTACGATCTCGAATCCACCGAAGGCGTCCGCAAGTTTCGCCAGTTCATGGAAGAGGCCGCCGATCTTGTCGTTCGCTACGGAGGCTCGCTTTCCGGCGAGCACGGAGACGGCCAGGCGCGCGCCGAGCTTCTTCCCAAAATGTTTGGCCCCGAACTCATGCAGGCCTTCCGCGATTTCAAATCTTTGTGGGATCCCGACTGGAAGATGAACCCGGGCAAGCTGATCGACCCCTATCGCCTCGACGAAAATCTCCGGCTCGGCGCGGGCTATGATCCGTGGCAGCCCGAGACGCATTTCAAATTTCCCGACGACCACGGCAGCCTGGCCGCCGCTACTCTGCGCTGCGTCGGAGTCGGCAAGTGCCGCCGCGACCAGGGCGGAGTCATGTGTCCCAGTTTCCGCGTCACGCACGACGAAGAGCATTCCACCCGCGGCCGCGCCCACCTCCTCTGGGAGATGACAAAACGAGATGTCATCAAAGACGGCTGGCAGAACGAAGCGGTGAAGGAATCGCTCGACCTCTGCCTCGCCTGCAAAGGCTGCAAAAGCGATTGCCCGGTCGGCGTCGATGTGGCGACGTACAAAGCGGAATTTCTGTCGCACTACTATGAAAGCAATCGCCGTCCGTTGAAGGAACTGGCGCTCTCGAATATCGATCTCTGGCTGAGAGCCGCTGCTCACGCGCCGGGTCTGGTGAATCTGACGACTCAACTTCCGGGGCTGCGCGATCTCGCCAAGCTGGTGGGCGGGATCCCCGTCCAGCGCCGCATTCCGGCGTTGGCTCCGCAGACATTTAAAGAGTGGTGGGAGGCGAAATGTAGTGTCGGCGGCTCGCCGGCTGTCGAGCGTGCCTCTCGCCCGCCCGCACCGGATTCTCAGCGAAATACAAGGCGGCGAGACGGCACTACCGTGCTCCTGTGGGCCGATACTTTCAACAACCACTTCCTCCCTGCGACCGCCAAAGCCGCCGCCGAAGTTCTCGAAGCTGCCGGCTTCGACGTTCTCGTCCCGCGCGCACACCTCTGTTGCGGACGTCCGCTGTACGACATCGGCGCGATCGACCGGGCCAAGAGCCTGCTCCTGCAGATCATGGACGAGCTTCTCCCCGAGATCGAAGCCGCCACGCCCATCGTCGTTCTGGAGCCGAGCTGCGCCGCTGTTTTCCGCGACGAACTCACCAACCTTTTCCCCAAGGACGAACGGGCGCAAGCTCTCTCGAAGCAAGTCTTCCTGCTCAGCGAATTTCTGGAGCAGCGCGCGAAGGATTTCCCCCTTCCCAAACTGCCGCGCCGGGCGCTCGTCCACGGCCATTGCCATCACAAGGCAATCATGAAGATGACCGCCGAAGAGGCGGTGCTTGAGCGCATGGGGATCAACTTCGCCGCGCCCGCTCCCGGATGCTGCGGCATGGCGGGAGCGTTCGGCTTTGAAAAAGAAAAGTATGAGGTCTCGAAAGAGATCGGCGAACTTGAGCTGCTGCCTGCCGTCCGTCAGGCTCCGACTGATTGGCTCATCGTCGCAGACGGCTTTAGTTGCCGCGAGCAGATCGCCCAGGAAACTGATCGCCACGCGCTGCATCTCGCCGAAGTTCTTCAGATGGCCCTGCGCGAAGCCGCCGAGACCCCCGAAGGCTTCCCGATGTTCGACCCCGCGCCGCAACATTATCCCGAAGACGCATGGGTTCGGCCGCACGAGGCGGCTGTCGAAAAGAACATGAAGCGCACCGGCTTGGCGGTGGCTGGGATCGCCGCCGGAGCGGCGCTGCTGTTGGCGCTGGCGAGAAAGCGGTAGCAGAAAGCCCTTCTCAGGCTATTTTTTTCGGGGAAAGATAGGGAGGCACTGACTCCGGTGCGATCTTACCAAGGCGGACCAAGCGGATCCAGATTGCGCCATTGGTTCGACCATGAGATCTTGCCATCTCCGCAACCGGTATCCCTTTCCCCAACTCATCACAAACCTGTGCGTCTTCCCCAGGTGCCCAAGGTCTGCCGGCGTTCTGCGGGAATTTTCGCTTTCTCTCTTGACTCCTGCCTTCGCAGTGCTCAAGCGACAGGACTAATCGTGCTAGGGCGCGGATCACTGTAGGGGAATGGAGTATTGAGTCGGCGGGCAGGGTTGCACCGGTGTCAGGATTGGTGCCGTCAAGCAATGCCTGCAAGACCTTGATTGCCTGTTGTGTGTCCAAGGTGAAGGCCCCCCCGGGCAATGGTAGCCCGGCTGACTTGGGTTCTGTCTGTGATTGCTAAACACTCAATATGTTCAGTTCTTGGCCTCTATCAGACCTGTTCATGACCTTAAGGTGCAGGGGCAGGAAGGCAGCACGATGTCAGGGGCTTGCACCGTCGACTACTTCCCGTGCGAGGGCCCAGAACATCTTGCCGGTTGCCCCCGGTCTCGCGGTTCTTGATGTCCGGGCGATAGTGCGACGCACCAACTTCATCATCATTTGATGCTATAATATGTGCTTGGAGGCCCCATGCGAACTACCCTTGCCCTCGATGACGATCTCGTCCGGGTTGCCCAGGAGTTCACCGGCGTAGAGGAGAAAACCGCGCTCGTTCGGGAAGCTCTCAAGGCCCTCATCGAGCGCGAAAGCGCCCGCCGCTTGGCCTCCCTGGGCGGTACCATGCCGGTAATCAAGAATATTCCACGCCGCAGCACGAGGCTGCGGTGATTCTTGCCGATACCTCGGTTTGGATCGACCATCTCCGTTCCGAAAACAGGGAGATGCGCCGGCATCTTGATCGGGGCCGCATCGTCATCCATCCCCTCATCATTGCCGAACTTGCGCTAGGTTCCCTGCGTGACCGTACCAGGACGCTTGCACTGCTCGACCTCCTGCCCCAGGTGAAAGTGGCGCGGTTGCACGAAGTGCGGGTCATGATCGAGTCTCGTCGCTTGTACAGTCTTGGCATCGGCCTGATCGACGCCGAACTGATCGCCTCCGTTTTCATTGACCCTCCAACCCTTCTCTGGACGAAAGACAAGCCACTGCGCAAGGTAGCTGAAGCTCTTGGCGTTCATACCAATTTACCCTAATTAAGAGTAGTACCCTTGTAAGCGATTGCAATATATAAGCTTATCCGCCCACTGCCCATCCCACCCGATTTCTGGGACAATAGACATAGACAGTAAGCCTCCGTGCTGCGGCTTTTTCGGCCTCGGATTTACCTCAGACCGCGCCCGCGTGCGCCTTAGCTCGAAGAAAGCTGAAACCTTATGGAAATCGCGAACCCAACCCTCCCGGTCCCAGCTGCAACGCCAGCCCAGTCCGCGGTCGTGACCCTGAATAAGTCCGTGCAAGGCTCGGTGCTGGTGCTGATCCAGTTCGACGTTTGCGAGGAGATTAACCTCGACGCCCTGCGCGACATCTTCGGAGCGCGCCGCCAGGAGACCAGCTTCAAGCACCCTGCGCCGGGATACGTCCGCTTCCAGCGTCCTCCGGTCGTCGAGCCGGTCGAACCGCTGGTACTCGAAAGCGGCGAACGGCTTGACGTGCAGATCAAGTACTACGATTACGGAGTGTTGAGCGTGGTCTTCGAGCTGCCGTTTTCTGGGGACTGGGACACGCTTGTGCGTCTGGCCAGCCGCTGGGTTTGGGACACCGACTTCACCAGCTTTGCGCAGAAGATCGTCACACAGAAGATCGAGCGCGCCCGGCCGGCGCTGGTCAAGCTTTATGAGAGCTGGCTGCATGAAGATTATTTCGTTTTTCACGTGCGCGACATCGCCGGCAATCCGTCGGCGGCCGAGCTGCTTGCGGCCGAGGGAGGACGGATCGCGCAGATCGTGCGCGGAGAAAAC
>Ga0265314_10001029_pt1 | contig 32544 bp, 24 predicted proteins | sample 4126metaG_FD_203106 | JGI IMG/M metagenome (GOLD analysis project Ga0265314, IMG submission 203106) | Rhizosphere microbial communities from Carex aquatilis grown in University of Washington, Seatle, WA, United States - 4-1-26 metaG | ecosystem: Host-associated > Plants > Roots > Rhizosphere >...
AGAAAGCGGCCCCGTACCTTTGCGCGGGCAGAATTTACAACGCGGTGAACTTGGCGGACGGCAAATTGCGGAGGTTGGGGAAGACTTTCCCATGCCGCAGCTTGCCGAATCCGCGGCTTTTCACGATTGCGCGCGGTCCCTTCGCCTTCGGCACGCGATTCGCAACGGTGCTTGTTGACGTGAACGCGTCGCGGCACGTTGTGAGATTCACGCGGAGGGACTTCCCATGATCGGGTTGCGGAGATTCTTGGCAAGCGCGGTTTGGACGAGTGTGTTGGCCTTGGTCGCCGTCGCTAGAGTGTCGGCGGCGCTACCGGCCGACGAGATCGTGTCGACAGCCACGAGTCCGCCCCAGTTGGCTCTGTCGTACCGCGACGAATGGCCAACCGACGACACCCAGCAGCACCCCGGCGCCGGCCAGCCGGTGTGGAAAACCAGCTTCCGCGAAGTGCGCCAAAAGGTGTTGCGTCCTGTTTGGGAGACCCAGTACCGCGAGGAGCCGTATACGGTGCGCCGGCCGGTCATCGAGACGAGCATGCGCGTACAGCCATGCGCCGCGCCACAACCGGTGACGACCTTTGAACCAGTGCAAATCGACCAGGGGCAATGGATCGAACAGCAGATCCGCGAGCCAAACCGTCCGGTGAAACGGCTCAAGTGGGTTCCGGCCGGATGGAACGTCGATCCGAAGACGGGCCTCCAATACTGGCGGCCGGGCATGTTGCGGCCGGTCCGCATCGAGTTGCCGGGCCGTGTGCGGACCTATCGCATTTGGCAGCCGAACATCGTGACCACACCCGTGCCGACCTCGAGCTATGTTCCGCGCGTCCAGACACGTAACGTGCCCGTACAGACCGTGCGTTATGTCACCGAGCGGCGGGTGCGGAAGGTGCCGGTGCAAGTTTGCCGGATGGTCGAACAAGAGATCGTACGGCAGGTGCCGTTAACCACCTGCGGCATGCTCGACGAAGACCACCCACATTAGAACCATCGACGACGATGGACGAAACGCTCACGCGTCCTGCTCGCCGTCGAGCGGCAGCACGTCGACAGAGATGGTCATGCGGTGCCCGCCACCGCCGATGAAGACTCCCTTGATTGGGCACACGTCGGCGTAGTCACGTCCCCAGGCCAAGAGTACGTGCTTGGTCGAGGGAACCACGTTGTTCGTCGGGTCGACGTCGATCCAGCCCGCCGGGCCGCAGTAGACCGAGACCCAGGCATGCGAGGCGTCGGCGCCGACCAGCCGCGGCTGGCCGGGTGGCGGAACCGTAAGCAGGTAGCCGCTGGCGTAACGTGCCGCCAGGCCGATCGAGCGCAGACAACCAATTTCGAGGTGCGCGAAATCCTGACAGACACCGCGCCGCTCCCGCAATACCTCGGCGATCGGCGTGCTGACGCTCGTGGCCGTGCGGTCGAAGACGAACTCGGTGTGAATCCGCCGCGTCAGATCGAGCACGGCCTCGAAGCAGGGCCTGCCGGCAGGAAACGAAGGCGCCGTAAATGCGGCCAGTTCGGCCGAAGTCGGCACATACTGCGAATCGAATACGTGCTGGAAGGCGTCGAGCCCCACCGGCGTATGGTCGTCGACAAGGGCGTCGCGGACCTGGTCCCAGGGCGCGGTGGCCGCGGCCTCGGGCGGCGTGGCGGCCTCGACTTGCACCTTGCTCAAGGCGGTGACTGTGAGCTTCTGGTGTCCTTCCTCGACCGTGAAAAAGCTGACGTCGTTGCCGAAATAATCGAGCCGCCGTTGGATCGACGCCGGCTGCGGCTTGATCAAGAGCCTGTTCGAGAGACAACGCTGTCGCGGCACGTTTCGCGGCGTGAGCCGGACCTCGTTGTGGCAAATTGGCACCGTCTCGTCGTAGGAGTAAACAGTTGTATGTGAAACCTTGTAACGCATAGCGGGCGGTTAGTCATTGGTCACTTGTCATTGGTCACTTGTCATTGGTCACTTGTCATTGGTCACTTGTCATTGGTCACTTGTCATTGGTCACTTGTCATTGGTCACTTGTCATTGGTCACTTGTCATTGGTCACTTGTCACTGGTCACTGGTCACTGGTCACTGGTCACTGGTCACTGGTCATTGGTCATTGGTCATTGGTCATTGGTCATTGGTCATTGGTCATTGGTTGGCCTTTTCTCCCGGCGCCGCGTTTACTTCTGTTCCCCTTTCGCCCCTCACCGCGTCGCCCCTCATCCCATGATCTCCTCATCTCCTTATCTCTTCATCCCCTCATCCCCGCCCTTCAGGCCGGATCTCGGCCATCTGGCGCGAAGGCCCGGCGTGGACCAGGTAGGTGTGCGTGATCTCTTCCGACAAATTGCGCAGTTGGCTCGCCAGCCGCGCCAGCAGCCGGTCGAGCGCTTTGCGTTGGCCTTCGTGGTCGATGTGGCAGAGCGTGTCGATGTCGGCCAGACGCAGCCCGGCTAACACCGAGGTCATGATCCGCTGCTCGGAGCTCAAGAGCGGATGGGCCTGGTCGCGTGGCAGGTGTTCGACGTGCCGGGCCAATGCCACGAGTTGGAATGCAATCGAGCGGGGGTTGCTTTCGTCGGTCATCAACAGGTCGAGCACGGGGGGCAATTGCAAGATCGTCAGGTAGCGATTGCGGTAGGTCATCGAACTATCGGCGATTTCAAGCAGGGCTTCGAGCACCGAGTTCTCGTCGGCGGTCGCGGCGGAGAGCGTATTCCGCAACAAGCTGATCGTGTGCAGCGACCGCTCCAGCCGCCGGCCCATGTCCAAAAATCGCCAGCCTGGCCCGCGGGTCATGCTCTCCATTCCCAAGCCACTGAAGGCCGATAGGTTGAGCACCATCTGGTTCAACAGCGCGTGGACGTCGCCGAATTGCATGCCGGCGAGCGGATAAATGGCGGGAAAGTCTTCTTCGACGCGGCTGAGAATCCGCCAACTGTCGAGCGAGATTCGGTCGCGAACGATTGAAGCCACCTGGTGGATCGCCCCCAGCGTCGCCCGCAGGCTGCCGGCGCGGCGCTCGTCGAAGATGAAGGCCAACGTCTCATGCTCGGCCATGGAGACCGCTTCCCCCGCGGTGTGCAGTACGAATTCGGGCCGCGTTTGCCCCTGGTCGGCCAAGGCGCGTAACAAGGCAGTCAGTTCGGGCATGACGCCAGGCTCAGATTCGCCTGTCAACCGGGCGACGATGCTGCGTAAGAGTCGTACGGCGCCTTCGGCCCGCTCGACGTGTCGCCCGAGCCAATAGAGGTTGTCGGCCACGCGGCTTGGCAAGTCGTTGCCGCTGCGGCGCAGGGCGACGGGTTCGCCCGGCGGGTGGAGCAGGCTGATCGGCGTCACCGGCCCCTCGGAAAGAACCCAAACGTCTTTGCTCCCCTGGCCGGCCAGCATCGAATCGCCCAGCAACTCGGCCGAAGTCGAGACGCGGCTCAGCGCACCGGGCATGACCTGGTACGAACCGTCGCCGGCGACAAGGAACGTGCGCAGTGCGACGTGACCCGGCTTAAGGCCACTGCCATTCCAGACCGGAACCGAACTTCGGGCAATCAGGTCCTGGGCCACGAACTCGCGCGGCCTGGTCTGGATGCGCGCGATCAACTGGGCGCGCTCGGCGGCGCCTAATTGACCGCCAAACGTCGGATCGATGTTTCGATTGTGAAAGCTGGGTTTGATCACCATCCGATCGAAATTCTCCAGCACAAAGGCCATCGACGCCGGCTCGCCGCACCACCAGGTGGGTACGGACTCAAGCTGAAGATCCTCGCCCAGCAAGTGTTGGCACAGCGCCGGCAGGAAAGCCATCAAGGCCGGCGCTTCGAGTACGCCACTGCCCAGGGCATTCGCCAGGACGACGTGCCCCGCGCGTGCGGCCTGCACCAGGCCCGATACGCCCAATAGCGAGTCGCCTCGCAGCTCGAGCGGATCGCAAGCGTCGTCTTGCATCCGGCGCAGAATGACATCGACCGGAATCAGTCCGCCGAGGGTCTTGAGGTACACATGGCTGTCGCGGGCGGTGAGGTCGCCTCCTTCGACCAGCGTGTAGCCGAGGTAGCGGGCAAGATAGGCGTCTTCGAAGTAGGTCGGACTGAGCGGGCCGGGCGTGAGCAAGACAATTCGCGGCTGCTCGCGTCGGTGCGTGGCCTGGCCTTGGAGCGTTTCGCGAACCCTGAGGAAAAACGACGCCAGCCTTTGCACCTGGCATTCGTGGAACATGCCCGGCAGCATCTGCGAAATCACGATCCGGTTCTCGACCGCGTAGCCCGCTCCGGAGGGAGCCTGGGTGCGGTCGGCCAGCACGCACCAAGCGCCGCTGGGCGAGCGTGCGAGGTGGGCCGCGTAGAAATGCAGGTACACACCATGGGGCACCTGCCAGCCGTGGCAGGGGCGCCAAAAACCTGGGTTGGGAAAAACCAGCTCGGCCGGGAGCCTTCTGGTTTGGAGCAATTGCTGCGGTCCATACACGTCGGCCAGAACAAGGTTCAAAAGCGTCGCCCGTTGGATCAACGCCGACTCCAGGGCCCTCCACTCGGCCGACGGCAACAGCATCGGAACGGCGTCGAGCTCCCACGGACGGTCCAATCCGCGCGGGTCGCCGAAGACATTATAGGTGACACCATGCTCGCGAATGGTTCGCCGGGCCTGTTCCCAGCGGCGGGCAAGTTCCTGCGGTCCCAGGTCATCGAGTGCCGAGATGAACTTCCGCCAGTGGGGACGCAAAACGCCCGGCGATGAGCAGAGTTCGTCGTACACACCCGGTGGCGGCTGGTAGCCACGCAACAGGCCCAATTGGTCGGCTGTACTGGGTTCGCGGGCGGAGTCAAAGGAACGGTTGGCCAAGCTCATCGACAGTCCTGGTGCGGTATTTCGCCAACGATTCCCAGTAGGTTAGGCTTTATAGCCTGACGGAGCCACGAGCGGGCCGTGTTTGGCTTTAAAGCCTGAGGGTAGGTTAGCGCTCCCCGCATGGTATAAAATTGGACCTTAAAACATTCTCGCGTTGGCATGCCATGAGATAACCGCCACACAAAAGCTTAATGGCTGCCGAGAGTTACGCCAAGACGAGAATTGTGGTCGCAAATCACAACGCCCCCCAGGAATCGAGGCTCGCGACCCCCAGTCGCAGGGCGTGCGCGTCGATCGCCCGCCACGTGACATCGTCGACCGGCACACCCTCCTGAGTCCTGTGGCGCATCGAGCGGAATTCCAGCTCACCCGGCACCAGAACCTCGTCGAAACCGACCGCGGGGGGCGAAGACTTGATGTAGGCCACCGTCTCGGAGACGTGTTGCTCAAACTGCTCGAGCGGGCCGAACGACGCCGGGTCGATGACGATGAAGCAGACGCCGTTGCCGATCACGGTGGGGTTATTGCTTGCGTGCCCTGCCAACGCTGCGCCGAGAATTTCGACCAACAGCGACAGTGCGTAACCCTTGTGCCCTGCGGCCCCACCCAGGGGCAATATGCCTCCGGGCGGCGTGGCATAAAGCGCGGAGGCATCGGTCGTGGGACGGCCTTCGGCGTCGAGCAGCCAGCCGGCCGGGAGCGGCTTGCCCTGATTGCGGTGGAAGCGGATCTTGCCTTCGGGGGCCACGCTCGTCGAAAAGTCGGCGACCAGCGGATCGCCGCCGGTCGGCACGCCGTAAGCGATCGGGTTCGTGGCCAGGCGCCCTTCGCGCCCGCCCCATGGGAGCACGCAGTGACCGTAGACCGGCGAGTTGCACGTGGCCAACGCGATCAGGCCATTTCGCGCCGCTCGCTCGACGAAGGCGCCCAATCGTCCGACATGATGGCAGCGCCGCGTGATCACACAGGCCGCGCGATGCTCGCGCGCGGTGCGGATCGCCTCGTCGATCGCCCTGCGGCCAACCACCGCGCCGAAGGTCCCGCCGCCATCGACGATTGCGGTCGTCGGCGATTGCCGCTCGATGTGCACCGCCGCTGCAGGCACGATGCGCCCGCGGACCACGTCGTCGAGGTACTCGGGAATCCGCAGCACTCCGTGCGAATCGTGCCCCATCAGGCTGCTCTCGATCAAATGATCGACGATCGTTTTGGCATAATCGGCTGGCGCCCCGGCAGCCTCGAAAAGCGCGGTTCCGATGCGGGCGATCGTGTCGTGGGGGATAATGCGTGGCATGATCGGGTCAGCCAAATAGATTTTTGGAAGGGGGATGGACTGTGCCAACCCTACGGGTCGCCGACGACCTTGACATAGAGCGTCAACTGGTGCCCCGCAAGGTCCATTTCGATCGGCTCGGGGCCGGCAATCGGCGACGTAGTTAACTTGACCGCCAGCGTTTCGGAGCAAATGTAATCGCCGAAGTCGCCAATGGCCTTGAGCAACTCGGCCGATTCGGTAACGACGCCGACTTCGATCCGGTCGGTGTACTTGCAGTCGAGATCCTTGCGGATTCCCTGGATTGCATGCGCTAATTCGCGGGCCACGCCCTCGGTCAGCAGGTCCTCGGTCAATTCCGTGGAAACAATAACAACCGCCAGCGGGCCTTGCGCCGCGGCCCAGCCGGGCTTGGCCTGCAAACGCACCTGGATGTCGTTGCCGTCGAGCGCGATCGGGCCATCGGCCAGGTCGAACGTCACCCTGCCCTCAGCTTCGAGCTTGGCAAGCAACACCGACGCGTCGGCCGCCGCCAATGCTTGTTTGAGCGCGGGGAGCCGCTTACCAAGCCGAGGGCCAAGACGTTTGAGGTCGGGGAGCACACTGTAGCTAATGTACTGGTCGGCCCGCGGAATGAACTCGACCTGCTTGACGTTGAGCTCTTCGCGGATCAAGCCGGCGTGCGCCTCAAGCCACGGCTGGTGCTCTGCGCGCACCAGCACGATCTCGACCTTCGCCAGCGGCTGGCGGACTTTGAGCCTGGCCGTCATCCGGGCACTGCGACCGAGCGAGACGACCTCGCGGACCACGTTCATTTGCTCCGAAAGCGCGTTGTCGATCTGCGCCGCGTCACCCGTCGGAAAGTCGCAGAAGTGCACGCTTTCCAACGTCCGGCTGCCGTTGGCGGCAACGGCCAGGTTCTGCCAGAGCGTTTCTGCCAAAAAGGGGACGAATGGAGCAATCAACTTCGAGGTGGTCAGGAGGCACTCGTAAAGCGTCCAGTAGGCGTCGCGCTTGTCGGCGGTTTGTTCACCGGTCCAAAAGCGGTCGCGGCTGCGGCGGACGTACCAGTTGCTCAGCGCGTCGACGAAGGCCGTGATCCGGCCGCAGGCGGCGAAGTTGTCGTAGGCGTCCATCCGCTCGGTGACTGCCGCCGCCGTGCGCGCCAGTTCGCTCGCGATCCAGCGGTCGAGCTCTCCACGCTCACGCACCGGCCGGTAGCCTTGGCCGCGGGCCAGCACGTCGGGCCCCAGTTGACCGAGGTCGCCGGCCAGCAAGCCGCCCGGATCGAAGCCGTCGATGTTGGCGTAGATCACAAAAAAGCTGTAGACGTTCCAGAGCCGCAGCAGAAACTCGGGAATGCTGTCCTTGATGGCCTGTTCGCTGTAGCGGATCGAGGTCCAAGGGGCCTGGTTGGCAAAGAAGTACCAGCGCAGCGCGTCGGCGCCGTAACGGTCGAAGATTTCGTTCGGCTCGCGGTAGTTTCGTTTGCTCTTCGACATCTTCTGCCCGTCCTCGCCCAGCATCAGCCCCAGCACGATGCAGTTGCGAAACGGGTGCGGGTACTCGTGGTTCGGCGCGGCCACGTCGCCGGCGGTTTGCCCCTCACCGAACAAGAGCGTGCTGATCGCGAGCTGGCTGTAGAACCAACCCCGCGTCTGGTCGAGCGCCTCACTGATGAAGTCGGCCGGGAATTGCGACGCAAACTGTTCGCGTCCCTGGTGCGGGTATCCCCATTGGGCGAAAGGCATCGCACCGGAATCGTACCAGCAGTCGATCACCTCGCTGACGCGCCTCATCCGCTTGCCGGGCGCCTTGGGCGAGTCGTAGGTCACGGCGTCGATATACGGCTTGTGGACTTTCAAGTCGTCGGGCAATTGCGGGTTTTTCCGCTTGGCCTGGTCCCAGACCTCGGTCCCGCGCACGCCCGGCTTGGCCATTAGCTCCGAATAACTCCCGACCGCTTCCATGGTTCCGGTCTCTTCGCAAACCCAGATCGGCAACGGAGTGCCCCAGTAGCGCTCACGCGACAAGGCCCAGTCGACGTTGGTTTCAAGGAAGTTGCCGAAGCGGCCGTCGCGAATATGTTCGGGCAGCCAGTTGATCCGCGCGTTGTTGGCCAGCATTTCCTGCTTGAAGCGGCTGGTGCGGATGAACCAACTTCGGCGCGGGTACTGGATCAGGGGATCGTCATCGGCCCGCCAGCAGAACGGGTATTCGTGCAGGTACTGTTCCTGGTGGTACAAAAGGCCGCGGCGGCGCAGTTCGCGGCTGATGTCCTTGTCGGCTTCCTTGACCCAGCGGCCCTGGTAGTCGGGCGCTTCGAAGGTGAATTTGCCATCGGGGCCGACGGCGCAGATCAGCTCCGGCCCAGAGCCGGCGTCGAATCTCGCTTTCTCGCGTTGCAAGACCTCGAAATCGACCTCGCCAAACGCGGGCGCCTGGTGGACCACTCCTGTGCCGCTGTCGGTCGTAACGAAATCGGCCGCCACGACGCGCCAGGCGATGTGCTGCTTGCCGCCGCTGGTAAGTCGCCCCTCGGCTTCACCCATTGTCTTGTAGTAGTAGTCGAAGGGTGGGACATATCGTCGACCGATGAGCTTTGCACCCATGATCTTTGTCTCGACCTTGAGCTCGCGGCCCACCTTGCCCGCGATGGTCTCGACCAGGGCCGAGGCGACAATCAGCTTCTCGCCCAACTCGCCGTCGGCGACGACTGAGTATTCAAGCTCGGGGTGTACCGCGGCGAACTGGTTGCTCGGCAGCGTCCAGGGCGTGGTCGTCCACACCAAGAGCGAGGTATCGGGCTGGTCCACCAGTGGAAAGCGGACGTAAACGCTCGGATCGGCGACCTCGCGGTAACCCTGCCCGACCTCACCCGAGCTGAGGGCCGTGCCCCCTTGCGCCCACCACCAGACGATCTTGTGCCCCTGGTACAGCAGGCCGCGGTCGAAGAGGTTCTTGAGCGACCACCAGACGCTTTCGACGTAGCTCTGATGATAGGTGACATAGGCCTCGTCGAGATGAATCCAAAAGCCGATCCGCTCGGTGAGCCGCTCCCACTCGCGCATATAGCGCCAAACGCTTGCCTGGCAGCGGTGGATGAAGGGCTCGACTCCGAAGGCCTCGATTTCCTCCTTGGAGTGGATGCCCAACTCTTTACAGACTTCGACTTCGACGGGCAAGCCGTGCGTATCCCAGCCCGCCTTGCGCTGGCAACGGTAGCCCCGCATTGTCCGGTAGCGCGGAAAAAGGTCTTTGATGGCCCGCGTCAGGCAGTGGCCCGGGTGGGGCATGCCGTTCGCGGTGGGCGGTCCTTCGTAGAAAATGAACGGGGGCGCGTCAGACCGCCGCGCCAGCGACTGCTCATAGGTTCGCCGCTGGTTCCAAAGCGCAATGATCTCGGTTTCGAGGGCGGGAAAGCGAGGGTTGGGTTCAACGGGACGAAACATGATGGCCCCTGGGTCGCAAACGGGCATTCGGCGGCGAAAGGGAGAGTAGACCGCGCCAGGCGATTTTTTTCAACGACCCGCCTCGTGGGGCAGGTTTTCAAGGGGCCATCGACCGCACCGCGCTTGCCGCGGTCGGTGAAGGAGATGGCGAGCTACTGTCACACATCTACCCCCTCAGCAACTCCGTCCTCCCATTCCGCCGCCTTCGGCGGCGGAATGGGAGGACGGAGTGGACTGTCGTGGGCGGGATTTCTAGCCCGCCATCTTGGTCACCATCTCGACAAGCTCAGTGGGGGTCTGGTCCTTTGAGAACGTTCCACCCGGCACCGTTGAACTTCCGTAAAGGTCAGGCTTTCGAGCCTGTCGCGCCCGCCGCGACGCGCTTGACAATTGCCCGCTTGCTTTCATAGCTTGATCGTGGTCGGCGGTCGTGCTCCAAGCTGGTGAACCGTCCGCGTCGCGGTCGGGCTTCGCCTCTCCGGGGATACCCCGGGGGATCGCCTCAGTCGATGATTGCCTTGTGCGAGCAACCATGCGCTATCGCGCATAACGGCTCGCACGTGACCAGACTCGTTGGAGCACGCCGCCGATCTTTGGCGCCGCAACCGATGAAAACATTGGCTTTGGGACTCGCTTCGGCGCTCTTGGCAGGTCCATGGGAACGCGAGCCGCTTGTCAGGCGCGCCGGTCGCGCCCTGGGGCACCGCCCGCGCTGGTTGCGTCCTTTGATCGGTCGCCTGCTTGCGGATTGGCCTTCAAATCCACCGCCAAGATCGCAGCTCGCCCTGGCGATTCACAATGATGCTGGCTTCCAGGATGCGGTTGATGACGATGACGACCTCGAAATTGTGTGGTCTCCGCGGCCGGTGATGGCGCCCGCCGCCGGCGCGCCTGCGACGTGGCGGCTACCCTCGGTCACGACGGCGGGGGAGCTGGCGGCCTGGTTGGGCATAACGCACGGCGAGCTCGGTTGGTTTGCGTGCGACCAAGGAGGCGATCGCCAAACTCGGAAGGTTTTGTCGCGCCACTACCGGTACGTTTGGATCGCCAAGCGGCACGGCGAGATGCGGCTCGTCGAGTCTCCGAAATCGCGGCTCAAGGCGCTGCAACGCCGCGTGCTGCGCGCAATCCTGGACCTGGTTCCGCCGCATGAGGCGGCGCACGGGTTCCGTGCGGGCTGCTCGATCAGGTCGTTCGCGCTGCCCCACGTACGGCGCCGCCACGTGCTGCGGATCGACCTTAAGGACTTCTTCCCGCGCATTCATCGAGCGCGCGTCGAAGCGATTTTTCTCGCCGTGGGATATCCCGAGGCCGTTGCGCGGTTACTTGCGGGGCTGTGTACCAACACCGCACCCGCCGACCTCTGGGACGATACACCCGAACCAATTCAAGGCCGGCGCGGTTGGCCGAGCCAATCACTTTATGGCCAGCCGCACCTTCCTCAGGGCGCTCCGACATCACCGGCGCTGGCTAACTTGTGCGCGTTTCGGCTCGACTGCCGACTGAACGCGCTGGCGCGCACGGCGGGGGCCGTTTATACGCGTTACGCCGACGACCTTGCATTCTCGGGAGATGACGATTTTGGACGCGCGGCGCGGCGGTTCCATATCCAGGTGGCCGCAATCGCGATAGAAGAAGGTTTCATGGTCAATTCCCACAAGACGCGCGTCATGCCGGCCGGCGTCCGCCAGCAACTGGCCGGGGTGGTCGTCAACCAGCACGTAAACGTGGCTCGATGTGCATACGACCGGCTCAAGGCGATCTTGCACAACTGCGTTCGGCACGGTCCGGACGGGCAGAACCGTGAGCGCCAGGAGAACTTTCGTGCGCACCTGGCGGGTCGCATCGCGCACATGGCGATGCTCAACCCCGAGCGAGGGTATAAACTGAGAACCGTTTTCGAGCGGATTTCATGGTCATAGGCAGAGTCGCGCAGGGCGAAATCATCAAGTACCAGTGGGAAAGCCCCGGTCCGTTATCAATTGCTACCAGTCGACTCGTCGAACCCAACGCCGCGCCATCATCCAGACGACGGCTGTTAGACATTGAAAGCCGAGAAACAACGCCAGGCAAACACTGGTTACCACATCTTCCGGGCCGTTGTGCAATTGTTCGAAGACCCACGTCGACAAGGTTTCTACTCCCGCCGGACGAACGATGAACGTGGCGTCGACCTCGGCCAACGCGGCGGCGAATGCCACCAACCAGGCGACGGCCACCGCCGGACGGCGCTGTGGGATGGCGATCCGCCAGAACCGCGTCAGAGGGCCGGCACCATCGATGGCCGCGGCGTCGAGTACGTCCTCAGATAGGCTCCGCCAGGCTTGCCACAAGACCAAGAGAGGTAAAGGCAACGCACGCCAGGTTTGCGCCAGCCATACGGCGGCGATCGAATGGTCGTAGAGCCGGTTCAGCCATGTCCAGCCGGGCTGGTCCATGAGGCCGACGATGACCACGCCGACCACCGGGCCGGGCACGGCCAACGTGGCGGCAGTCAGGCCCAGAGCCATCAGCGCACGCATGCCGCCACGCCGAGCCAGCCAGCTCACCGGCGCGGCAACGCCAACGGCGGCCGTCGCAGCCAGAGAACCGATCAACAGTGACCATCGGTACTCTTTGGCATGTTGCCACGAACTGGTCACAAGCATGGCAACACACTTCGACGGCGACCAACTGCGAATCCGCTCGTCGGCGGTTTGCGTCACCAGCACGCCAGCCTTCCAAGCCAGGCTGCCCAGCGGCACGCCCGCGACGACCGCGAGCAAGAGCGCCATCGCCAGCGCCGTGGGCCAACGCGCCGCGCCCAGCGAAAAGACCAAAGGCGCGGCATGGCTGGGTTCCCGGGCGACTGGTGCCAGGCCGGCAACGAGCGTCAGGGCCGCGACGACCACCCAGGCGGTGACGGCGATCCCAGGCAGCGCGGTCAACGGCAATTGGTTCGCCTCGGGGGCAACGGCCACTTCGGTGTATAGCTCCTCCGCGTAGGTGCGCACCTGAAAAAAATCGGTGACGGTCATTTCTCCGGCCGTCGTCACCGCGACCCAGAGCGCCGCCACGCCGACGGCGGGCAAGGCCCGCCGGGCCGTCACGTGCAGGAAAACCTGTCCCGGTGTGCCGTCCAACAGGGCCAGTTCCTCGAGTTCACGTTCAACGTTCCGCAATCCGGCGGCGACGAAAAGCACGACCCACGGAAGCGCGGCCACAGCATGAATCCAAACGGCCCCCCGAAGGCCCTCCAGCCAGACCGGTCCGGAATACGCCAGGGTGTACCAACCTTGCGAACCAAAGCCCGCCTGCCAAGCGCCCGTTTGCAAAAAAAGCGGCACGAATAAAAGCCCGGCCAGTACCAGGCCGAATCCTTGCCGGCCAGGCAGATCGGTGCGGACGAGGAGTATGGCCACGAGCGTGCCCAGTGGCACACTCACCGCGACCGTGGCCCCAGCGAGGAGCAGCGTATTACGAGCAAGGCCCGCGGTTCGCGCGTCGCCGACGGCAAGGGGGATCAAAGCGGCGGTTGCCAACAGAACGAAGCCGATGAGCGGCCAATGACGACGAATGTGACGCATCATCGTTTGCCAGGCCGCGCTCAAAAAATACTTAATACTGGTCTTTCCCCATCAATTTCTCCTCCGCTTTGTCGGCCTGCCAGGCGATGGCCGAGAGCACGCGGCTGACGGCCAGTGGGTCGAGCATTGCGGCCAGCTGATTGGCCTGCACGACGATCATCTCTTGCCCGTTGATCGTTGCCACGGCGAACGCGCCGTGAACCAGCGTGGTGTTGTACCGCAACAGCGCCATCGAATTCTGCTCCGACGCCGGTCCGCAGACCGAAGCATACGCGACGATTGCATGCCCCTCGTCGTCTTTGCGGCTGAAGTCGACCGTAACCACCTGCCGCCGAAGGTTGCCAATCGGCACCGTCACTTGCCAGACTTCGCCCGCTTCGACCACGGCATAGCCCGCCGATTGTGCGACGTTTCGCACCAGGGCCTTGGGGTCGGTCACCAACGAGGCCTCGACCGGCGCCAATGCGTCGAAACCGCCCGCCGCCGCGGCAAGTGCCGGCGACGCGGGGACCGCGGGCGCAGCCGGCCGACCGGGCGCCGCTCCGGCGGCGGCACCGGCCGCCATTGCTTGCTGCACCATTCCGGGCATCATCATGCCAAAGCCGGCACCCATGCCCATACCCATCGCGCCGCCGTCGCCGCCGCGTTCAGCCAGCTTCGTCATGCTTTGCGCCGCCTGAAACTTCATGAAGGCGTTCAAATCGCCGACCGCGCCCATCGAGCTGCGAGCGTCGATTGCCTTTTGAACCTCTTCGGGGGGCGTGATCGCGTTGATGAAGAAATCGACGAGCTCCAGGCCGTATTTGCCAAAGTCCTCGGCCACCTTGGCCCGCGCGCCGGAAGCGATCTCATCGTACTTGGCGGGCATGTCCAACAGGCCGATCTTAAGCGTGCCCATCAGGTCGCTGAGCCGCGAGGTGACGAGGTCGCGGAGGAACGATTGGATGTCGTCGGTGGTGTACTTGCCTTGCGTCCCGACGAGCGTATTCAAGAGCAATTTGGCATCGGTGACGCGAAACGAAAACTTGCCGAAGCTGCGTAGCCGGACCATGCCAAACTCGGCGTCGCGGAACGTGATGGGCTGCCGCGTGCCCCACTTCTGATCGACAAACGTTTGCTTGCCGACGAAATAGACCTGGGCCTGAAACGGCGACTTCTCCCAGGGGACCGTCAAGATCCGCGTGATGAAAGGGACGTTGAGCGTGGTCAGAGTGTGGCGGCCGGCGGTGAAGGCGTCCATCGCCTTTCCGTCGCGGAAGAAAATCGCCTCCTGGTTCTCCTGCACGATGAGCTGCGCGCCGAGCTTGATGTCGGCCGAGCCTTCAGGCGGAATACGATGGACCAGCGAGCGGTTCGATTGGTCGAAGAAATCGATGACTTCCAGACGCATGGCGAGAGTCCCTTGATTTTTTGGATTGCGGTTTTCGGTTTGCGGATTGCGAAATCAGGATTATTCAAGCCACAATCCGACATCAAACTAGTCGAGGCCCTTCAGAATAACATCCCGCTCGTTCCATTCCTCGTCGAGAGCGTCGATTTTCTCAAGCGCGACTGCCAGACCGGCAACGGCTTCGGCGGGCTTCTTGCGCCAAGGCTCGACAACGCCGTTCAGGTCGTCGACCTGTTCGGCCAGTTTCGCGTCGTGTTTGTAGATCCGATCGAGCAGCGCTTCGTCGACCTGCACCAGATCGAACCAGCCGCTGTAGCCTCGCACCGCCCCGCGAATTCGGCCGATCAGCTTGTCGAGCCTGGCCCGCACTCGGTCGAATGGGGGCAAGACATCGACCTGTCCCGCGTCGACCAGGGCGCGGGTCACCTCGTCAAGGGCCTGCTTGACATGCGCCAGGCGGTCAGCCAGCCACTGCCGTTGCAAGGCATCGCTGTCGCGGCGGTATTGCTTTTCAAGATAACCTTTGAAACCGGGAATCCGTCTCAGGAATTCCTCGATCGCCCCACGGTGTTCGGTGTGTCGAGCTGGTTCTGGCATTGGTAGCTCCGGGGGAGTGAAGGCATTGGGCTTTGTACATAGAACGTAAGACTGCTCGGTTCCAACGCCATTTGAGCGTCGCCATTATAGCCTGCCCTACTCAACTTCGTGAACCAACCCATTTTATTGGATCTTATTGGGAACAAGGAAACCGGCGTAATTTGGGTTTCTCGCCTGACCACGTATCGCGGTGGTCTGATCTGTCGGAAAGCCTATTGGCTTGGACTCGCCGGCTGTGCTATAGTCCGACCGCCTTTTTCTACCACGTTCGTGGCCGTAGATTCCATGCGCTGTTCGTTTATCCAACGGCTGGTGCCGCTCGGTTTGTGCCTCCTCTTGGCCTTTACGTCGGGTTGCGCCCAGACGAAGGCCAAAAAGAAATGGTACGATCCGTTCGGACTGTTTGCCAAGGAAGAGGAAGAGGGGCCCAAAGTGGTCACGCCGGCCGACTGGATCAAGCGGTGGGAGGCGCTGGCCAAGGAGGCGAAAAAAATGCCTCCCGCCGAGCAGGAACGCGCTTCGACCGAGCTGGCCTGGGCGCTGAGCAAGGAGGAAGATTCGTTGCTCCGCTCCTACATGCTGCGGACCCTGGCGGCTTTTCCCACCAAAACGGCCGAAACGATGCTCTCGACCGGCTTGCAAGACGCCGACCGCGATGTGCGGGTAACCTGTTGTGAAGCGTGGGGCAAGCGCGGTGGCGACGAGGCGACGCGGATCATGTGCGAAACGCTCAAGAGCGATACGGACCTCGACGTGCGTCTCGCGGCCGCGCGGGCGCTGGGCGAATTGAAGGACCCCAAGGCGGTGCCGACGTTGGGCCTGGCCCTCGACGAATCCTCCTTCCCCGCTTTGCGTTACCGGGCGATCGAATCGTTGAAAAAGATATCCGGCAAGGAATTCGAAGATCTCAAGAGCTGGCGCGAGTACGCGCAAGGGGGCAATCCGAAAGAGATGAGCCTGTCGTCGCGGTTGCGCCGAATGTTCTGACGGCGCCAAATGAGGGGGCGAAGCTCCGCCTTCTCTTGATCCGTGTCCTATATTTCCCCAAAGGGCCGCCGCATTGGGGACCATGGACTCGTGGAAGTTCTGACGCAAATCTTCGTTTGGGTGCTGGCCAGCGTCTTGGCCAGCCTGGTGGCGGGCTTTTTCATCGGCCGGGCCACTTCGCATGCCGAACATGAGCGCCAGAGGCAGCAAGAGCGGCAGACGTCGCTGGCGGCGCTGGTCGAGGTCTTGGCCAGCGTTCAGGAGCTGACCACCGATGTCGACACCCGCAGCACCGAAATACGCGAGGTGCAGCGGCATGTCGACGACCTGCATTACACGGGGGAAATGGAAGACGTTCGGCAGGTGTTGCTGCGACAGGTGATCTCGGTCCTCGAATCGAACCAGAAGCTTGAGGAAGACCTGACTTTCGCCCGTTGCCGGATGGAGCAACAGGCCGAAGAGCTCGACCGAACGCAGCACGAGGCGCGAACCGACGCTCTCTCGGGCGTTGGCAACCGCAAGGCGTTCGACGACAAGCTGCGACTGTTGTTGGGCTATCACCGTCGCGACGGCCGTGCGTTCGTGCTGATCTTGCTCGACTTGGACCATTTCAAATGGATCAACGACACCTTCGGCCACCAGGCGGGCGACCGTGTCATCGGCCAGTTGGGAGGATTACTGACGCGCCTGGTACGGGAAGGCGATTTCGTGTGCCGTTATGGCGGCGACGAATTCGCGGTTTTGTTGCCTCAAACCGATTTGGACGTCGGCGCCAAAGTGGCGCAGCGGATGTGCTCGGAAACCACGCGCACCAATTTCGGCGTCGCCACCACCAGTGAGCAGACTGCGATCACCGTCAGTCTCGGTTTGGCCATGTCGCGGCCGGGTGATACCGCGGAAACGATCTTCCAGCGAGCCGACGAGGCGCTGTACGCCTCGAAGAAATCGGGGCGAAACCAGGTCCAGTGTGAGCGAGAGGCGGTAAGCGAAAGCGAACCGGCCGGCGAACCATTGGCCATGTGCGACACGTCGGGAGAATAGGAGTAGGCGTAGGTATCGCCCCCCCCGCACCTAACGCCTATCGCTTCTGCTGTACGCGGCCATGAAAGAGGCATTCACGATGGCTGTGGCAGAGCCTGAGCGATGCCCCGGTCGCTTTCAAGCCGGGGCATCGCTGACGCTCTGCCGCCAACCACCACCTCGCGACAAAATGTCGTATCGTCGGCCGCGCGACGTATAACGTCTTCCTCACCCGGCCCGCCCGGCTTGGGCCAGACCGCGCATGATCGCATCGATGGTGCCCGTGGTTTCGATTCCGGTGGCCACGTCCATGTTCGCCCGCCACTGGGGCGCCGGCCGGCGGTCGAACACCGTGGCACCCAGCGTCAGATCGCCTTGGGTTTCGACGTCTCCGGCAAGCCGCGACATGCTGAACAATTCGGGGTTCGTGGCGGCCACGACGGCCACGGCGTCGTGGAGATGGATACCCTCCAGTCCCAGCACCTGGCGGTGCGAACGGAAAGCGAACGGCAGCACGCGCCTGAGGAATTTTCCGGCCTTCGTGTCCTCCGCTGGAACCTGATCGAGCAGGTCGTAGGTCATCACGACCTGCATCGTCACATCGAGCGGAATGAGCGTCTTGGTGGTGCGCGAGCGGAACACGTCGCGGGCCGCCGCCGGATCGCAATAAATGTTGAATTCCGCGGCCGGCGTGATATTACCAGGCGATTCGACGGCGCCTCCCATCATGATCAGTTGTCCCACCAGGCCCGCGAGGCTGGGGTCACGGCGAAACGTCGCGGCCAGGTTGGTGAGCGGCCCCAAGGCGATGATCGTGATCGCGTCGGGCGAGCCGCGGATTTCGTCGCTGATCACCTTGTCGGCGGGGTGCTGATGGTGCAATTCGGCGACGGGAAAACCGGCGTTCCCCAATCCGTCGGCTCCGAAAATATGGCGCGAATCGACCGGCGGCGCATGTTCGGGCGCGACGGCCGCCCCAATCCGCGGCCAGCGGGGTGGGTCGAGCTGCTCAATGATCGTCTGCACATTCCGCGTGGCCTGTTCGGCCGAGACATTGCCGGCCACGGCCGTAACCGCCACGACCTCGAAGCGAGGATCGAACAGGGCCATCGTCAGAGCGACGGCGTCGTCGATGCCCGGATCGACGTCGAGAATGACTTTCTTGGTCATGCTGGCACTCGCGGACGTGAACCCCCCCTGCATGCCACGGATTGTAGGAGCCAGGACGAGGCCGAACAAGGGCCGTATGTTCGAGGTCGCTGGAGTTGAGCGTAAGCGATACCCCGGCGATTGCATACACTCCTACCGGGGCATCCAGCGATCGGGAATCTTACGACGTTCACACGCCATAGGCGAAAACTCCCACGTAATTTATAAAAGATTCAATCCATTACCTATTTCGCCACGCGTCCATGATCCTGTTGACCGTCAACAACGTCGTCAAACACTACGGTCCCGAGCCGGTGCTCGATGGCGTGACATTCGAAGTTCGGCCAGGCGAAAAGATCGGCCTGGTGGGACCCAACGGGGCGGGTAAGACGACCCTGCTCAAAATCCTCGCCGGCCACGAGGAGGCCGACTCGGGGCAGGTCGAGCTCCACCCTTCGACCAGTATGGAGTACCTCCAGCAACAGCCGGAGTGGACCCAGGGACGCACGCTTTGGGAAGAGGCGTTCTCGGCCCTGGAGGAGCTGACAGCGCTGGCGCGTGAGGCCGAGGCGGTGGCGCATGCCTTGGCCGCCGCCGGCGAAGCCAGCGAGCGAAGCCAGCTTGGCAAGCGTTACGACCTCTTGCAGCACGAGCTGGCCCGCCGCAACGCCTACCATCTCGACCACAAGGTCGAGCGAGTGCTCGACGGTTTGGGGTTCGATCGGGCCAGCTTTCAGCGGCCTCTCGAGCAACTGAGTGGCGGGCAGCAGAACCGCTTGATGCTGGCCAAGTTGCTGTTGCGCGAGCCCGAGTTGATGTTGCTCGACGAGCCCTCGAACCACCTCGATATCGACGCCACCGAATGGCTCGAATCGTTCCTTGCCGACACCCCTCAAGCGGTGCTGGTCGTGAGCCACGACCGCTATTTTCTCGACAAGGTGACAAACCGCACTCTGGAGCTGTTCCAGGGTTCTATCGACGACTACACGGGCAATTTCAGCGCCTACTGGGGCCAGAAGGCCGAACGGCTCAAGGTGGCGACGCGGACCTTCGAGAAGCAGCAAGAGCTGATCGCGAAGACCGAGGACTTCATTCGCCGCAACCACTTTGGTCAGAAAAGCGCCCAGGCCAAGGACCGCGAGAAGAAACTGGCCCGCATCGAGCGGGTTCGGCCGCCACGCCAGATCGCCTCGCCGCCCATGGGCTTTCCACCGGCCGACCGTACCGGCGACATCGTGTTGCGTGCCGAGCGCCTGGCCAAGGGGTACGACCGGCCACTTTTCGCCGACCTCTCGTTCGATATCGAACGCGGCGGCCGGTGGGGCATTCTGGGGCCGAATGGCTGCGGCAAAACGACGCTGTTGCGCTGCCTTGTCGGCCGCGAAACGCCCGACGCGGGGCAGGTTTCGCTCGGAGCGGGCGTGCGGATCGGCTACTACGATCAGCTTCTTTCAGGACTGGACGATGGCCAACCGGTGGTCGACGCGATCCGGCCGGCCGGCAAGGAGTTCAATGAACCCCAGCGTCGCGGCCTGTTGGCGCGGTTCGGACTGGTGGGCGACGCCGTGTTCCAAACCGTGGCCAGTCTGAGCGGCGGCGAGCGAAGCCGGGCCGCGCTGGCCAGGCTCGCGGCCACCGACGCCAACTTCATGGTCCTCGATGAACCGACGAACCACCTCGACCTTTGGGCCTGCGATGCGCTGGAACGGTCGCTTAACGAGTTCGACGGCACGGTCCTGTTCGTCAGCCACGACCGTTACTTCCTCAACCGCGTCTCCGACCACCTGCTGGTCGTCGAGCCGGGCCGCTTTCGCGTAATCGACGGCAACTACGACACCTACTTGCACTTCGTCCGCCAGGGCCTGGCCGGCGCCGATTCGGTGAACTCGCGGGCAACGGCGGATGCTATCGGCAAGCAGTCGAAGGGGATGGCCAAAAAGCTTCAGGACGAGAAGCCCGCCAAACGCGTATGGCGGTTTCCCTATCGCAAGGTCGCGGACATCGAGGCCGAGGTCCTCCAGCGCGAGACACGAATTGGCGAGATCCATGCGGAGTTGGCATTGCCGGAGGTCTTGCGCGACGGTCGGCGTGTCAAGGAGCTTCAAGCCGAGTTGGCCGAGGAGCAAGAGAACCTGGAAACGCTCTACGAACATTGGGAAGAGGCGTCGGAGCGGAACCAGGCATGATGCTTGGCGTCGCGAGAGAGTCACCGTTCATATTTAATCAACGACCCGCTTAAAGGCTAAGACGAGTTTCCGCAAAGTGGAAGATCGCATGCCACCCGGCTTGCCCGGTGGTCTGTGACGCTGGCAGCTACCCAAGGCGGCCGCCATTCCTGTTTGTGAACACCGATTGCCCTGCCGCTGCCGTTGGCAGCGGCAGGGCAATCGAGCGGGAAGGGAGAGTCGGGCCCCCCGGATTTTATCTGCCAGCGTGAGTCGGGGTCACTCGCGCAGTGGGTCGCGGGCAAGCCGGTGGCATCATTTGATCGATCCTAGCCTTTAAGCGGGCCGTTGTATTTAATTGCAACCCAGATTTGCGAACATTACGATACTCGCAGGGACATCGTCTCCACTGTGTCGTACTTCCGAGAGGGTCGCCATGATTTTGCACCGATGTCTGGCAAGTCGTAAAGATTGGATTGCTTCGACCGTGTTCTCATGGGGTCTGCTGTTTCCGCTCGGCCATGCATTTGAGGCGCCGCTTTGGGCGACGGATGAAACGGAAACGAAATTCGAAGAGGGGTGGCGGAGAGCCGTTCCACTTTCAGAACCGGACCGGAACGGAAACGCGGACGAATGCGTCGCGTGGGTGCAAGACGGCTGGTTGCAGGTCAAACGCCAGACCGCCGACGGCAAGGCGCAGTGGCAAGTCGTGCTCGCACGCGCGAACGATGCGACCGCCCCCGAAATTGAAGTCGTAGGACGCGGCGGAACAATCCAGTTGCTCGTGAGGTTCCGCGAAGGACGTTATTTTATTCGCGACACGCCGGCGACAAGCCCGCCTCGGCCGCGAGCCGATATTCCGGCGAATCTGATCTGTTACCGCGAACCCAAACCGCCCGGCGGCCAATGGCCCCATCTTTCGTTACCTGAAGCCGATCCCAAACGGCCCGGACGCGCGATCTCGAATTCGGGCCCTGGATCAATCCCGTGTTCTCTCGTCAAATTTAACAGCGATTCATGGAGTGTCGTCGCCACGGGGCCAGCGATCGACGAGTCTGATTGCATTCTGCGGCTCTACGACTATGAAACCGTACCCGGACGCGGTGCTTCGGTCATGCAGAGAAACCTGCCCGGCGCCAACGTAACTGTGGGTGAATTGGGTGATATCAGCGTCGTCGACGACGGCGAACTGCTGGTTGCCCATTACATCGACGAGCCGACGGCCCGCCGCCTGTTGGGGCGACCCCGGAACGGGCCAAGCAAATCGGCGTCGAGGCCCCGGAACTGTCGGGCGAAAAGTGGTTCAACACCGACCATCCTTTGACACTGAGCGGGCTTCGAGGAAAGGTCGTGCTGCTCGTGTTCTTCAATAGCAGCGACGCGAGGTCGATTAGCGCGTTTCGAGAACTCGATGAACTGTCTGCAAAGTATCGCGAGCAGGGATTCGTCGTTCTCGGCGTCGACACGCCGAAGGGCGCTCCGGACGGAGCCGTGCGCGACCACGATCTCAAGCTGCCCTTCGTCGTCGACGACGGTGGAACGGCCAAGAGCTACGAGGTGGCGGCTATGCCGATCTACTTTTCGATTCGCCGCGACGGCACATTGACGTTCGTCCACAAGGCCGGCCCGCCGCCAGCGCGACAAATCGAGCGGCTGTTGGAACGCGAGGATTGAAAAGGACAGGTGGCGCAGCGCGATCGACGCGCCGGCACGAAATCGCGCCAGGCAAAGCCGTCTGTTAAATCGCGGACGGCGGCGAATTCGAGGTGCAGGACACGGCGGTGGCGCTTGGTGGGCACCTGCGACTTGCCGCTGGCATGCACCAAGGGCGGGCGCATTAAAAGGACGTCACCTCGCTGCGCAAAAATGGCTTGGGGGACCGCGCCGGCGTCATCGCCGAGGGATTTTCCGAAACGATGTGACCCCGGCATTACCTTCAGCGGTCCGTTCTCATCGGTCACGGTGTCGAGGTGGACGCGTGCCGTCAACATCCGTTCGAGCAAGTTCTCAGGCGCTTCGACGTGCGGAACGCCGGCTTTGCGCGTCGGCTTGCTGAAATGCCGGCTCGGGAGTTGATGCCTGCGCGAAGTGCTCTCGACCAACGATACATGGAGTGGCTTATGGATTGAACGGATCGAACGCTATGACTTGACATTCGCCTTCGGCCTGTCAGAATCAAACGCTCGGGGGCAACCCCGATGATGGCCCCTCCAAGGTTCCTGCCCCACCTTGTTGGGGCTTTTTCGTTCGCCCGTTCGGAGTTTAGACCACGATGCCCCGCCAACTCGTCTCGCCCGCACAGCTCGATCTCGACACTCCCGGCCGGCGCGATTATTGGGTCGGCCTGGAACACGACACGATGTGGGGCCGGCACATGGTGCCGCTCACCGTGTGGGTCGGCCGCCAGGCCCAGGAGGGGCGCGGGCTGGTCGCCTTCGGCTCGACGCACGGGAATGAATACGAAGGACCGACGGCGCTGAAAAACCTGCTGGGCGAAATCCGCCTGGACGACGTGAATGGCCGGATCATTTTAGTGCCGGTACTCAATGTCGAGGCGTTCCGCACCGGCACGCGCGACAGCGTCGAGGCCGACCGTGTCAACCTGAATCGGGCCTTCGTCGAGGGGGCCGGCCAGCACCGCGCGATGGCCGGCATCACGCACCGCATCGCTGCTTTTGTGCGCGAGCTGATTTGGCCGCGAGTGCATGTGGTGATCGATATCCACTCCGGCGGCGGGCAGATTCGCTTTCAACTCTGCACGAGCTACCACCCGCTGGACGACCCTGAGCAGGACCGGCTCACTGACGAAACCGCCCGTTGGTTCGGCTGCCCTCTGATCATGAACTACCAGAACCAGACGCCCGGCCTGTTGACCAGCGAAGCCGAACGGCTGGGCAAGATCACCGTGGGAAGCGAGTTCGGTTTTGGCGAAGCCGTCTACGCCGAGGGAGTTCGCTATGCGATGCATGGCGTGCGGGCGGCGGCGATCAACCACGGGCAGATGCAAGGACGGATCGAAAGAATCGCCTACCACGCGGCCGGCACGCAACGCAAGGCGGCGATCGTCGACGACTCCTGCTACGTCCCGGCGCCGTTTCCCGGGCATTATGAAGAGGTGCTCGGTGTCGGCACGATGGTGAAGCGAGGGGATGTGTGCGGAAGGTTGCACGACTTTGCCCGCATCGACGAGCCGGCCTGGCCAGTCTGTGCCGGAGTCGAGGGCGTGATCGTCGGCAGCGCCTACGCCGCCCGCGTGCGGCAGGGACAGCACATCTTGTGCGTGGGGAACATTATCGGTTGACCGCCGCGTCGGTGACGCAATAGTTCTTTGCGCCTTTGCTTAGGAATTCTTCTTCCTGCGGCACGCGACTGTGCGGTCGTATCCGCCGGTGCCGGGACTAGCACTGCGTAAAGGCATGATTGGATCTCGCCTGCCCTTTCATCAATGCGCTGGCGAGAATCAAGAGTGGCTGTGAGGGCCGGTTCATGGGCGAGTGAAGAGCCGGGCGAGGATTCCTCGTTTCGGCTCTACCCCGAACAACATCTCGCAGGATGCGCGCCGGACGGGTCGCGGCCCCGAATTGAGCGGTGACCAGTCAAACCCGTCGCCCAGTTTTGCACGACGCAGGTCGGCGACCATTGCACGATCCGGCAATTCATTCGCAAAGTTGCGCAGTAGCGGATCGTTCGACCCGCGTAACGATTCGGCGGTTGGAAGGCGGCGACGGCTTCGCCAGACTTCCTCGCAGAACTTGTCGATGCGGTAGAGGATGCTCCGGTGGCCCTGCTTGCACTTCTCGAAACGAGACAGGTCGAATACGCCCTCGATGAATTCACTCAGAGTCGCGCATTGATAGACGAGCACTGGCGGGTCGTGGCACGCGAACCAGACGTTTCGCCACTCGGCTGTCTCCGGGCTGATTTCGATCACCCACAAGTTGCCTCCTCCGTCACCGGCGAGAACAATCACGTGCGGCAGCAGAAACGAGCAACCCCAATCGTTGTAGCTCGTGAATCTGACTTCGGTGGCCCCGATATTGAAGCCCGACGTCAACGAAAGAAGATCTCGAATTTCGGTCGGAAGCGGGGCAGGAAGACTGCCTGCGAATGCCTCGATTTCAGGTTCCGATAGGGGTGGAAATAGTTCGATTATCTCTTCGTCGCCGTGTTCAGCCGTTGCGTCGAAGGGGGTATCGCCGGCGTAATAGTCGACCCAGGTGAATTGCTCCGATCGTGCTCGCTCCAGGATCGCACGCGCTGTCATGGTGGCCACTCCAAAGGGTCCTACATCGCCACCTGCCGACCGCCTGCTCATGTGATGTTCAGCCAGGTGGTCGAATTCTCGTGGCGTTTTCCCAGCCGGAAAAGCGTCACGTTTCTTAAAACGGAGGCATGAGCTCCCACATTTCATTCTGGTGCAACTTAATCGGGTCGGCATTCCTGGCGATAAATTCGTCGACGGACAAGCCCTCGATCAACTCGGGTCGCGGAACCTGCTTCTGCTTTCCGTTGATAAAGATCGTCATGAATTCCTTTTTTTGTTCGCGCCGCGAGCGCTTTTCTGAAGCCGTTCGTTTGTGCTTCTTTTTCGACTTCGACATTGTTTTCACATTCGTGGCGTCTTGCCGTGCCCTACGCCATCGCCAAGAACTGCCGCGTGCGCTCGTTTGCCGGGGCATCAAGCACTTGACGGGGCGGACCCTCCTCGATGATTTTTGCGTCGGCCAAGACCACCACGCGGTCGGCGGCGCGGCGGGCGAAGTCGATCTCGTGCGTGACCATCACCAAGGTCAGTCCGTCACGCTTCAAGTCCTCCAATACTTCCAGCACCTCGTGTTTCAACTCCGGGTCGAGGGCGCTGGTGATTTCGTCGCACAGCAGCCCCTTCGGCTGCATCGCCAGCGCGCGGGCAATGGCCACCCGCTGCTTCTGTCCGCCCGAAAGCTGTTCGGGATAAGCCCCCTCGCGGTCGGCCAGGCCGACGCGCGCTAGAAGCTGCCGCCCGCGCGCGATCGCCGCGGCGCGCGGCAGCCGCAAGACGTGGATGGGGGCCTCGATCACATTCGCCAACGCTGTCAGATGAGGGAACAACTGGAAATCCTGGAACACCATTCCCACCAGCCGGCGCACCTGCCGAACCGTATCGCGCGCGGGGCGGCCGTTGCCCTGCTGATCGAGCAGGTGCGGGCCAACCCGTACCTGGCCGCCATCCCATGCGTGCAATGCGTTGATGCAGCGCAAGAGGGTCGACTTGCCGCCGCCGCTTGGCCCCAGCAAGCACAACGTCTCGCCGGCGCGCACCGAGAGGCTCACGCCGTCGAGCACCACTCGCCCGTCAAAGCGCTTCGTGAGGCTCGTGATTTCGATGAGGTTGTCGGTGGTCATTGGTCATTGGTCATTGGTCATTGGGTCTTGAGTCTTGAGTCTTGAGTCTTGAGTCTTGAGTCTTGAGCAACTGACAAGTGACAAGTGACAAGTGACAAGTGACAAGTGACAAGTGACAAGTGACAAGTGACAAGTGACAAGTGACAAGTGACAAGTGACAAATGACATCCCCTTATCTCGGACCCCATCTGCGCTCGAGGTAGCGCGACAGATACCCCAGGGGCACCGACATGGCCAAATAGAGCGCCGCGGTGAGCAATCCGAGTTCGACGAACTTCATGCTGGAGCGCGAGAGGATCAGGTACTCTTTGGTCAGCTCCCTGACCGCGATCACACTCACCAGGCTGGTGTCTTTGAACAACGCGACAAAATCATTGGTCATCGGACCCAAGGCGGTACGGATCGCCTGGGGAAAGATCACGCGGCGGAAGGCCAAGGCGTCGGTCATTCCCAATGCCCGCGCGGCCTCCCACTGCCGGTTCGGGACTGACGATATCGCACTGCGGTAGACCTCGGCTTCGTAGGCCGCATAATTCAGGCCGAAGCCTACGACCGCCGTGGCGAAGGCCGAAAGGTCCAGGTGGTTCGAGACGCCGAAGTAAAGAAAGAACAACAGCAACAACAGCGGAATGCCGCGGAAGAACTCGACGTAGCCCAGTGCCAGCCAACGCACCGGCACGGGGCCGTAGAGTCGGCAAATGGCCACGAACAACCCCACGACGACCGCCACCGCCATGCTCGACAACGTGATTCGCACCGTCATTGCCGCCGCCCCCAACAACAGCGGTGCGTATTGCCCAAACGTCCATTGCTGCGCTGAAGCGGCGATGATATGCACGTCGACCACGTCGGTGGTCTCGAATTGGCCGTCGTCGAGCGGCCGGCCGGCAGCGTCGAAGCCCAGCCCGGCCAGTTCGGCCGGACGGTTCGGTGGCTGCGCCAGGGCTTCTTGATCGATGTTCCAGAGGTGCCAACGCCTGAGAATTTCGGCCAGCCTGCCAGAAACGATCAGCTCCCCGAGCGCTTCGTCGATCGCCGCCACGAGATCCGCGTCTGCCGGCCGGCAGGCGATGCCGTAGGATCCTTGGCCGATCCGTTCTCCGACCAGCTTCAGCTTGGGGTTTGTTTCGCCGTAATACTTCACGATGGGCGTGTCCAAAAGCACGGCGTCGAGCCGGCCCAGTTCAAGGTCGATATAGGGCTCGACCTGGCCTTCGAAAGCAGTCACGGCAAACCCTTCGCGGTTCAACATCCGGTCAGCCGCCGTGCCGGCCATCGTGCCCACCAGCTTGCCGCGGCAATCGGAAAGCGATTTGATCGACAAGTCGTCATGTCGCACGGTGAGTTGCTCGGCGTAGATATAGTACGGGCGGGAAAACCGCGCGCTGGTCCGGTTCTGCTCGGTGATTTCGAAGCCGCTCACGATCATGTCGAAGTCGCCCTTGTCCAAACCCAGGGGCAGGCTGACCCAGTCGTATTGGACGAATTCGGCTTTAAGTGGCGCGCCGAGCCGCCGCGAAACTGCTTCGGCAAGCGCATCGACCAGCTCGACCTCGAAGCCGATGACGCGATTGGGGTCGCTGGGATCGCGGACTTGAAACGGCGCGCCCCCTTCGGCATCGCCCGCCCAGTGCACAACGCCCGATGCAAGCCGATCGCGCAATTTGGCGCATTCAGGCTCGGCGGCAAGCAAAGATGAAGCTGATGCCAGGAGAAGCGAGACGGCGCACCAATTCGGCGACAACCGCGAGCGGAAATGGCTGGGACGTTTCAACGCGGACGTTATACTCTGGCTTGAGACAACTTTTGATTCCCACCCGCACGCAGTTTAGTCGAACCGCCCACCCATCGGAAGTCAACTATGCGCATCGCCCTTGGCGGAGTCTCCCACGAGACGAGCACCTTTATCAGCACGCCCACGACACTGGCCGATTTCGAGCAGGGTTTGGGCCTTTTTCGTGGTCAGGAGGTGATTGAGCACTTCCGCGGCACAAACATGTGTACCGGCGGTTTTCTCGACGGTGCGGCGAAGCACGGCTTCGAGGCGGTACCGCTTTTGTGGACGTTTGCCTATCCCAGCGGCCTGATCGAACGCCGGACCTATGAGACGCTGAAGGACGAGTTTCTCCAACGGCTCAAGACCGCGGAAACGGAGGGAGGGCCGGTGGATGGCGTGCTGCTGGACCTGCATGGGGCCATGGTCGTTGAGGGCATTGAGGACGGCGACGGCGACTTCATCGAGTCGGTCCGCCAGGCCTTTGGGCCGGACCGGCCGATCGTCATGACGCAGGACCTGCACGGCAACCACACGCTCCGAAGGGTGAAGGCGGCCGACGCCATTATCGGATTCGATACCTATCCGCACGTCGACATGGGCGAGCGCGGGCGTGAGGCCGCCGACCTGATCGTCCGTAGGGTCCGTGGTGAAATCCGCCCTGTGATGGCCCTGCGGCAGTTGCCATTGTTCTGGGGTACGCGCTGCCAGGTCACCGCTCACCCGCCGATGGACGAGGTGCTCCGCCGCGTCCATGAGCTGGAGCGCCGCAACGGCATGCTTTCGGTGACGGTGGCCACCGGCTTCCCATGGGCCGACGTACCCGACGTCGGTGCCTCGGTCATCGCTGTCGCCGATGGCGACCAAGCGCTGGCCCGAGCCGCGGCCGACGAGTTGGGCGACTGGATTTGGCAGAACCGACAGCGCTGGTACCACCCGCTGATGACCGTTCGCGAGGCGCTCGCGGCGGGCGAACGGCATGGCCGCTATCCGATTTTGCTGGCCGATCACGCCGACAACACAGGGGGCGGTGCGCCGGGCGACTCGACGGAAGTATTGCGGACGTTTCTTGAGATGAAACTCAAGGACGCATTGTTGCTTTACCTCGTCGATCATGAGGCCATCGAGGCGGCCCACCGCGCCGGCGCCGGCAGCCGTCTCCGTTTGGCACTGGGTGGCAAATCCGACCCGGTGCAAGGGCCGCCGGTCGAGGTCGAGGCGGAAGTTGTCAGGCTTTCGGATGGGCGATTCGCCTACGATGGCCCAATGTATGCCGGACTGCCGGGCAACATGGGCACGAGCGCCGTGTTGCAAGTGGGCGGTGTGTCGGTAGTGGTCGTGACGAAGCGCGAGCAGCCGCTCGATCCGGGCTTCGTCCGCACGCTGGGCATCGATTGCGGCGCGATGCGTTACATCGCACTCAAGTCGGCCGCCCATTTCCGCTCGGGCTTCGAGAAGTTGGCGGGCTCGATCTTTAATGTCGACGCGGCGGGCATTCTAACTCACGATTTCTCGAAGCTCTCCTATATGCGGCGGCGGAAGCCGATTTTTCCGCTGGAACGGTAGGAGCACGCAAACACCGCGAAGGTGGGGTATTAGCACGGGGAGCGCGGCTGGACGGCGAGAAACGAAAACGGAATGAATTCCGTTCTACCCCTGCACCACCGGGTTGGCCAGCGTGCCGATTCCGTCGATGGTGATATTCACCACGTCGCCGCCTTGTAATGTGAAGTCGTCGCCGGGCACGATTCCGGTGCCCGTCAACAGGCACACACCGTCGTGGAACGTATTGTCGCGGCCGAGATAGTCGATCAAACTCTGAAAGCCACGGGCCATCTGGCCGACCGACGTGCGCCCCTCGAAAGCGATGGCGCCGTCGCGGATCACCGCCATGTGGATGCCAATCTGGTCTCGGCCCGGCATGGCGTTGGCCAACGTGATGCACGGCCCAAGCGCGCACGACTGATCGTAGACCTTGGCCTGTGGGAGATAGAGTGGGTTTTCGCCTTCAATGTCGCGCGAGCTCATGTCGTTGCCGATCGTGAAGCCAACCAGCGCCATCCGCGAGTTAAGCACCAGGGTCAATTCCGGCTCGGGCACGTTCCAGGTGGCGTCGCGACGGATGCGTACCGGCTGATCGGGCCCCACCACACGGTGCGCATTGGCCTTGAAAAACAGCTCCGGCCGTGGAGCCTCGTAGACCTTATCATAGAACACGGCCGCGCCCACTGATTCGTCCATCCGCGCCTTGCGGCTGCGGATGTAGGTCACGCCCGCCGCCCAGACTTCCTGGCGATCCACCGGTGGCAATAGTGTTACCGATCGCAACGGCCAACGCGCCGCGTCGCGGTCGACCAACAGCTCCACCGCGGCCATCGGATCATCGTCTTCGAGAATGTCCGTGAGCGTCTGGTACTGGCCGCCGGGGGCCTCCAAAGGCAGGATCTCGTCGTCTTCCAGCAGGCCCATCTTCACATCTTCCGAAGGCAGCAGCAATTTCACCAGTTTCATTGGATTTTAAGATCGCGGATTGCAGATTACGGATTGAGAATTGTCGACAGAGTCATGCCTTGACCATCTTACTATCCACTGGCGGTTCCATCCAGGCGGCGAAGGGTTTGCACGGGATCACGAGCCGCGGTACTCTTCCAGCGCGGCTAACAACCCCCGCAGATCGTCGGCCAGCGGCGCTTCGATTACCAGGTCACGCCCGGTCACCGGGTGGACCAATTGCAAGCGGCTCGCATGCAGCGCTTGGCGATTCAGGATCACGGTGTCGTCGTCTGCTCTCGGTCGCAGCAACTCCCCCCGCGTAATCAGGGCACGCCCACCGTAGGCCCGGTCGCAGAGCACCGGGCAACCGATGCTCGCCAGGTGGACGCGAATCTGGTGAGTCCTGCCGGTCTTCGGCGAAACCCGCACGCTGGCGAACCCGTCGAACCGCGTGAGAACCTCGTAGAAACTCTGGGCGGGGCGGCTGGTGGGATCGCCGCGCCGCACGGCCATTTTTTCACGCTGTTGCGGGTGCACGCCGATCGGCAAGTCGATCGAGTCGCGATCGACATTCGGCTGGCCGGCGACCACGGCGAAATATTCCTTCGACACGGTACGGTCTTCGAATTGACGTGCCAGCCCCATGTGGGCGCGGTCGTGCTTGGCGACCACGATCACGCCGCTGGTGTCGCGATCGAGGCGGTGCACGATGCCCGGCCGGGTGGGCCCGCCCAAGCAACTCAGATGGTCAAAATGGAATTGCAACGCGCCGGCCAACGTGCCCGACCAGTGCCCTTTGGCGGGGTGGACGACCATGCCGGGCGGTTTGTTGACCGCCGCCAGCCATTCGTCCTCGTAGAGAATCGCAAGCGGAATGTCTTCCGCTACGGGACCGTGCCGTGGCATGTCGGGTAGCTCGATTGTGATCCGCTCCCCCTCGCCGACGCGATGGCTGGCCTTGGTCCGCAAACCGTTCACTTTGACGGCCGCGGCATTGATCACACGGCGCAGGTGCGTGCGGCTATAGGCGGGGAATTGTTTCGCAAGGAACCAATCGAGCCGGCAATCGGCCTGGCTCGCGGTCACGATCAACTCGACGGAACCCGCGGAAAGATCGTCTCTCGACATCAAGGAGCGTCGCCAGGAGCCTCCGCCGGCTCAGTGGGTGTATCCTCAGACGGCGGTGTTTCCTCGGACTGCACAGCAGGAGCATCCTCAGACGGCTCTCCGCTCTTGTCTTCGCCGTCGGCCGATTCATCGTCCGTCTTGGCCGGTTTCTTTTTCGGTTTCTCGTCGTTCAAGCGCACGGCCTTTTTCAACGGCGAATCGCCCAGCAACGAGTCGTCGGCGGCATTCTTTGTTTTTTTCTTCTCGTCGGACGATTGCGAATCGAATAGAGGCGACTTTTCAAGGTCCAAACCTTCGGTGCCAAAGGGGGGCTTCTGGCCCGGACCACCGGTCGCCTTTGGCTTCGGGTGCTGGGTTGCGAACCAATCGTAGAATCCGCGAGTGGAATCGCGATCGAGATCGGCGATCCGCCCGGCGGCCTGGCCGGCGAAGGCGCCCTGTGGCCAACGGTCTTGGACCGTCTGGTACAACTTCCGGGCATCGTCGAGCTGCGCAAGTGATTCGTAGGTTTCCGCAAGACCAAACGTGGCACGCTCGGCTAGTAGAGAATCGGGCGGTGCATGCTCGATCACGCTGGTGTAGCCCGCCACGGCTTCCTTCAGCGATTCTTCGGCCGCGTCGCGGTCGTCAAACAGTTCTTGGACCCCCTTGCCCAACATTGAATCGGCCAGGCTCAATCGCGACCACTGACCCGCGGGCGTGGTGGCGAACTCGTCGGCCACGTTTTTCAGCGAGTCGGCGCCGCCTTCGTTGCCTTCGTCGAGGGCGGCAAAGTAACGGCCCCAACTTTCCACGACTTTTGCGGTCGACTGCCGCGACCAAACGGCATAGGCCGCCACCAGTACGACGCAAGCCAGCACCGTGCCGGTGATTGCCGTCGAATAGGGCTTGATCCGTTCGATCGCGTCGCCCAGCCAATCGGCCAGCTCGTTGGTCGCCAGTTCGTGTCGGCGCTCCGTCTTCATCGAATCAACCTGCGTAAAGGGAAGTGTCGTTTCTTGGGAGGTCTCGCCTGCGTAGTCCACCGCAATCGGGAGTATAGGCCGATTGACCGAACACCGTCAAGGTCTACAACTTAGGGCTACCTGGGGCTCGCGGCAGTGTTCGGCGTTCCCAACATCCTGCTGGAGAAATCGGACTTGATGCCGATACTGCGCGATGACACCCAATTTCCTTCCCGGGTCGAGCAGCCTCGCCCCATGGCCCCTGGCGGAATGCTGTTCCACGTCTTGAACCGTGGCGCGGGAAGGATGCGGCTGTTTCTAAAAGATGGCGACTTCGAGGCGTTCGAACGGACAATTCAAAAGACGCTGCAAACGCGCCCGATGCGGATCATAGCGTA
>Ga0265314_10001031_pt1 | contig 32483 bp, 23 predicted proteins | sample 4126metaG_FD_203106 | JGI IMG/M metagenome (GOLD analysis project Ga0265314, IMG submission 203106) | Rhizosphere microbial communities from Carex aquatilis grown in University of Washington, Seatle, WA, United States - 4-1-26 metaG | ecosystem: Host-associated > Plants > Roots > Rhizosphere >...
GAACTACACGGTGGAAGAGTTGCGGCAGCTGGTGGGCAACGTGCAGACCACGGCCACGAAGGTTGCAGCGACGACGGCGCAGGTGGAGTCCACATCGACCGAACTGCTCGCGGCCTCCACCGAGCAGCTGCGCGAAATTCGCGAAACCGGCCAGTCGGTGCTCGACATGGCGGCTCGAATCAACCAGGTGTCCGGGCAAGCCAACGAATCCGCACAGGTTGCGCGCCAATCGCTGCAAGCGGCCGAGTCGGGCCTCGCGGCCGTGCAGAACGCCATCGGCGGCATGAACTCCATCCGCGACCAGATTCAAGAAACATCGAAGCGCATCAAGCGTCTCGGCGAATCGTCGCAGGAGATCGGTGAAATCACCGAACTGATCTCGGACATTACCGAACAGACGAACGTGCTGGCCCTCAACGCAGCCATTCAAGCAGCGTCAGCGGGTGAAGCAGGGCGAGGCTTCTCGGTGGTTGCGGAAGAAGTGCAGCGACTGGCCGAACGCTCCGCGGATGCCACGCGCCAAATCTCGGCGCTCGTGAAGGCGATTCAGACCGACACGCAAGATGCGGTGGCCGCCATGGAACGCTCGACGCAGGGTGTGGTCGAAGGAGCAAAACTCTCGGACAACGCGGGTACCGCCCTCACCGAGATCGACCAGGTGTCGCGACGCCTTGCCGAACTGATCGAGAACATCTCGAAGACGGCGGCCAAGGAAGCCGAATCGGCGAACGTCGTGGCCGGCAACATCCAGCACATCTTCGCGGTGACGGAACAAACCGGTGAAGGCACGCGCTCGACGGCCCAGCAGGTGCGCGAACTCTCGCGCATGGCCGAAGAACTGCGCCAGTCAGTGGCCCGGTTCAAGATCGCTTGAATGGGTCCACCCCCGAAGCGCCTTTTGCGGCTCGCGAAATGGAAGACATGGGTGAGTGAGTGATGGAAGCAGGCACAGATATCGATCTCGCGACCAATGACCTCGGGCCATTGGCCTGGGTGCTCGACGAGTTGCGCAAGTCGCTTGAAACGGCTTCGGCGGCGCTGCGGCGTTTTGTGCGAGACACGCAAGCCGCGCGCGGCACCGACATGGCGGGCGTCGATACGGCGCCGCTGCGCCTCGCGCGCCAGCAGTTGCACCAGGCCGTAGGCGCGCTCGAAATGGTGGGCATGGGCGCTCCGGCGCAAATGCTGCGTTCGATGGAAGCCGCAGTGCAGCGCTTCATCGACAAGCCCGACTTGTGCACCGATCAGACCGCGGCCAAGGTCGAGCGTGCGGGCTTCGCGCTGGCCGAATTTCTCGAAGGCATGCTGCTCGGCAAGCCGGGCTCGCCTGTCGGATTGTTCCCGCAATATCGCGACGTGCAGGAGATTGCCGGCGCCGACCGCGTGCATCCCGCCGACTTGTGGGTCAACGAATGGCGCTGGGCCGAACCCAACACGCCCGCGGCATCGAAGTCCATCGTCTACGACCCGGCGGTGCGGTCCAAGCTGGACCAGTTGGTCCTCAAGGTCGTGAAGACCGGCGACCCCGACGCCGCGCGCGAGCTCACATCGATCAGCCTGTCGCTCGCGGCCACGCAAACCGCGAAGCAGCCGAAGACCTTCTGGAAGATCTGCGCGGGCTATTTCGAAGCCCTCGCGCTCGGCCTGCTGCCGCTCGACATTTACGTGAAGCGCGTGGGCTCGCGCATCCTGCTGCAGTACGCATCGCTCGCGAAGGGCGAAGTCGGCGTGTCCGATCGCCTCGCGCAAGACCTCGTGTTCTTCTGCTCGCAGGCGGCGCCCCCGAAAGGCGCCGATGCGGCATCGCTCATCGCGGTGCGGCAGGCATGGGGCCTGCAAAAACACCAGCCCGTCGATTACCAGACACCGCAATACGGCCGCTTCGATCCCGCACTGCTCTCACAAGTGCGCAAGCGCATCGTCGCCGCGAAGGAAACGTGGTCCGTGCTGTCCGGCGGCGATGCGAGCAAATTGCGCGTCGTCGGCGACCAGTTCAATGCTGTCAGTGACGCGCTGCAAAAGCTTCATCCCCAAAGCGCCCCGCTAGCTCAGGCGCTTGCGGGCACGATCGACGCGGTTGTGCGAAGCGGCCATCCGCCCAACGCGGAGATCGCGATGGAAGTCGCGACCTCGGTGCTGTACCTTGAAGCGTCGTTCGCCGATCTCGATCCGACGAATGAACAGATCGCCTCGCGCACGGCCCTGCTCGCCGCGCGCCTGGACCGCGTGCGCGCCGGCACGCCGCCCGAGCCGCTCGAATCGTGGATGGAGGAGCTTTATCGCCGCGTGAGCGATCGCCAGACGATGGGCAGCGTGGTGAGCGAATTGCGCGGCACGCTTTCCGAACTCGAAAAACTCCTCGACCAGTATTTCCGCGACCTCGCCGACAAGACGCCGCTGCGCGATGCGCCAGGCCATCTCGCGCAGATGCGCGGCGTGCTGTCGGTGCTCGGGCTTGACCAGGCCGCGAACGCCGTTCAGCGCATGCGCGATTCGGTCGAGGAAATCATCGTCACCGAAATCGACGAAGAGCGCGCGAGGGCCGCGGGCACTTTCGACAAGCTCGGCAACAACCTCGGTGCGCTCGGCTTCCTCATCGACATGCTCAACTACCAGCCTGCGCTGGCGAAGAAGCTGTTCGTCTACGACGAGATGACCGGCGAGCTGCGCCCGCTCATGGGCCGCGTCGCGCATCCGCAGGAATCCGACGAATCCGAGGATTCGAGTTACGCCGCGCTGACCGAAGCGGTCGAAGAAGTCGCAAGCGGCCTTGCGCCGCTCGAATCGCCGGAGCAGCTCAAGGACAAGCTCGACTCGATCGCCGCGCATGCGGTGCTTGCCGACCAGGGGCAAATTGCGCAGAGCGCTCGCGATGCCTCGGCGGCGGTTTCGCAAGATCCGGCCACGGCGACCGCGGCGCTCACGCAGCTGGCGGCGGCGGTCAAGCCTGCTGCACCCCCGGTCGCGCCGCCATCGACCGAGCCCGACATCGAAGAAGACGACCTCCTCGACATCTTCCTTGAAGAAGCGCGTGAAGTCGTCGGCAACGGCAAGGCGGCCATCGACGCGCTGACCGTCGCGGCATCGGATGTGTCGGAGATGACCACGCTGCGCCGCGCGTTCCACACGCTCAAGGGCAGCTCGCGCATGGTCGGCCTGAACGAGTTCGGCGAAGCCGCATGGTCGATGGAACAGGTGCTCAACACATGGCTCGCCGACCAGAAGGCCGCGAGCGAGCCCCTGCTGAAGTTGTCGCGCAATGCGCTGGAGACTTTCGCGCTCTGGGTCGAAGACATCGCGGCAAAGAACGACGGCGAATGGAAGGCGAGCTTCTTCCGCCGCCCGGCCGATGCAATGCGGCTCGAGAACAAGCTCATGGAGATTGAAGCGCCCGGCGCGGCACTCGTTGAAGCAGCGCCTGTTGAAGCAGCGCCCGCCGACGAAACGCCGGTCGAAGTCGAGTCGATCGAGGTCATCGAAGTCATCGAAGCGCAGCCGATCGCCGAGGTGGCCGAGCTGCCCGAGTTGCCGCAGTTTCCCGAGATGCCGCAGGAGCCTGCTGCTGCTGCTGCGGAACAACCTGCCGAAGAAGCGCCCGCATTCGATTTGTCTTTCGACGAAGCCGCGCCCCGGGACCCGGCCGACACCGAGCTCACTTTCAAGGAGCCGGCCTTCGAGCATTCGCTCGCGCCGACCATGCCGGCGCCGCTCGAGCCTGTGCGCGAGCCCGAGCAGCCCGCTTCGTTCGACATCGCATTCGATTCGTTCCCGCAGCCCGCACAAGTGAAGGCCGCTTCGTTCGAAGCGACCCAAGTCATCCGGGGCGAGGCGCCGCAAGCGGCGGAAGTTCCAGCAAACGAATTGCCGGCTGACTTCGATTTCGCATCCGAGCCCGCGGCGCAAGTCGAGCAAACTCCCGCGCCCGTCCCGCCCGCGCAAGAGATCGACGGCATCGACTTCGCGAGCCTGTCCGCGCTCAGCAGCGCCGAGCCGCAACCCGAGCCGGAGCCGGAGCCGCAATACGAACAGCGCCCCGCGATCGCCGCCGAAAGCGACGACCAGGTCAAGGTGATCGGTTCGCTGCGCATCGGCATCCCGCTCTACAACGTCTATCTCAACGAAGCCGACGAATGGTCGCGGCGCCTGGCGACCGAGCTTGCCGAATGGGCGCTCGAGATCGAAAGGCCCGTGCCCGAATCGGCGATCGGCATCGCGCATGCGCTGTCGGGCAGCTCCGCGACCGTCGGCTTCGAAAGCCTGTCGGACATCGCGCGCGCACTCGAAGCTTCGCTCGAACACACCGCGAAGCTCGCGTGGGCGACCCCGCAGCACGGCAAGGCTTTCACCGATGCGGCCGAGGAAATCCGCAGGCTGCTGCACCAATTCGCGGCCGGTTTCCTCAAGGACCCGAACCCGGCCGTGGTCGTTTCGCTCGAAGCCCTGAGGGCGCTCGACATTCCCGGGCTCGCGCAGTCTCCAGACACCGGGGCCGAAGACATCGATTTCATTGAGTCCGCACCGATGCCGCCGCTCGAGGCGCCCATTGCGGAGCCTGTCGCGGAAGATGTCGTCGAACCTGCCGAAGAACACCCCGCTGAAGAAAACCGCGTCGAAGAACATCCCGCGCCCCAGCTGCATGCGCTGCCCGAACTTGCGCGGGTCGCGCCGCATGCGTTCGCCGATCCGGCCGCCCGTGCTGCTGCGCAGTCCGATGTGGACGAGGAAGAAGACATCGACGTCGCCGACGCGATCGATCCCGATCTCTTCGGCATCTTCGAGGAAGAAGCACACGAGCTCTTGCCGCAGATGGGCACGGCGCTGCGCCAATGGTCCGCGCGGCCCGAAAACCGCAGCGCGCGCGACGAAGTGTTGCGCGCGCTTCACACCCTGAAGGGCAGCGCACGCCTTGCGGGCGCGCTGCGCCTCGGCGAACTCGCGCACCGCATGGAATCGCATGTGGAGTCGCTCGGCATGGACGGCGTGTCGAGCCTCGCCATCGATCCGCTGCTGCATCGCTTCGACGTGATGCAGGCCAACTTCGAGTCGCTGCGCAACATCGGTACACAGGAAGCGGTCGCGCAGGCACAAGCCGCGCAACCCGACACGCCTGTCGCACCCGCACCGGTGCAGCCGCTGCCGCAGCGCTCTCTCATTGCGCAGGCAGCATCGGCAGTTGTGGTGCCGCGCGGATCGGGCCACGCGGTGCGCGTGCGCTCGCAGCTGCTCGACCGCCTCGTGAACCAGGCCGGCGAAGTGATGATCACGCGCTCGCGCCTCGAAGCGGAGCTGCGCACGCTGCGCGGGTCGCTCAATGACTTGTCGGGCAACCTGGACCGCTTGCGTTCGCAGCTGCGCGACATCGAACTGCAGGCCGACGCGCAGATGCAAACGCGCCTTGCGCAAGCACAGGAAGCCGGCCAGTCGTTCGACCCGCTCGAATTCGACCGCTACACGCGCGTGCAGGAACTCACCCGCATGATGGCCGAGTCGGTGAACGACGTGGCCACCGTGCAGCGGAACATCCAGCGCGCGGTGGAAGCCACGGAAGACGATCTCGTCGCGCAAGCGCGCCAGACGCGCGAGTTGCAGCGCGACCTGCTGCGCACGCGCATGGTGGAGTTCGAAGGCATCTCCGATCGCCTCTATCGCGTGGTGCGCCTCGCGTCGAAGGAATCGGGCAAGCAGGTCAAGCTGGACATCACCGGCGGCTCGATCGAAATGGACCGCGGCGTGCTCGATCGCATGACGCCCGCTTTCGAACACTTGCTGCGCAACTGCGTGGCCCACGGCGTCGAAGAGCCCGCCGTGCGCACGGCCGCAGGCAAAGACGCCAGCGGCAACATCCTCATCAACCTCTCTCAAGAGGGCAACGACGTCGCGGTGGAATTCCGTGACGACGGCGCGGGCCTCGACCTTCCGCGCATCCGCGAAAAGGCGATCGAACAGGGCATCATCGCGCCCGGCCACGAATTGAGCGACGCCGAAGCCGCGCAACTCATCTTCATGGCGGGCTTCTCGACTGCGACGCAAGTGACGGAGCTCGCGGGCCGCGGCATCGGCATGGATGTGGTGCGCTCGGAGGTGAATGCGCTGGGCGGCCGCATCGAAACGGCGACCACCGCGGGGCAGGGCACGAGCTTCCGCCTTGTGCTGCCGCTGACCACCGCGGTGACGCAGGTGGTGATGATCCGTGCGGGCAACCTGTCGTTCGGCGTTCCGGCCAACCTGATCGAGATCGTGCGCCGCGTGCCTTCGAAGGAAATCGAGCTGGCCTACAACACCGGCACCTACGACGTGGGCGGTGAGCCGCTGGGCTTTTACTGGTGCGGCGCGCTGTTGCAAGCCTCCACGCGAAGCACGGAGCCGGTCGGCAAGACACTGCCGATCGTCGTCTTCCGAAGCGCCGCGCAGCGCATCGCGGTGCACGTCGACGAAATCCTGGGCAACCAGGAAGTGGTGGTGAAGAACCTCGGGCCGCAGCTCGCGCGCCTGCCGGGCCTCGCAGGCATGACGCTGCTCGCGTCCGGCGCTGTGGTGCTGATCTACAACCCGGTGGCTCTCGCGACGGTGTATGGCGAACAGGCCCGCCGCCTGAGCGCCGACGCCGCGCAGCCCGAAATGCTGGAACAGCAGGGGATGCAGCCGGCCGCGCCGCAGATCATGGCGGTTGCGCCGCAGATCCCGCTGGTGCTGGTGGTGGACGATTCGATCACCGTGCGCCGCGTGACGCAGCGCCTGCTGCAGCGCGAAGGCTATCGCGTGGCGCTTGCCGCCGACGGCCTGCAGGCGCTCGAACGCCTCGCCGATGAAAAGCCCACGGTCGTGCTGTCGGACATCGAGATGCCGCGCATGGACGGCTTCGACCTTGCGCGCAACATCCGCGCCGACGATCGCCTGAAAGACCTGCCGATCATCATGATCACGTCGCGCATCGCGCCGAAGCACCGCGAGCACGCCAAGGAGCTGGGCGTGGACCACTACCTCGGCAAGCCGTACTCGGAAGAAGAGCTGCTCTCATTGGTGCGGCACTACAGCACGCAGGCAGTGACGGCATGAAGCCAACGGTCTTTTGCAAAAAAAAGGCGCCTTGCGGCGCCTTTTTTTATAATGCGTCCATGTCCTTATCCGATGCGCAACCGATCAACCTCACGCATCACTTTCTGATCGCGATGCCGGGCATGCAGGACCTGGCCTTCACCAAGAGCGTGATTTACCTGTGCGAACACAGCTCGCGCGGTGCATTGGGCCTCGTGATCAACAAGCCGAGCGACATCGACATGCGCCATCTTTTCGAGAAGGTGGATTTGCCGCTCACGCGCGACGACCTCGCGGCCAAGCCGGTATTCCACGGCGGCCCGGTGCAGGTCGAACGCGGGTTCGTCCTGCACGAAGCCGTGTTCAAGGATGCCGACGCCGAATCGAAAGAGACGGTGTACGCATCGACGATGGCAATTCCCGGCGGCCTCGAGATGACCACGTCCAAGGATGTACTCGAAGCCATCTCCACCGGCGCCGGCCCGCGCAAGGTGCTGGTGTCGCTTGGGTACTCCGCATGGGGTGAAGGCCAGCTCGAATCGGAGCTCGCCGAAAACAGCTGGCTCACCGTGGGCGCCGACGTGTCGGTGATCTTCGACACGCCGGTCGAAGAGCGTTACGAAAAGGCCTTGCTGCTGCTCGGCCTGCTGCCGTGGATGCTCACCACGGAGGCGGGGCACGCATGATGGGGCAACCCATCGGCATCCCTACCCACTTCAACACTTTTTTGGCTTTCGATTTCGGCGCGAAGCGCACCGGCGTTGCCGTGGGCTCGCGGCTGCTGCGCACGGCGACGCCGCAGCCGACGATCAGCGCCGAATCCGGCGATGCACGGCTCACCGCCGCGCTCGAGCGAGTGCGCGAATGGCAGCCCGACGCGCTCGTCGTCGGCGTGCCTTTCCATCCGGACGGCGCGAGCCACGACAATACGGCCCGTGCTCGCAAGTTCGCACGCCAGCTCGCGGCCCGCACGAAGCTCACGGTCTATGAAGTCGACGAACGCTACAGCACCACCGAAGCTGTCGCGCAAGGCGCAAGCGATGCGGATGCCGGCGCCGCGTGCGTGATCCTTGAACAATTCCTGAGGAGCCTTGAATGAAGCTCACCCTCGATGCCGAAGCCCTCTACCGCGACCTCGTTCGCGGTGTGCAGCAATTCGTGCAGCAATGTGGCGCGGAACAAGCCAAGCTCGTCGGCGTGGTGTCCGGCGGCGCGTGGCTCGCGGAGCGATTGCAAAAAGACCTGAAGCTCGCCGGCAACCCGGGCGCGATCTCGTCGTCGATGCATCGCGACGACTTCGCCACGCGCGGCCTTGCGGGCGCGGGCTCGCAGACGCAGCTGGACTTCGACGTGAACGGCGCGCACATCATCCTGCTCGACGACGTGCTCTACACCGGGCGCACGATCCGCGCGGCGCTCAATGAACTCTACGACTACGGCCGGCCCGCGAGCGTCAAACTCGCAGTGCTGGTCGATCGCGGCGGGCGCGAGTTGCCGGTGCAAGCCGACTATGCCGCGGCCCGCGTCGGCTTGCCCGCCGCGCAATCGCTCGCCCTGGTGCGCGACGCAAGCGGCCAATTCAGCTTCAAGGTGGAAGGCGAATAGATGCTCCACAAACGCAACCCGCAACTCAACCGCAACGGCGAGCTCGTCCACCTGCTTTCGGTGGAAGGCCTGCCGCGCGACATCCTCACGCACATCCTCGACACGGCGTCCACGTTCGTGAGCGTGAGCGACCGCGAGGTCAAGAAGGTGCCGCTCCTGCGCGGCAAGAGCGTGTTCAACCTCTTCTTCGAGAACTCCACGCGTACACGCACGACTTTCGAGATTGCAGCGACGCGCCTGTCGGCCGACGTCATTAACCTCGACATCGCGCGCTCGTCGGCGACCAAGGGCGAATCGCTGCTCGACACGATTGCGAACCTCTCGGCGATGGCAGCCGACCTGTTCGTCGTGCGGCACAGCGAATCGGGCGCGCCCTACCTGATCGCGCAGCACGTCGCGCCGCATGTGCATGTGATCAACGCGGGCGACGGGCGGCACCAGCACCCGACGCAAGGGTTGCTCGACATGTACACCATCCGCCACTACAAGAAGGATTTCTCGAACCTCACGGTGGCGATCGTCGGCGACGTGCTGCACTCGCGCGTCGCGCGGTCGGACATTCACGCGCTCACCACGCTCGGCTGCGCCGAGGTCCGCGTGGTCGGCCCGAAGACGCTCGTGCCCGGCGACATCGCGCAGATGGGCGTGCGCGTGTGCCACACGCTCGAAGAAGGCATCAAGGGCTGCGACGTCGTGATCATGCTGCGCCTGCAGAACGAGCGCATGAGTGGCGCGCTCCTGCCCAGCTCGCAGGAGTTCTTCAAGGCGTGGGGCCTCACGACGGAAAAGCTCCAGCTCGCGAAACCCGATGCAATCGTGATGCACCCCGGCCCGATCAATCGCGGCGTGGAGATCGACTCGGCGGTGGTCGACGGCAAGCAGAGCGTGATCCTGCCGCAAGTGACGTTCGGAATCGCGGTGCGAATGGCTGTGATGGGCATCGTCGCGGGCAACGAGGCATGAAAGTGACCCACCCCCGAAGCGCCTGCGGCGCCTCCCCCTCGAGGGGGTGCAGCCAGCGGCCCGGCAAAGCCGGTTCCGCAGCTGCCCCGAAAAGGAGTCAGTGACGAAATGAAGATACTGATAAAAAACGGGCGCGTGATCGACCCGGCATCGAAGCTCGATCGCAATGCCGATGTCGCGATCGCGGCGGGCCGCATCGTGTCGATCGGCGATGCGGGCGACTTCAGCGCCGCGAAAGTGATCGACGCGAAAGGCTGCATCGTTGCGCCGGGCCTCGTCGACCTTGCAGCGCGATTGCGCGAACCCGGCTTTGAACACGAAGGCATGCTGGAGAGCGAAATGGCCGCCGCCGTTGCGGGCGGTGTGACCAGCCTCGTGTGCCCGCCCGACACCGATCCGGTGCTCGATGAGCCGGGCCTCGTCGAGATGCTCAAGTTCCGCGCCGAGAAATTGCACCAGGCGCGCGTGTTTCCCCTCGGCGCGCTCACGCGCAAGCTCGAAGGCGAAATCCTCACCGAAATGGTGGAGCTCACCGAAGCCGGCTGCGTCGGCTTCAGCCAGGCCGAAGTTGCGATTCCCAACACGCAGGTGCTGCAGCGCGCTTTCCAGTACGCCGCGACGTTCGACTACTGCGTATGGCTACGGCCGCAGGAGTTGTTCCTGGGGCGCGGCGTCGCAGCGAGCGGCGCGCTCGCAACACGCCTCGGCCTGTCGACCGTTCCCGTCGCGGCGGAGACGATCGCGCTGTACACGATCTTCGAGCTGATGAAGATCACCGGCGCGCGCGTGCATGTGTGCCGCCTGTCAAGCGCGGACGGTGTGGAGCTGGTGCGGCAAGCCAAGCAGCAGAAGTTGCCCGTCACTTGCGATGTGAGCATTAATTCGCTGCACCTCACCGACAACGATATCTCGTTCTTCGACAGCCGCGCGCGACTGAACCCGCCTTTGCGCCAGCAACGCGATCGCGATGCGCTGCGCGCGGGCCTGGCCGACGGCGCCATCGATGCGCTTGTGTCCGACCACACGCCGGTCGATGAAGACGCGAAGACGCTGCCCTTCGGTGAAGCCGAACCTGGTGCGACGGGCCTGGAGTTGCTGTTGCCGCTCGCGCTGCATTGGGCCGAAGAGAGCGGCGCGGGCCTCATGCGCGCGCTGTCGGTCGTGACGCATTCGCCGGCGAAAGTGCTTGGCTCATCGCTGGGCACATTGCAGGCCAGCGTGGGCCAGCTCGTCGTGGGCGGCATCGCCGACGTGTGCGTGTTCGATCCGAAAAGCGAATGGACGGTCACCGCCGATGGTCTTCGCAGCCAGGGCAAGCACACACCGTTCGCCGGTTACCCGATGCGTGGGCGCGTGCGCTGCACGATCGCGGCCGGCCAGGTTTCGCACGAAGCCTGATCCGCAATGCGGGCACTGCGCGCGCTGTCACGCTTGCTGCATGCACTGGCCCACGCGATCGCGGGCTGGTTCACCATCATGTGGGCCTTCCCGAAACTCACGCAGGCCGGTCGCGACGCAAGTGTCAACGTGTGGGCGCGCAAGATGCTGGTCATTCTCGGTATCGAGCTGCGCTTGCACGGCACGCCACCTGAGCATGGGCCGGTGCTGCTCGTGTCGAACCACATCTCGTGGCTCGACATCCTAGTGATGCATGCGGCGCGGCATTGCAGGTTCGTTTCGAAGTCGGAAGTGAAGCACTGGCCGTTGCTCGGCACGCTGGCCACGGGTGCGGGCACGCTCTATATCGAGCGCGAATCGCGCCGCGATGCAATGCGCGTCGTACACCACATGGCCGACGCGCTGCGCGCGGGCGACATCCTCGCCGTGTTCCCCGAAGGCACGACGAGCGACGGCCTCACGATCTTGCCGTTCCATGCGAACCTCGTGCAAGCCGCGATCTCGGCCGACGTGCCCGCGCAGCCGGTCGCACTCAGCGTCGTCGATCGCGCGACCGGAAGCCCCAGCATGGGTGCGAGCTATATCGGCGACGAAACACTCGTCGGGTCGGTGTGGAGATTGCTCGCGGGTGCGCCGCTCGCGGCCGTGGTGGTTTTCGGCGAGGCGCAGCGCGCCGAAGGCCGCGGGCGGCGCGTCTGGGCCGCCCAACTGCGCGAAGCCGTGTCGCAAATCAGGAACGTCCCGTAGCCCGCCGACGCTGCGCGTCGTATGCTGGTGCGCATGTGGCGATGCATTCTTCGCGTGCTCGCAGCGGCGCTCGTGTTCGCCGCGCCGTCCACGCGCGCGGAAACCACAATCGACCTGTCGCAATGGAGCGCGGCCGACGGCCCGCGCTCGCTCGACGGCGCGTGGGAATTTGCAGAGGGCCGTTTGCTCGGCCCGGGCGATGCATGGCCCGCCGATGCCGTGCCGGTGCAAGTGCCGCACGAGTGGAGCGGGGGCATGGGCCCGCGTCACGGAGCAGGAACCTATCGCACCACGGTGAAGTGCTACAACACGGATCCGCTTGCGCTTGCGCTCACCTTCCAGCACAGCGCCGCGCGGGTGTGGGTCAACGGCAAGCTTGTTGCCGAGCAAGGCCGGCCGGGCCTGTCGCCGGAGGACGCCGATCCTTCGGTCAAGCAGCAGATCCTCACGCTGCCCGAATCGCCCTGTCCGATGCATGTGCTGGTGCAGGTGTCCAACTGGGACATGTTCCGCGGCGGCTTTGTGCGCAGCGTGGTCCTCGGCACGCCGGAGCAGCTCGCGAAGCGCCACGAGGACATCGTGCTGCGCGTGCAGGCCGCGCAGGGCGCGCTGATGTTCGCGGCGATCTTCGGCCTCGCTTTCTATTTGCGCCGGCGGCGCGACAGCGGGCCACTTCTCTTCAGCGTTTTCGCGATGACCATCGCCGTGACGTTGTCGCTCGGCGGCGAGCGCGCACACGGCTCGGTCGCGGACTATGTGAGCTTCGATGCGTTCATGCGCATCATCTATCTCACCTGGTTCATCTCGCTTGGCACGTTTCCCTGGGTGCTCGAAAAGCTGTACGCGCGCGAAGGCTCGCGCCGCTTCGTGTGGGCCGTGACGATCATCGGAGCGGCGGGCAGCCTGTTTTCTGTCGCGACGCCCGCGCATGTGCTGACGTGGACGACCCCGGTCCTGGCATTCGCGACGCTGGCGGTCGGTGCCTACGTCTCCGGCGTGCTGGCGCTCGCGATCGTGCGTCGCAGGCAAGGGGCGTTGATCCTGCTTGCGGCGCTCGTGATCTTCGGCGCGGCGGTGCTCAACGACATCCTGCTGTTCCAGCACCTCACGCCGACGCAGCTCATGCCGTGGGGCATTCTCGCGTTCGTGCTCGCGCCCGCGATTCTGATGGCGCAGCGCTTCTCGAACGCGCTGGCCGTCGAGGAGCGCGTGGCGATCGAACAGCGCGAACGCGCCGACCTGCTCGTGCGGTCGACGAAGGCCGGGTTGCTCGATTGGGATGGGTCCACACATCGTGCGGCGTTTTCGGATCGCCTGAAAGAAATGCTGGGCCTGCCGCAAGACCCCGATGCACCGGAACCCCCACCGTTCGACGAGCTCGTGCATCCCGACGACCGGCCGCGCGTCACGGAAAGATTCCGCAACCAGCTGCGTGATCGTTCGGTGAAAAGCGGAATCCGCGGCGGATACCCGATCGAGTACCGCCTGCGCCGGGCGGACGGCAAATACCTGTGGGTGCTGGCCGAGGCCGTGTTCGTCTGCGATGCGCAGGGCCGGACGGTGCGCTTCGTCACGTCGCTCATCGACATCACGGCCCGACACGAGCAGGCGCAGGCACTCGAGACGGAACGGGAGCGTCTGCGCCTGCTCGTGCGATCGACCAAGGCCGGCTTCGGCGATTGGGACGCCGTGCACGACGTGGTCACTTACAGCGAGCGCTTCAAGGAGATGCTCGGCTATCCACCGGACAGCGACACGTCGCAGTGGCCGAGCATCTTCGAGATGATGCATCCCGACGACAGCGAGCACGCGCGCGAGATCTTTCGCCGCATGATCCGCCGCAGGACCCACGGCGGCATGCAGACACCGGGCGACCCGATGTCGTATCGCCTGCGCCGCAAGGACGGAACCTACATCTGGATCCACGCCGAGGGCATTGCGCTCGTGGACGACGGCGGCCGCACGCGGCGCTTCATCACGTCGTACCTCGACGTCACGAGTTTTCGCGAGCAGGAAGAGGCGCTGCGGCAGCAGGTGGCGCTCACGCGCACGGAGCAAAAGCGGCTCGACCTGGTGGTGCGCGGCGCGCGCGTGGGCATCGTCGACTGGGATGGCGTCACGCACGACACCTATTACTCGCCGCGCTTTCGCGAGATTCGCGGCTACGCGCCCGATGCGGACACGTCGGGCTGGCCCGACTACTTCAAGGTCATGATCCATCCCGACGACCGCGGGCGCATCACGAAGCGCTGGGTCGCGTTCATTCGGGGCCAGGGCCCCGAAGGCCCGCTCGGCGAGTACTACGCGCCGGAGGAATATCGCCTGCTCAAGGCCGAAGGCGACTACGTGTGGGTCGAAGTCAGCGGCATGGCCGTGCGCGACCCGAAAGGCTTCGTGGTGCGATGGATCGCGGCGATCATCGACATCAGCGAGCGGCGCGAACAACGCGAGGCGCTGCGCTCGCAAAACGAAACCCTGCGCGAGAACGTGCGCCTGCGCGAAGAGGTCGAGCGCATCAGCCGCCACGACATCAAGACGCCGCTCAACAGCATCGTCGCCGTGCCGCGCCTGCTGCGCGAAGAGCGCAAGCTCGGGCCCGAGGCCGACGAGCTGCTGGGCATCGTCGAGCGCGCGGGCTTTCGCATCCTGTCGATGGTCAACCTGTCGCTCGACCTGTTCAAGATGGAGCAGGGCACGTATGCATTCCGCCCCGATGCGGTCGACCTCACCGACTTGATCGGCAAGGTGATCGCGGACGTGCGCACGCACGCGGCGTCGAAGCATGTGCAGATCCGGCAGGCCGTCACGCCGATGCCGTATGCGTGGGCCGAAGAGCTGCTGTGTTATTCCATGCTTGCGAATCTCATCAAGAACGCGGTGGAAGCATCTCCCGAAGGCGCAGATGTGTCGGTGCGGCCCGAAGCGAAAGACGGCAAGGTGGTCGTGCGCATCCACAACAAGGGCGCGGTGCCCGAGGCAATCCGCGACTCGTTCTTCCAGAAGTACGCCAGCCTCGGCAAGGCCAGCGGCACGGGCCTGGGCACCTACTCCGCGCGATTGATGGCGCGCGTGCAGGACGGCGATGTCGCGATGCAGACGTCCGACGAACACGGCACCACCTTGATCGTGACGCTGCACACCGCGCCCGACGGTGCGATGCCGGCGACCACGCGTCACGGCGCCGACAGGCTTGGCGTCGAGCCTTCGTTGATCGCATCGCTGCCGCCGACGCGAGTGCTGCTCGTCGACGACGATGAATACAACCTGTTGATCGTGCGCCGTTTCCTGCCGTCGCCGCCGTTCGATGTCGGCACGGCGGTCAACGGGCGCGTCGCCCTTGCGTCGATGCAAGTGAACTGGCCCGACATCGTATTCATGGACCTCGACATGCCGGTGATGGGCGGCATGCAGGCCGCACAGGCGATGCGCGCACTCGAACGCGCGCGCGGCAAAGGTGGGCCGTGCCACATCATTGCGCTTTCTTCGCACGACGATGCCGAAACGCGCGCTGAGGCGCTTGCGGCGGGATTCGACCGCTATCTCACGAAGCCGGTGACGCGCGGGGCGATCGAAGAGATGCTGATGCTCTTTGTCGCGCACGAGGAGCCGGTTGCTCCCATTCGCACGGCTGCGCCCGGCACTGCGCACGCGCCGGGCCGCGACGATCCCGTCATCGTCGATCCCGATGTCCAGGCCATGCTTGCATCGTTCATCGAGTCGCGGCGCAGCCTTGTCGGCGCGATGGAAAGCGCGATGTCCACCGGCGATCGCGAAGAGGTCCGCCGCATCGCACACCAGCTGTCGGGCAGTTTCAGCCTCTACGGATTCGCTTGGGCGAGCGCACAGGCGCGCTGGATCGAGACGAACGCGGCGCACGCCGATGCGATTCGCCTGCATGCGATCGCGCGGGAGTTGCAGGCGCACCTCGATACGGTGCGGCTGCGCACGGCGCACGGCGCTATCATCGAAACCGCTGGGCAGCCTGCCCGGGGAGATGAAGCATGAGCGGCAAGAGAAAAGTGCTTCTGGTCGACGACGACGCGAGCGTGATCGCCTACCTCGTCATGAAGTTGTCGAAACTGTACGACGTGGTGTCGACCACCGACCCGCGCCAGGCCGTGGCGATCGCCACCGACGAACAGCCGCATGTGATCCTGTGCGACATCGACATGCCGGACATGGGCGGCGGCGACGTAGCCGCTGCATTGGTGGCCGATCCCGCGACGGCGTTCATTCCGCTGGTCTATCTCACCTCGCTGGTCTCGCCGCAAGAAACCCAGGATCTCGACGGACAAGTGGGTGGGCGCCCGGGCGTGTCCAAACGCGCCCAATTGTCGGAACTGGTCGAAGTGATCGACAAGGTCACGCGGCGCTGAAGTCCGTGATCAAGGCTCGTCGCTGAACTCGGTGCGGCTGGGCGCTTTTCGGAAGACGACTTCGCCCGTGGGCACATGCACCACGCGAATCTCATCTGAAGGGCTGGTGAAGCTTTTCGCGGCCATCGCGACCGCGAGCGCCCGATCGCTGAAGAAGTATTGCTGAGCTCCCGGACTCGGCAGGAAGCGCCCGCCGATCGGGTGATTGCTCTCGACGCGAAACTCTGCGTCCGCCATGTTTGCCCCCTAGTGAAGCCCAAAGGTTATCCGGGAGGCGGGTGGAGTCTGTAGGACGACGCGCCGTCTACAATGCCCGCGCCCGCCGCCGTAGTTCAATGGATAGAACGAGCGCCTCCTAAGCGCTAGATACAGGTTCGATTCCTGTCGGTGGTACCACCCGGAGGAATGCATGAGCAAGCGGCGGTATGTCGTGGCCTGGATCTTGTTGGCCGCTTGCCGTGCGTTCGCGGCGCCGGCCGAATCGCCGGAAACCGCGGCGCAACTGCTTGCTCGCGGCGCGCCTCCTCTCTTGATGGCGGGGCAGGACCACGCGGTCGCGCCGGCGCCGACTGCTTGGCAACAACCCAACCCGCTCGACGCGACGATCCGCAATGTGCGCGGCTCACTTGCGGGCGCAGCGGCCACGCGCACGGCAAGTGGCATCTCGAATCGCGACTACGCCACGATGGCTTTCGGCATCGTGCAGTACTTCCGGCATTTCCAATTGCCGAACGGGCGCATCGTCGATCCTTTCCTGATGCGCGAATTCCAGTACAGCACGCCGGCCTACGCGCTCGCCGCAGCCACGCTTGCCGATGTCGCGAACATGAAGGACCTGACCGAGAGCGCCGCACGCGCGCTCGACAGCTCGCTGTTCCAGCTGGCATCCGGCACACCGGCAGACCGCCACGGCGATTTCTTCATCCTGCCCACGATCCTTGCCTGGGAGCGCCTGCGTGCACGCGTGGACGATGCGACGCGCGCGCGCTGGGAGCAGTACCTGCGCATGATCGACCCGAAGGTTGCATACACCGACCTCATCGGGCCCGGCCAGCCCGACGTGATCAACTGGAACGCCGCCGCGGTCGCGGGTGAATTCATTCGCCATCGCCGCGGCTTCACCGACACCGCGTTTGTCGAACGCTATCTTGCCGCGCAGGTTCCGCGCTTCACGGCTGCAGGCGTGTACCGCGATGCCGGCGTGCCGCTGGCCTATGACGCGCAAGGGCGCTTTTACTTTCTCATGCTGCTGGAGGCCGGCTACGACGGCTCGCAGCGCAAGGCGCTCGACGTGCTGATGGACCGCGGCGCATGGGCCGAGATGCTGATGCAGTCGCCGTCGGGCGATGCGCCGGCCGGTGGCCGCAGCGCCGAGCACATATGGAACGATGCATTGGCCTGCGCGTCGTTCGAAATGCTTGCACGGCGCAGCAAGGCGAAAGGCGACATGCTCGCGGCATCGGCTTTCAAACGCGCGGCGCGCCTCGCGGGCAAATCCGTGAGCCGGTGGATGCGCCCGTCGGGCGAATCGTGGGTCGTGAAGAATCACTTCGACCCAGCGGTGCGCCGCGGCTTTGAGCCGTACACATCGCATTCGCAATACAACTTGATCGCGGCAGCGTACCTCGCCATTGCCGCTGCCACCGCCGACGAATCGATCCCCGAAGGCGCGAGCCCCGCCGACACCGGCGGTTTTGTCGTCGACCTGCCGGAGCTGCACAAGGTGTTTGCGAACAGCGGCGGCCAGTACGTCGAGATCGACACGGCCGCCGACCCGCACTACGAAAGCACGGGGCTGATGCGCTTGCATCGCCCGGGCATGGACAACGCGCTCGGGCCGGGCGGCAATGTGCCGGCAAGCACACTGCCGTTTGCGATCGGCGGCATCGCATGGCTTGACGGCAAGCGGCAATGGGAATCGCTCGCGCAGTTCACGCAGGGCATGGTGCGCACAGCGACCACCGTGAAAACGGCAACGCCATCCAAAGTGGAGTTCTCCATTCGTTACTCGCTGACGGGCGCGGCCGTCGACGGCGTGACGCAGGCCTACACGATCACGCCCGATGCAGTGACGGTCGTATCGCGCATCGAAGGCGGCACGGCGGATCGGTGGAAGATCGCGTTCCCCGCATTCATCGACGATGGACGCGATCGCGGTGCGATCACTGCGGACAACGAAGGGCTCGTCGTGCGCACGGGCACGTCGGCGCAGTCGCTGCGCATCGTCGCACCTGCCGGTGCGCAGCTGCAACGCAGCGCACGCATCGTCGAGCTGCGGAGTGGCGACTACGAAGCCGTCGAGTGGACGGGTGCGGGCCGCGAGGTCACGTTCCGGCTCGCGGCGCCGAAGTAGGATGGGCACGATGCACACAAGACGGCAATTCGTGCTGCAAGGAGTGGGGGCCGCAGCGGCCGGCGCGGCCGCGCTGCCTCTCGATACCATCGCGCAATCCGGTCCGCAATCGGCCCCGGTGCTGCCGCAGCAAGTCTTGCGCACACTGATGGCAAGTGCCGAAGTCGTCACCGGCGTGCGTCCGCTGCGCGGGCACTACGAGGCTTACTACATCTACCAGGCCACACAGCGGCCCGCCTACCGCGTGCTCTACCGTCGGTTCGCCGAAGCACTTTCCGCGACAGCGGGCGAGCTCGGGCTGGGCGACTTCGCGGGCGCCGACGTGCGCGCGCGTGCCGGCATCCTGGACAACTTGCGTTCGCGCCAGGACTTCTCGCGCGAATTCGAAATCCCCGTGATCCAGGAGACGCTCGCCGTCTTCGCGAGGACAGATGCATGGCTTGCGCTCGGCTACGCATCTTGGGAAGGAAGCGCGCGCGGGCTCGACGAGTACCGGCGCGCGACAGATGCGGCGCCGCGATGAAGCGCATCGCGATCGTCGGCGCAGGCATCGTCGGCACGACGCTCGCGTGGCATCTGGTGAAGGCGGGCCACCGTGTCGACCTGTTCGAGAACGGGCCGGACATTCCGTATCCGCATGCGGCGCAGTTCGCCAACGAAGTTCTGTTCGCGAACCATCTTTCACCACCCGCGCAATCGATTCCCGAACGTTTGCCCGCCGACATTCGGGGCGTTGAGCAATCGGGCGACTACCCGATCAGCATCGATGGCGAGCGATCGATGTGCGTCGGCGGCCAGGCAACTCGCTGGTGGGGCATCACGCCGCGTCTGCTGCCATCGTCGTTCCGCGCGAAGACGGTGCAAGGCTGGGGCACCGACTGGCCGATCGGATACGACGACCTCGAGCCCTGGTACTGCATCGCCGAGCGTTACCTCGGCATCTCGGGCTCGGACGACGACAACCCATTCGCACCCAAGCGCTCGCAGCCGTATCCGCTTCCGGCCTTCGAGCTGGGCGCGGTCGATCTCGAACTCGCGCAGCGCTTGAAGCAGCAGGGCCTTCTTGCGCACACCACACCGCAGGCGCGCACACGGCACGACTTCGACGGCCGGCCCGGCTGCCGCAACTACGGCTCATGCGCGACATGCCCCATCGGCGCGCGCTACAGCCCCAACCATCATCTTGTGCAAGCGCTCGCCACCGGCCTGCTCACGCTGCACACGAAAGCTCTCGTGCGGCGCGTGATCGTCGAGCGCAATCGCGCGCGCGCGCTGCTGGTTCATCCCGATCACGGCGCGGCGTCGCAAGAACATCCGGCCGACATCATCATCGTCGCGGCGGGTGGACTCGAGTCGACGCGCTTGCTGTTGCTGTCGGCGGCATCGGGTGTTCATCGCGATGGGCTCGGCAATGCATCGGGGCAGGTCGGGCGCAATCTTGGCTTTCATCATGTCTGGCGCGGCGCGATGCAGCTCAAGACGCGCACGATGGCCGGGCGCGCCGGCGCGCCGACGATGCTGTCGCACCAGTTCGTCGAGCCGGCTTCGCCGCGCGACCACGGCGGGTTCAGCGTCGAGCTGTTCGATTCGGTCCCGGCCCCGATCCTTGAAGCGGCTGCTTCGCGCGTGTGGGCCCGCGGCGCGCAAGTGGTCGAAGCGCTGCGGCCGGTGACGCACAGCCGCACCATCACGTTCAACGCCGAGGCGCGCCCCGGTCCGGGCAAGTACGCGGCGCTCTCGAAAAAATCGGCCGACCGCTTCGGCGATCCTTACTTGCACGTGCACTACGAGCTGGATGGCTTCGATCATGCAACCTATGCGACCGTGCGCATGCTGGAGTCGCGCTATGCGCAGGCGCTCGGCGCCGAGTCGCACACGCTCGACCCGATCGAACGCTACTGGTCGGCGCATCACCATCTCGGCACGTGCCGCATGGGCGCCGACCCGCGCACGAGCGTCGTCGATTCGTTCGGCGCGGTGCACGCGGCCGAAGGCGTTTATGTGTGCGGCGGCAGCACGTTCGTCACCGCAGCGCCGCTGCAGCCGACGTTGACGATGGTCGCGCTGGCAATCCGCACGGCGGCGCGCATCGCCGAAGCGGCGCGCTAAACACGGCGCGCGACTATTTGCCTTCGACCACGCGTTCGGGCCGCACGCCGATTCCGACAAGGCGCGCGGGCAGGCGCCGCAGCAGCGGAAAGTGCTGCAGCAGTTTCACCACTATCGGCACGCGCGGCGGCGAATCGCGACGCGCAAGCACGGGCGACAGGATGACGTTCTGGATCGTGACTTGCGCGCGCTGCGTCACGCGCGCAGGCCAGTGCCTGCGCTTTTGCACCGCCGCGAGATCTGATGAGGCCAGGCGTCCTTCGCGCAGCGGCGCAGCGAGGATGTTCGCAGTCGCCACCGCATCCTGAATCGCGAGGTTGATGCCCACACCGCCCACCGGCGACATCGCATGTGCCGCATCGCCGATGCACAGCAAGCCCTCGCGACACCAGGTGGGCAGGTCGGTGATCTGCACGCTGAGCAGCTTGATGTCGTCCCAGCTTGCAAGCGCGGCCAGCTGCGGCGCGAAGAACGGCGCAACCTTGGCAATGCGTTCGCGAAACCGCTCCAGCCCTTCGGCCTGCAATGCATCGAGCGATCCCTTGGGGATCACATAAGCGCATTGCCAATACGAGTCGCGATTCAGCATCACCATCATCGCGCCCGCGCGCAGGATGCCGCCGGTGCGCGAAGGATGCGTTTGCGCGTCGCGCGCAAGGCGGAACCACAGCACGTCGATCGGCACGCCCATGTCGACCGAGTGCAGGCCCGCGCTTTCGCGCACGGTCGTGTGGCGCCCGTCCGCCGCGACGACAAGATCGCAGCGAATGCTCCAGTGCCGCTCGCCCGATGAAACTTCGAGGCCTTTCACGGCGCTGCCTTCTTCGATGATGCGTTCGGCCTTCGTGCCCATCAACAAGTGGAAGTTGGGCAGCTTGCGCGCGTGGCCGGCGATGAAACCCAGGAAATCCCATTGCGGCACGAGCACAAGGAAGGGACGCGGCGCGGGCAGGTGACGGAAATCAGCGAGCGTCACCAGCTCGCCGAAGACGTCGCCCGTCAGCTCCGCGATCTCGTCGTGCGGCAGCTGGAGAAACGATTCGAGCAGCCCGAGATCCTGCAGCACCGTGAGCGTGGACGGATGGATGGTGTCGCCGCGAAAGTCGCGCAGGAAGTCGGTGTGCTTTTCCAGCACGATGACGTCCACACCGGCGCGCGCCAGCAGAAAGCCCAGCATGATTCCTGCGGGGCCGCCTCCGGCGATGCAGCAGGTCGTACGCGCGTCGCTTGCAGGCTTATCCATCCGCGCATGCTAACGACATGCGGCCGCAAGCGGGGCTATTTGCTCAGCAGCCGCATCGCCTCTTCGAGGCCCTTGATCGTCAGCGGATACATGCGCTGGCTCACCAGCTGCTGGATCACGCTGATCGACTGGCGGTATTGCCACACGCCTTGCGGCTCGGGGTTGATCCATACGAACTTCGGGAAAGCGTTCGTGAGGCGCTGCATCCACTCCGCGCCGGCTTCCTCGTTGTTGTATTCGACGCTGCCGCCGGGCTGGAGGATTTCATAAGGACTCATCGTCGCGTCGCCGACGAAGACCAGCTTGTAGTCCTTGTTGTACTTGCGGATGACGTCCCACGTCGCGAACTTTTCCGAGAAGCGGCGGCGGTTGTTCTTCCACATGAAGTCGTACACGCAGTTGTGGAAGTAATAGAACTCGAGATGCTTGAACTCGGCCTTCGCGGCGGAGAACATCTCTTCGACGCGGTGGATGTGTTCGTCCATCGTGCCGCCCACGTCCATCAGGAGCAGCACCTTCACGTTGTTGTGGCGCTCGGGGACCATCTTGATGTCGAGCCAGCCGGCGTTCGCCGCGGTGGACTTGATCGTGTCGTCAAGGTCGAGCTCGTCGGCCGCGCCTTCGCGCGCGAACTTGCGCAGCCGCCGCAGCGCGATCTTGATGTTGCGCGTGCCGAGCTCCTGCGAATCGTCGTAGTCCTTGTACGCGCGCTGGTCCCACACCTTCACCGCGCTCTTGCCGCGGCCCTTGTCCTGGCCGATGCGGATACCTTGCGGATTGAAACCGTACGCGCCGAACGGCGACGTGCCGCCGGTGCCGATCATGCGGTTGCCGCCTTCGTGGCGCTCCTTCTGCTCTTCGAAACGCTTCCTGAGCGTCTCCATCAGCTCGTCCCAGCCCATCGCCTCGATCTTGGCCTTCTCTTCGGGCGAGAGCTCCAGCTCGAGGTTCTTGCGCAGCCACTCCAGCGGGATGTCCTTCGTGAAATCGGCCAGCATCTCCACGCCCTTGAAATACGCGGAGAACGCGCGGTCGAACTTGTCGTAGTGCTTTTCGTCCTTCACGAGCGATGCGCGCGCGAGGAAGTAGAAGTCGTCGATCGAATAGTTGCCGTCGCTTTCGGGCCCGACCACGCCGTGCTTCACCGCATCGAGCAGCGTGAGGTACTCCTTCACCGACACGGGCAACTTGGCACTGCGCAGCGTGTAGAAGAAGTCGATCAGCATGATGAGTTTGTCATTCGCGAGGCTTGGCGAGCTGGTGTTGCAAATGCGCTTTCACCTCGGGCCATTCGCCGGCCGCGAGGCTATACATCACTGTATCCCGAACGGTGCCGTCGCGCCGCAGCGCGTGATGACGCAGCACGCCGTCCTTGCGCGCGCCCAGGCGCTCGATCGCCTTCTGGCTTGCGTGGTTGTAGTTGTCGGTGCGCCAGCCGACGAGCTTCGCGCCGAGTGTCTCGAACGCGTGTGTCATCAGCAGCAGCTTGCACGTGGTGTTCACATGCGAGCGCTGCCAACTCTTGCCGTACCACGTGTAGCCGATCTCCAGCCGCTCCACCGCGGGCACGATGTCGTGATAGCGCGTGCTGCCGATGATGCGGCCGCTATCGATGTCGCGCACGACGAAGGGCAGCATGTGCCCATCGTCGTGACCCTTGAGCGCCGCGTCGACATACGCCTGTTCTTCGCCCGGCGCCGGGACGGACGTGATGCGCAGGTTCCACAGCTCGCCGTCGCACGCGGCCTGCGCGATGGCGGCGACATGCTCGCGCGTCATGCGTTCGAGCCGCACGCGTGCGGCTTCGAGGGTGACGGGTTCGGGCTTCTTCATGGCAAGGCTTCGGAATGGAACACGGCGCCGCCCCAACCATCGGCGCTGAAGTGAACGAGGACGCGTGTGGAGCGCTCGCAACCCGCGAAGGTCCAGACCTCGTCCCACGAGCCGCGCACGAGGAAAGTGTCCTTCATCATGGGCGATTGCAGCGGGAGGAACTCTGCATCGCGCACGTCGCCCGAATCGATTCCGGCCACACGCACTTCTTCGCAGCGCTTGCCGCCGGCCTTTGCCGCGTCGGCGGATTGCGCGAGGGCGAGCGTGGGCACGTAAGCATCTGCGAAAGCTTTCACGGAAACTTTCGTGTTGCCGGCCGCGACGATCTGCCCCGCGCGCTGCTGGAACTGCAAAAGCGCCGGCGACGATTCGCCGTTCTTTCGCAGCGCGCCGATCACGTCGCGCAAGCGCGCCACATTGTTCGGTGCGACTGTTTCGTAAAAGAACGTTGCCAGCGACAGCACGGCCTTGTCGTGCCCGCGCGTCGCCGCGAAACCCAGCGCGTCGAACGCCTCCACCTGGTCCGCGCGCGCCGACAACGGACGCGACGCCAGTGCGCTGTAGGCCTTGATATCGGGCTTGCCGTCACGCAAGTACGAATTCGCGGGGTCGATGAGGAATGCGACGTAGAGCATGTACGCACCCGCGGCATCGCCCAACTGCATCGAAGCACGCGCCAATTCGCGCGCGTGCTGCAGCGCCTGCGTGTCGCGAACAACGCCCATCAGCAAGCACTGCGCGGACACCGCTTCGCCGCGCGCATCTCCCGCTTCGGCCACCACATTCGCAAGCTTGCAGGCGCGTGGCGGGTCTTGCGTCGGCGGCGGCGAATTGAGCAGGACGTCCGACAGCAGGCCTTGCGCCCGCGTGTCGCCTTTGTTCGCGGCGGCTTGCAGGATGCTCACGGCAGCGGGGATGTCATTGCGCTGCAGCGCTTCCTGCGCCTGCTTCATCGCATCCTGCGCCCACGATGCACCGGCCGCGAAGGCCGACGCGGCGATGAAGATCGCGCGAATCGTGCGGAGGGTCATTACCTGTTGTTGCGTTGCATGAACACGAGCTTCTCGAACAGCGTCACGTCCTGTTCGTTTTTCAGGAGCGCGCCCACGAGCGGCGGCACGACCACCTTGTCGTCCTTGCTATGCAGCGCTTCGATGGGGATGTCCTCGGCCACGAGCAACTTGAGCCAATCGAGCAGTTCGCTGGTCGAGGGCTTTTTCTTCAGCCCGGGCAGGTTGCGCACGTCGTAGAAGGTTTTCATCGCGGCGGCGAGCAGGTCCTTCTTCAGTGTCGGGAAATGCACGTCGACGATGCGCTTCATCGTGTCGGCATCGGGAAACTTGATGTAGTGAAAGAAGCAGCGGCGCAGGAAAGCGTCGGGGAGTTCCTTCTCGTTGTTCGACGTGATGAACACGAGCGGCCGGTGCTTGGCCTTGACCAGCTCGCGCGTCTCATACACGTAGAACTCCATGCGATCGAGTTCGCGCAGCAGGTCGTTGGGAAACTCGATGTCGGCCTTGTCGATCTCGTCGATCAACAGGGCCACCGGCTGCTCCGCCGTGAAGGCTTGCCACAGCACGCCCTTGACGATGTAGTTGTGGATGTCCTTCACGCGCCCGTCGCCCAGTTGCGAATCGCGCAGGCGGCTGACGGCGTCGTATTCGTACAGGCCCTGCTGCGCCTTAGTGGTGGACTTGATGTGCCATTGCAGCAGCGGCACGCCGAGCGCGCCGGCGACTTCCTCGGCGAGCATCGTCTTGCCGGTGCCCGGCTCGCCCTTGACCAGCAAGGGGCGCTTGAGCGTGACGGAGGCATTGACCGCGAGCATCAGGTCCTGCGTCGCGACGTAGTTCTGGGTGCCTGTGAACTTCATGTGGGGGTGGCGCGGGGCGGCTGTGGAAGCCGCCGATATAATCCGCTCACTCGATTCTGCCTCCAAAATGAAGAACCTGTTTCATACGCTGCTCGCACTCGGTGTCGCTTGCGTGACCTTCGCCGCCTCAGCCCAAGGTCAGGCACCCGCGCCGTCACCGGCCGGCGGCTCCAAATCGATCGAAGCTCGCACTGCCATGTGCATGGGATGCCACAACATCCTCGGCTACCAGTCCAGCTTCCCCGAGGTCTACCACGTCCCGAAGATCGCCGGGCAAAGCGCCAAGTACATTGCCTCGGCGCTCACCGCATACAGGAAAGGCGACCGCAAGCACCCCACGATGCGTGCCATCGCCGGTTCGCTGTCCGACCAGGACATCGCCGACATCTCCGACTACTACTCCAAGCTCGCGGGCGTCACGACGCTGCCGGACACGCCGGCGAAGCAGCCCGATGCGCAAGTGGACGCGCTGCTGAAGAAGGCCAATTGCATTTCGTGCCACGGCTCGAATTTCTCCAAGCCGATCGACCCGACCTATCCCAAGATCGCCGGCCAGAACGCTGACTACCTCTTCGTCGCGCTCAAGGCGTACAAGACGGAAAACAATCCGCAAATGGGCCGCGGCAACCCAATCATGGGCGCGATGGCCAAGCAGTTCACCAACAACGAACTGAAGGCGCTGGCCAATTACGTTGGCTCGCTCGACGGCGAGCTGAAGATCGTCCCCGAAAGCCGCTTCCACCAGCACTGAATCGCAGCAAGCGCGCTGAAAGCATCAGCGCGTCGCGCGCTTTTGCACGCACTCTACATACGCGGCCCCGTCCGGCGGCCGCCCCGAGCGCTGGCTCTCCCACAACATTTGCCCGAGGCACTCCATCGCCGCGTGATGCGCGTCGTGCAATGAACTGCGCCGCGCCGCGAGCAGCTCCACCGCCTGCCTGATCCCGCGCGGCTGGTCGATGGAGCACTGCTCGCTGATCGACAGGTGCATGGACAAGTGAAGAAAAGGGTTGGTGCGCCCGTCGCTGCCGTCGTAGTTTCGGGCCAGCGCGGCGTCCGTGTCGCGCATGTCGTCGGCGTATTCGGGGTGTTCGGCAAGCCACTGCGCCGCGATCGTCTCCAGCGCATCCATGGGCGCCGAATCGCGCGATTTCGCGTACACGCCGCAGAAGAAGCGGCGCACATCTTCCTGCGAGGGGTTGAACATTCCCCAGCGTAGCATGCACGCCGCGTCGTGACTAAACTCGCAACGTCAGCGAACAGGACTCCATCATGACCCGTCACGCCTTCATCTGCGATGCGATCCGCACGCCTTTCGGCCGCTACGGCGGCGCACTGTCGTCCGTGCGTACCGACGACCTCGGGGCAATTCCGATCCACGCGCTCATGCAGCGAAATCCCAAGGTCGACTGGCAAGCGGTCGCGGATGTGATCTACGGCTGCGCCAACCAGGCGGGCGAAGACAACCGCAATGTCGCGCATATGGCGTCGCTGCTCGCGGGCCTGCCGATCGATGTGCCCGGCGCGACGATCAATCGCTTGTGCGGCTCGGGCCTCGATGCCGTGGGCACGGCGGCGCGTGCGATCAAGTCGGGCGAAGCATCGCTCGTGATCGCGGGCGGCGTCGAAAGCATGAGCCGCGCGCCGTTCGTGATGCCGAAGGCCGAGAGTGCGTTCTCTCGAACGAATGCGGTGTACGACACGACGATCGGCTGGCGCTTCGTGAACAAGCTGATGAAGGAACAGTACGGCACCGATTCGATGCCCGAGACGGCGGAGAACGTCGCGACCGAACACAAGATCTCGCGCGATGCGCAAGACCGCATGGCGCTCGCGTCGCAGCAGAAGGCCGTGGCCGCGCAGAAGGCGGGGTTCTTCGCGAACGAGATCGTGCCCGTCACCCTCCCGCAGAAGAAGGGCGAAGCGATCGTTGTCGATCGCGATGAGCATCCGCGCGAAACATCGCTCGAATCGCTCGCCAAGCTGAAGGGCGTCGTGCGGCCCGACGGCACCGTCACTGCCGGCAATGCCAGCGGTGTGAACGACGGCGCATGCGCGCTGATCCTCGCCGATGAAAGCACGGCATCCCGCAATGGGCTCACACCGCGCGCGCGTGTCGTCGGCATGGCCGTCGCGGGAGTCACGCCGCGCGTCATGGGCATCGGCCCCGCGCCTGCAACGAAGAAGGTGCTGGAGCTCACCGGCATCAAGCTCGAACAGATCGACGTGATCGAACTGAACGAAGCCTTCGCGGCGCAAGGTCTCGCAGTGCTGCGCATGCTGGGTTTGAACGACGACGACCCGCGCGTCAACCCGAATGGCGGCGCGATCGCGTTGGGCCATCCGCTCGGCGCGTCGGGTGCGCGCTTGGCCACGACCGCGATCAACCAGTTGCACCGCACCGGCGGACGCTACGCGCTGTGCACGATGTGCATCGGCGTGGGGCAGGGGATCGCGATGGTCCTCGAGCGCGTTTGAATTTTCCGCTCATCACCGATCCGTGGTTCTACGCGGTCGCGGTGCCGGCCGTGCTGCTCATGGGCGTCAGCAAGAGCGGTTTCGGCTCGGGCTTCGGCTCGCTTGCCGTGCCGTTGATGGCGATGGCCGTTCCGGTTCCGCAAGCCGCGGCGATCTTCATGCCGATCCTCTTCGCGATGGATGTGCTGGGCCTTGCGGCCTACCGGCACGACATCCGATGGCCGCTGGTGAAGTTCCTCGTGCCGCTCGGGCTCGTCGGCACCGTGATCGGCGCGATGTCGTTTCGGCTGCTCGATGCGAAGTCGGTCGCGGGCATCGTCGGCGTGTTCACGCTGCTGTTCCTCGCGCAGCGTTTGCTGTTCCCTCCGCGAGCCGACAGCTCGCCGCCGCCGAAGTGGGTCGGCGCGATCCTCGCCATCACGTCGGGCTTCACGAGCTTCGTCTCGCATGCGGGCGGCCCGCCGGTCAACGCGTATGTGATTCCGCTTCGCCTATCGCCGGTGACGTTCACCGCGACCATGGCCGTGTTCTTCTTCGTCGTGAACCTGAGCAAGTGGATTCCGTACGCATGGCTCGGCCTGCTCGACGTGCGCAATTTCGCGACGTCGCTGGCCTTGCTGCCGCTCGTGCCCGTGGGTGTGTTTATCGGCGTGCGCATGGCGCGCCGCATTGCGCAGCACCTGTTTTACCGCTTCATTGCCGCCGGCATGCTGCTCACGGGCGTCAAGCTCGTGTGGGACGCGTTTCAGTAAACGGTGGCTTTCGCTTCGGCCACGCGTTCGGGCAGTTCGGCTTCGAGCAACGTGACGACGCGCTCCAGCTTCAGGATCTCGGTCATGTCCCGGAAGGACGTCACCGACCCTACGCGGCGGCCGCGCAGGCGCTGCGGCATCACATGACATTCGAACATGCGGCCGTCCGTCAGCTCGACCATCTCGCGATATTCCTGGTCGGGCCGCGCGCGCCTTGCCTGCACGAATTCGAGGAAGCGCGCCGGGTTTCTCACCTGCGTGAGTTGCAACGCGAGCAGCGCTTCGTCGTTGAAGCCTTCGATCTGGGCGGGCGCAATGCCCCACAGCTCGATGAAGCGCGAATTGAAGTGCATCGCGCGGCCGTAGTAGCCCATCGCGAGCACCGCGTCCTTCGATGCGTCGAGCGTCGCCAGCAGCAGCGACAGCGCGGCGCGCGCTTCCGCGAGCTCCTGCGTGCGCGCTTCGAGCGAGCGCGTGACGCTTGTGAGCTTGCGCTGCGACGTTGCCATCGTGCGCTGCACCTGCGCAAGTTCCTGCGCGAGGCGGTTCACAAGTCCGCCGACTTCATTCATACATTCCACCACTTCGCTCACTCGCTTTCTCCCTTCGACTTCCTTGATCGATCCGATGATTCGATCAGACCACGCGGGTCCGATGCCGATTTAGGCCGATTGCCTATGCGCCATCAGGCTGTTGCCAGTTGCGCTTCGAGTCCCGCGATCACGGGCTCGATGGCTTCGCCGAGCGACGCCGTCAGCGCATCGAGTTCGCGGCGCTCCGCGTGATCGTGCAGGGCCCGCTCGAGCGCTTCGGCGCGCTGCTGCGCGATGATCGCGCCCACGTTACCCGCCACGGCTTTCGATGTGTGGGCCAGGCGCTCGGCGGTCGCGAAGTCTTCGCGCACGATGGCCGCGCGCACGTCGTCCACCACGCCGCGCTGCCCGGTTGCATAGCGCCGGAGCATTGCGAGATAAAGCGGCTTCTTGTTCATCATGCGCGACATCCCGAGTCTGGTATCGAGGCCGTCGATGCCTTGCGGCAGGCCTTCGGCCACGGGTTGCGCCGATGACGGTTGCGCCGTTGACGGCTGCGCAGATGACGGCTTCGACGATGCCGGCCACGGCGATGCGACCTGCTCGGGCTGCAGCGGCGCACGCGATACGCGCGGCGTGCGAATCCACCGCTGCAGGATCGCCCACATCTCCTTGGGATCGATCGGCTTGACGAGGAAGTCGTTCATGCCCGCGTCGATGCATTTGCGGCGGTCCTGCTCCATTGCGTTGGCCGTCATCGCGACGATCGGAAGCGCGTCGAAGCGTTTGCTTTCGCGAATGCGCAGCGTGGCCGTCACACCGTCCATCACGGGCATCTGCATGTCCATGAACACGAGGTCGTATTCGGAGTCCTCGAGTTTTTCGATCGCGACAGCGCCGTTGTCGGCCGTGTCGACGATGAGCCCTGCGTCCTGCAGCAATTCGCGGGCGACTTGCTGGTTGATGTCGTTGTCTTCCACGAGCAGGATTCGCGCACCGCGCAACGCCTGCATGCGGTGGTCCACGCCCGCTTCGGCCGCTCCGGCATTGCTCGGGGCGTTGGCTCTGCGACCCAGCACGTCCATCGTCGTGTCGAAGAGCACCGATGCGTTCACCGGCTTGATCAATACGTTCTGAATGCCGGCGGTGCCCGCTTCCTTCAGCACCTCCTCGCGGCCGTGCGCGGTGACCATCAGGATCATCGGTGCGTTCGCAAGGCCCAGCGAGCGGATGCGCCGCGCCGCTTCCATGCCGTCCATGCCGGGCATGCGCCAGTCGAGGTAGACGACGTCGTACGGCTGGCCGCGCAGGCTCGCGATACGCACCGCGTCGATGGCTTCGCTGCCGCTGCGCGCGCCGTGCGTCTCGAACGTCATCTTCTGGAGCATCTCGGCGATGACTTCGCGTGCATGGTCGCTATCGTCGACCACCAGAGCACGGCGTCCGCGCAGGTCCGGGTTGGGAATGAGTTCGCGCTGCTGCGCCTGGCCGATGCCGAGCCGGGCGCTGAACCAGAACGTGCTGCCCTTGCCGTAATCGCTTTCGACGCCGACTTCACCGCCCATCAGCTCGGCGAGCTTCTTGGAGATCGCCAGGCCCAACCCCGTGCCGCCGAAGCGCCGCGTGGTCGATGTGTCGGCCTGCGAAAAGCTCCTGAACAGGCGTTCGATCTGCTCGGGCGTGAGGCCGATGCCGGTGTCCTGCACGCGAAAGTGCAGCAGCACGTCTTTGTCCGTGCGTTCGCTGGCGCGCACGGAGATCACCACTTCGCCCTTCTCGGTGAACTTCACGGCGTTGTTCGCGTAGTTCAGCAGGATCTGCCCGAGCCGCAGCGAATCGCCCATGAGGTTCGGCGGCACGTCGGGTGCGATGTCGATCACCAGCTCCAGGCCCTTCGCGTTCGCCTTCTCGGAGATGAGGCTGTTCGTGTTGTCCAGGAGCTTGACGATCTCGAAGTCGGTGTTCTCCAGGTCAAGCTTGCCGGCTTCGACCTTCGAGAAATCGAGGATGTCGTTGATGATGCCCAGGAGGTGCTGGCCCGAGGTCTGCACCTTCGTGATGTAGTCGCGCTGGCGCGGCGAGAGGTCGGTCTTCAGCACGAGGTGCGACAGCCCGATCACCGCGTTCATCGGCGTGCGGATCTCGTGGCTCATGTTGGCCAGGAAGTCCGACTTCATGCGCGTCGCTTCTTCCGCCATTTCCTTGGCGCGGCGAATTTCTTCTTCCTGCCGCTTGCGCTCGGTGATGTTGCGGCTGATGCCCAGAAGGCCCTGCACGCGGCCTTGTTCGTCATACAGCGGCGAGATCACGGTGTCGAACAGCACCTTCTGGCCATTGGGATACGTGATCCAGTATTCGCTGGAAAGGCGCCCTTCGTTCGCGAGCATCGCGAGCTGCCGCGCTTCCATCTGGCGCGCAAGTTCGCGCGGGTGGATGTCTTCGCTTCTCCTGCCGATGACCTCGCCCACGTGCCGCCCGACGCTCGCCGCGAACGCGGTGTTGCATCCCATGTAGCGGCCGTTCAGGTCCTTGTAGAACACGCGGTCGGGAATCGAGTCGATCAGGCACTGCAGCGTCGCCTGCTGGCGCTTGCGCTCGTGCAGCGCGCGCAATTGTTCCGTGACGTCGCGGATGCTCACGATCAGCATCCCGCGGTCGGCAATCTGGGTGAGGAAGATGCTCAGCTCGACGTCGCGCATCGTGCCGTCCTTGCGGCGGTGGCGGCTTTCCACGGTCAGGGTCCTGCCTTCGCGTGCCAGCCTCTCGACGAGCTCGATGCCCTTGTCCGGGTCGCTGTAGACCGAGCCGATCTCGGCGACCGTGAGGCCCACGAGTTCCTCGGGCGAATAGCCGAAGTGCGCGCAGGCGCCGGGGTTGGCGTAGGTGACCCGTTGCGTGTCCGGGTCCACCCACATCATCGGAGCCGAGTTCTCCAGCACGAGGCGGTTGAACATCTCCTGCTGCTCGTGCCGCAGGCGCTCCGTCACGTCGCGGAACGTGATGACGCTGCCCACGCACTTGCCGCCGATGCGCTGCGGCAGCACGTGACGCTCGAGTGTGCGGCCGTCCTTCAGCTCCACGGTGCAATAGGTCTCGTCGTCCGGATTCGTGCGGCGGTGCAAGACGCGGGCGGACCACTCGTGCGGGTCCTTCACGCGCGACTCCTGGAACTCGGCGAGCGCATT
>Ga0265314_10001032_pt1 | contig 32416 bp, 25 predicted proteins | sample 4126metaG_FD_203106 | JGI IMG/M metagenome (GOLD analysis project Ga0265314, IMG submission 203106) | Rhizosphere microbial communities from Carex aquatilis grown in University of Washington, Seatle, WA, United States - 4-1-26 metaG | ecosystem: Host-associated > Plants > Roots > Rhizosphere >...
GCCAATGTCGGTGTCGTAGCCCTTCGGGTAACGCAGGATCATCTGGTGCAGTCCGGCGCTTGTCGCGGCCTCGATGACTTTTTCGGAGTCCACTTCCGCGAAGCGCGCGATGTTCTCGGCGATCGTGCCTTCGAACAGTTCGATGTCCTGCGGCAGGTAGCCCACGTGCGGGCCAAGCTCGGCACGGTTCCATCCACTCACGGGCAGTCCGTCGAACAACACTTCACCCGCGACGTTCGGCCAAATGCCGAGCATGACGCGCGCCAGCGTCGATTTGCCCGAGCCCGACGGCCCGAGGACCGCGACGGTCTTGCCGGCGGGCACGCTGAAGTTGATGTTCTTCAGGATCGGTTCCTGGCGGCGAGGCACGGTGGCGAACACGTCGCGCAGCGTGACCTCACCCTGCGGCGGCACGCGCTGGAGCAAGGGATCGCGTTCGGGATATTGCTCGAGCAGCTTTTCGAGCCGCTCGAATGCTGCCTTCGCAGTGAAGAAGCTGCGCCAGCTGTTCATCAATGCATCGATCGGCGACAGCGCGCGCGTCATCAGCACGTTCGACGCGATCATCCCGCCGGGCGACATCTCGCCGCTGATCACCATCAGCGAGCCCGCGCCGAGCGACAGCGATTGCTGGCTGTAGCGGATGAACTTGCTGAAGGCGGTGACCTGCGTGGAGATATGTTGCGACGCCATGTGCTTTTCGAGCGACTTGTCCTGGCGGATGCGCCAGCGGCGGCGCAAGTTGCCCACCATGCCCATCGATTCGAGCACTTCGGCATTGCGCAGCTTGCCCTGCACGTAGAGATTCACGTCGGTGGCGGCGCGCGATGCGGCCTCGGCGGGGGCGACAGTTTTGCGGTGGCCAAAGTAGGCCATCGCGATCTGCACGCACATGAAGCCAATCGCGATCCAGCCCATGAAGGGATGCAGGAAGAAGATCACGGCGATGTAGATCGGGGACCAAGGCGCGTCGAAGAACGCGAAGAGGCTCGACCCGGTGAGGAACTGGCGAACCATGAGCAGGTCGCTGAAAGCGCGCTGCGGGCTCACGCCGGAGGCGTCGAGGTAGGCCTCGAAGCTTGCATTGAAGACGCGCGTGCCGAGCGCTTCGTCGAGCCGCACGCCGGTGCGCACCATGACGCGCGACCGGGTCCAGTCCGAAAACGTCGACACCCCGTACAGGAAGAGGACGACCATCGAGATGGCAAGAAGCGTGAGTTCGTTGCCGCTGACCATCACACGGTCGTAGATCTGCAGCATGTAGATCGTCGGCGTGAGCAGCAGCAGGTTCGACACTGCGCTGAACAATGCGACCGCCATGAATTCGCGGCGGAAGCTCCACAGGACCTGGCGCAGCTGCGTGCGTTCGAAGAATTCGGGTGTTTTCATGCTGCAAGCTCCGGCAGTGCGCGTGGCTGGGCGGCGGACTGCGATTTCGCCGTCTGTTCGGCGTTGACCTTGGCGATCGCGGCCATCACTTCGTCGCGCGGGCCGAAGGCCTTGAGCTGGCCATCTGCGAGCAGCATCACCTTGTCGCAGACCTTCAGCAGATTCACGCGATGCGTGATCGCGACGACCGTCGTGCCGTTTTCCTTCGCGGCGGTGATCGTCTGCGCAAGCGCGATTTCGCCGGCTTCGTCGAGACTGGAATTCGGCTCGTCGAGAACAAGAAAGACAGGATCGCCGTAGAGCGCGCGTGCCAGGCCCACACGCTGGCGCTGGCCGCCCGACAGCCGTGCACCTTCGGGACCCACGTCGGTTTCGTAGCCCTGCGGCAGCGTCTGGATGAAATCGTCGAGGCCCACGGCGTGCGCGGCCGCTTCGACCTTCTTCATATCGACGTCGCCGAATCGCGCGATGTTCTCGGACACCGTGCCGTCGAACAGTTCGACGCCTTGCGGGAGGTATCCGACGTGAGGTCCGAGTTCGCCCTTGTCCCACCCGTATATGTCGGCGCCATCAAGTCGAGCTTTGCCACCGATCGAAGGCCACACGCCGGTGAGTGCGCGCGCCAGTGTCGTCTTGCCGGCGGCGGACGGGCCGATGACGGCCAGCACTTCGCCAGGCTGCAGCGCGAACGCGACGCCGCGCAGGATCGGCGTTGGCGTGCCGGGCGCGCTGACGATGAGGTTCTCGGCAGTGAGGCGCCCGCGCGGAGTGGGCAGGGGCATCGCGGCGGGCTTCGCGGGGATCGCGGTAAGGAGGGCCTCGAGGCGCTTGTACGCATCGCGCGCGTTCGCGACGATGCGCCATTGCGAGACGATCTCGACGAGCGGCTTCAACACGCGGCCACCGAGGATCGACGAGATGATCAGCATCGAGCCGCCGCCGTTGAGCATCTTCTCGAGCAGCAGGTAGCACGCGAGGCCAAGCAGCGTGGAGCTGAGCACGTTCTGCAGGAACTTCGAGAGCGATGTGTAGATGCCGGCTTTCTCGGATGCGACTGCCTGCAAGCCGAGGAATTCGCGCTGCTTCGCGAGCCAGCGCGCATGGATATTCGGCAGCATGCCCATCGCTTCGATCACCTGCGCGTTGCGCAGCGAGTTGTCGGCGTACTGCTGCGCGGCGAACGATGTGCGGTTGGCGCGCGTCAGCGGCGACTGCGTGGCGCGCTCGTTCATGACCGTGATGAGCGTTTGCAACACCGCGCCCACCAATGCCGCCGCGCCGAGGAACGGGCTGATGGCAAAGACCACGACGAGGAACACCATTGCGACGGGGAGTTCGACGACGGCCTTGAGCACATTCGACGGGAGGAAATCGCGAATCGTGCGAAGGTCGCTCAGCGACTGCGTCGAGCCACCGGGCACGCGCTTGAGATTGGCCTCGAAGCTCGCGGTGAACACGCGGTCACCGAGATGCCGGTCGAGTTCGAGGCCCGCGTTGGTCATCTCCTCGTGGTGCGCCCAGTCGAGCGTCTCCATCAACGCATAGGCGCCGAGCACGAGGATCGTCAGCATCAGAAGCGTCAGGTGATTGCGGCTGTTCACGACGCGGTCGTACACCTGCAGCATGTACCAGCTTGGCATCAGCACGAGCAGGCCCGCGAGGATGCTGAACCAGGACGATCTGACGAAACGCGGGCGGAGTGTTTCGAGGACTGCGCGCAGCTCGGAAGGGCCGTTCGCGGCGGGGGATGTTTTGTTGGTGTTGGTCTGCGCGGTTGCCATTATTGGGCCTCCTCCACGAGCATGTATTCGGGCAATTCGGCAGTGGGAGCCGAAAGCGGTGCCTGGGCGTCTTCGTCGTTTTTTTCGCTGAAGACAAAAGCGAGTTCGAAACGGTCTCGGTCCGCGCCGGCGCGGGTGAGCGCGACTTCGCGCAACTTCAATTCATGAAAGCGCGCCTCGTCGTCGCGCGAGAGTCCCACGTTGAAATGCAGCCGGCCGTCGAGCGTGTACATCGACAGGCTGCCGGACTTCACGCTCAGCGTGTGGCGATCAAAGTAGACCGGCGCGCGATCGGTGAATTGCAGCAGCGGCAGCGGCTTGTCACCGAGCTTCGAGAGATTGAACGGACTCGCGGGCGATTGATAAATCATGCGACTGTGGCGGGACACGGAGTAGATTGCGTTGCACACCATCTGCGATCCCATTTGAGGGAACTGCGCACGCAAAGGCTTGTACGCCATGTGATGAAGCGCAACACGGTTCCACACTTTCGTCTTTTGCACGACGGGCGCAAGCGCATTGCATGCTTTCGCGAAGATGGCCTGCAGCTGTCGCAGCTTCGCCGCTTGTTCGGGCGACATATCGAGCGGCACACGCAAGGTCGTTTTCATATAGGACTCGGATTCTCTTGGCTTCCTATATGAAGTGTCAATCGATTTCCCTCGAATTCGAACCAGCTACTTTTTTGATAGCAACGAACGAAGGCCTGACTGGGCTCGATACGAAACGAGGAGTGTGCAGGGAAGCGCATCAGTGTTTCCCCGGGGTTTGCTGCTGAGATTTCCTCAATGGATTCAACGACTTGGGGCTGACATTCGATGTGGCCGGGGGACAACACTAAATCTCGAAAAGTGACCCAGATCACAAGATCGGGAAGACGACCCACTATAGTCACGCCTAGCCCTAGTGGGAGTCCGGCTGCTTTAACGCTGGACGGCCCGCAAAGGCGAGGGAAGTTGCGCGAGCTGCGACCCGAGTCTTCATTCATAGACGGCACATTTTTAATTTCAGGAGCTACTCCATGGCGGTTTCCGCATCGGATGTCACCAAGCTATACCTCGCATACTTCGGCCGTCCGCCGGATTTCGATGGGCTCATCTACTGGACCTCGCAGCCGAACGCCACGATCGCATCGGTCGCGGCTTTGTTCAGCGCGTCGCCCGAATCGCAGGCGCTGTACGGCGCGTCGTCGCTCGCCTCGGTGATCGACGCGATCTACATGAACCTGTTCAACCGGCACGCAGAGCCGGCAGGCCTCACCTATTGGGAAACGCAGATCGCCACTGGCGTGTTTTCGCCTGCAATGGCGGCCTACGAAATCTTGACCGGCGCGAGAGACACTGTTGGCGGCAACCTGGATCTGACCGCCGTTCAGCACAAGCTGCAGGTCGCAACGGATTGGGTGGCGCACCTCGACACCACCGCCGAAATCACGGGTTACTCCGGTGATGCAGCCAATGCATCCGCTCGCGCGTTCCTTGCAACTGTCGGCTCTTCGGCCGGCAGCCTCTCGGCTGCGGAAACGGGCCTCGACGCGGCGATCGCCGCCGCTGTCGCCACCACGAACAACACGGCATTGGCCGCTGCGATCAGCTCGCCTTCCGTCGCAGAAGGCAACGTGGGTGACACGCACCAGCTTGCCTTCGTCGTTACGCTGAACCACGCGGCCACGGCTCCGGTCACGCTCAGCTACATCACGACGACCGCCGGTACCGCCACCCCGGGTTCAGACTTCCAGGCTGCCTCCGGCAACGTCACGTTCGCTGCGGGCGAAACATCCAAGGTCGTGAACGTCACGGTCTTCGGCGACATCTTGGTCGAAGGCAACGAAACCGTCGGCTTGCAAGTGACCGGATCGGCCATTATCAATAGCGGCGTCACGGCGATGGGCACGATCATCGACGACGACCTGACCGCGCAGTTGACCACTGCGATCGACACGATCACTGTTGCCGCGGGCGCAGGTGTGAACACTGTCCGCGGTGTGGTCGATGGCGGCACGCCGTCGAACAGCACGTTCTCGGTTGGCGACACGATCCATGGCAACGGCCAGACCATAGTCGAACTCGACGTTGCAGTCGGCGGCACCGGAGCCTTCGCATTCATGGACGGCGTCGCCGCGGTCAACGTGGTTGCGGGCGTTGCGGCGACGATCGCCTTCAACGCCATCAAGTGGATGGACGTTGGCTCGGTCAATCTCACCGAAGGCGTGAACGGTGCGTTCGTGCACGTGACCGCACTGGCAGACGCCGCGGATCTGAGCATCGGTACGACAATCGGCGGTCACCTGTCGGCCACATACCAGGACGGCGAAGTCGTCTCCCTGCTGAACACTGGCAAGGGCGGCGCGATGTACGATGCCGCGAACGGCGACGCAACGGTGCACCTCAACACCAACGGCGCAACCGGCAACATCGCAATCTCCTCGACGGGATCCGACGTCACGATCGGCGACGTCCTGATCGACGGCTCCGCGAAGAGCGCATCGGCTGATTTCATCGGCGTGGCTCCGGTCGGCAAGGACCTGACGGTCGGCGACGTGAACATCATGGTCGGCGATTCGTCCGTCAATAAGGTCACGGTGTCGGGGCACGACATCCACATGGGTGCTGTTTCGCAGGTAGTCGGCGATGGCGACCCGCTCGGCGGCCCCAGCAACAGCAACGAGCATTTCCATGCATTTGCTTCGGGTGACATCGCGATCGGTGATATGTCCCAGGTTGGCGGCTCAAGCGTTCACATGGACATCGCTATCACCGGCAGTGGTGACATCGGGATCGGTGACGTTTCCCAGGTTGCTGGCACGAGCGGCGTCATGAGCCTCTCGGTTACCGGCAGCGGCGACATCACGGTCGGTACCATCAACCAATTGGACGGCTCCGGCACCAATGCCACGGCCCAGATCACCATCCAAGAGCATGGCGGTGGCGCAATCGTCGTGGGCGATGTGCTTCAGGCTGCGGGCAACAACGCCTTCATGGAGGTCAAGGATACGACCTCGGGCAGCGGCGACATCACCATCGGCAATGTGACCCAAGGCGTGAGCAGCACGGGCGGCCATGCCGAGCTGCGCATCTTCGCGAGCAGTTCCTCTGGCGTCGGCAGCGACGTCACGGTCGGCAATATTTCGGAAGCGGTCGTGAAGAGCGGCTACGCGATGGTGTGGATCACCACCGACGGCAATGGCGACATCACCGTGGGCAACATCACTGAAACCGGTGGTGCCAAGGCCAGCGACTACGCCTGGCTGTTCGCCAATACGGGCGGTGACATCAGCGCGGGCAACATCAGCCTGACCGTTGGCGACAGCGTCGTTTCGGGCTCGCACCAAGCCACGGTCGACATCGAAACGACCGCCGGCTCGATCGCTGTCGGCGACGTCTCGGTTGTTGCCGGCAAGGAAGGCTACGCCACGATCACCATCGACAACAACGCAGGCGCGGGTGGCGGCAACGTTACTGCCGGAAACCTCACCGCGACTGTCGGCGACAACATTACCGGTGGCGGCAACCCGTTCGCGCAAATCGACGTCTACAACGAAGGCGCCAAGGGCAAGGATGTCCACGTCGGCGACGTGACGATGACCCTGGGCAAGACGGCGTCCGGCTCGATCTCGATCACGAACGAAGGCTTCAGCAACAAGGCTGATGCCGGCAACGTGACCGTGGGCGCCATCACGCTGAACATGGCCGACAAGGCGCATATCAGCGGCAGCCATGAAGTGTTGATCCAGAATCACCAAACCGCCTTCACCAGCGCTTCGTGGACCACCAAGAACAAGGTTGGCGCACTCACGGTTGGCGATTTCCATGCCCATATGGGCACGGGCGCAGCCTTCACGATGCTGGTGTCGAACGATTTGACCGGTGCCAAGGGCGGCGCAGTCGGCAACCTTACCGTCGGTGACATTCACGTCACGGCTGATGTGAACAGCACCGCCAACATCGACATCGTCGAGCACAACAGCGCTACCGGCAACATCGGCGACGTCCACGTGGGCTCCATCGATGTCGTGATGAACGACGGCGGAACATTCACGTTCTCTGTCAGCGCCACGGCAACGGACGGCAACGCAGGCAACGTCGCGATCGGCGACGTCTCTGTCGACCTCGGCGTTCAAGGCGTGCTGAACTTCTCCGTCGACGTCGAAGGCAACAATGTTGGCGACGTGTCCATCGGCGACATGCACATCGTGCTTGCCGAATCCGCCACCGCGAACAGCGACGTGGGTTGGTCTGTCACCGCTTACACGGGCAACATCGGCCACCTCAGCGTCGGCAATATCGATGTGGCCGTCGGCCAGAACGGCTTCTGGGATGACGCTTACTTCTTCGCGTCGGCATCGAACAGCGTCACGGGCGGCCACATTGCCTCCATGATGGCCGGCGATGTGAGCATCTCGCTCGCCGGTGCTGCTGCGACGACGACGACGAGGGCTGCTGCGGCAAACGTCGGCTTCGAAATGTCGGGCTACGCGAACCACGGCGGCTCGATCGGCGACGTTACCATCGGCGACATGACCGTCACGCTCGGCAAGAGCGCGACGATCGATTACCCCGTGTACCTCCAGTTCTCGGCCGGCTCGCTCGGCGACGTGCACATCGGCATGGACACGGTCATCGCCCACACCAACGCGATCATCACGAACAGCAACGCGATCCTCCTCACGGCCACCACGGGCGACATCGGCAACGTCAGCTTCGGTGGTTTCGATGTTGAGCTGGGTGTAGGCGCCGTCGACGAGAGCCAAAATTACATCGTGGTCAGCGCCGCAGCCGGCGTGATCGGCAATGTGAACGTTGGCGACATGAAGATGGTCCTGGCGAACACAACGGGCAATACGTCCGGTGCGTTCTCACTCACGCAGACGGCTACCGCAAGCAACCTGGCCGCGAGCAGCGCCGACATGAACGCGTGGATCCATGCCAAGGGCGGCATCGGCGACGTGACGTTCGGCAACCTGACGGTCGTGGGCAGCTACGCGCACAGCACGCTGGCGATGGCTGTGTCGATCTCCACCACTGGCGCGGGCAACATCGGCGACGTGAGCTTCGGCCACGTCTCCGTCGACATGACCGGCCAAGCCGCTGTGGGCGAAATCGCGGTCAACGTGCACGCCTTGGGCAACATCGGCGACGTGGCATTCGGCGGATTCGAGGTCGCTGGTTCCGGCACGGCAGAGATCTTCGCGAACGTCAGCGCCACCGGCGACATCGGCAACATCGACTTCGGCGGGTTCTCCGCGAAGGGGGCTGCCAACGTCATCACCGCGGAAGCCAACGCTCCCTCGGGCAATGTCGGCAATGTGTCGTTCGGTGACATCTCTGCTTTCAGTAGCGGCGTGATCCACGCGCATGTCAGCGCGTCGGGTTCCGCGGGTAACGTTACTGTCGGCAACGTCGACGTCAGCACGACCGTGAGCCTGTCGGTGAACGTCGGAACGTTCGACGGCAACGTAGTGGTCGGCAACGTCACTGTTGACGGCGGCATCTTCGCCCTGCATTTCACCGGCGCGCAACCTACGTCGGGTGAAACTGTGACGGTTGGCACGGTGACGTTCGAAGCTCCGGCTTCTGTCACGATCGATGCAGGCGCCGCTGGCGACGTCCACATGGCTGGCCTGACGCTGGTCGCGGGCACAGCCACGACGACGAACATCTTCGCGGTGGACGCGAACCTTGCGTTCGGCGCAGGCATCGGCAAGCTGACGATCGACACGTTCAAGCTGGAAGGCAGCAATGCCCACAACTGGAACGAGTTTGGCTCGGTGATCCTGCCGGCCCTGACGGCGATGACAGCCGCGCACAACGGCACGAAGCTCAAGGTCGGGACCGTTGATCTGAGCGGCTTCCACGCCAGCGACTCGAGCGCGGTTCTGATCGACGTCCACAGCGTTGCAGGCAACGTGAAGGTCATCGGTACTGACGGAAATGACATCATCACGGCCAACAAGGGCAGCGATACGCTGACTGGCGGCGCCGGGACTGACCAATTCATTACCCAGACCGAGAACCAGAACATCACGACGACCACGGCTGCGGCTACCGCGAAGATCACCACGATCACCGACTTCAAGGCGGGTCCCGCCTTCGGTGAGACGCTGCAGGTCGACGCGGCGAGCGGCTCGGTTGTCGGCAAGTACTCCGAGAAGACAGCGGCTGACTTCAACACCGCAGTCACGACGGCACTTGCGCAGATGACGGATCCGGTACTGCACTCCGAGGTCGTGGCAGTCCAAGTGGGCGCGGACACTTATGTGTTCGTGGACCAGGACGGCGGCCACAACATCGACGAGATCGTGAAGTTGGTGGGCGTGAGCATCAACCAGCTCAACTTCGCCGACCTCCACGTGGTGTAATAATCCCAGCCTGACTGGATAGGCCAAGGGCCCGCTTCGGCGGGCCCTGTTTCATTGAGGGTAGTAGAGATGGATCACAAACAAGTACTCGAGGAAGCACTGAAGGCGGAACGCAGTAACCGCTTTCAGGAAGGTATTGAAATCATCCGCAAGGGGTTGCGGCAGTTCCCGGGGAACTATGACCTCGTGCTCGAGTTAGCCAGGCTGCACGAACGCATGAAGATGTGGCCTCAGGCCCAGTCGATTTATTCGAAGCTCGTCGAACCGGGTGGCAAGATGAAGGGCCCCGTGGCCGTGGGCCTTGCGCACTGCATGCTGGGCCAGAGCAAGTACGAAGAAGCGCGCAAGCTCCTCGCGCCTTTGCTGCAAGCGGCGCCCAAGAACGTCGACGTGCTCGTCGGCCTCGCGCGTTGCGCGGAACACCGCAAGGACTACAGCGACGCACAAAAGCTGCTCGACCGCGCAAAGTCCACGGCGCCGGAAGACCGCGCCGTCATTCACCAGCAAGCACGCATTCACGTCGCCAACAAAGCGCCGAGCGAAGCGATCATGCTGCTCGAAAAGAACATCGACCGTGAAGACCCGTGGGGCGATTCGATCGATCTCTGGCTCGAAACGCTGAAAGAGCAAAAGCGCGATCTGTACATGCGCGAAAAGCTTCAGGAGTTCGTCAAGAAGCATCCGAAGCGCCCGGAGTTCCTCTTTGGACTGGGCCTCACGTACAGCCGCGCAGGTGAGGTCGACAACGCCCGCAACGCGCTGATGGAAGTCAGCAAGATGCTTCCCAACAACCATCGCGTGATCTACGAGATGGGCGTGCTCGAAAGGCTCGCGGGCAACATCGAAAAATCGCAGGAGCTTTTCGCGAAGGTATTGGAGCTCAAGCCCAATCACCCCGCGGCGCTGCGCACGTTCGGCGTCGATCACAAGTACGCCTATGGCGACAAGTACTTCACCACGCTCAACGCCGAAGCCGCGAACCTCACGACGATGCAGCCGATGGAGCAAGTGCAGTTCCACTTCGCGCTCGGCAAGGCGTTCGACGATGTCGGTGAATTGAACACGGCCTTCCGTCACTACGGTGTCGGCGGCGGCAAGAAGCGCCGCGTCGATAACTACAACGAACAATCGGCCGGCCGCATGTTCGAGCTGATGAAGAAGATCGTCACGAAGGAATCGTACGAAAAGTCGAACCAGACCGGTTCGCAGGACGAGACGCCCGTGTTCATCCTCGGCATGCCGCGCAGCGGCACGTCGCTGATGGAGCAGATCCTCTCATCGCACCCGGACATCTACGGCGGCGGCGAGCTGAAGTACATGACCTCGGCGCTGGAAAACATCGACGTCGCAGGGCGCCGGTTGAAGTTCGGCGATGTCGAGGCGGCCTTCACGTACGACGAAAACGCAACCTGGGCCTCGCGCGGCGACTGGTACGCGAACATGCTCAAGTCGCTCACGAAGAGCAAGCCCAAGCGCATCGTCGACAAGATGCCCGGCAACTTCAACTTCGTCGGACTCATCCACGCAATCCTGCCGAAGGCGCGCATCATCCACAGCCGCCGCCACCCGGTGGAAACGTGCCTGTCGTGCTACCGCATCCTGTTCGCGGAAGGCCACCAGTGGACCTACAACCTGTCCGAGCTCGGCCGCTACTACAAGCGCTACTGGGACCTCATGCAGTACTGGCGCGACCAGTTCCCCGGCGTGATGTACGAAGTGCGCTATGAAGACAACGTGGCCGATGTCGAAGGCTCCGCGCGCGGGCTGATCGAGCATCTCGGCCTCGCGTGGGACGACAAGTGCCTTAACTTCTACAACCTCGATCGTCCGGTGAAGACCGCCAGCGCGTCGCAGGTGCGCAAGCCAATCTACACGTCGTCGGTGAACCGCTGGCGCAAATACGAAGCCCACCTGGGCCCGCTGCTCGAGGAAATCGGCGACATCGTCGAAGCCTACGAAAAAGAGATCGCGCATCTCACCCTGCCGCAGCAGAAGGCCGCCTGAGGCCAGAAGGAGAAGGGCCATGCCCATCAAGGCGCGCTACGACGCAAAAGAAGATCGAATGCTCCTCATCATGGAGCCGCAAGAAGGTGACAAGCGCGTGTTCTGGGTGACGCGGCGCCAGTGGCTGGGGCTGTACAACGGCCTGGGCCCTCTCAAGCCCGAGAAGGGCGAAGTCAAGCCGCCGCCGCACAAGCGTGGCGCGCCCCGTCGAAGCCATCAAGATGAGCAAGAAGGATGAAGGCTTCCAGATCGCGTTCGTCGCCGAAGGCAAGCCGATCGGGTTGCAGCTCCAGGGCGATTCGCTGGAGCAAATGAAGCGCATGCTCGACCAGCAAGCCGATCGTGCCGGCTGGGATGTGCAAGCAGCCCTCGAACGCATGAAGGCCGCCCAGGCCGCGAACGCCGTCGTGAAGAAGGCGGCCAAGGGCTGATGCGATGACTCGCACGTTCATCGCGAAGGCTGCAATGCGCGCGGCCTTCGCGGTGTTCGCTCTGTGCGCTGCGTGCGCCATGCCCCTCGCTGCGTACGCGCAGCGCGAAGAACAGCCTTCCCCCGGCGCGTGGACTGACAAGGTCTTTCGCTGGCAATACAACCCTTCCAACAAACCCGCATGGCTCTCCGATGACCAGGCGCGCCAGCTGCTCGTCGATGCGTCGAAGGAGTGGGAAACATGCGGCCTGCGCATGGAATACGCGGGCGAGACCAACCGTGCATCGGGCGTGATGGACGGCGCGAACGTCGTCGGCTGGCGGCCGGACCTTCCGAGCAACCAGCGCGGCGTCACGATGGGCCGCTCACGCGCTGGGCAACTCATCGAACGCGACATCACCTTCGCATCGGCACGCGCCGAATTCGAACGCTATCCGACATTGCTGCGCAAGGTGATCGTGCACGAGTTCGGCCACGCCATCGGCCTCACCCATTCGGCCACATGCAACGACGTGATGACGCTCGCCGCCGATTGCCCTCGCGCCGATCCACTCAAGCTGCCGCAAACGCCCACACCGCACGACCTGGAGCGGTGCCACGCGCTTTACCGGGACCGCAAGCCGTGATCGATCGCGCGCAGTTGCAGTTGCTGTGCGACATCGCGATCGCAGCAGGCCGTGAAGTGATGGACGTCTACGGCACGGAGTTTTCGCATGTGCAGAAGGACGACAACTCGCCGCTCACCGAAGCCGACTTGCGCGCCGATAAAGTAATCTGCGATGGCCTTGCTCGCGCGTTTCCTGGCGTGTTCGTTCTGTCTGAAGAGTCGTCGCCAAAAGCAATTGGGTCGCACGATCGATTTTTCCTCGTCGACCCGCTCGACGGCACGAAGGAATTCTTGAAGCGCAACGACGAATTCACGGTGAACATCGCGCTCGTCGAAGATGGCGTGCCTGTTGCGGGCGTCGTGGTTGCTCCCGCGTTGAATGAGCTTTATTTCGCCGCGCAAGGACAAGGCGCGTGGAAGATAGCCGAAGGTTCGCCGCCGATCGAATTAAATACAAAGGCCCCACGCGAAAATGCTGCAGTGCGAGTGATCGGAAGCCGATCCCACGGGGGCGAAGAACTTTCGCGCTGGCTTTCCTGTCTATCTGTAGAACATTCGTTCGTCGCAGCCGGCAGTTCGCTCAAATTCTGCCGAATCGCGGAAGGCGCGGCCGATGTATATCCCCGCATGGGCCCCACAAGCCAATGGGACACCGCCGCCGCGCAAGCCGTGCTCGAATGCGCGGGCGGCGCAGTGCTCGACCCGCAAGGGCGCGATTTGCGCTACGGGCTTTCGCGGCCCATCCTCAACCCGAACTTCATCGCGCTTGCCGATCGCGGCATGAAAGTGCCGCCGCTCAACTTCGGGTAAACCGCTGTTCCGCGCAGGGATGGGCTGCGTATGCTGGGACTGCGCATGTTCGAAGTCCCCGCGCTCCAGCCGCCGTATTCGGCCATTTGCTACATCGTCTGCACCTGGCCGGATGGGAGTGCGACGCGCGCTTCGGGCGTGATCGTCGGCGAGAACGACGTGCTCACCGCGCTGCATGCAGTGTTCGACGAAGACAGAGGCGGATGGGCGCAGACGACTGTTGTTTATCCCGGCGCGGACACGTCACCCGTTTTCACCGATCCCTTCGGCGCTTATGCCGATGTCGGCAGCATCGTCGGCCGCGCGGCGAATTGGGATCTCGACGGTGATGGTTTGCTCACTGCACAAGAGTCGCAAGGCGATCTTGCATTGATCGGCCTCGACTCGCGCATCGGCGATGTCACGGGATGGATTTCTCTCGCGGACGTGCCGAACGAATTCACGGGCGTGATTGCAGGCTATCCCGCGCGCGGCACGGGCTTGATGGTGGAGTCGGACACCGCAACGGTACCGGGCGACGCGGATGTCTACGACGTGGCCTCGGGCCTTGGCGCCGGCGCATCGGGCGGCCCGCTGCTCTATTCCTCGGGCGGGGTAACGTATGTCGCAGGCGTGCTCTCCAGCGGCACATTCAATGACGCGCTATCGACCTACGCGAGCCTCTTCAGCCCGGGCACGTGGCAGTGGCTGCAAGATGCGATGGCAGCGAACGACACGCTCATCGGCCTTGCGCCCGGCGCAGCGGAGAGCGCGAGCACCAGCATCCTGATCGGAACCTCAGGCGACGACTCGTATACCGGCGGGGCTTCCCGCGATGTGTTCACAGGATTCGCGGGCAACGACACCTTCGACGGATCGAGCGGCCTCGACACGGCGATCTACAGCGGCACGCTCGCAAGCCACGCAATCACCGTGTTAGCCCCGAACGAATTGCAGGTGGCTGACACAGTGCCGCTCCGCGACGACACCGATCTTCTGCTGAACGTGGAGCGAGTGCAGTTCGACGACTACACGGTTGCGTTCGACGTCCAGGGCAATGCGGGCATGGTCTATCGCTTGTACGAGGTGGCACTCGGCCGTGCGCCGGACGTGGGTGGATTTGGTTTCTTCATCAACGCGATGGACAACGGCGTGACCCTGACGCAAGTTGCCGCGGACCTCATATCGAGCAATGAGTTCCAGTCGAGGTTCGGCGCGAACATCAGCGACACGCAGTTCGTCACGTTGCTCTACGAAATGGCATTGCATCGCGAGCCGGATGCGGGCGGTCTGGCGTTTCACGTCTACTCGCTGGCGATTGGTGACTCGCGCGCCGATGTGGTCACGCATTTCTCGGAGTCGCAGGAAGAGCAGGCGAACGTCATCGGCCAGATCCAGAACGGCATGGTCTTCGTGCACGGCTGATTCAACGCGCGCGTCAGACGGCCTTGCCAGCTTCCGCGACGTGCGCCCACGCAGTCGCGGCATCGCATGGCTCGTCGGGCCGATCTTCGAATCGAATCGGCAACAGGCACTGAAGCACTGGGTCGGCGGGCATCTGCTCGTCGCCGACGAGGCACCACGCATCGCCGGGCCGCAATTCAACGATGTCGTCCTGCAGCAGCTGGGGATCGCAGCCGAAGCGCTGCAGCACACATTTGCGCGCGTATCGCCAACAACCATCGTTCGCGAGATACACGGGCTCGATGCGCCACCCGGGAGTCGGCGCGATGAGCATTGCTTCGACAAGCGGACTCAGTTGCGCGCGCGGCCCGTCGCCCTGAATGCAGCCGGTTGCATTCACCAGCAGTTGCCGCGCAGGCGCGGGGGCGGGTTGGTTGTGCGCGATGGCCCGCGCGATGGACGCGAACACCTGGACGTCCGAGTCAGCGGGCAAGCCGCGGCCAATGCGATGTGCCGCCGCCGATCTGCCGAACGCAGCTTGCGCGGTGAAGTCTTCGATCGCGTCGTGGTACTGCGCGGCGCAATGCACCGGTGAGTGCTGCGTCTCGATGATGCGCCGCGCGGCATCGCCCATCGCGCGCCGCTTCGCAGGATCGCCCCGCATCGACTCGAGTGCGAGCGCAAGCTCGTCGTCGGTGAATTCTTCATTCAGCACGATCGCGGCGTCGCGCGGCAAGAACGCCATTGTGCCGTTCGCGTTCGCGATCACGGGCACGCCGTGGTTCATCGCATCGAGCACCGTGCCCGATGTTTCTCCTCTGGAAAGCGTGCGCAGTTGCACCGCCACGTCGGACGCGTTCAGGTATTGGCGAAACGTTTCGTCGCTGGCCCATCCGGTGATCGTCACGCGGCCGCCTGCCGATGCGGCAAGCTTGTCCAGCATGCGGCCGTATTCGCCGCCCGATACGTTCTCACCGACGAACACCAGGCGGCAACGCGGGTCGGCGGCGAGCGAGCTCGCTTTCCAGGCGCGCAGCAGGCGGTCGTTCATTTTCGTCAGCGCAAGAAGCCCGAACGAACACACGACGAAATCGTCATCGGCAAAGCCCAGTTCGCGGCGAGCGTCGTCCCGCCGTATGGGCAGCGGCACGCGCAGGTGCGGGATCGTCTTCCAGTCGCGCGCGGCACAGGGCCCATACCACTCCTGAGCCAGCTGGATCGAAAAAGGCGAGTGCACGATGACGCCCAGCGCATCGCGCAGCACTTCGAAGTTCGCGGGAAACTTGAGGATCATCTCCGTCAAGTCGTTGGCCTTGCAGCGCTCAATCAGTGCATGCCAGCCGTGCGATTCATAGAGCGCCGTGCTCCACACCGCGCGCTTTTCGGTGACGAGCTCGCGGTTCGCCTCCATGCCGCTCAGGAAGAAGTCGTGCAGCATCACGGTGCCGGGATGCTGGCGCAGCAACGCAAGCATGTACTCGTGATAGTGCGAGTTGCCGAACTGGTAGAGCACGCGGTCGTACTCGTCGCCGTGATCGAGAAACCATTCGGCCGTGCGCACGTTGCGAAACGATGCGCTGTCGATGCCCGCGACGTTTGCTTGGCCGGAGATGAGGTCGATGTCGTAGTGCTGCGCAAGCGCGGGGATCAGCTCGGCGCTGTAGCTTGCGATGCCGCTGTGTTCGGGCGGGAAGGGCGACACGTAGGCGAGGCGCGGGCGTTGTTCATGCTGGACGACTGCGCTCGGTGCAACCGGCACGATTGGCGCGAGCGTTTCGATCGCATCGAGCGCCGTGCGAGCCGACTCGTCCCACCGGAAGCGCGTTGCCCGTTCGAGCCCGAACGCCGCGAGCTCCGCGCGAAAGTCCGCATCCTCCAGGCATTGACGAATCTTCGCGCTGATCGCGTGGGACGACTTCGCATCGAACAATGCATCAACGCGGCCGATGACTTCGGGAATGCTGGAGTTGTCCGAGCCGATCACGGGCGCGCCGCAACTCATCGCTTCAAGCGCCGGCAGGCCGAAGCCTTCGTGAAGCGACGGGAACACGAAGAGCTTGCACATGCGATACAGCAGCACGAGATCGTCTTCGGGCACGAAACCCGTGAACACGACATCGCCCGCGGCCAGACCCGCGTCCGAACCCAGCTTGCCCAACTTGTCGCGGCCCGCAGGCGGCACTGCGCACACGATCGCGAGCTGGTGCGCGCCGCGCAATTCGCGAGGCAATTCAGCCCATGCCGCGATCAGACCTTCGATGTTCTTGCGATGATCAAAACCGCCGGTGTACATGACGAAGGGCCGCTGCAAGCCGAAACGCCCGCGCAGCGACGCTTCGTCTTCCGGTGCAACCGGGCCGGGCACGAAGTGTTCATCCGCCGCCGATGAAATGTTCACCACGCGGTCGGCCGGCAGCGCGATTGCATCGATGCCTTCCTGCCTGGACGATTCGGAAATCGCGAGCCACAAGTCCGCGCGTTTGAGATGTTCGAGTTGTCCGTCGTACGCAGTGCGCGCGCCCGGCCACTTGAGATAGATATCGGAGTAGATGTGCGGGATCAGGTCGTACAGCGTGACGGCTGTGCGAAACGGCGCCGGTTCCGTGCCAATCGCGCCGATCGTGCCGAATGCGTAAGGCCCGCTCTCGAAGGGGCTTGCGACATGAACAACGTCCGGATGCAAGGACGCGAAGAACGCGGCACGGACCGCCTCGAAAGCCGCACGCTCTGCTTGGGAGCCGGGCATGCGCGGCGGAATCGCGGCATGCCACGTGAGGATGCTCGATTGCGGCAGCAGGCCGCCGAATGCGCGCCGGACTTCGTCGACCGTATCGCCGTATGAGCCGTTCAGCGCGATGAGGATTTCGTGAGGGCCCTTTTGCCGAACCATCGCCTTGGCAAGGGCGGTCGAGTAGCGGCCGATGCCGCGGTTGCGCGATTGGGGCGATTGCGCGGACTCCAGGTCGATGACGATGCGCAATCAGGCGTCCTTCCGGTTCAAGCTTGCGCGCCGCAGCACGTCGAACTGACGCCGCGCTTCGGCGCTGAGCGTGGCCGGGTCCAGCGGGAGCGAAGGCGAGATCGGCGGCAGGAGCGGCGCGGGGATATGTCGCAGCGCGATACGATCCGCGGCGGCGCCAAGCCCGAGCGCCCGCGCGGCATCGCCGATTGCGGACCGCACACGCGGCACACGCGCGAGCCAGCGATGAAAGGCGCGCAGCGGCCCGAGGACCAGCGTTCGCACCAAGGCTCGCAAGGTCGCGTTCATGCCTCTCGCGCCTCGCGCACATTCGCGGTCACTCGCACGTCGAGCGTGGCCGGCACCCACGACGTGCCGACGAACACCGGATGCGCGGCGTTGATGACCTTGAAGACAAGCGCAAGGTCGCGCCATTCGTAGTTGCGCACGATGTGCGATTCGCCTTCGTGGGCGGCAACCGCGATCGAGTAGCTGCCTTCCCCGAAATTCGCGGGAAAACCGAAGCGATACGACACGACGTCGCCCGCACCCAGCGGGCCTTCGACGCGTTCCATGTGCCAGGTGTTCGTGCCGAACACGGGTTGGCCGAGGCGGTCCTTGATCATGATGCCGACCACGAGCGAATCGATCGTGGTGTTCACGCGTGCGGTCACTTCAAGTGCCACGGACTGCCCGACCTCGACGACGGCGACGCCGCGCCCGTCAAGGCTTGTGAGCGCGATCGAATCGAAGGTCACTTCGCCGGTGCCGGAGATCGTGCGTTTGCGCCCATCTTCGGACGCGAGCTGCTGCACCTTGCTGTTTTCCTTTTCGGCGATCAGCGCGTTGTAGTAGTCCATCACCGCTTCGGGCTCGCCGTGCATCGCCATGCGGCCTTCGTGAAGCAGGATCGCCTCGTCGCACAGCGTGAGGATCGCGCCCTTGTCATGCGACACGAACAGCAGCGTCGTGCCCTGCTTGCGGAAATCGCGAATGCGCGCGAACGACTTGTGCTGGAAATACGCGTCGCCCACCGACAGCGCTTCATCGACGATCAGCACGTCGGGCCGGTGCGCGGTGGCGACGCTGAACGCAAGGCGCATCTGCATGCCGCTCGAATACACGCGCACGGGCTCGTCGAAGTATTCACCGATCTCGGCGAAGGCTTCGATCTGCGGCATGAGGCGTTCGATCTCCTGCGGCGCAAGCCCGAGCAGCTGGGAGGCCATCACCGCGTTCTGCCGGCCGGTGAAGTCGGGATGAAAGCCCAGGCCCAGCTCCAGCAGCGCGGCGACGCGCCCCGTGATCTCGACGCTTCCCGTGGTGGGTTGTGTGGTGCCGGTGATCATCTTGAGCAGCGTGCTCTTGCCCGCGCCGTTCACGCCGACGATGCCGACCGCGCGGCCTTGCGCGACGGTGAAGCTCAAATCGCGCAGCACCCATTTCAGTTGATGGCGCCCGCGACCAAATGGCACGAGCCACTCGGCAACGCGGCCCCATCGCGTGGAGTAGTGCTTGTACGCTTTGCCGAGGCCTTCGACTCGCAGCGTGCCCATCAGAGTTCGTCCACCAGTTCGCCCGAGTGGCGGCGGAACAAACGCCAGCCCCACGCGCAGAGGAGCAGCGACAAGAGCAGCACCGGCACGAGCGACGACCACTGCGGCCAGCGGCCGAACACGAAGATCTGCTGCATCGCGGTGATGATCGGCGTCATCGGGTTGAACGCGAGCCATCGCTGCGCGACGGCAGGCAGGATGTCCGCCGGATACACCACGGGCGTGAGCCAGAACCAGAACTGCAGTGCGATCGTGAAGAACTGCCCCACATCGCGAAAGAAAACGTTGAGGATGCCAAGCGCGATGCCCAGGCCGATCGCGAAGAGCACAAGAGTCGCGATCACCGGCACGCACGCGATGAACGGCAGGCCCGGAAAGTTGCCCGTGACCAGCAGGAACAGCGTGAACAGCGAGAAAACGATGCTGAAGTTCACGAGCGAACCCGCTATCACCGTCACCGGTAGGCTGATGCGCGGGAAGCTCAGCTTCTTGAGCAGGTTCGCGTTGTCGATGAAGACCGTCTGCCCGCGCCGCGTGATCTCCGCGAAGAGCTCCCATGTGAGCACACCCGCGCACAGGTAAATGCTGTACGCGAACGTGTTGTCCACGCCGGGCAGCCGCGCGCGCATCACGGTGGCGAACACGACGGTGTAGACGACGATGAGCGCAAGCGGCTGCAGCACCGTCCACGCGGCGCCGAGCACGGAGTTCTGGTAGCGCGATTGAAACTCGCGCTTGACGCTACCGGCGATGAAGCCGCGGTAAGACCACAGCGCCCGCAAGACTTGGCCCGGCACCGGCGGCGCCATCAGGCCCGCCCATAGGTGTCCGCGAGCCTCACGATGTCGTCTTCCCCGAGGTACCCGCCGCATTGCACTTCGACCACCACCAGCTCTTCGGTGCCGATGTTGGACAGACGGTGCCTTTCCTTCAGCGGGATGTAGCGGTACTGGCCGGGTTCGGTGCGCAGTTCGCGGTCGCCCACCTGCACCAGCGCGACGCCCTGCACGACCACCCAATGTTCCGCGCGGTGATGGTGATACTGCAGCGACAACGATTCGCCGGGCCGCACGGTGATGCGCTTGATCTTGTAGCCGGGCTCTTCCTTCAGCGTGCTGTAAGTGCCCCAGGGCCGTTGCACCTGGGCGGGGAGTTCGGTGCTTTCGTGCTTGCGCGCGCGCAGCATGTCGACGACCGACTTGATCTTCTGCGCCGATTTTTTGTCGGCCACGAGCAATGCATCGGGCGTGTCGACGATCACGAGGTCTTTCACGCCGACAGTAGCGACGACCTTGCGCACATGGCTTTCGACCTGCACGTGCGTGCCTTGCGTGTCCACGTCGACCACGTCGGCGGCGAACGTGTTGCCCGCGGCGTCGGGTGTTTGCGCCTGCGCTACCGCGGGCCACGAGCCGACGTCGCTCCAGCCGAATCGGGCGGGCACGACGGAGACGTTGTCCGCGCGTTCCATCACCGCGTAGTCGATGCTGATGTCCGGCTGCAGCCCGAACATGTGCGTGTCGAACCGCGTGACGTCGCCGGCCGTCTGGCTCTGGCGCATCACTTGCTGGGCCATGTCGAGCATGTAGGGCGCGTGTTGTTCCATCGCCTTGCGGATGCTCGAAGCCGAAAAGCAGAACATGCCGCTGTTCCAGTAGTAGCGGCCCGACGCGAGGTATTCCTGCGCCGCGGCGAGGTCGGGCTTTTCGACGAAGCGCAGCACGTGCTGGCTTTGACGCCCGACCTGCGGCACTTCGATATAGCCGAAGCCCGTTTCCGGTGACGTGGGATGCACGCCAAACACGACGAGCTGGCCCTGCTGCGCAAGCTGCGCGGCTTCGAGCGCGCACGCAACGAATGCGCGCGTGTCGGGAATCAAGTGATCGGCGGGCAGCACGAGCATCACGGTGTCGGGGCCGTAGTGCTGTTCGCAGTAAAGCGCGGCCAGTGCGATGGCCGGGCCGGTGTTGCGGCCGTTGGGCTCGAGCAGCAAATGCGCGTTGGGCGGATCGGCGGATTGCTCGATCAGGTTGCGCGTGAGGAAGACGTGGTCCTGGTTCGTGATGACGAGCAGCTCGTCCGTGCCGCAGGCCTGGCCGCGCGCGATGGCCTGGGCAAGCAAGGGCTGGCCACCGATCTTCATGAACGGCTTCGGTGAGCACTGGCGCGATGCCGGCCACAGCCGTGTACCCGCGCCGCCCGAAAGAACCACCGTGACCAGCTTCATCCTGATTGGCCTGCCGTATTGTTGTTAGCCGACCATTTTAGCCGGGGTGAATGGAGGGCCACTCGTCGATTGCGGCATCAAGGTCGCTGCTCCACAGTGGCCGGTCAAAAGCAAAAGCGCTATCGAAAAGCGAGCAATCCAGTCGCGAATTGAGGGGCCTGCGCGCTGGGCTGGGCATGTCGGCCGTCTGGGCGGGGCGCACGGCCGAGGCGGTCGCCATCAGCGGCCAGCCCCGTTGCCGGGCGCGCGCGAGGGCATGCCGCGCGACGCCAAGGCGACTCACCTCACCTGCGGCCGCAAAGTGATAAAGCCCGGCGAGGCGCAGCTCGATCTTCCCGAGGATATGGGCCGTGGCCTGTGCGATGGTGCGGGCGCGTGTCGGTGTGCCCCATTGGTCATCGACCACCGCGAGCGAATCGCGTGTGCATGCTGCTTTCAGGATGGAGCCGACGAAGTTGTCGCGGCCCGCTTCATACACCCAGCTGGTTCGCAGGATCATGTGACGCTCGCAGTTCTCGCGGATCGCACTTTCGCCTTCGAGCTTGCTTGCGCCGTAAAAGTTCAACGGGTTCGGCGCGTCGGACTCTCGCCAGGGCCGTGCGCCGGTGCCGTCGAAGACATAGTCGGTGGAATAGTGAACGAGCCACGCGCCCGCCGCCTGCGCTTCGCAGGCCAGCACTTCGCATGCATGCGCATTGACTGCACGGGCCCGTTCGCGATCCGATTCCGCGCGATCGACAGCCGTGTAAGCAGCGGCGTTGACGATGGCGTCCCACTTCGATGAGCGCAGTGCGGCTGTGAGGTCATCGTGCCGGGTCAGGTCGAACCCCTTGCCGAGCGCGACAAGCTCGCCGAGCGGCGCAAGCGCCGTGCGCAACTCGGATCCGAGCTGGCCGTCCGCGCCGATCAAGAGCAGATTCATGGGGAGGTGAGACAATCGCGCAGGGTCACGCGAAACACAAACGCCACAACAAGGGCATGCTCATTCTATTGGTCCTTTGCGGCGCGATCTCGTGCATCGCCTGCGGGATTTTGCTGCGCTTCGGCCGCATGAACGCGCGCCGCTACGGCCGCTTCTTGCCGCAGCGTTTTCACGCCGGCCACGTGCCGCGCCTGGGCGGAGTCGCGATGATGATCGCGTGCACGGCCGGCTGGGCGTGGATCGTCGGCGCGCAGCGCTTCCTCGCGGTCCAGAACCAGATCTTCCTGCCGTTCGCCATCGCCATGGGTTGGTGGGCGATGTCGCTCATTGCCGTGGCGGGAGGAGTGGCCGAAGACCTCTCGCATCGGCTCACCGCGGGCTGGCGTCTTCTTTTCACCGTGATCGCAGGCGGCACCGCAACTTGGCTGCTCGGCCTTGCGGTTCCCTCGCTCGGCATCCACGCGATCCAGCAAGCCTGGGTTGCGACACCGTGGCCTGCGCTGGCGCTTGCGATCTTCGCGGTCGCGGGCTTGCCGCATGCCTTCAACCTGATCGACGGCTACAACGGCCTGGCGGGCATCGTCGCGGTGATCTGCTGCTTTGCGCTGGCGTATGTCGCGCTGCTCAACGGCGACCGGCAAATTGCGGGCATCGTGATCGTGCTGGCGGGCTCCACCGCGGGCTTCCTGCTTTGGAACTACCCGCGCGGACTGATCTTCGCGGGCGACGGCGGCGCATACCTGTGGGGTGTGGTGATCGCAGTGGCAAGCATCCAGCTTGTGCAGCGCTATTCCGCCGTGTCGCCGTGGTTTCCGGTGCTGCTGCTGATCTATCCGGTGTGGGAGACGATATTTTCGATCTGGCGCAAGATCATGCGCGGGCAGTCGCCCGGCGTTGCCGATGCGCTGCACTTTCACCAATTGATCTATCGCCGCATCGTGCGCGACGTGTTCGACGACGATGAAGCCCGCCGCATGCTCCTGCGCAACAGCCGCACTTCGCCTTACCTGTGGGGCTTCACGGTGCTCACGGTGATCCCGGCCGTCCTGTTCTGGGGCAACACACCGGTGCTGATGTTCTTCACCGCGCTGTTCGTGGTGAGCTATGTATGGGCTTATGTCAGCATCGTGCGTTTCAAGGTGCCGCGATGGCTTCGCCGCTGATCCCCGATAATTAGCGGATGCTCCACACGGACACGCTTTCGCGTGCCGGTGAGCCGGGAACCGTCGTGAACCTATGACAAATCTCCAGGACATACAGCCAAAAGATAAAGCCGAAATCCTTGCCCAGGCGCTGCCGTACATCCGGCGGTTCCACGGCAAGACGATCGTCATCAAGTACGGCGGCAACGCGATGACCGATCCGGAATTGCAAGCCGACTTCGCCGAGGACGTGGTGCTGCTCAAGCTCGTGGGCATGAACCCTGTCGTCGTGCACGGCGGCGGCCCGCAGATCGAACAGGCCTTGAAGCGCCTGGGCAAGACGGGCGAGTTCGTGCAGGGCATGCGCGTGACCGACGCCGAGACAATGGAAGTGGTCGAATGGGTCCTCGCCGGCGAAGTGCAGCAGGACATCGTCGGCCTCATCAACCAGGCCGGCGGCAAGGCCGTGGGCCTGACGGGGCGCGACGGCGGCATGATCCGTGCCCGCAAACTGAAGCTCGTCGACCCGAAGGACCCGACGAAGGAACACGACGTCGGCCAGGTCGGCGACATCATCTCGATCGACCCGTCGGTGGTGAAGGCGCTGCAGGACGACCAGTTCATCCCGGTGATCTCGCCGCTCGGCTTCGGCGAGCAGAACGAGAGCTACAACATCAACGCCGACGTCGTCGCGGGCAAGCTCGCCACGGTGCTGCGCGCGGAAAAGCTCATGCTGCTCACGAACACGCCCGGTGTGCTCGACAAGAACGGCAACCTGCTCACGGAGTTGTCGGCGCGCGAGATCGACGACCTCTTCGCCGACGGCACCATCTCGGGCGGCATGCTGCCCAAGATCAGCGGCGCGCTCGATGCAGCGCGCAGCGGCGTCAACGCCGTGCACATCATCGACGGCCGCGTGCCGCACGCGATGCTGCTCGAAATCCTCACCGATCAAGCCTACGGCACGATGATCAGGTCGCACTGATGAATCACCCCCGAAGCGCCTGCGGCGCCTCCCCCTCGAGGGGGCGCAACTAGCGGCCCGGCAAAGCCGGTTCCGCAGTTGCCCACGAATGGAGTTTTATGAAGGTTACGGTAATCGGAAGCGGCTACGTCGGTCTCGTGACAGGGGCCTGTTTGGCCGACGTCGGCAACGACGTGATGTGCTTCGACGTGGACGAGGCGAAGCTCGCGGCTTTCCAGCGCGGCGAAGTGCTGATCTTCGAGCCGGGGCTGGAAGAGATCGTCAAGCGCAACATCCAGGCGAAGCGTCTTCGCTTCACCGGCGATGCGAAAGAGGCCACGCAATTCGGCACGCTGCAGTTCATCGCCGTGGGCACACCGCCCGGCGAAGACGGCTCGGCCGATTTGCAATACGTGCTCGCGGCCGCGCGTGCGATCGGGCGTCACATGGACGACTACAAGGTCGTCATCGACAAGAGCACCGTGCCGGTCGGCACCGCGAAGAAAGTGCGCGAAGCGATTGCGGCCGAGCTCGAAGCGCGAGGATCGAACACTCCGTTCGCAGTGGTATCGAACCCCGAGTTCCTCAAGGAAGGCGCGGCGGTTGCCGATTTCACGAGGCCGCATCGCGTCGTCGTGGGCAGCGACGATGATCGCGCGATCGCTTTGATGCGCGAGCTGTATGCGCCGTTCCAGCGGCACCATGAACGCTTCGTGCTGATGGACGTGCAAAGCGCCGAGCTGACCAAATACGCCGCCAATGCGATGCTCGCCACGCGCATCAGCTTCATGAACGAAATGGCGAACCTCGCCGACAAGCTCGGCGCCGACATCGAACAAGTGCGCAAGGGCATCGGCTCGGATCCGCGCATCGGCTACGACTTCCTCTATGCGGGCTGCGGCTACGGCGGCTCGTGCTTTCCGAAGGACGTGCAGGCGCTGCTGCGCACCGCGCGGCAGGACGCCGGCATGCAACTGCAGGTGCTCACCGCCGTCGAGCTCGCGAACGAAGAGCAAAAGCGCGTGCTGCCGCGCAAGATCCAGGAACGCTTCGGCGCGCAGCTGAAGGGCCGCCGCTTCGCGCTGTGGGGCCTTGCGTTCAAGGCCAACACCGACGACATGCGCGAAGCCCCGAGCCTTGCGATCATCGACGCATTGTTGGCAGCCGGGGCAACGGTCACGGCTTACGACCCCGTTGCGATCGATACGGCCAAGCGCGCGATCGGCAAACTCGCGGGGCTCGACTACGCAGCCGACGCGATGTCGGCATTGAGCGGCGCCGACGCGCTCGTGATCGCAACCGAGTGGAAGGAATTCCGCAGCCCCGATTTCGATGCGATCGCGAAGTTGCTCAAGCAGCCCGTGATCTTCGACGGCCGCAATCTCTACGAGCCCGGCCCGCTGCGCGAACGCGGTTTCGAATATCACGCCATCGGCCGCTAGCACTCCCGGGAAGATTCAATTGCGCCTGCTGCTCGTCGAAGACGATGTGATGGTTGCCAGCGGGATCAAGCTGGGGCTCACCGATGCCGGCTATGCAGTGGATTGGGTCGGCACCGGCGAACGCGCCGAGGAAGTGCTGCGCGGCGAAGTGTTCGACGCCGCGATCATCGACATCGGCCTGCCGCGCATGGACGGCCTCGAGCTCACCAAGCGCCTGCGCCGCCCCGAGATGGCCAGCCATGCAATGCCGGTGCTGATCCTCACCGCGCGCGACGCGTTGCAAGACCGCGTGCACGGCCTCGACCTCGGCGCCGACGACTACATGATCAAGCCCTACGAGCTGCCCGAGCTGCTCGCGCGGCTTCGCGCTTTGCTGCGCCGGTCGCAAGCGGCAACCAGCGCGGTGCTCTCGTTCGGCCCGATCGAGCTCGACGCCGCGAATCACAGCGTCTGCGCGCGGCATGACGGCGTAGAGACCGTGCTCGAACTCGGTCCGCGCGAGTGGACGGTGCTTGAATACTTGCTGATCAACGCCCCCAAACCCGCGAGCAAGGACAAGCTCCTGCAGGCGCTCACCGGCTGGGACCGCGAGATCACGCCCAACGCGGTCGAGGTCTATGTGTCGCGCCTTCGCGGCAAGCTCGAGCCGCACGGTGTTGCGCTGCGCTCGATCCGCGGTTTCGGCTACCGGCTCGAGCTCGCGCAGTGACGATGCGCTTCGCCCCGGGGCGCCCGCGCGGAGCGGCGGGCGTCACGTCGGGGCTGCGCCGGCGCTTGCTCATCCTGTTGCTCGTGCCGCTGCTGCTGCTCGCGATCATCAATGCATGGTTCGACTACCGTTCGGCGGGCGATGTTGCCGAACAGCAGGACAAGGAGTTGCTGGCGCTCGTGCCGCTGATGGCCGATTCGATCATCGGGTCGGGCAAGGAGCAGGGCAAGGCGCAGGATGACGTGCCGGTGCTGCTCGTTGCGCCGGCCGTCGAAGAGTTCCTGCTCGACGAGCCGTCGGAGTTTGCCGTGTGCGACGTTGACGGCAAGGCCCTGCGTGGCGCCGAATGGTTGTGCGGCCTGGCGCCCTCATCGCCGGACGCGGAGTTCCACAGCGAAGTGCACGCCGGCACGACTTGGCGCATCGTGCGCCAGCGCCAGCAAACCGTGATCGGCGAAGTCGTCGTGACGCTTGCGGATGGATCGGACCCGCGGCAGCAATGGGCACGGCTCATCTTCCTGAAAGTGCTGCTGCCGAATCTCGTGCTGCTTGTTCTTGCGGCATTCGCGGTGGGCTGGGCCGTGGAACGCGCGCTCAAGCCGCTGCTCGACTTGCGCGAAGCGGTGGAATCGCGCTCGCCGCGCGACTTGTCGCCGATCGAAGAGAGCGCGTCGCCCGAGGAAGTGCGGCCGCTCGTGCAATCGCTCAATCGGCTGTTCGAGCTGGTGAACGCGCAAGCCGAAAGCCAGCGCCGCTTCATCGCCGATGCCGCGCACCAGCTGCGCACGCCGCTCGCGGGCTTGCAGGCGCAAGTCGAAGCATGGGCGCAGGCCGCGAACGCCACGCAAGGCAGTGGCACCGTGAGGTTGCCCACCGGCGAAGTGAACAAGCTGCGCAACGCAACGCGCCGGACGTCGCAGCTCGCGAACCAGTTGCTGGCGCTGTCGCGTGCCGACGCGCGCGTGATGCAGGCGCAACCGATGCAAAGCGTGGACCTGAAGTCGCTGTGCGAAGACATCCTGCAGCAGCACCTTGACGCGGCGACGGCCAAGCACATCGACCTCGGGCTCGACGCGCAGCCCGCGGTCGCGCAGGGGCACGATTGGCTGCTGCGCGAGGCGCTGTCGAACCTTGTCGACAACGCCGTGAAGTACACACCGGCGCACGGCACGGTGACGATCCGCTGCGGCGCGCGTGCTGGCGTGCCGTTCCTCGAAGTCGACGATGACGGGCCCGGCATTGCAGCGGCTGAACGGCAGCGCGTGCTCGAACGCTTCTATCGCGTGCAAGGCACGCAAGGCGAAGGCAACGGCCTGGGGCTCGCGATCACGGATGAGATCGCGCGTGTGCATCGCGGGGTGCTGATACTCGAATCCATCGCAGGCGGAAGCGGCTTGAGGGCCACGCTGGAACTACCAGGATGACGCCGGGGTAAGCGCGCACTCCTTGCAAGGTGGTATGCGAGAATGGCCTCAACAGTGAGTCCAGCCATGCCAGACGCGCCACTCGATCCCCCGAACGAACCCGCAGCACCCGCGGCTCCCGCGCGCAAGCGGCCGAAGCCGGGCGAAAGGCGTGTGCAGATTCTCGAAGCGCTCGCGACCATGCTCGAACAGCCGGGCTCGGAGCGCATCACAACCGCTGCGCTTGCCGCGCGCCTCGAAGTCAGCGAAGCCGCGCTCTATCGCCACTTCGCGAGCAAGGCTCAGATGTTCGAGGGTCTGATCGAATTCATCGAGCAAAGCGTGTTCACGCTGATCAACCAGATCACCGAGCGCGAACAAGCCGGCACCGCGCAGGCGGCCAAGACGATCGCGATGCTGCTTCAATTCGCCGAGCGCAATCCCGGCATGACGCGCGTGATGGTGGGCGACGCACTGGTTTACGAAAACGAGCGCTTGCAGCAGCGCATGAACCTGTTCTTCGACAAGATCGAAGCGGCGTTGCGCCAGAGCCTGAAGGCCGCGGCCGATGACGAAAGCTCAGCCACGCCGAGCGCCGATGCGCAGGTGCGCGCGTCGATGCTCACCGCGTTCGCGGTCGGGCGCCTGCAGCGCTTCGCGCGCTCTGGCTTCAAGCGCCTGCCGTCGGAACATCTCGACGCGTGCCTTTCCCGCATGCTCTGATCCCGCGGACATGTTGCGCATCAAGCTTGCGGGCGACGACATCGTCCTGCACCCGAGCGGCGCGGCGCTGCTGGCGTCGCAGCGCACGCTTCTCGTCGCCGATGCTCACTTCGGCAAGGCCGTGAGCTTCCGCAAGCTCGGCGTACCCGTGCCGAGCGGCACCACGGCGGAGACGCTGTCCATCCTCTCGAAGGCGATGAACGACACAGGCGCCGAGCGCATCGTGTTCCTCGGTGACTTCCTGCATTCGAAGCGGTCGCATGCGGCGGGCACGCTCGATGCCATCCACGCCTGGCGCGAGGAACATGCGCACGTCGACATCACTCTCGTGCGCGGCAACCACGACGACCGCGCGGGCGATCCGCCGCAGCACTTTCGCTTCGACGTCGTCGATGGGCCGATCAATCTCGGCCCGTTCGCGCTCGCCCATCACCCGCAGCCGGTCGAAGGCCGCTACGTGATCGCGGGCCATTGGCATCCGTGCATCAGCGTAGGCGGGCGCGTGTTCGATCGGCTGCGGCTGCCGTGCTTCTGGTTCGGCGACGACAGCGGCGCGCAGCCCCGGCAATCGGTGGGTGTGCTGCCTGCGTTCGGCAGCTTCACGGGCATGCATCGCATCGAGCCGCGCGAAGGCGATCGCATCTATCCGATTGCGGATGATGTGGTTCGTGCGATTCCGCAGTCGCCGGTAGGATAGGCGCCCCCATGGATTCATTCATCTCCAATATTCAAAGTTCGACCGTCCTTGTCGATGCCGATGTGCGGTTCATTGTCTGCACTGATCACGACGACACCTCCGATCCCGTCAGCGCGCTGCTGCAGGCCGGAACATTTCCCCTTCCGAGATTGTTCGAGGTGCTGACGCGCTGCATCTCCGGCGGCGGGCGAGTGATCGACCTGGGAGCGCACGTCGGCTCCTTCACGCTCTCGGCGGCCGCCGCGGGGTACGAGGTTCTCAGCATCGAAGCATCGCCGCCGAATGCGGAACTCATCCGCAGGAGCATCGACGCAAACGGGTTCACGAACGTCCGGCTGGAGAACATCGCGATCAGCGATCGCGACGGCGCACTCCAGTTTCATTGCCGCGGCCCGTACGGGCACCTTGCCACGGGCGGCGAGATGGGCAACGCGTCCGTTGAGGCCACGACACTCGACAAGCTCCTTGCGCGCATCGGCTGGGACCGCGTCGATTTCATCAAGATGGACATCGAGGGCTCGGAGGTTGCGGCGCTTCGAGGAATGCAAGCGACGATCGCAACGTCGAGGCCCGTGATCTTCTGCGAATCCAACGGGCACATGCTCAATGTCTTTGGAGAGACTCCGCAGACACTGAAGCAGGCTCTGGTTGACTTCGGCTATTCGTTGTTCCTGGTCGAGCCGGATTCGCTGGTGCCCGCATCGGCGCAAGACGTTCAGGGCTGCACGGTGGTCGACTATCTGGCTTGCGGGCCATTGCCTCCAGCGCTCGCGAGTCGGGCCGCCGCCGTTGGCGCGCAGGCATATCGCAACACGATGGCTGAACTCGTGGCGACCGCGCAGTCGCCGAACGCGGATGTGCGCAGGTACGCCGCTCGTGCGCTGCGCGATGCCGACGCCGCGCTTCGCGCAACAGAAGGCGCTGCCGAGTTGTGTGCCCTGCTTCGCCGCGACGCGGATGAGGGCGTGCGCACCGTCGCTGCCGAAATTCCCGCACCGGCGCCCGCAAGAAAAGCGTGGTGGCGATGGCCCTTCTAGGCACCCGCGCGGCGGTACGATCGCAGACGAGGTTTGTGCGTGCTCGATGGAGGGAAGGTTCGCTTTGAAAAACATTTTGAGTCGGGCGGTGCGCGCCATCGCGCGGCGTTTGCCCCAAGCCGACACTGATCGACCGGCAGCATTGCAAGTCTGGCTCGACACTTTCGAGGACGTCTTCGCAGTTCCGCCGACAGCGAGTCACATCGAACGGCTCAGCTGGCTCTCGCAAGCGGGGCCGCTCACGCCGCCGCGCCGTTACAGGCGGGTCCTCGCTGCGTTCGACCAGCAAGACCTTCATTCATCGATGTCCGTGCGCTGGGGGCCCGAGGACGTTCGCTTGCGCGAAGTCGCCGGCGTGTCGCTCTATCTGGACGATGCCGACCTATCGGTGGCGCAAGTGATCGCTGCCGGCGCGTATGAGCCGCACCTGATCAAGTTCTTCCAACTATTCTTGCGCGAAGGCATGAAGGTCGTCGACGCCGGCGCGAACGTCGGCCTGTACACGATGATCTCCGCGCGCGCGGTCGGGCCGCGCGGCCGGGTGTGGAGTTTCGAGCCGAACAGCGAGAACTGCCGCTTCATTGTGGCCAGCGCGGCGGCCAACGGCTTCGAGAACATCGAACTGTTTCCGGTCGCGCTTGGCAGCGAGCGCGGTTTCGTCTACTTCACATCCGCCATCGGATCGAACGGCGGCATGCAGGAGCTTGCGAAGAACAACGCACTCGATCCTTCGTGCCGGATCGTTCCGCAACTGCGCCTCGACGACATCGCGATTCCGAACCTCGACTTCATGAAGATGGACGTCGAGGGCGCCGAAGCGCTGCTCATGCAAGGCGCCGAACACACGCTGGAGCGATGCCGGCCCGTGATCGTCTCCGAATTCAGCGACGAGATGCTCAGGCGCATCTCGGGCAGGGATGGATCGCGCTTCCTGCAATTCTTCGCCGATCGCGGGTTCGATTGCTTCGTGTTCGACAAAGAGACGCACGAGCTGAAGCCGGTGAGCGATCCGCAAGCTTTCGCCCGCGAATTCGCGGGGACTGTGAGGATCGAAGACCTCTTGCTGTGCCCGGCGGAAAAGGTGGGCACGTTGCCAGTAGGAAACAAATGATCCCGATCGTGAATCAACGCATACGGCGAATCGAAGGCGTGCTCACAGTAGTTGCGGGCCTCTTCCTGGCGACGGCGGTGTTCGCTATCCCGATCTATGCTGTATTCATGGTCGTGTGGATGCACGCACCGTTGGTGCCTGTTATTGCCACGACCGCTCCACTGGCGCTGGTCCTCGCTCTGGCGACGTTCTTTGTCATTCGTGCAGGCTGGCGTCTCATGCTCGCGGGCTCGTGACCCACATACGAACACAACCTCGGTCAACGCGCTACTGACTTACCGCGTACCCGACTTTCCTTCCCGCCTCGACAATCTCCGTCCACGTCGTGTCATCGACGACGATGCCGTCCTTCGCACGCGCGATGCGCGCCTTGCGCTCCGGCTCGCCGGCGATCATCACGGCTTCGTCGTCCGTTGCAGGCGGGCTCTTGCGCAACCAATCGACGAACGCAATCGACTCCGCATCGAACGCGTCGCGCGCGCCGAGTTGCTTCGGGTCGATGATGATCGTGAGCATGCCGTTGTAGACGGCGCGCGCGTTCGTCATCGGCTTGTGCCATGTGCCACCACCCGACAGCGCACCTCCGAGCAGTTCGCACGCCACGGCCATGCCGTAACCCTTGTGTTCGCCGAACGTGAGCAGCGCGCCGAGCAGCCCGTTCGATTGCGGCACGACAACCACGCCGGGGTTCGTCGTGGGTCGGCCGTGTTCGTCGATGAGCAGGCCGGGCGCGACCGCATGGCCTTCGTTGTACGCGACGCG
>Ga0265314_10001033_pt1 | contig 32400 bp, 29 predicted proteins | sample 4126metaG_FD_203106 | JGI IMG/M metagenome (GOLD analysis project Ga0265314, IMG submission 203106) | Rhizosphere microbial communities from Carex aquatilis grown in University of Washington, Seatle, WA, United States - 4-1-26 metaG | ecosystem: Host-associated > Plants > Roots > Rhizosphere >...
TCGCTCATTCAAGAGTGGCCAAACGGATTTAAACTTTCGGCGCAATTCCATTAGATGACTCATGGACCCGAACCCTAATAGATTCCTCCACTAGTTGCCACGTTTATTTATTACCACCGCCTTAGCACCGCCAACGGCACGATCCAAGCCAACACCCTCCGCTTCTTCCACACGGATGGCCTCGGCTCCATCACCGCCGTGACCGACGAAAGCGGCACGGTGCTCACCCGCTATGCGTATGACGCGTGGGGCAAGCAGAGCACGCTCTACTCCAACACCGGGAGCGGCATCACCAACCTGGCCCCGAGCACAAGAGGTTTCACCGATCACGAGATGCTGAACGATTTCGGCCTCATTCACATGAACGGGCGGGTCTATGACGCTACGCTGGGCCGGTTCATCAGCGCTGATCCGAACGTGGACGGGGCAAGCGATTCCCAAGGATATAATCGGTATTGTTATTGCGGAAATAATCCGCTCAACCACACCGATCCGACGGGGTATTTTTCGTTTGGCGATGTCCTCAAGATTGTCGCAATTGTTGTGGTTGGCATCGTCACCGCAGGGGCGGCGCTATATGGATACGCGGCCTTGATGGGCGGGTCGATGGCGGGTGGCCTCATGGGAGCGATCAGTTCGCTTACTTTAGCCTCTGGCTGGGGGGTGGGTTACGCCATAGCCGTAGGTGTCGGAGCAGGGTTTGGCACTAGCTTTGCCGCGTCCCTGCTCAATGGCGGTAGCGTCGGAGATGCCTTCAAGGCGGGTGTGATCGGAGGAATTGTGGGCGGGATCAGTGCCGGCTTGTTACACGGGATTGGCACGATGAAGGACCTCAATTGGTTCGGAAAAGGCTTGGCGCATGGCCTTGTCCAAGGTGGCGCATCCGAGGCAACCGGAGGCCAGTTCAGGCATGGGTTTTATGCGGGATTTACCGTCGGTGCGAGTGAGGAAAAAATTGGCGGATTGACGGGTAATGATGCAGCGAAAGGGATCACGGCCGCTGCGGTTGTCGGCGGTACGGCTTCGGCAATTGGTGGTGGCAAATTTGCGAACGGCGCGGTTGAAGGAGCTTTTTCATATCTCTTCAATCACCTTTCAACAACGGCCCATCATATTGGAGATATTGACTACGTTGATATCAAAGTTGACGTTATTTCAATATACACGGAAGATTTCGAAAAGCAGAGTAAAGCACTCGACTCAATATTGGAATTAGCTGATTCACTCAAAGATGTAATACCCCTTTTCGAGGGTTCGCCGGGCGAAATTATGTCTGCTTTTGTTTCCGACAAGGTGGAGGGTGAATTTTCTGGAGGAAATCCGGTTGAGTACGCTAAGCTTGGAATGGAAGCTTTGGGCAAAAATGTTGACGAATGGCCACCATTTATTGTAGGGACAACGATTACCTACCGAGTATACTTGGGAGAACAGCTCACGTCATCATGGTGGTCTTTTGGATTGTTAAAGAGTAGCGAACCCATATGGACGAATGTTAAGACAGAATATGCTGATGTGTTGGTACCCGGGTTATTCAAAACTTTTGAAGCCGCTGATACCGCGGGTTATAATCAGCTCCGACGGCAAGTTGGCGAAATCAGACTCCGATCAGATGCATACTCATCATTATATAAATAGAATAAGCTTCATCATCCTTTGTTTGGCGTGCTTTATTCCTGGATGCACGAAGGATCGCGAGGCTGTGTTTCTTCCAAAACTCGAGGGAGGACTGGCCTCATTGGGCAGGAGGCCGGCAAATGATGCATTTATCATCCATAATGAACTTTATGCACAAGCGATGGAATTGGAGAAAAATGGCGAGGCTCGGCGACTGAATCTAAATCGAGTAATAGGAATGTTGGCTTTGAGGAGAGCCATGCTTGCAGAGATACTAGGTAAATCTGATTTAGTTCAAAAAAATATTGACGATGCCCTAGAACGTTTTGATCGCGGCGGCATCTTGTCTAAAAATCTTCCGAAATCGCAACAAGACAAGCTGTTCGAACAATTTGTTTCAACTGTATTGGAACTAGAAAAACCTCAGTGGAGTGAATCACTATATCAAATTTGGATTAGAAAAGGGTTCATTACGAAGCCAAGCCAATGACCCTAGATGTTCCCGGCCAAATTGACGTCGTAGAACGTGCCGTGATTGTCGTCGTAGGATTTTTACGCGGGACAGAAAAAAAGGAGTCAGGCTGCAAATGTTATAATTTTCGGTAGTCTCACTGGACGGTAATGGTGATGATGGCATTGGTTGGAGGCACGATTACGGTGAGGAGCGCAATATTACTGGTGACTGAGCCGGCAGCAGTGGTGGCGACGACCGAATAATTGCCGGCGTCGGCACCCGTCACCGCATTGATCGTATAGCTGTTGGCAAAGGCCCCGAAAATAATCCCACCGTTTTTCTTCCATACATATAGCGGCGGGAGCGTGGCGTTGGCAACGGCGGTGAAGGTCACGGAACTGCCAGCCACCACGGTCTGACTTTGCGGCTGCGTCGTGAATATCGGGATTGCCGTTGGCACAAAAACGGTGAGGGCGGCATCATTGCTCACAGCGGCTCCGACGGAATTGGTGGCGACAACCGTGTATGTGCCAGAGTCAGCGAGGGTGGCGCTGGCAATCGAATAGGAGTCGCTGGTGGCACCGCTGATATTGACTTTGTTTTTCTGCCACTGATAAGTGGGCAATGGTGTACCGCTAGCGGCTGCGGTAAATTTGAAAGAGCCGCCGACGGTGACGGCTTGGCTGACGGGCTGGGTCGTGATGACAGGCGTGGCGGTCACAAGCGGAGGAAGTTCGCGTCCGGTGAGCGCGAGGATGAGATTCCCGATGTTGGGCGACCCCAGGCCGGCGACCAAATTGTAGTTGGGTCCGACCATATAAGCGCCGTTCGTGGCCGTGGCGTAAAACCCATCGGTGCCACTTCCAGAACCAGTGGTCATTTGGTTGAAACAAACCGTCCCGTTGAGGGGATAGATCTTCGGCCCGAGCAAACCGAGCGGACCATAGCCCTGCTCCGCCCGCGCTTGGTTGATGAGGGCGCATAACCCGGCCCAAATTGGGGCGCTCAAACTTGTGCCCGCAGCAGCAGATTTCGATCCATTGAATTGCACATAGGGTGAGAAATTGCACTCTGCCAAAGCTGCGACATCCGGCACGCAGCGCATCGTCCCTGCGGGAATGCCTGGTCCGGTTTGCCAGGCAGGACGGGCAAAAAAGGTGCTTATCCCGCCGCCGCTGGCAGGTCCTCCCACCGTGGTAGGGAGCATGAGATTAGAAAGCGACCACGCTCCTTCGATTGCGGGGAGAGAGGCGGGTGATGGGAAACCGCTACGTTGGAACGCAACCGTGGTGCCACCTACGGCCATGACGCTCGGATCGGAAGCCGGGTAGTAAGGTGAAGTCAACCCATTCGGATTGTAGGTGTTTTGAGTCGGCAATTGCGTTGATCCGCCATCGCCGGAGGAAACGAAAAAGCTGACCCCCAAGGCTGCCAATGTCGCATAATATTGACCCAGTGTAGCCAGCATTTCGGCGCTATAAGCAGTACAGTCTGATTCTGGCAGGGCGAAACTGGTGCTCACTTGGTGGATCGGGCGGCCGGCTGCCAGTTGCGAGATAATCCAAGGCGTGAAGATGTCGGGCGATAGGTTTGATATATAGACAACATCGGCACCGGGGGCCATGGCGCTTGCCCATTCAATGTCCATGGTTTCTTCGAATGAATGGTTTGAGCCTCCAGCCGGAGGACCGGGGGGCAGGTCGATCTCGGTGAATTGCGCGATGCTAGTGGGAAGTCCGCATGTATTCCAAAACTGAGTGAGATCAGCCGGGTCTACCTGATAATATCCGATAATCGCAATCGTCTCATTTCTACCGTCCACGCCAGGGCCAGTGGCATTGTAGAGCTGGGCAAAAGTTTGGGGCAGAATGAAGCCACCATCGATCTGGGAGACCGTTGAAATCTGGTTGGCGCGCGGGCGAAAGTGCGGCTGGAGTTGGAGAACGCCCGCGACACAATCGCGAAACTCCTCAGGGATGGCCGGGGCGGAGATCGCACTGGTGTACTCCTTCCCATCGTTTCCTCTCACCCGCGCGAACTGCATTTGCAGCATGGTCTGCACCTTGGCGACCGAACTCGTGGCGGCGACGGTCATGTGCGATACGTCCTCTGCACCGACGCTGAATCCCTGGCTCTCCGCCCACGCGGCAACTTTCCGCCAGGTTTCAGGCAAAGGGAAATATCGGGAGGTCATTTCATCCAAAGAGAGCACTTCCCCTTTGGCGATTCTGGCGCGCAGTTCGTCAAAATTGCGCATCTTCAGCGCAAAATGCGCTCTCTGATCGGCATTCAGCTCGCTCGCCGTCAAGGTTTGCCGCGTCACGGTTGATACCGCATTCGGCTGGCCTTGAAGGTTAACCGGAGCGACGGCGGAGTTGAGATAGAACCTGCGATCAGTGGCTGCCGCGAGACTGACTGTAATCGCGAGAAACAGGCACAGGAGTGACGTGATTTTCATCGGCATTGAAAGGCGCGATCCACCTTGATCGACATGGGGTGGTTTCAGGCTGGCGCGCGACTGGACGCGGTCATTTTTTTAACGAAAGACATGATGAAAGTAGAGATGACGACTGTATGCAAAACGAGCCTTTTTTCGGGATACGCCGGGCCACTGCCTGCATAAATAACGACAAGCCACAGTGATCTTATTTTTGAGTCTTGGTGAGGCTCGAAAGGGCGCTCTGTGGCATTCCCTGAATGGCGGGTGCGGCTGCTTTCAGACGGAAATTCGCAACCGGTCGGATGTGGAATCAGCAACCACCTGGCCGCAGGCATTCGCCCCGGCCAGCACAGCGCAAGCAACGGCTTCCTGCAAACAACGTTCCACCACCCCGCGCATCGGACGCGCCCAAAGTGTCTTGTGGTAGCCGAGGCGGATGAGGAATTCGACCGCGCCTGAATCCACCTCAAGCTCGTACCCGAGACTGCGCAACCGGGTCAGTTCAGCCGCAATCATCGCTTCGCAAATCGCCCGCTGGGTCACAAAATCCAATCGGCCAAAGACTACTTTGTCAGTCACGCGACCAACCAGCTCAGGCCGCAGCGTCTGATTTACTCGCGCCAGGACCGTGCGCTCAATCGATGCGAACGGTGCCGACTCCATCGGCATGGCCTCGGCAGAACCAATGTTGCTCGTGAACACGATGTAGAAGCCGCGCAGATCAAGCCTCTTGCCAGTGGCGAGTGTGATCCGACGATTACTGGAAAGAGCCCTTGTGCTGTGTTCAGGGAAGCCGGCATCTTTCGCTGTTCCGAACTACCCCTTCTTCAAAAGTTCATCCGGATTCAGCTTCTGCAGCGCCTTCGGGACGAACAGCCCGTCTTTGCGGATCAGTTTCCCGTCGAACCAGATTTCGCCGCCGCCCCACTCCGGGCGCTGGATGGAAACCATGTCCCAGTGGACCACGGACTCGTTGCCGTTGCCGGCTGTCTCGTAGGCCTTGCCGGGCGTGAAGTGAAACGAGCCGGCGATTTTCTCGTCGAAGAGAATGTCCCGCATCGGCTCGCGGATGTGCGGATTGAAGCCGATAGCGAACTCGCCGATGTAGCGCGAGCCGGCGTCGGTATCCAGAATCTCGTTCAGCCGCTTCGTGTTGTTGCTCGTGGCCTCGACGATCTTGCCCTTCTTGAAGGTGAGCCTGATGTTGTCGAAGGCGGTGCCGAGGTAGACGGTCGGCGCGTTGTAGGTGATGACGCCCTCGACGCTGTCCTTCACCGGGCAGGAAAACACCTCGCCGTCCGGGATGTTGCGCAGCCCGCCGCACGACTCCGCCCCAATGCCTTTGATGGAAAATTTCAGGTCGGTGCCGGGACCCTTGAGCTCCACGCGGTCGGTCTTGTTCATCAAGTCCTCCAGCGCCTTCATGCCCGGACCGTAGCGGCCATAGTCGAAGGTGCAGACGCGGAAAAAGAAATCCTCGAACGCCTCCGTGCTCAGGCCCGCCTGCTGGGCCATGGCGGACGACGGCCAGCGCAGCACGACCCACTTCGTCTTGTTCACCCGGTGGTCGAGCACGGGCTTCATCAGTTTCGAGACCAGTTGCACGCGGTCGGTCGGGACATCCGACGTTTCGAAAATATTATCCGAGCCGCGCACCGCGATGTACGCCTCCACCTTTTGCATCCGCGCGAGTTCCACGTCCGCCGTCAGTTGGTACTGCTCGGTCGTCGCGCCCTTGAGCAGCTCGCGCGTGATGCGGGACCGCTGGAGATTGACGTATGGAATGGCGCCCAGGTCGCGGGCCGCGCGGATCAGATCGATGACAAAGGTCTCCGGAACATCGAACGCGTCGATCAGGACGCGCTCGCCTTTCTGCAAGGCGCAGGAAAAGCCCGTCAGCACTTGGGCCAGTTTGGCAAAACGAGGATCATTCATGCCACCACCTTCGCGGCTTGGCTGCGAGCGTTCAAGCCAAAGCTGTCCGCTGCGGCCGGAGCCGCAGGCGAAAGCGTGGTCCCCATGTCGGGCCGGCGGTTGTGCCGTGCCTTCTTTCGGTTGCAGCCGGCGAGGCCGGGCGAGGCTCACCGGCGGCTGGCAAGGCAGGGCGCGTCGTCCCCGACAAGCCGTTATCCAACCTCTGACGCTCTGGATGCGATGGCACCCCTGCGTTTCCTTTCAACACCGCCCCCGCTTCCGGCGCCGCCTGTTTCCGCCACCCCTCCCGGTAAAACCAGCGCAGCGCCAGATGAGCCGGCCCGTCGGATTGCTTCTCACGGAAAGCCAGCCATTGCCGGATCAACTCCACCGTGGCCGGCGCATGCTTAAGTTTGCAGTGCCTGAGAAAGGAAATGATCTCGCGGGCAAAGGCTGTTTGTTGGTTTCGATCCAGTTCAGATTCTGCCAACGCCTGCTTCCAGTTGGGGAAAGAAATCGGGCCATTATTCATAAGAGTTGGCCCGATGTAAAATGTGTGGCTTTTGCCGCAGACAGGGCAACAGCAGAAAAACCAAAAACTGGAGTACGCCCTTGAGGTTCAAAGATTTTCTGCTCCACTCTCGATTTCATGGAAGTAAAAACTGTGGCTTTTGCCCGTGGCTGAATAACACTGATCGGCGAAGAAATGCGTCCCTCGTTCATCATAATAGCAGCGGTGCTGCTTAGCGGCTGTTCGACCGCCCGCGTGATTCCGGACGAAGCGAGCACAGCCGTTCCGTCCGACTACGTCACGAAGCATCAGCTTCCGGTTACCCTTGAGCGAGCGGCCCTGATACTCAGCCATTTTGGTCACACCGGTGATGAACTGGTGTTCGTCGATGCCCGAGGGAAGAAGTTTACCGTATATCGATTACTCGCCTGGCGGAAGGACACGCCCTTGTTTTCTCCGTCGCGCGAGGTCGGTCGATTGGCCGTTGGCGACAGCCATCTGGAGATTCGACTTGTAGACTATCGGGGCGAAGAAGGGCGTGCGGTGCTTCAAATTCTATCCTCTGTTCCCCGAGAGAATGAGGGCTTCGAGATGGCGGATGAATGCGCCAGCTTCCTGAAGAAGAAAAGAAAAGGCCTGCCACCACAGACAACGACCGGGAGCTCCGCTCCCAGTCGTGTCTGAGTTCAATCGTTGGACGAAGAAGTCTATGGATTACGATTTTATGGCCATTCGGGTTTTTCACGCAGGCCCGACATTGATTCTGTTCGCCGGAGCGGTGTTGTTTGCCGGCATTAACGCAAGACGAGCCAAAGAAAGATCCCATGCTCTGATATTCTTCGGATTGTTGTTTCTCTTTATCGCGATGACTTCCCTCCAGATTGTGTATGCAGTGGTGGAGCTTCGACCAGGCTCAGTGAGTGACGCTACGATCGGAGTTTTGATGCGATGCGCAAGCTGGCTACCGATCTTGTCCGGCGCATGTCTATTGATTGGGATGATATTTTTATCTCAAAGTAAGAGGTCAACCACTACAGCCAACGACCTACATACGGACTAATTCGCACATGGCGCTCCACGCTCAAGATTCAGTTTCAGGTCGGAAGGATCATGTTTGCGCTCGCCGGTCGTCGGCTGACTGGTAACGATCGGCGGAAGAAAGATGATCTTCGTTTACCAAGATGACGGCTCGCTGTGTGTGATGGAATCCGTGGCGCAGGCCAATCGGCACTACGAAGCCATCGACGTCGAAAACGCTGAGTTTACCTTCCTTGATGGTTCTAGCCGCGTGCTGAAGCCGGTATTCGGTGCGCCCACGAAAAAGAAGTGGCTGTTTTTCTTTTCTATCGCCGATCCCGGCACATTCACTTTGGAGCCCACGAACGAAAGAAGAGATGATTTGTTGGGGCGGCTCCGCTCAGGAGAGATGCCCATAGACCGAGGCCCGACTTCTATTCGGACGCTGGATGAGTTGCGCCAAGCCGCACCGCGGCTATTCAGTGCGTGAAGAGCGCCGATCCACCACAGACAACGACCGGGAGCTCCGCTCCCGATCGTGTCTGAGTTCAATCGTTGACAGAAAATGAACTACCCGCTCTACCTCGCTGAAGACTATGGCAGAGTCTATAATTTCCTTTGGGGTGTGATAGCTGCTTTCGGATTGTCGATATGCTTTGTGATTGCCGGTACTCTCCTCAAGCGCCGCCAAGAAGATAAGAAAAAGAAGGCCGGACTTTGTCTCTTGATCGTCGGTGGTCTCGGATTTGCAGTCACCGGTGCGGCGCTTTTCATCGCGCTCACGTAATGAAAAAAGAGTCGAACAAGACCGCCAGAGAACAACGCGCGGGATGTGACCTAAATCGTATGTGCCATGTCCGCTCAGCATTTTCCGTAATTCAAAAGGGCTCACTCCACGCTCGCCCGCGCGTGTCTCATCCGTAGCGTTCGACAGAAGAAGCGTGATGTCTGCAGAGCCAATTCAATTTCCAATTGTATTCCGCTACCACAAGAACGTCGTGCCGTCTGGCCCTGACATTGTTCGCATCTGGCGCTTAAAACACGTCGCCGAAAATCGGTTTCGAATGCCTGAAAGTAAGAAAGGCAAAGCGGTGCTACATTGGATCGTAGATGGCCATGGCCGATTGCGAGAAGCCAAAGTTGTCGGTGCCTCGCTTGAGTGGCTGCGCCCACTGAGTTGGCTTTGGCGATTCACGCAGACCATTTATGAGATTGCACCTGGTCGCACAGTTACCGTCCGCGAATTATTGGATTTGAATGGTGGCGCTAGTCGTGACCCCGAGAAGTCGAGTGCTCGATCCTTTCGCCATTATCTTTCGAAGCAGCCGCCTGATGCCGATTTTACCCGCACTATGTTCTTGGAGTTTTATCACGAGTCCCCAGACGTAAGTTATCCAACCTACCCATGAGAAGAAGGTCGAACCAGTAGGAATGGGGCAGAAAAAAGGGGTCGGGTTGCAAATGCTATATTCTCTATCAAGAATGCCGGCTCTGGCACGGACTATAACATTTTCAACCTGCCTCCTTTTTGTCCCGATAGAACATTCATCGATCCTGAATCGAGAAACAAAAATCAAAGTCCCGATCAGGCGTTGCAATTCCAAGCAGAGATTACCGGGGTTTCAGCGGAATGGGGTTCGTAACCGAGAATGCTGATTGAGGCGGTATCCAAAGCAAAGTGCCGACCTTCCCGCACGGGCAACCCGATCCAACGCACCGCGAGCGCGCGCAGGAAGTGTCCGTGGGAAAACAGTGCCACTGTTCCGTCCATCGCGCGAAGGTTTGCCAACACCCGATCCGCGCGTTCAGAAACCAGCTCGACCGATTCTCCCGCAGGGCACCCGGATTGGAAGATATTCCATCCCGGCTCCTGCTCGCGAATCGCTGCGGTCGTCAGACCTTCGTATGCCCCGTAGTCCCATTCGCGCAGATCCGGCTCCACCTGTGCCGTTGCGCCAAAACCAGCCAATGCGCAGGTCCGCCGGGCTCGTTGGAGCGGACTGGTCAGGACATGGGTAAACGCGACTTGCCGCAAACGCTCGCCCAGCCGCGACGCCTGACGTTCGCCGTTTTCGGTGAGCGGCAAATCCGTACGCCCCGTGTGCCGGCCCGTGAGTGACCACGCGGTTTCCCCGTGGCGAACGAAGTATACTTGCTTGGCCATACCTATGCACTAGGGAGCGTGGTTCCATGAACAAGCCGTAAAGCGCACGACGTTTATTTCTGCCAGAGAATCCAGCCGGCCTCTGCCGGAACGGAAAGACCTTCATATCGCGGCATGATTCGCACGGTGAAATCGGCCGCCGGTCGGGCGGAAGTGACGGTGCCGGAATAGGAGAAACCGCCCGCTCCTTCCGCAACGGGTCGCACTCGGGTCATTTCCTGCTTCATCGCTGGCTCACCCGGCAAGCCCTCGGCATAAAGCTCCACCCGGACTGAATCCGGACTCAGGTCCTGCAAAAACACCTCCACCGCGATGATACGTTGCTCGCCATTCGTTGCCACAGTCCGCGTGCCAAAGCGAAGTGCGGCCCATCTCGGTGCCAAATTATTTCGCCAGTCAACCAGCTTGCGCGCCGCGGCACCCTTGTCGGCAGCCCGGGCCCGGTACGCGCTGGCGGCGGGAATATAGTGCTGCTCGGTGTATTCGCGCACCGTGCGGCTGGCCGAAAACCGGGGGGTCAGGCGCGCCATGCTTTCACGGATGCGATTGATCCAGCGAACGGGCAGATCCTTTTCATTGCGCGCATAAAATTCCGGAATCACCTCTTGTTCGAGCCGCTCGTACAGCGCTTCGGCTTCCGCCGCGTCCCAAACCGGATCGTCACCGTGTTCCTGGCCGTCGCCCAACGCCCAGCCGACTTCGGGCGCGTAGGCTTCGGCCCACCAACCATCCAACTCGGAAAGATTGAGGCCGCCGTTGACGAGCACTTTCATGCCGCTGGTGCCACTGGCTTCCCACGGTCGCCGGGGCGTGTTGATCCAGACGTCGACACCTTGCACCAGCCTTTCGGCCATGGGCATATCGTAATCGGCCAGGAAAACCACCGGCGGGTTCAATTCACTGCGGCGGATAAAGTGAGTCCATTCACGGATCAGCGCCTGTCCGGCCTGGTCGGCCGGATGCGCCTTGCCGGCGAGAATGAGCTGCGCCGGACACCGGGGATTTTTGAGGATGCGGAGTAGTCGCTCGGGATCATGCAACAGAAGATTGGGTCTTTTGTAGGTCGCAAAACGGCGCGCGAAACCGAGGGTCAGCACGCCGGGATTCAGCCGTGCCTGAGTCCGCGCAATTGTTTCCGGTCCGGCTCCGCCAACGGCCATCTGGCGGCCGACACTCTCGCGTGCATACTCCACCAGCGATTTCCGGCTCTCGGTACGCAGAGCCCAGATTTTTTCATCGGAGACCTTGCGGATATCCACGTCCAAGGTGGCTGACGTTCCCAGCCAGCGTCCTTTGCCGCAGGCCTCGGTCCAAAGGGTGTCCGCCAGAGCGGAGTCCCACGTCGGCATATGCACGCCGTTGGTCACATGGCCAACCGGCACGTCCGCCTCGGGCCAGCGCGGAAAGAGCGGTGCGAAGAGATGCCGGCTCACCCGGCCGTGCAGTTGGCTCACGCCGTTGACCGCTCCGCTCCCGCGCATGGCCAGGTTGGCCATGCTGAATGGCTCGTTGGCGTCGTCGGGATTCCGGCGTCCCAGCGCCAGCAATTCACCGAGTGAAATGCCAAGCTTCTCATGCGCATACCGACCCAGATAGTGCTCCATCAAGCCCGGCGAAAAAAGATCGAATCCGGCTGCGACCGCAGTGTGCGTCGTAAAGAGATTGCCCGGGCGCGTGACGGCCATGGCAACGGAAAACGGCTGCCCGCTTTCCTGCATGAAATTGTGCGCCCGCTCCAGCAGGGCGAAAGCCGCGTGACCCTCGTTGAGATGGCAGACCTCGGGCTTGATGCCGAGAGCGGTGAGCAGGCGCCAGCCGCCGATGCCCAGGACCATTTCCTGTTTCAGCCGCAGCTCCGGGTCACCACCATACAATTCGCCGGTGATGCCGCGAAAAACAGCGGTGTTGGCCGGATCATCGGTATCCAAGAGGTACAGAATGGTCCGCCCCACCTTGACTTGCCACGCCCGCAGCCAGAGAGAGTAACCTGGCAGGACGATTTCCAGCCGCAGCCAGTCGCCGTTCGGCAGGCGCACGGGGGAGATGGGCAATTGGCCGGGATCATTGTGGAGATAGAGCGCCTGCTGGGCTCCGTCGCGGTCGATTATCTGGCGAAAATATCCGTGTTGATAGAGCAAACCGACGCCAATCACCGGCACACCCAGATCGCTGGCGGCCTTGAGCTGATCACCCGCCACGTTACCCAGTCCCCCCGAATAGACCGGCAGAGCTCCGCTCAACATGAACTCCATGCAAAAGTAGGCGACACAGGAGAGCGGAGCCTGCGGATGCTTTTTTTGGAACCATGCCGGTGTCACCGCCCTCTGCCGCTTTTCTTGGATCAACCGGTCAAGCAACCGGCAGTAATCCGGATCGGCCAAAGTGCTCGCCAGCTTCTCACGAGAGACGGTCTGCAGGACAACATTGGGGTGCAAGGTGAGGTCCCAAAGGGCCGGATCAAGCCGTCGCCACAGCTCATCCGCACAGTGATTCCAGGACCAACGCAGGTCCATGGCCAGTTCGGTCAGGGCAGCAAGGCCTTGCGGCGGCTTGGTTTGATCGGAATGGTCAGGGGAGTTCGTGCTCATGCTTAAGGATTGTTGTGCTCCCAGAACGATCAGTTGGGATCGCCTTCATTCTCCCACGCCTCAACCGCCTCGCGATCCGCCGTCAGAGCGGGTGAGTTTTCTTCGTCCTGCGGCGCTGCGGCGGCCAAGGTCACACTGACAACCGCCTGGGCTTCCTCGAGAATTCGGCGCAAGTGAGCTTCATCGCGAAAACTCTCGGCGTAGACTTTGCAGACATTCTCCGTGCCGGAAGGCCGCGCCGCAAACCAACCGCTGGCGGTCACCACCTTTACCCCTCCCAACGACGCGGCATTGCCGGGCGCGCGCCCAAGTATGCTTTGGATCTTTTCGCCCGCCAATTCGGTGAGCTTGATTTGGTCGGGGGAAAGTTTGGCGAGTACCGCCCTCTCTGGCGCGGTGGCCGGTGCATTCACCCGATCATAAAACGATTCGCCGAATTCCTGTGTGAGCCCGCGGTAGATTTCACCGGGATCGCGGCCGGTTCTTGCCGTGATTTCCGCGCCCAGCAAACAGGGAATAAAACCATCCTTGTCCGTCGTCCATACGGTGCCATCAAGGCGAAGAAACGACGCTCCCGCACTTTCTTCTCCGGCAAATCCCAGCGAGCCATCGTGCAAACCGTCGACAAACCATTTGAAGCCGACCGGAACCTCGTAGAGCTTGCGGCCCAGCTTCGCCGTGACGCGGTCGATCATCGCGCTGCTCACGACTGTTTTTCCGATTGCCGCCGTTGGGCACCATTCCGGGCGACTTTGAAAAAGCTGATGAATGGCCACGGCCAGAAAATGATTGGGCGGCAGGAGTCCGGCGCTCCGCGTGACAATCCCATGCCGGTCGTGATCGGGATCGCAAGCGAACGCGAGGTCGAATTGGTCCTTCATCCCGACCAGTCGCGCCATCGCATAGGGGGAGGATGGATCCATGCGGATCTGGCCGTCCCAATCCACCGTCATAAAACGAAACGTGGGATCAACCACTTCATTTACGACCGTCAGGTCCAGACCGTGTCGCTCTGCGATCCGCGCCCAGTAATGGACGCCGGCACCACCGAGTGGATCGACCCCGAAGTGGAGCTTGGCGCCACGAATGACTTTCACGTCGATCACCGCATCGAGATCGTTGACGTACAAGGTTAAATAGTCGTGCCGGTGCGTCGTCGCGGCCCGCAGCGCGCGCTCATAGGGAATTCTTTTCACACCGGACAGCCGCGCTTCCAGCAATTCATTCGCCTTCGCCTCAATCCAACCGGTTGTTGCCTTGTCCGCCGGCCCGCCGGTCGGCGGGTTGTATTTGAAGCCGCCATCGTGAGGCGGATTGTGCGACGGTGTGATGACAATCCCGTCGGCCAGCGCGCTGATTCGTCCGCTGTTGTGAGTTAAAATCGCATGGGAAATGACCGGCGTCGGCGTATAGCCGTCGCCTTCGGCGATCATGACCTCGACGCCGTTTGCGGCCAGTACTTCGAGCGCGGTCGCGGAGGCCGGGACGGACAACGCATGCGTATCGATGCCAAGATAGAGCGGACCCGATATCGGGTGATGTTTTCGGTACAGGCAAATCGCCTGGGTAATCGCAAGGACGTGCCACTCATTGAACGAGCGGTCGAACGATGAGCCGCGATGCCCGGATGTGCCGAAGGACACCCGCTGTGCCGGGATCGAAGGATCGGGCATCTCGGTGAAGTAGGCGGTGACGAGCCGCGACACGTCGACCAGAATTCTCATCGGCGCCGATTTTCCCGCCAACGGACTGATCTTCATGGCGATTCCTGCGGTAGAGTGGTTTCGAGTTCCCCCACTTTCGCCAGCCGGCGGCGATGGCGCTCCAAGCCGCTGAATCTCGCCGCGAGAAAAGTCTGAACCAGCTCCCAGGCAACCGCGTGGCCAACCACCAGGCCACCGAGACAAATCACGTTCAGGTCGTCGTCCTCCACTCCCTGATGTGCGGAGAAATTTTCATGGATCAGGCAGGCCCGGACGCCGGCGACCTTGTTGGCTGCCACACATGCTCCCACTCCACTCCCACAGACGGCCACGCCGCGATCCACTTCGCCGCGCGCGATCGCGTGCGCCAGCGGAACGACAAAATCAGGGTAATCGTCATCTGGATGCGACCGGTGGTCGCCAAAATCGTTCACGTCATGACCGGCCTCGCGCAATCTCCCCTCCAGATATTGTTTTAGCTCAAATCCACCATGATCGGCCGCGACCCCGATTCGTAGCGGGTTAATTTCGGGCGGTGTGGGCAGGTCAGTCATCGGCGTATTTAAATTCACCGTTGGACGAACAATAGGTTATCATTCTCTATTGGCCTTCTTTTCAGCCGCCCGGGCCGCTTGGAGCATCTGATCATGCGTTGCTTCTTTGACGCCCTCTTCAACCAACTGCGTTTCTTCGCTTTCTCCTTCCTCGTTTTCGTCCTCGCTCGAGGACTCCGGCGCTTGGTGACCCGCCGAGCCTGGCACGGGATCCCAGCGCTCGGACTCCGGCGCCGATTCGAGGATGATATCTTTTGGACTGAGATCCGGACCTCCGGCCAATTCTTGTCTGGCCTCATCCACATCCGCTTTGGTCGCATCTTGCGGGTGCCGACCGTTGATGAGCGCGTCTTCGGCCGCGCGCGCGCGGATCATTCGACGTGAGACCACGCCGATGCCGACGCCGTTCTCGGTTAGTACGCCCTTGTTGAGGGGATTTTTTTTCATATGGGGGAGTTGTTTGAAATGACCCGGCGCAACGGCTCTGGCCGTCGCTGTCATGATCAGCCCATCAAACTGATCTGAGATGATCTTTTGCGCCGTAAGTTCGGTCGCCGACCCCCGCCACCTCGTTTTCCCGGGTCTTTTGGAGATTAGCTTTGGTAAGATTAACAAACACGACCGAATCCTCGTAACTGATGCGCGTGATTTTGCCGGTCGGAATCATGATTTCCTTGCCCGCATACCAGTGGCCGGTTTCGACGAGCAACTCGCCGATCGCCCAGCTCTTGTCATCGACCATGAAACCGCTCACCGTGCCGATCTCGCCGTCGGTGGCGTGAATCGCGTAACCCTCCACGGCTTTCATGCTGCGCAGATGCTTGTCGTCCCGGTGGTGCGGCTGCTGGTGCGCTTCAAGTTCATCTTTTGATGGCGCCATCACGACCGGAAATCCGGCGACACCCCACATCCCGCCACCGTTCCAGTAGGCGGGCCAGCCATAGTAGCGGTAGTATTCGATCTCGTATTGCCGGGAGACCGGCTTGTGCGAATCAATGGAGGGGCTGTTTTCAATCTGTTTTCGCGTCAGGTTGATCGACAGAATCATGTCCTCCCGATTCAGGCGGCCAAAAGCATACGGAGCGAGCAGCACCTGCCGTCCGCTCAACCATGATCCGGTGTCCGCAAACAGGTAACGGACCACCCAAGTTTTATCATCGAAGTAGAAATCCTTCACATGACCGATGTCGCCATCCGAAGCGGTGAGCTTGTGACCGTAGAGTTCTTTGATTTTAATGGGCATAAAATAGTTTCCTCAATCGCTGTATTCTGTGGCTGCCTCCGATGCGGAGGTGATGCATGGCAATATGCACCGATGGATCGGGGGCAGATATGGGGTGTTACCCGACACCGAAAAAATTGACGGACGTTCCTGTTGCACGATTCAAACATACAGGAGGCAACCGCACCGGGTTCATCGGTCGAACACCCCATAGCGCTATGACTCGCCGCCCCCTACTCTATGGTAGTGAAGTCCAATTCCCCTCAGCTCCCGCAACAGTGGACCGGTGCCGATATAGCGAAAATTGACTCATGAAATCCGCGCCACCTTCCGTACTGGCCCTCAATGGCGGGTCGTCGAGCATCCGATTCGTGATTTATGACGCCGGCAGAACACTGCGGCGGAATCTCGCGGGGAAAATCGACCGGATTGGCTTGAGCGAGACAAATCTTGTCGTCCACGGCCCGCCCGGAAAACCGCGGCCACCGCTACCGATCGCCGCCACCAATCATTTGAACGCGGTCGATTTTCTTCTGAACTGGCTGGAGGCGCAGCCGGTATTCTCGTCCGTCAAAGCTGTGGGACACCGGGTGGTTCACGGGATGAAACATTCGGCGCCGGCACGGATCACGCCGAAACTGCTCGCGGAACTGCGCCGGATCACGCCGTACGATCCCGAGCACTTGCCGCGCGAAATCGGGCTGATCGAGGCCATCGGCCGACGATACCCCAAACTGCCGCAGGTGGCGTGCTTTGATACCGCTTTCCATCGCATGATGCCGCAAGTCGCCAAAATGCTCCCGATCCCCCGCCACTACGCCGCCCAAGGCGTCGAGCGTTACGGTTTTCACGGCCTCTCCTACTCTTATCTGATGGAAGAACTCAGAAGACTGGATCCCGTCGCCGCCAAGGGCCGCGTGATTCTCGCTCATCTCGGCAATGGCGCGAGTCTCGCCGCCGTGCATCACGGCAAAAGCATCGACACCAGCATGGGCTTCACCCCGGCCGCCGGACTCGTCATGAGCACCCGTTCCGGCGATCTGGATCCCGGACTGCTCTCGTTTCTGGCCCGTCGCGATAAAATGACGCCGGTCCAATTTGAGCAGATGGTGAACCACCAGTCAGGCCTTCTGGGAATCTCCGAAACGAGCTCCGATATGCGCGACCTGCTGGCACGCGAAGCCCGCGATGTGCGGGCGACGGAAGCCATCGCGCTTTTCTGCTACCAAGCGAGAAAATGGATCGGCGCCTATGCGGCGGCGCTGGGTGGTCTGGACACGCTCGTCTTCGCCGGCGGCATCGGTGAAAACCTGCCGGTCATCCGCCGGCGGATCTGCGGCGAACTTGGCTTTCTCGGCGTCGAGCTGAACCCCCAATCCAATCGGAAAAGTATGGCGGTGATTTCCAATCCCTCTAGCCCTGTCACCGTGCGCGTGATTCGCACCGACGAGGAGCTCATGATCGCGCGTTCGGTTTGCCGCACGCTGGGCCTCGGCCCGTCCCGGGCAGGACTGGAGTGATTCCTGTTTTGATGCGCACCACGGTAGTATTTCAACCCATAGCTAACTCGTACCGAGCGGCGCATGATACTCGGGACATCGCGCATGGATTCGAGAATTCCTGGGAGGTCAACGCCGCCCAGTCAGCCACGACTTGTCAGGCAAACATCTGAAGCCGCTACATGCGCCGCACCCGCACCAACTGATCTTATGCCAACCTCAAAATCCACCCAAAGCCGCAGCAACGTCGGCCACGTCATTAAAAAATCCCGGACGCCCAGCCCGCTCGTCAGTTCACCCGCCGTCGCAAAACGCGAGATCGCAGGACTCCGTCGCTTGCGGAATCGCATCGCATCTTCGCGCACGGTGGCGGAAACCGATGTGCGGGAGTCATTGATTTGACGCCGGCCTGGGCGTCCAGCGAGACCATCGGAGCGGCAATGATACCGCCCCTGCCTGCCCTGGTTGGGGAGAAGCCGAATCTTTTGTTCGTATCCCTTCTGTAGCAACGCCTCCCTTCCCCAATATGAAAACCAACGCACTCAGTCCCGACCTGCTTCACCGGATGGATGCGTATTGGCGCGCCGCGAACTATCTCTCCGTCGGCCAGATTTATCTCTGCGACAATCCGCTGCTGAAGCGCCCGCTCGCACTCACGGACGTGAAGCACATGCTGCTCGGTCACTGGGGCACCACGCCGGGACAGAATTTCATCTACACACACCTGAACCGGGTCATCAAGAAATTCGACCTCGATATGATTTATGTCTCCGGCCCCGGACACGGTGGCCCGGCCGTGGTGGGCAGCACTTATCTCGAAGGCACCTACAGTGAAATTTATCCCAATATCAGTCAGGACGAGGCCGGACTGCAAAAGCTCTTCCATCAGTTTTCTTTCCCCGGCGGCATTCCCAGCCACGCATCGCCGGAGACGCCCGGATCGATCCATGAGGGTGGCGAGCTGGGATATTCGCTCAGCCATTCCTTCGGCGCCGTGTTCGACAATCCCGAACTGATCGTCGCCTGCGTGGTTGGCGACGGCGAAGCGGAGACCGGACCGCTCGCCACCGCGTGGCACTCCAACAAGTTCCTCGATCCCATCACCGACGGCGCAGTGCTGCCTATCCTGCATCTCAACGGCTACAAGATCTCCAATCCCACCGTGCTCGCCCGCATCACCCGGGAAGAATTGGAGCAGCTATTCCGCGGCTACGGGTGGACGCCATTGTTTGTCGAATACCAGGACAAAAACGACGCCATGCATGAAGCCATGGCCGCAGCCCTCGATGTGGCGGTGGAGGCCATCAAACAAATCCAGCACGAAGCCCGCGCGTTCGGCAACCGGACTCGTCCGCGCTGGCCGATGATGGTGCTCGATTCCCCCAAGGGTTGGACCGGACCGAAATGGATCGACGGCAAACAAATTGAAGGCACCTTCCGGGCGCACCAAGTGCCCCTCTCCGACCCGCGTTCGCATCCCGCACACCTGAAGCTGCTGGAAGAGTGGCTCAGAAGCTATCGGCCGGAGGAACTCTTCAACGAGCAAGGTCGCTTGAAACAGGAGATTGCCGAACTGGCGCCCAAGGGCGAAAGACGCATGGGTGCGAATCCGCACGCCAACGGCGGCATCCTGCTCCGCGATCTCCGCATGCCGGATTTTCGAGACTATGCGGAAGCCGTGCCGGCGCCAGGCTCACCGGGAATCGGTGACACACATGTACTCGGACCTTTTCTCCGCGACGTGGCGAAGTTTAATCAGGAGCAACGAAACTTCCGCGTCTTCGGTCCCGACGAGACCCTCTCCAACGGGCTCGAAGCCGTCTTTGAGACAACCAACCGCCAATGGGACGCGGCGACCCTGCCCAACGATGAATTTCTCGCCCCGGCCGGGCGCGTCATGGAAATGCTCAGCGAACACCAATGCGAAGGCTGGCTCGAAGGCTATTTGCTCACCGGCCGCCATGGACTCTTCAATTGCTACGAGGCGTTCATCCACATCGTCGACTCGATGTTCAACCAGCACGCGAAATGGCTCAAGGTCAGCGCGGGCCTGCCGTGGCGGCGGAAGATCGCCTCGTTGAACTATCTTCTCGCCTCGCATGTCTGGCGGCAGGATCACAACGGTTTCACGCATCAAGATCCCGGGTTCATCGACCATGTGATGAACAAAAAAGCTTCAATCGTGCGGGTCTATCTGCCACCGGACGCCAATTGCCTCCTCTCGATCATGGACCACTGTCTGCGCAGCCGGCACTACGTCAACGTCGTGATCGCGGGCAAGCACCCTGCCCCGCAATGGCTGACAATGGATGCCGCGGTCAAGCACTGCACCGAGGGCATCGGTATCTGGCAATGGGCCGGCAACGACCAAGGCATGGCGCCCGACGTGGTGATGGCCTGCTGCGGCGATGTGCCCACACTGGAGACGCTCGCCGCTGTTTCCATCCTCCGTGAACATCTGCCTGAACTGAAAGTCCGCGTGGTCAACGTCGTCGATCTCATGAAACTGCAGCCACAGTCCGAGCATCCGCACGGACTAAGCGACACGGATTTCGACGAACTCTTCACCAAGGACAAGCCGGTCATCTTCGCCTTCCACGCCTACCCTTGGTTGATCCACCGGCTGACCTACCGTCGAACGAATCACGACAACTTTCACGTCCGAGGCTACAAGGAAGAAGGTACGATCACCACGCCGTTCGACATGACGGTGCTAAACGAAATGGACCGCTTCCATCTCGTCATGGACACCATCGATCGTTTGCCGCAGACCGGCGAAAAGGGCGTTTATCTGAAGCAGCAGCTCAAGGACAAGCTGATCGAGCACAAGCTCTACATCGATAAAAACGGCCAGGATCTGCCTGAGATCCGGAACTGGAAGTGGAACGCGAGCGATCCCGGTAACAGCGACCTGAACCACGATTCGCATATAGGATGGTCGACTCAACCCGTATTACCCACGTCATTCTAATGAAAATCCAAATCAATACCGGTCAAAACATCGATGGACGCGCAACCATGTCCCGGCATGCCGAGTGGGTGGTAGAAAACTCTCTCAGCCATCTGGCGGAGCAGGTCACCCGCGTGGAATCCCACGGCAGCGATGAGAACAACAAGAAAGGCGGAACGGGGGACAAGCGCTGCGTGCTGGCAGCCCGATTCAAACACCACCAGCCAATCGCCGTCACGACCGATGCGGGCAGTGCCCACGGTACCAGTAATCCCTAAATTATTTCAACCTTCCCCGTCCCATGGCGGGTAACACCCCATTTGTTCCGGGCGCTGACCGGACTAAAGTAAGGTGCACTGCAATGGCTGCCCGGCTTCCACCAATCTATCTGCGGACCGGGATAGTCTTCACCTGCACTCAAGGAGAACAGCACATGCCAATCACACTCAACGAAGAAGGCGGCGGAAGGATACTCGTCGTTCACGTCAGTGGGAAACTCGAGAAAGCGGATTACGCGGGCTTTGTGCCCGCGTTCGAGCGACTGGTGGTCCAACATGGAAAGCTGCGCGTGTTGTTCGACATGACCGCTTTTCACGGCTGGGAACTCAGCGCGGTGTGGGAAGACGTAAAGTTTGCCACCAAACACTTCACCGATATCGAGCGTATGGCCATGGTCGGTGAAAAGAAATGGCAGCACGGCATGGCCATCTTTTGCAAGCCGTTCACCAAAGCGACCGTCCGCTACTACGACCAGATCGACGCCGTCGAAGCACGGAAATGGTTGGGCGAGGTGTGAGGCTTTCGATCACGCAAGATACGAATGAAATCGCTGAACGAAGATGGTCCCCTGGCCTCGACCAAAAACGGAAATTCGCGGGCAAATTCCGGCGTAGTCGTATCGGTGCGGGGCAGCGTGGTTGATATCAAATTCGAGGGGCGGCTCCCACCCATCTATTCGGTGCTGCACGCCGGAAAGGACCAACAGATCGTCATTGAAGTGCTGGCCCAGCGCGACGCACGTCATGTGCGTGGAATTGCGCTGACGCCCACGCAGGGACTCGCCCGAGGCATGCCGGTAGCGGACACCGGCGGACCGTTAAAAGCGCCGGTGGGCAAAGGCGTTCTTTCGCGGATGTTCGACGTGTTTGGCCATGTCATCGACCGCGAACCGGCGCTTGCAGACGTCCAATGGCGTTCCGTGCATCGGGCGCCGCCGCCACTGGCCCGACGTTCCACCAAGTCGGAACTTTTTGAAACGGGCATCAAGGTCATCGACGTGCTCGTCCCGCTCGAACGGGGCGGCAAGGCGGGACTCTTTGGCGGAGCGGGCGTCGGCAAGACCGTTCTGCTTACCGAAATGATCCACAACATGATCGGACACCACGAGGGCGTGAGCATTTTTTGCGGGATCGGCGAGCGCTGTCGCGAAGGCGAGGAACTCTACCGCGATATGAAGGAAGCCGGCGTGTTGCCGAACATGGTGATGGTTTTCGGCCAGATGAACGAGCCGCCGGGCAGCCGGTTTCGCGTCGGACACACCGCGTTGACGATGGCCGAGTATTTTCGCGACGACGAGCATCGCGACGTGTTGCTGCTCATCGATAATATCTTCCGCTTCATCCAGGCCGGCATGGAAGTGTCCGGGCTGATGGGCCAGATGCCATCACGGCTGGGCTATCAACCGACCATGGGCACGGAGCTGTCAGGTCTCGAGGAGCGCATCGCCAACACTGATACGGGCGCCATCACTTCCATTCAGGCGGTTTATGTGCCCGCCGATGATTTTACCGATCCGGCGGCCGTACACACTTTTTCCCACCTCTCCGCTTCGATTGTGCTCTCGCGCAAGCGGGCGAGCGAAGGCCTTTTCCCCGCGATCGACCCGCTCCAATCAAATTCGAAGATGGCCACCCCGGGCATTGTCGGCGAAAGACACTACGCGCTCGCGCAGGAAATCCGGAAGACTCTCGCGCAATATTCGGAGCTCAAGGACATCATCGCCATGCTCGGCTTGGAGCAGCTCTCACCCGAGGACCGCAAGGTGGTAGGTCGCGCACGTCGCTTGGAGCGTTTTCTCACCCAACCTTTTTTCACGACCGAACAATTCACCGGCCTCAAAGGGAAGCTCGTCAGCCTGAAAGATTCGTTGGATGGCTGCGAACGCATCCTCCGGGACGAATTCAAGGACTACCCGGAGAGCGCGCTCTATATGATCGGTGCAATTGGCGAGGCGAAAAAACTGGCGGCTCCTCCCTCCCCGACAAAACCAGAAGCCAAGAGCGAGGCTAAGCCAAGCCCGCAACCTCCCGAAAAGAAGCCGGAAGCCAAACCGGATGTGCCGGTCGACGGAAAGCCTGTCCCGGCCGCCAAGCCCGTTGCCACGCCAACGGCCAAGACCGGGGTAAAACTGGCCGAAAAGACCCCGGCAAAATCACCGCCCGAACCGCCGGCGAAGCCCGGGCCCAAATCCGAACCGCAGCCCGAACCCGCTGTTGCTGCACATGACGCTTAAAATTCTCCTCCCCTTCCAAATCTTCGCCGAAAAAACCGAGGTGTCGCGTATCGTCGCGGAAACAGCTGAAGGCTCGTTCGGGCTCCTGCCCCACCGGCTCGATTGTGCGGCGGCTCTCGCGCCGGGAATTCTGACCTACGAATCCACTGCTGACGGAGAAGTTTTTGTAGCCGTGGATGAAGGGGTACTCATCAAGACCGGTCCGGACGTGCTCGTGTCCGTGCGCCGGGCGTTGGGGGGAAAAGATCTCGGTCAACTGCGCGAAGCGGTGACCAGCGAGTTTCTGACCTTGGACGAGAACGAGCAAGGCGTGCGCACCGTCATGGCAAAACTTGAATCGGGATTTCTGCGTCGCTTCGCGACTTTTCAACATGAATGACGTACCAACCAAAACCACCAAGAGCCCTCCCGGTCTCGCCGAACAGGTCGGCGCCAAGGCGGCGCGCAAACTCAAGGCGCGGGGTTCAACGCAAGGCGTCTGGTTTGGCCTGGGCATGATGGGACTGATCGGATGGTCGGTGGTCGTGCCGACACTGCTTGGTGCAGCGCTTGGCCTCTGGTTGGATGCCCATTATCCGGGCAAGCATGGATGGACGCTGGCGCTGTTGGTCGCCGGCCTCACCATCGGTTGTTTGAATGCGTGGTTTTGGGTCGCCAAGGAAGACCAGGCCATGCGGGACGAACAGGAGGATAACCATGACTGACCTATTTTCCCAGGCGCTGGCAGGCATCGCTGGCCTGTTGCTGGGTGCGATTTTTTTCGGTGGTCTTTGGTGGACGGTGAAGACGGGCGTTTCCGCCCAATATCCTGCACTCCTGTTTTTCGCCAGCGCGCTCGGGCGCATGGGGGTCGCTCTGGCCGGATTCTACTTTGTCTCCGGCGGCCACTGGCAGCGGCTGGTGGCCTGTCTCCTTGGATTTATCGCGGCGCGTCTCGCCGTCAGCTGGCTGACGCGACCATCGGCAGAGAATCAAATTCGTCAAATTCAAGGGGTCCGCCGTGCGCCTTAGTCCCGATCAGATGATTTTTTGGCAACACGGGTTTCTCAAACTCAATGGCACGATTGTGTTCACGTGGGGACTGATGCTCGTGCTGGCCGTCGGTTCCAAGCTGATCACGCGCAAACTTTCCACGGAACTGAAACGTTCCCGCTGGCAGAACCTGCTGGAAATTATCATCACCGCGATCGAGAAACAGATTGAAGAGGTCGGCCTCCAGAACCCGAAGAAGTACATCGGCTTTCTGGGTACGCTCTTCCTCTTCATCGCGCTCGCCGCCCTTTGCACGGTCATTCCCGGCTATGAACCGCCGACCGGCTCGCTTTCCACGACGGCGGCACTGGCGCTCTGCGTTTTCGTGGCGGTGCCGCTCTTCGGCATCGAGGAGCAGGGACTGAAGGGCTACCTCAAGACCTACATCGAGCCGACGGTGATCATGCTGCCGTTCAACCTTATCAGCGAACTTTCGCGCACGCTGGCCCTGGCCGTCCGTCTGTTCGGCAACATGATGAGCGGGGCGATGATCATCGCGATTTTACTCACCATCACGCCGTTCATCTTCCCGATTGTGATGACCCTGCTCGGTCTGCTCACGGGGATGGTGCAGGCCTACATCTTCAGCATTTTGGCCGCGGTCTACATCGCGGCCGCCACCCGCACGCAGAAGCCCAAGCCCGCGCCTGTACCCGCAACTTAATTCAACAACCACCAAGAAAGGAGTCACCATGGATAGCAACACCATCATAGCCGTAGCTTCAATCGCCACCGCCGGCCTCACGACCGGCATCGGTTGCATGTGCCCCGCGCTCGGCGAGGGCCGCGCCGTCGCCACCGCGCTGACTGCGTTGGCGCAGCAACCCGACGCCTCCGCCACTATCACCCGCACCCTGTTTGTCGGTCTGGCGATGATTGAATCCACCGCGATCTACTGCTTCGTGGTCTCGATGATCCTCATCTTCGCCAACCCATTCTGGAACCACGTCATCGCCGGCGCGGCGCAGGCCGCGGGGGCTGGGAAGTAATACCATGCTCATCGACTGGTTCACTGTCGGCGCGCAGGCGCTCAATTTCCTCATCTTGGTGTGGCTGATGAAACATTTTCTCTATCAGCCCATCCTACACGCCATTGACGAGCGGGAGAAAAAGATCGCCGCGGAACTCGCGGACGCAGCGGCCAAGAAAGCCGAAGCGCAAAAGGACCGCGACGAATTCCAGCACAAGAACGAGGAGTTCGACCAGCAGCGTGCTGCCCTTTTGAGCAAGGCGACGGACGAGGCGAAAGGCGAAGGCCAGCGGCTCTTGTCCGAAGCCCGCAAGGCGGCTGATGCCATGAGCGCCAAGCGCCAGGAAACACTGAAAAATGACGCCCACAATCTGAACCAAGCCCTCACTCGCCGGACGCAGCAGGAGGTGTTTTCCATTGCCCGCAAGGCGCTCGCGGATCTCGCCACGGTGAGCCTGGAAGAACGCGTGGGTGAAGTATTCACGCGCCGGTTGCGCGAGATGGACGGCAAGGCGAAGGGGACATTGGGCGCGGCGCTCAAATCAGCGCAAGAGCCCGCCCTCGTGCGCAGCGCGTTCGACCTGCCGGCAGAGCAACGCGCGGCGATCCAAAACGCGCTCAACGAAACCTTTTCCGCCGATATTCGTCTGCGGTTCGAAACCGCACCCGATCTCGTCAGCGGCATCGAACTTGCCGCGAGCGGACAAAAAGTGGCGTGGAGCATTGCGGATTATCTGACTTCACTGGAGAAGGGAGTCAGTGAACTGCTGAAAGCTCAGGACAAGCCGGAGCCTAAACCCGAGGCGAAAGCCGAACCCAAGCCAGGACCGAAGTCGGAACCAAGTCCTCAAACCAAGCGGGAAGGCAACGCTCTGCCTTTACCCAAGGCCGAAACGAAAGCTGAACCCAAGCCCGATGAAAAACCGGCACTACCGGTCAAACTGAAGTCTCCGACAGCCGTCAAAACTGAGCCTGCACCGAAATCCGAAGATACCCCCAAGCCGGATACCAAACCCAACGGGGTAACGTTACCCGAAGAGTCCAGGGCTGTTCCCATCGGAACATGAGCGCCTCGCCCGAGACTTTGGAAAACGTTTTCGATCGTACGTTCGCTGACCTCAGCCAAACGCGCGACCGCTTCACGCCGCACCTGACGCCGCGCGAGGTCGGTGCGATCATCAGCGTGTCCACGGGCATTGCGCGGGTCTCCGGATTGCCCAGCGTGGGCTTTGAGGAACTGCTTGAATTTCCCGGAGGTGTTTTCGGCATCGCGTTCAACGTGGATGAGGACGAAATCGGCGTCGTGCTGCTGGGCGAATACTCGCATCTGCACGCCGGCGACGAGGTCGAACGCACCGGCCGGGTCATGGACGTGGCCGTTGGCGACGGATTGCTGGGACGCGTGATCGACCCGCTCGGTCGGCCACTTGATGCCGGAGGGGCCGTGGCCACCAACCAGCGCCTGCCCGTCGAACGTCCCGCCGCGGCCATCATGGACCGCGCACCAGTCACGGTCCCGCTCCAGACCGGCCTCAAAGTCATCGATGCTCTCATTCCCATCGGACACGGCCAGCGCGAGCTGATTCTTGGTGATCGGCGGACCGGCAAGACAGCCATTGCGATCGACACCATTCTTAACCAGCGCGACCGGAACGTCGTCTGCGTCTATTGCGCCATCGGCCAGCGCGCCTCTGCCGTGGCGAAGGTCATTGCCAGCCTTCGGGACAAAGGCGCGATGGACTACACCGTGGTCGTGGTCGCCGAGGGCAACAATCCGCCCGGACTCGCGTACATCGCCCCTTACGCCGCGACCAGCATTGCCGAGCATTTCATGGAGACGGGGCGCGATGTACTGATCGTCTACGACGACCTCACGCAGCACGCCCGCGCCTATCGCGAGCTTTCGCTCCTGCTGCGGCGTCCGCCCGGCCGCGAAGCCTTCCCCGGTGATATTTTCTACATTCATTCGCGTCTGCTCGAACGGGCCACGCATCTGAGCAAGGAACGCGGCGGCGGTTCACTGACCGCTCTCCCGATCATCGAGACCGAAGCCCAAAACATCTCCGCTTATATTCCGACCAATCTTATTTCGATCACGGACGGACAGATCTACCTATCACCCGCTCTCTTCGAACTGGGCGTATTGCCCGCGGTCGATGTCGGCAAATCCGTTTCACGCGTGGGCGGCAAGGCCCAGCGCGCAGCCTACCGCGCGGTGGCCGGCGACCTCAAACTCGCCTACGCGCAGTTTGAGGAACTCGAAACCTTCGCCCGGTTCGGTGCCCGCCTGGATGATAACACCCGCAAGATCATCGAACATGGGCGGCGCATCCGTGCCTGCCTCAAGCAACCGGAATCCATGCCCGTGCCGGTGCCCGCGCAAATCACCCTGTTGTTGGCATTGACCGCGGGCCTCTTTGACCCGGTGTCCTTGGACAAGATGGCCGAGGCCGAACATGCGGTCCTCGACGCGGCGGAGAAAGTTCCGGCCGAGGTGGGCGCACGGATCGAAACCGCCGACAAATTGAGCGACGACGACCGCAAAGTGATCGTCGAAATCGCCCGCGCGGCGCTCGCGCCGTACCAACCCACGCCGGCAGGCAAACCAAAGGAAGAAGCAGAGGCAAAACAGCCAGATAAAGCCAAACCGGACGCACCGACGAAGGCCAAACCGAATACCAAAGGAGAACCAAAACCCGACGAGAGGACTCCGTCGAAAGCTTCGCCTGCGGCCAAATCCGACACTGAGGCAAAGCCAGAGGTGAAGGCGAAGGAGAAGCCATGAGTGATACCACTTCGGGCCTGCGCCGCCAAATCAGCAGTGCCGGCGACCTTCAGTCGGTCGTCCGCTCAATGAAAGCCTTGGCCGCATCGAGCATCGGCCAATACGAGAAGTCGGTGAGCGCCTCGGGCGACTACAACCGGACCGTTGAGTTGGGGCTGGGCGCATGCTTTCGGGCCGGCGGGTTGGCGACACTCAACGTCAACCGGAAAGGACCGGCCGACCCGAAAGCCGTCGGGGCGGTTGTTTTTGGGTCGGACCAGGGACTGGTGGGACAGTTCAACGATATCATCGCCGACTATGCGATCAAGACCCTCGCTGCCCTACCCGGCAAACCTCACGTCTGGGCCGTGGGTGAGCGGGTGCACGCGCGATTGGCCGACGCAGGCCTGACCCCGATCGGACTCTTCTCCGTGCCGAATTCCGTTCAAGCCATCACCCCGCTCGTCGGACAGATTCAAATCGAGAGCGAGGCCCACCGGACCAAAGGCGAGTATGCGCAGCTGTACGTCTTTCATAACCGTCCGAAATCAGGCGCACTCTATGAGCCGCTGAGCCAGCACCTCTTGCCGCTCGACGCATTGTGGGCGGAAGGGCTGGCCAAATTGCCCTGGCCGACCAAACAACCGCCCGAAATCATGGGGGAAAGCGCCACGACGCTGCGCGTACTCGTTCGCGAATACCTTTTCATCTCCTTGTTTCGGGCGTGCGCCGAATCCCTCGCCAGCGAGAATGCGAGTCGCCTCGCAGCAATGCAGCGCGCCGACAAAAACATTGGTGAACTGCTCGAGACCCTTAACGGCACTTTCCACCGGCTGCGCCAAAGCAGCATCGACGAGGAACTGTTCGACGTGATTTCCGGCGTTGAAGCGCTCTCTTCACAGCAAGCGCCCATACCCATACGCTAGATAGTGAGAATCCGTACCAATAACTGATCAAGGCAATGGTGAACGTTATGCTGCTTAGCGTTCAGGGTGGGGTTACACCTTATAGTACCCGGCAGGGTTTCCCGAGTATCGTCGCGCCATGAACACCCTCGTGCAAGAAACTGTAACAGCAAAACACAACTCCGTTGTCGCGACCTATCCGTCGCACCTGGCGGCCGAAGCAGCGATCAAGGAACTGCAGAAATCCGGTTTCGATATGAAAACTCTCTCGATCATCGGCCGCGATTATCACACCGACGAACAGGTCGTGGGCTATTACAATGCCGGTGACCGGATGAAACTTTGGGGTAAGACCGGCGCCTTCTGGGGCGGAATGTGGGGATTGCTGTTCGGGTCGGCATTCTTTTTTATTCCCGGGATCGGTCCCTTGCTGGTGGCGGGGCCTTTCATCAGCTCGATTGTCGGTGCGCTGGAAGGAGCGGTCTTGGTGGGCGGTCTGAGTGTCATCGGGGCCGGCTTGGCCGGTCTGGGCATTCCCGAGGATAGTATCGTGCACTACGAGACCGCGCTCAAGGTCGGCAAGTATCTGCTGATTGCCCAGGGCACCTCGGAAGACAATGCCCGCGCCAAGGAAATCCTCGGCCATGGGAAACCAGACTCATTGGTTCTCCATCAATAGCACGCTCTGTTTCGAGCATCGCACCCAGCACCAGACCATGGAGACTGTTATGATCAGTCGCGAGCTTCGGCTGGCTTCGCGCCCCAAGGGAATGCCCGTGGCCGATAATTTTTCCCTCGTTCAAACCGAAGTGGGGCCGCCGCAAGATCAGCAGGTGCTGGTGCGAAATCTGTTCATCTCGGTGGACCCCTATATGCGGGGCCGCATGAACGAGGTAAAATCCTACATACCGCCCTTCGCATTGGACAAAGCTCTCGAGGGCGGCGCGGTCGGCGAGGTCATCGAATCGCGTGCCAAGGAATTCAAGGTGGGCGATACGGTCACTTCCAATTTCGGGTGGCGCGAATACTTCATCGCCTCTCCCAAGGAGCTGCATGCCGTCAGCCGCGAAAACCAACCGCTCTCCCTCTATCTGGGAGCGCTCGGCATGACGGGCATGACGGCGTGGGCTGGTTTGCAACTGGGCGAAGTCAAAGCCGGTGACGTCGTCTATATTTCTGGCGCCGCCGGCGCGGTCGGGAGTGTGGCGGGACAACTGGCCAAATTGCGCGGCTGCCGTGTCATCGGCTCCGCGGGCTCGATGGAGAAAGTGGCTTTTCTCCGGGACGAATGCGGTTTTGACGTCGCCTTCGATTACAAGACAGGGCCCGTGATCGAGCAGTTGAAGCTGGAGGCTCCCGAAGGGATCGACGTCTATTTTGATAATGTCGGAGGCGAAACGCTCGAAGCCGCGCTCTCCGCCCTGCGGGTACATGGCCGGATCATCGCCTGCGGCGGCATCTCCGGTTACAACGCCGAGAACCCAAGACCCGGTCCCACCAATCTATTCAACATGATCACCAAGCGACTGACGATGAAAGGCCTGCTTGTACGCGATTGGCTGGATCACCAGGCCGAATTCGAGAAAGCAATGGGCGGATATCTCCGCACCGGTAAAATCAAGAACCAAGAAACCGTGGCCGTGGGCATCGATCATGCCGTGAGCGCCTTCCTCGGTCTTTTTCAAGGAACCAATATCGGCAAGATGGTGGTGAAAGTGGCCTAAACGCCAACGTTCACGAAACCAGTGAAACCAATCTCGCCCGTACCAGGCGGACGGAATTTCCCCGATGAATTTAACCATGTATGCACAAAAACTCTTTCAGCCATTTCGGCTGAAATCACTACAACTTAAAAACCGGATCGTCATGGCACCCATGACGCGCTCGTTTTGTCCCGGAGGTGTCCCGGCGGCGAACGTGGCCGATTATTATGTCCGCCGCGCCCAGGATGAAGTTGGCCTGATTGTGTCTGAGGGCACCGTGGTGAATCGCCCGGCTTCTTCGAATGATCCGGACATTCCTCATTTTTATGGCGAAAAGCCACTCGGCGGATGGAAGACTGTGATTGACCGGGTGCATGCCGCGGGTGGCGTGATGGCGCCGCAACTTTGGCACATGGGCGTGGTCGCCCCGAAGAAAACCGGCTGGTTGCCGCCGGCTCCGTTTGAGGGACCGTCAGGCTATGTCGCACCAGGGAAAATCGGGGGCGTCGCCATGACAAAATCCGATATCGGCGAAACGATCCAGTCTTTTGCCCAAGCGGCGGCGAAGGCCAAGGCGCTGGGCTTCGATGCCGTCGAGATTCACGGCGCCCACGGCTATCTAATCGATCAGTTTTTCTGGCAGCCCACCAACCAACGCACCGATGGTTATGGTGGAAAAACTTTGGCCGAACGCGCCCGCTTCGCCGTGGAACTCATCCGGGCCGTTCGCACAGGCGTCGGTCCCGACTTTCCAATCTGCCTGCGGATCTCGCAATGGAAACTGCAGGATTACGCGGCAAAGCTGGCGACCACGCCCAAGGAGATGGAAGCGTGGCTGGTTCCGCTGGTGTTCGCCGGCGTCGATATTTTCCATTGCTCCCAACGCCGGTTCTGGGAGCCCGAATTCCCCGAATCGGATCTAAACTTTGCGGGCTGGGCTAAAAAACTTACGGGCAAAACCACCATCACGGTCGGCTCAGTTGGACTTTCCGGGGACTTTCTCGCCGCCTTTCAGGGCGAATCCTCGGCTCCCAGCAAGTTGGATGAACTTCTCCGTCGTTACGACCGCGGGGATTTCGACCTGGTGGCGGTGGGCCGCGCCCTGCTCGCCGACGCGGCGTGGGCCCAAAAAATTCACGAAGGCCATTCATCCGAACTGATTGGTTTCAGCAAAGAGGCTCTCGCCACTCTTTCGTGAACTATTTGCCGGCCGGGTCAGGATTCCGTTGTCTGGCTCTGCTCGTGAGCCATTTCTGGCCCAAATAGAAACACCAAGGCTAGATTTCGGTTCCAGCCTTGGTGTTCATCTCGATAGCAGCCCCATGCTATTGTGCTTGGGGCCGCGCTAAAAAATGCCCCAATGCTGAGGCAGCGAATCCTGAGTCAGTCCTACATAGCCCAGGCCCAATTCACCTCGATCTTGTTGTCCACTGACCATACTCCGGCCGCCGCCCAGGCAACGCGCTCGGCTTCGTCGCGCTCGGCAAAGTTGCGGACTTTTCCGGTGAGCGTCACCTTGTTTCCGGACATCTCCACTTGGATATTCTCGGCATCCAGCAGCGCGCTGCGTTCGAACGCGCTTTCAATCGCCGCTTTCACGTGCGTGGCCGCGAGCTTGGATTTTACCGACATCAGATTGGTCACGCCCTTGACGCCCGCCATATGCTGCACTTCCGCCTCGGCGTCACTTTTTTGGTACCCGAATTCCACTTCTCCTGCCAGGGTGATCCAACTGTCGCTCACCGTTATTTTTGCCGCGCCGGTGGGAATCGTGGTGAACCACCCAATCTGGTTGGCGGCGGCAAGCGCCAGGTCACCATCGGTGCGCAACAGGGATTGAGGCAGCTTCACCACGATGTCATCGGCGATGGCCCGGACTCCGGC
>Ga0265314_10001034_pt1 | contig 32387 bp, 25 predicted proteins | sample 4126metaG_FD_203106 | JGI IMG/M metagenome (GOLD analysis project Ga0265314, IMG submission 203106) | Rhizosphere microbial communities from Carex aquatilis grown in University of Washington, Seatle, WA, United States - 4-1-26 metaG | ecosystem: Host-associated > Plants > Roots > Rhizosphere >...
CCTGCTCGTGCCGCGGTTCAAACAGATCGAACTGGCGTGACCCGTCCGGGGCCGCGGAACCTGCGCAACGGCAAGCCATGAAAGCCATGATCTCACCAGCTGTAGCGGGAGTCTGTGACCGCCACCGGGCCGGCCCGGCGGTCACAGACCGCCGCCACAACTGGGGTCTCGGCCTCCTCCTGCTCGGCCTGGCCGCGCCCCTGGCCGCCGCGCCCGCGAAGCCCGACGCCATCGTCGCGCTCGACGGCTCCGGGGACTACACCTCCGTGCAGGAGGCCATCAGCGCCGCGCCCATGCGCACCGGCGCCGCCGATCCGCGCTGGGTCATCCTGGTCAGGCCCGGCACCTACCTCGAGCGCGTCTACGTGCAGCGCGAGCGCGGCAACCTGCTCGTCACGGGCGAGGACGCGGCGAAGACCGTCATCTCCTACGACCTGAACGCCACCGTGCCCGGGCCGGACGGCAAGCCCATCGGCACGTTCCGCACCCCGACGGTGCAGGTCGACGGCGACGGCATGATCTGGGAGAACCTGACCATCGCCAACAGCGCCGGCCCCGTCGGCCAGGCGCTCGCCCTCCGCGTCGACGCGGACCGTGTCGTGTTCCGCCACTGCCGCTTCCTCGGCTGGCAGGACACCATCCTCGTCAACCGCGGCCGGCAGTATTTCGCCGACTGCTACATCGAGGGGCACGTCGACTTCATCTTCGGCGCCGGCACCGCGTTATTCGACCGCTGCCAGATCCACTGTCTCCGGGACGGCTTCATCACCGCCGCCTCCACGCCCGAGGGCCACCCGTACGGCCTGGTTTTCGCCGACTGTACCATCACCGGGGCGGAGGGCGCGCACACCTACCTCGGCCGGCCCTGGCGCGTGTATGCGCGGACCGTCTTCGTGCGCACCGCGATGTCCGCGGTGGTGCGCCCCGAGGGCTGGCACAACTGGAGCAAACCCGAGGCGGAAAAGACCACCGAGTACGCGGAGTATGAGAGTTCGGGCCCGGGCGGCCTGACCACCGGCCGCGTGCCCTGGGCCCGGCCGGCCGCCACGGGCGAGATCGACCGGTTCACCCCGGCCGCCGTGCTCGCGGGCGACGACGGCTGGGATCCGGCGCCGGCACCGACGATCCATCTCGCGGGCGACTCGACCATGGCGGACAAACCCGACCTCGGCTACCCCGAGCGCGGCTGGGGCCAGCTGTTCCGCGAACTCGTCCGGCCGCCTTGGCAGGTGGTGAACTACGCCACCAACGGCATCAGCACGAAATCATTCCGCACGCTCGGCCACTGGGACCGCCTGCTGGCCCGGCTGAAGCCGGAGGACTGGGTCATCATCGAGTTTGGGCACAACGACGAAAAGAAGGAGGACCCGGCGCGCTACGCGGACCCGCTGACGGACTATCCCGCCAACCTCCGCCAGTTCGTGCGCGAGGTCCGCGCCCGCGGCGCTCATCCGGTGCTCGCGACGCCGGTCGTCCGGCGCGATTGGGACGAGGCCGGACACCTCCGCGACACCCACGGCGCCTACCTCGCGGCGGTGCGCGAGGTTGCCGCGACGGAAAAGGTGCCGCTCCTGGACCTGGAGGCGCTGACCCGCCAGCTCGAAACCGGTCTCGGACCCGAGGGTTCGAAGAAGCTGCACATGATCTTCGCCCCCGGGGCGAACCTGCGGATCCCTGAGGGCAAGACCGACAACACGCATTACGTCGAGGAGGGCGCCCGGCTTGTCGCCGGGCTGGCTGCCCGTGAGCTGCAGCGGCAGGGTCTCCCCTTCGCCGCGGCACTCGCCGTGCCGGCGGCACCGGCCGCCGCGGCCTGGCTGCCCGATCTCGGCGACGGCCGTTACCGCAATCCGGTGCTGCATGCCGATTATTCGGACCCCGACGCCGTGCGGGTGGGGGACGACTACTGGCTGGTCTCGTCGAGCTTCAGCCATGTGCCCGGCCTGCCCGTGCTCCATTCCCGCGACCTGGTCAACTGGACGCTCGTCGCCCACGCGCTGCCGCGGCTCGTGCCGGAGGAGGTTTTCCGCACGCCGCAACCCGGCAAGGGCGTCTGGGCCCCGGCCATCCGGTACCACGCGGGAAAATTCTGGATCTATTATCCCGACCCGGACTTCGGGATCTACCTGGTCACGGCGGCGGATCCGCGCGGTCCGTGGAGCGCCCCCGTGCTGGTCAAGGCGGGCAAGGGCCTGATCGATCCGTGCCCCCTCTGGGACGATGACGGCAAGGTCTGGCTCATCCACGGCTGGGCCAAGAGCCGCGCTGGCATCAACAACCTCATTTCACTGCAGCGGCTCAGCGACGACGGGCAGGCCGTCGCGGGCGAGGCGCAGGTCATCATCGACGCCAGCAAGCTCGCCGGCTACAACACGCTCGAGGGCCCGAAATTCTACAAGCGTCACGGGTGGTATTACATCTTCGCTCCCGCCGGCGGCGTGGCCACCGGTTGGCAGTCCGTCTTCCGCGCCCGGAACATCGCCGGCCCCTACGAGGACCGCATCGTCCTGGACCAGGGCAAGACCACCGTCAACGGCCCGCACCAGGGCGCGTGGGTGGACACACCGGCCGGCGCGGACTGGTTCCTGCATTTCCAGGACCAGGGCGCCTATGGCCGCGTGGTCCACCTGCAGCCGATGACCTGGCGCGACGACTGGCCGGTGATCGGCGATGATCCCGACGGCGACGGGAAGGGACAGCCGTTTTTGGTTCACCAGAAACCCGACCTGCCGCCGCAACCGGCGGCCGCGCCCGCCACCAGCGACGACTTCGCCGCGCCCGCGCTCGGCCTGCAATGGCAGTGGCAGGCCAACCCGGGCGACGGCTGGTATTCGCTCACGGCCAATCCCGGCCAGCTGCGGCTCTTCGCCCGGCCCGCGCCCAAGCCCGACAATCTTTACGAGGCCCCATATCTGCTGCTGCAGAAATTTCCCGCGGAGGAGTTTGCCGTGACGGTGAAGCTGACACTCGATCCGGTGGCCGACAATGACAGCGCCGGGCTGATGGTCTTTGGCTATGACTACGCCTGGCTCGGGCTGAAGCGGATCGGGTCGGGGGTATTTCTCGTGCAGGCGACGCGGCACGAAGCGGTGAAAGGCGAACCCCAGGAGGAGCTCAGGCTGGCCGGCGTGCCCGCCCGATCCTGCTGGGTCCGGGTCGAGGTCCGCCGTGGCGCCCAGTGCCGGTTCAGCTCCAGCCTTGATGGGATCACTTTCACGCCGGCGGACGCGGCCCCATTCACCGCGACCGTCGGCCGCTGGGTCGGGGCCAAGGTCGGCCTGTTCGCGAGCGGCGCCCCGGGTGCGCACGCGGATTTCGCCGGGTTCCGGGTCGGGGCCGTCGGCCCATGAGAAGCTCGCCGCGGTTCGCTTCGCGGAAAAAGCGGCCGTGCTCCGGACTTGCGATGCGGCGGGGAAGGATGTTCACTGGCGGACGGCATTTTCATTAGCGAATGAGTGATCCCGCGGCCGAATCAACGGTCCGGCCTGCTTTCCGCTCGTGCGTGCCGGCTTCCCCGGCCTAAATTTACCCGATGAATCCTTCCGAATACCTGAACCAGCTGTTTGGCCTGACCGGCAAGGTGGCCGTCGTGATCGGCGGCACCGGCGAACTGTGCGGCGCGATGGCCTCGGGCCTGGCCGGCGCCGGCGCCGAGGTCGTCATCGTCGGCCGCAACGCCGACAAGGCGCAGGCCCGGCTCGACCAGATCGCGGCCGCGGGCGGCCGGGCTTGGTTCCATTCCGCCGAGGCGACGAGCAAGGCCGAGCTCCAGGGCCTGCTCGCCGCCGTGCTCCAGCGCAGCGGCCGGGTGGACATCGTCATCAACGGCGCGGGCGTCAACTCCCCCACGCCCTATTTCGACATCACCGAGGAGGAATTCGACCGCATCGTGCGCGTCAACCTCAAGGGCGTGTTCCTCGGCTGCCAGGTGTTCGGCCAATACCTGGTCGGGCGGGGGCAGGGCGGCTCGATCATCAATCTCGGCTCGATGTCCGGCATTGTGCCGCTGTCCCGCGTGTTCACCTACTCCGCCACCAAGGGCGCCGTGCACAACCTCTCCCTCAACCTCGCCCGCGAGTGGGCGCCGCACCGGGTCCGGGTCAACGTCATCATCCCCGGCTTCTTCCCGGCCGAGCAGAACAAGAAGGTGCTCACGCCCGACCGCGTCGCCAGCATCATGGGCCACACGCCGATGAAGCGCTTCGGCGAGGCCCGTGAGCTCATCGGCGCCACACTGCTGCTCGCCGCCGACGCCGCCGGCTCGTTCGTCACCGGCGCGGAACTCATCGTCGACGGCGGCTACCACGCGATGACGATCTAGCGCCACGGCGTGGCGCGGTTGAAAGTCGCGCGTTGAAAGTTGAATGACCGGACTTTTGCCGCCGCCACCTGCCTCCGCTCATTCACCCCCTCCCGCTTTCAACCTTCAACTTTCACCTTTCAACGCCGCCCCCCATGTCCCCCATCAACCAGTTCCTCCTGAAAAACAACCTGCGCGTCGCGCAGAATCCCTGCATCAGCCCCGACTTCTGCCTCGACTGGCCGGCGCTGCGGGCCCAGCTCCTCGCGGGTCAGCCGCCCAAGGTCTACCCCAAGAGCCGGTTTGAGACCGCGGCCGGCCGGTGGCTGCTGGGCGAGAACGAGCAGGGCGATTGTGCCTGGCGGCTTGAAGGTCCGGGCGCGCGGCCGGACCTGCTGGAGGACGGCGTGGCCCTGCCGGGCGGGGCGGTCGCCTTCCCCGCCACCTGGGCCAACCTGCTCAGGCTGAAAAACCTCATCCAGGAGCACGACCCGGCCTCGACCATCTTCCCGGGCACGGGCAGCCAGCTCGGCCGCAGCACGCTGGGCATCGGCGCGCGCTTCACCACGCTGCACTGGCCGGCGGTCGAGTGGGCCATGAGCGCGCTCGAGCTGGGCGTCACCGCCAACCAGAACTCCATCCCGCGCGAGCTGGTCTACGATGTCGACGCCATGCTCTCCGGCTCGCTCGACACCGTGCCGTTTCCCTTCATCGGCACCAACGTCCCCGAGGGCCACCAGGGCCAGAGCGTCGAGGGCATGAGCCACGGCTGCGTGCTCTCCAAGCTGAAGACCGGCTTCCACCGCCGGAAGATCGCCTGGTCGTTCAACGCCGACCACCAGCCCATCGGCGGCAAGTTCGACCGCCGCGAGGACGCCCTCGTCCGCGGCTGCCTCCTCGCCAGCTACATCACCTTCGACCTGTCGCCGGAGCTCGCACTCAACCAGCCCGCGGCGCTCGCCGCCATTCCGGCGGACCTCGTCGCGCAGACCCGCGCGCGCGTCGCCGCCGCCGGCCTGGCGCTCGACGCCGCGGCGTCCGCATCGCTCCTCTGCACCGTCTGGCCGGCCATGCTCAAGATGAAGCGCCGCGACGAGAAGTACGCCGCCGCCCGCGCCGCCGCCTTCACCACCGCCGCCGGCCGCGGCTACCTGCGCGAGCTGTCGATCGACGAGCTGCCCGGCCTGACCACGCCCGAGACGACCGCCGTCATGCTCGCGCTCTGCGAGGCGCTCGGCATGCCGGTCAACTACGTGGCCCCCGCCTTCGGCTTCCAGAAGAACATGCCGTACCCCGACAACGCCGCCCTCCGCGCCCTCATCCAGCGGCAGTGGGACGTCTGCGCGAAGTTCGGCGTCAGCATCGGCTTCCACTCCGGCTCCGGCAAGTCCGCCGAGAACTACCGCGTGATGGGCGAGGTGACCGGCAGCCGGCTCGAGATCAAGACCAGCGGCCGCTACACCTACGAGATGGGCCTCGCTGTCTTCCACTCGAGGCACGCCGCCGACCAGGCTTTGTGGCGCGACTGGTACCGCTTCACCCTCGAGCTCGCCCTGAGCGGCGCGTTCAGCAGCGACGCCACCGAGCAGAAGATGGCGCGCGTCTTCATCACGACGCCGCTCGCGGCCGCCGGCCGGTCCGTCGACGTGTTCGCCGCGCCCGCCGCCACCCGCGCCGCGCTCGAGGCGCTGCCGCCGTCGCCGGAGCACATGTTTTTCTTCGAGTACAATTTCCTCTTCGTCCTCGCCGCCGGCGGCCGGCCGGAGAAGTCCGCGCTCGGCGATCACTCGCCCGCCGGCTACGCCCAGCGCGCCCGCTTCTACGCCCTCAGCCCGGAGGCCCGGCTCAACTACTCGAAGGGCGTGGCCGGCTACATCATCTTCCTCGCCGAGACCACCGGCCTGGCGCCCGCCGCCCGCTGCGCCGCCGCGCGCCAGCTCCTCGCCGGCTACACCACCCTCGAAGGCCTGCTGAATGACATCAGCCGCTAGGCAGTAGCGAGTAGTGAGTAGCGACTAGCGAGCATGAAAACCGCAACGCCTCGGCCGCTCCACTACTCTCTACTTACTACCCGCTACTCGCTACTTCTCTCCCCATGACACCCTTCATCCACGACGACTTCCTCCTCCAGACCGACGCGGCCCGCGACCTGTATCACGCCTTCGCCGAGCGGGAGCCGATCTACGACTACCACTGCCACCTGCCCCCGGCCCTGATCGCGGACAACCACCGCTTCGCCGACCTCGCCGAGATCTGGCTCGGCGGCGACCACTACAAGTGGCGCGCCATGCGCTCCAACGGCGTGGACGAGCGCGTCTGCACCGGTGACGCCACGCCCTGGGAAAAGCACGCCGCCTGGTGCGCGGCCGTGCCCTACACGCTGCGTAATCCGCTCTACCACTGGTCGCACCTCGAGCTGAAGCGCTACTTCGGGATCGACGCCGTCATCAGCCCCGCGACCGCGCGGGAGATCTGGGACCAGGCCAACGCGAAACTGCCGGGGATGCGCGTGCACGACATCCTGGCGGCCAACCGGGTCGCCGTCATCTGCACGACCGACGACCCCGCCGACTCGCTCGAGGTCCACGAGCGCATCCGGCAGTCCGGCCTCAGGACGCGCGTCTACCCGACGTTCCGTCCCGACAAGGCGTTCATCGTCCACCAGCCGGCCGCCTTCAACCCCTACCTGGAAAAACTCGCCGGGGCCGCCGGCACGGATGCGATCAAGACCTTTGACGACTTCCTCGCCACGCTCAAGAAGCGCCACGACGACTTCCACGCCTTCGGCGGTCGGCTCTCCGACCACGGGATGGAGACGGCCTTCGCGGAGCCGTGCCCGCCGGCCGAGGCGAAGGCGATCTTCGACGCCGCGCGCGACGGCCGGGCCGCTTCGCCCGCCCAGCTCGCGCAGTTCAGCTCGTTCCTGATGCTGGTGCTCGGCCGCTGGGACGCCGCCCGGGGCTGGACCAAGCAGCTGCACCTCGGCGCGCAGCGAAACAACAACACCCGGCTCCTGAAAAAGCTCGGGCCGGACACCGGCTTCGATTCTATCGGCGATTTCCCGCAGACCCGCGCGCTCAGCCGCTACCTCGACGCGCTCGACACCACCGGCGAGCTCCCGCGCACCGTCCTCTACAACGTCAACCCGGCCGACAACTACGCCTTCGCGACCATGATCGGCAATTTCCAGGACGGTTCCGTGGCCGGCAAGATGCAGTTCGGCAGCGGCTGGTGGTTCCTCGACCAGAAGGAGGCGATGGAATGGCAGCTCAACGCGCTGTCCAACCTCGGCCTGCTCCGCCGGTTCGTGGGCATGCTGACGGATTCGCGCAGCTTCCTGTCCTACACCCGCCACGAGTATTTCCGCCGCGTGCTCTGCAACCTCCTCGGGGCCGAGATGGAGCGCGGCGAGCTCCCCGCCGACCGCGCGCTCGTCGGCGCGATGGTGCGCGAGGTCTGCTTCAGCAACGCCCGCGGCTACTTCGGGCTGGAGCTGGATCCGGCCTACCGCTGAGGGTCATCGAGGACCGGGCGTGATGCCGCGTTAACGTGCGGCCGTGATCCGCGCGAACCTCGGGCGCGGATTTCCCCTTGAATCCGCCCCGGCCAGGCAATTCCCGGGGCATAAGGGTGGCATAATCATTGCCCCGGTATGATATTGATTCATCCTGCAACCCGTGGAAGCCAATCAGATCCGCGCGGCCGCGCGGCCTTCGGCCCCTTGGCGCGCCGCCTGGGCCGCGGTGGCCGCCCTGGCGGCCGGTTGCGCCCATTACGACGGCCGGCCGGACGCGCTCGGGGCCGCCGCCGTCGACCAGGCGCTCCAGCCACCGGCGTTCGCCAGCATCAAGGTCGCCGCCGCGAAGATCGAGCATCCGATCCTTAAGCCGCTCGTGATCGAAGGGCAGGGGGGCTTTTCCCCGGACGAGATCGCCCTGATGGCCGTGCTCGCCAACCCGCACCTGCGGGCGCTGCGGGACCAGCGCGGGGTCGCGCAGGCGCAGGTCCTGCAGGCGGGCATTCTGCCCAACCCGCAGCTCGGCTACGCCCTGGACCAGCCGCATGGCAACCAGGACCCGACGCTTGTCACGGGAAAAAATCTCGGGCTCAGCTGGGATTTTGGCTCGCTGCTCGGCCGGCCGGACCGGGTCGCCGGCGCCCGGGCGACCGCCGACGCGCTCGACCTGGACATCGCCTGGCAGGAATGGCAGACCGCACAGGCCGCCCGGCTGAGTGCGTTCCGGCTGCTGGCGCTGCGGCAGCGCCTGCCCCTGGCCCGCCAGATCGAAGACGACCTCGCCGATACCCTGGCCGCCAGCAGGCAGGCCGTCGCCCTCGGTCACCTGACCGCCGTGGACCTGACCGCGACCACCGCGCAATGGATCGAGGCGCAGAACAGCCGGCTGGCCGCCGAGCAGGAAGACCGGGCCGAGCGCTCCGCGTTGAATCTCAGCCTTGGCCTGCCGGCCGGTTACGTATTGCCGCTCAAACCCGCCGGCGCGTTCCCTGCGCTGCCGGCCGGGGTCACGCCCGACTCCCTGCTGGCCGGATTGGAGAAGCGCCGCCTGGACCTCGTCGCGCTCACCCTCGGCTACGAGAGCAACGAGGCCGGCCTGCGCGCGGCCGTGAAGGCGCAGTTTCCGCGGATCGGCCTGAGCATCGCCAAGGTCAACGACACGAGCAACGTGCGCACCGTCACTCTGGGCGCGACCATCGACCTGCCGCTGTTCGACCGCAACCAGGGCGCGATTGCCGGGGCCCGCGCCACCCGCCGGCAGTTGTTTGACGAATACGTCGAGCGGGTGGCCGACGCCCGGGCGCAGGTGGGGCTGATCTTCGCCAACCTGACCGCCGTCCAGGGTCAGCTCAAGGTGGCGGGCGACGCTTTGCCCGAGTGGGAACAACTCGTCGCCGCCTACGAAACGGCCCTGGTGACGCGCAATGCGGACCAGGTCGCGTACCGGGTCGCGCGCGGGACTCTGGCCGCCCGGCGCTTGGCCATGGCCGAGCTGCAGCAGCAGTTGCTGGAACTGGAAGTGGCGCTCGAGATCACCACGGGCCGGCCCCTGCTCAACCTCAACCCGCCGCCCTGATCTTCCCCTCATGAAAAAATTCCTGATTTTCCTGGTTGTCCTGGTGGTCGTCGTGCTCGGCTGGTTCTTCCTCGGGCGCCGCCCCGGGGCCGCGGAAGAGACCGCCACCCGGCCGGCGGCCAGCGTCGAGACGGTCCCGCTCGCGTCCGAGGCGATCGCCCAGACCATCGAGGCCTTCGGCACCGTCGTCGCGGCGCCGTCGGGGGACCGCCTGGTTTCCGCCCCTTATGATTGCGTGGTCCGCAAGGTCAATGTGAGCGTCGGCTCGGCGGTTGCCCCCGGCGATGTCCTGCTGGAGGTCGATCCCAGCCCGGAGGCCAAACTGGCCGGCGACTCGGCCCGGAGTCTGCTCGCCCTCGCGGACAAGACCCTTGCCGCCACGCAGCAGCGCTATGACCTCAGGCTGGCCACGAGCCAGGAACTGCTCACGGCGCAACAGGCGGCCGACGACGCCCGGCTCAAGGCCGACAGCCTGGCCGCCCGCGGGCTCGGGGGTGACGGCCGGATCATCGCCGCGGCGTCCGGGGTCGTGACCAGGCTTGAACTCGGCCCGGGAGCGCTGGCCCTGACAGGCACTCCGCTCGTGATGGTGTCCACCGGCGGACAGCTGGAGGCGCGCCTCGGGGTGGAAGCGGCCGAGGCCGGGTCGGTCCACGCCGGCCAGACGTTGACGCTGGCCTCGGCCAACCGTCCGGCGCTGGAAAACGTGCCGGCCACCGTGCGCTCTGTCGGGGCCGCGCTCGATCCCGCAACGGGTGCGGTCGAGGTGCGCGCCCCGTTGCCGGCCGGTGCGCCGCTGCTGTTGGGCGAACACGTCCAGGCGCGGATTGAAATCCAGCGGAAGGAGCAAGCCTTGGTCGTTCCGCGCCGCGCGGTGCTGCCCGACGGGGAGAAGCAGGTCCTCTTCACCGTGAAAGACGGCCGGGCCGTCCGGCATGAGGTGCAGCTCGGCCTGGCCACGGATGAGCTCCTGGAGGTCACCGGCCCGGACCTGCACGCGGGCGACCCGGTGGTCATCCTCGGCAACTACGAGCTGGAGGACGGCATGGCGATCCAGGCACCCGCCCCGGCCAGGCCGGCGGGCGAGGCCAGGGGCTCGGTGCGGCCGGCGCCGGAGGCGAAGCCGTGAATCTCGTCGCCGGGATGCAGGCGCACCGGCGCTCGGTGCTTTTTCTCCTCGCCCTGCTCGTGCTCGGCGGCCTGGCCGCCGCCTGGGTCCTCCCGGTGGCGCTGTTTCCGCACGTCGATTTTCCGCGCATCGTGGTGAGCCTCGATGCGGGCGACCGTCCGGCGGAACGCATGACGGCCGAGGTCACGGTGCCGGTGGAGGAGGCCGTGCGCTCCGTCCCGGGCCTGCGCAGCCTGCGCTCCACCTCCAGCCGGGGCAGCGCGGAGATCTCCGTCAACTTCGACTGGGGCCAGGACATGATCGCGGCCATGCTGCAGGTGGAGTCGGCCATCAACCAGACGCTCCCGGCCCTGCCGGCCGGCACCAGGTTCGAGGTGCGGCGCATGGACCCGACGGTGTTCCCCACCATCGCCTACACGCTCACCTCGGAAAAATTGTCGCTCACCGCGCTGCGCGACATCGCCTACTACCAGCTGCGGCCGCTGCTCTCGACCGTGAACGGCGTGGCCAAGGTCGGCGTCTTCGGCGGCACCGAGGCCGAGTATCAGGTGACCGTCGACCCCGCGCGGCTGGAGGCCCACGGCCTCACCCTGGACGACATCGCCAAGGCGCTGTCCGGTGCCAACACCGTCAGTGCGGTTGGACGGCTGGAGGACCACGACAAGCTTTATCTCGCCCTGGCCGACAGCCGTTTCCGCGGGCCGGACGAGATCGGCCAGACCGTGCTGCTGAAGGGACCGGCCGGCCTGCTCCGCGTCGCGGATGTCGCCACGGTCGGTCCGGGCACCGTGCCGCAGTGGACCCGCGTGACGGCCGACGGCCGGGATGCGGTGATTTTCCAGGTCTACCAGCAGCCGGATGCCAACACGGTGCAGATCTCCCGGGAGGTCCAGGCCAAGCTGCGCGCCTACCGCGACCAGCTCCCCCACGGGGTGAAGATCGCCGCCTGGTATGACCAGAGCGAACTCATCGTCGGCTCCGCCCGCAGCGTGCGGGATGCGGTCTGCATCGGCGTGCTGCTGGCCGGCGCGGTCCTGCTCCTGTTCCTCCGCAACGGCAAGATCACCCTCATCGCGATGGTCTGCGTGCCCGCCACCCTCGCCGCCACTGTCCTGCTGCTCAAGCTGCTCCACAGCAGCTTCAACATCATGACGCTTGGCGGCATGGCCGCGGCCGTGGGGCTCATCATTGACGACGCCATCGTGATGGTGGAGCATATCATGCGGCGGCTGCGCGGCGTGCGGGGACCGCACCACGGCCGGGTCTGGGCGGCGGCGGCCGAGTTCACCCGGCCGCTCGTCGCGTCCTCCCTCTCGACCATCGTCATCTTCGCCCCGCTGGCCTTCCTCTCGGGCGTGACCGGGGCGTTCTTCAAGGCGCTCTCGCTCACCATGGCGGCCAGCCTCGTCATCTCGTTCCTCATCGCGTGGCTGGCGGTGCCCATCCTGGCCGACCATTTCCTCGGGACCGGAGACGCCAAGCAGGATGATGGCGGGGCCCTGACCCGGTGGTGCCATCGCCGGTACGGGGCGCTGATGCAGCGGGTCCTCGCCCGGCCCGCACTGGTGTTGCTGGGTGTCATTCCCCTGCTCGTGGTCGCCGGGCTCTGCTACCAGCGGGTGGGCTCCGGCTTCATGCCCGGCATGGATGAAGGCGGCTTCATCCTCGATTACCGGGCCCCGTCCGGCACCTCGCTCAGTGAAACCGACCGGTTGCTGCGGCAGGTCGAGGCCGTGCTGCAGGCCACGCCCGAGGTGCAGACCTACTCGCGGCGCACAGGGCTCCAGCTCGGCGGCGGCCTCACCGAGGCCAACGAGGGCGACTTTTTTGTCCGTCTGAAACCGCCCCCGCGCCGCGACATCGACGAGGTGATGGACGACGTCCGCCAGGCGGTCGGGCGCAAGGTGCCGGGCCTGGAGATCGAGATGGCGCAGCTGATGGAGGACCTGATCGGCGACCTCACCGCCGTGCCGCAGCCGATCGAGATCAAGCTTTATGCGGACGACGGCGGCCTGCTCGAGGCGACGGCCCCGCGGGTCGCCGCCGCCATCGGCCGGATTCCCGGCGTCGTCGATGTGAAGGACGGGATCGTCCTCGCCGGTGACGCGCTCACGATCAGCGTCGACCGCGCCCGGGCCGCACTGGAGGGCATGGACCCCGACCAGGTGACCCAGGCCGTCACCGCGTTGCTGACGGGTGCGAACGCCACCACCCGGGTGGAGGAGGGGCCCAAGCTGGTCGGCCTTCGCGCGTGGATCGCCGAAAAAAACCGCCGGACCGCCAAGGCGGTCGCCGGCCTCCGGCTCCGGGCCCCCGACGGGCATTTCTTCCCCCTGCGCCGCGTGGCGGCGGTGGCGACGGTGGCCGGCCAGGCGCAGATCGTGCGCGACGACCTGAAGCGCATGATCCCGGTGACCGGCCGGATCAGCGGCCGCGACCTCGGCTCCACGATGCGCGACGTGCAGGTCCTGCTCGCCCGGCCGGAGCTGCTGCCGCGCGGGGTCTACTTCGAGCTCGGCGGCACCTACGCGGAGCAGCAGCGGGCTTTCAGCGGGCTGCTGGCGGTCTTCGGCGGCGCCGTCGCCCTGGTGTTTCTGCTCCTGCTCTTCCTCTATGAGAGCTTTCGCACGGCCCTGGCCATGCTGGGCTGCACGCTGCTGGCGCTGTCCGCCGTGGCGATCGGCCTCTGGGTCACCGACACCGAGCTGAACATCTCCGCGATGATGGGCATGACCATGATCGTCGGCATCGCGACCGAAGTGGCGATCTTCTACGTCTCGGAGCTGGTTGCGCTGCCCGACGACCTCGCCCCGCACCAGGCGCTGATCGAGGCGGGCCTGAACCGCATGCGGCCGATCGCGATGACCACCTTCGCAGCCATCCTCGCCCTGGGGCCGCTGGCGCTGGGCCTTGGCGCCGGCTCCGCCATGCAGCAGCCGCTGGCGATCGCCATCATCTCCGGCCTGGTCCTGCAAATCCCGCTGGTGCTCATCGTCCTTCCGGTCCTCCTTTCCCGGCGCCGCCGGCCGGGAGGATCCGCGGCGGGGGCCTGAGCCGCGGCCCGGGACCGGGCGCGCCCGCCGGGCGGCGCCCAGAACAATTCATGCGCAGAAATAAACTTCATTTAGCAACGGATGGTTAGCGGCCGGGGCCGCGGTCCGGTATGTTCATGGCTTCCCTTTCGCCATGACCCACTCCACCGCCACTTTGCTCGCCAAGTTCCACCCCCGTCCGTCCGCCCCGCCGGCCATCGCCCCCGCCGACCGCAGCGTCGTCAAGCGCGACGGCACGACCGTGCCCTGGGACGCCGCCAAGGTGGCGCGCGCCGTCGCCCTCGCGTTCTTCGAGGTGCAGCACGGCACCACGGAAAATCCCGGGCGCGACGACCCGCAATCGCGCTACGGGCTTGACGCGGACGTCTTCCACAAGGTCTCGCGCATCGCCGCGCGGGTCGCGCTGATGCTCGAACTCTATTACCGCACCGGCCGGCACCCGACCATCGAGCAGGTCCAGGACAACGTCGAGAAGGCCATCGCCGCCGAGGGCGAGTGGGAGGTGGCGCGCGCCTTCATCATCTACCGCGAGCACAAGGCGGCCCACCGGCTCAACCACTACCGGGAAAACGGCCTGAGCGACTACATCGCCTGCGCCAAGTACGCGCGCTACCGTGCCGACCTCGGCCGGCGCGAGACGTTCACCGAGGCCGCCCGCCGCGTGCTGGCGATGCACCTGCAGCATTTCTCCGCCAGGCTGGCGCTGCGCGTGCCCGCCCCGGGCGAGGATTCGCCGGCGCTGCCCGCCGACCGCCGCTTCCTGGCCGAGTGGCTGTCGGGCGGCACGCTGTCCGACGCCATGCACCGGGCCTTCGGCGCCGTGGGGCAGAAGCGCGTGCTGCCCTCGATGCGCTCGCTGCAGTTCGGCGGCGAGGCCATCCTCCGCAACCACGCCCGGCTCTTCAACTGCTCGTTCAGCCCGGTCGACCGGCTGGAGTTCTTCCGCGAATACCTGTTCCTCCTCCTCGCGGGCACCGGCTGCGGCTTTTCCGTCCAGCACCACCACGTGGCCCGGCTGCCGGCCCTGCCGGTGCGCGCGGAGGAGATGGAGCTCGAGGTCCGGCACCACACCGTGGCCGACACCATCGAGGGCTGGGCCGACGCGCTCCACCTGCTCGTGCGCAGCCATTACGAGGGCTTCAAGGCCGAGTTCAACTTCTCCCAGGTCCGCCCGCGCGGCAGCGCCCTCCGCACCTCGGGCGGCAAGGCCCCCGGACACCTCCCGCTCAAGCAATCGCTGCTGGACATCGAGGTTGTCCTGACCGCCGCCGCCGGCCGCCGGCTGCGCCCGGTCGAGGTCTACGACATCTGCATGTTCGCCGCCCGCTCCGTGCTCAGCGGCGGCATCCGCCGCTCCGCCACCATCTGCCTCTTCTCGCCGGACGACCAGGAGATGATGGCGGCGAAGACCGGCAACTGGTTCGAGAAGCACCCGCAGCGCTCCGCCTCGAACAACTCCGCCGTGCTCCCGCGCGGCGAGCCGGACGACACCGTGTTCCGCCGGCTCTTCGCCGCCCAGAAGGAGTTCGGTGAGCCGGGCTTCTACTTCGCCGACCATCCCGACTACGGCTGCAACCCCTGCTGCGAGATCGGCCTGCATCCCGTCGTCGGGGGCGAGCTGGACGACGAGGCGGAGGTCGCGAAGCTCCGCGCCCTCGGCTACACCGGCCCGGTGGAGCCGGGTACGCGGCTCAGCGGCTGGCAGATGTGCAACCTCAGCACGATCAACGGCGCCATCGTCCAGACGGTGGACGATTTCCTCGTCGCGTGCATCCACGCCGCGGTCATCGGCACGCTGCAGGCCGCGTACACCGACATCCCGTACCTCGGGCCGGTGACGCGCTACCTCAACGAGCGCGACGCGCTCCTCGGGGTGTCCATCTGCGGCTTCATGGACAACCCGGAGATCCTCTTCAACCCCGCAGTGCTCGAGCGCGGGGCGCGGCTCTGCCGGGCGGCCAACCGCATTGTCGCCGGCGTGCTCGGCATCCGGCCGGCGGCGCGGGTGACATGCGTGAAGCCCGAGGGCACCGCCTCGCTGCTGCTCGGCGCGGCCTCGGGCATCCACCCGCACCACGCCCGGCATTACTTCCGGCGCGTGCAGGCCAACCGCCGCGACCCGGTCTACCGGCATTTCCACGCGGCCAACCCGCAGCTGACCGAGGCCTCGGTCTACCGGCCCAGCACCGACGACGTCATCACCTTCGCCGTCGAGGCGCCGCCGCACGCCATCCTGCGCGAGGACATCAACGCCCTGGACTTCCTGCACTTTGTCCAGGTGGCCCAGCAGCACTGGGTGCTCAACGGCGAGGCCGAGTCCACCCGCTCGCCCGGCCTGCACCACAACGTCTCGAACACCTGCACGGTCCAGCCCGGCGAGTGGGACGAGGTCGCGCGTTTCATCTGGGAGCACCGGGCGCATTTCACCGGCGTGGCCCTGCTCGGCTCGGACGGCGACAAGCGCTACCCGCAGGCGCCGCGCGAGGCCGTGGCCACGGTGGACGATGCCGCCCGGTGGAACCGGCTGAAATACGTGCCGGTGGACTACACCAGCCTGGTGGAGAAGACCGATGAGACCGCCCTCAAGGAGGTCGTGGCCTGCGCCGGCGGCGCGTGCGAGCTGCCGTAGGTTCCGGTTTGCGCGGCGGCCGGAGTTCGCTTTAGTCGGCCGATGAAAATCCCCCGCCTTTTGCTGGGCGCCGTCCTGCTCGGCGCCCTGTCCGTCCCCGCCCGGCTGCACGCCGCCGAGGCCGCCGCGCCCTCCGGCCTCACGGCCACCGCCTCCGGCCTGAAGTACGTGGTCACGGTCCACGGCGGCGGCGCCCGGCCCAAGGAGGGGCAGGTGGTGATCGCCCGCTACACGGGCTCGCTGCCCGACGGCACGGTGTTCGACGCGACCGCCGCGGACCAGGAACCCTTCGCCTTCACCCTCGGGAAGAAACAGGTGATCAAGGGCTGGGACGAGGGCTTCGCCCTGTTGCAGGTGGGCGACCACGCCACCCTGGTCATCCCGCCGGAGCTGGCCTACGGCGCGACCCGGCGCGGCCCCATCCCGCCGAATTCCACCCTGCGCTTCGACGTCGAGCTCGTCGGCCTGAAGGACAGGGCACTGGCGGACCTGCTGCAGGCCACGATCGACCGGGACGGGCTCGCGGCCGCGCAGCAGCAGTACAAGGAAATGGCGGCCGGGAAATTCGGCGATGCCTTCGTCAGCGAGGCGCAGCTCAACGGGCTCGGCTACCATTATCTGCTCAAGGACAAACTGCCCGAGGCTCTCGCGGTGCTGTCGTGGGCGGCGGAGCTGTTCCCCCGGTCGGGCAACGCCTACGACAGCCTCGGCGAGGCCGAGGTGACGGCCGGGTTGCGCGAGCCCGCGATCGCGCACTACACGAAGTCGCTGGCCCTCGACCCGAAGAACAAGAACGCCGAGAAGGTGCTCGCGGGGATCAAGGACACTCCCGACGAACCCGGGGCGCTGCGGGAGATGCAGGAGCGCATGACGCTGGACGCGGCGTTCGACGCGGCGGACGAGGCGGCGGACAAGCAGGTCTACGACGTGCCCGCGCTGCGCGCCAAACTGACGGCGTTCCTGGCCAAGTATCCCGCCGACCGCGACGCCGGGGGGTTCGTCGCCAATTTCTTCTACTACGCGGAGTCCGTCGACCTGAAGACGGCCGAGGCGGAGTGGCGCGCCTTCGCCGCGTCCCCGATCGCCAAGGTGCGCGAGATGGCGGAGCAAAAGCTCAAACTGGCCGAGCTGATCAAGTCGCCGATCGACCTGAAGTACACCGCCGCGGACGGCCGCGCGGTCGATGTCGCCGCCCTGCGCGGCAAGGTCGTGCTGGTCGACTTCTGGGCGACCTGGTGCGGCCCCTGCGTGCAGGAGATCCCGAATGTCGTGGCCGCCTACACCCGGTTCCATCCGCAGGGCTTCGAGATCGTGGGCGTCTCCTTCGACAAGGCGCCTGACCCGGCCAAGCCCTCGCCCAAGCGGAAGACCGTGGAAGGCATGCTGGCCTTCACCAAGGAGAAGGGCATGACCTGGCCGCAATACTACGACGGCACGGGCTGGGACAACCCCATCGGGAAGCACTACGACATCCGCGCGATCCCGGCCATGTTCCTCCTGGACAAGCGGGGCCTGGTGGTCTCGACCAACGCGCGCGGCCCGAAACTGGAGCAGGAGATCAAGCGCCTCCTCCAGGAATAGGCCCCGGGCCGGTCCGGGTGCGCAAGATACGCCCACGCTTCTCCAAGGGATGCGGAGCGGCCGGGGGCCGGCGCGGGCATACTGGGGTGTCATGCAAGAGGCCGTCATCCGCACGTTGCGCGCGCGTCGGGCGCAAATCCGCGCCCGCTGGGAGGTCTTTCTGCGCGTTGAGAAGGTGAACACCCCGCTGGCCAACCCGGACACGCTGGTCTACCTTTTCGACCAGACGCTCAACGAGGTTTTTGCCGCGCTGCAGGACACGCCCGTGCCGCGGCACCCGGCTCCGCCCGCCGCGGCGGGCAAGGACAATCCGTTGTCCGCCTACTTCCTGGCCGGCGAGCAGGCGCTGCTGGAGGCACTCATCCTCGTCCAGGCCGGGACCCCCGGGCTGTCGCCCAAGGAACGCGATGCCGATGTCACCCAGCTCCGGCACGTCATGCACCGCATCGCCCGGCGCGACCTCGCGTCGCTGGACGGCGCCTTCGTTTCGAAAAAGTCCCCCGCGGCGCCCGGCGTGGTCTAGCCGGAAAGGCGGGTCCCCGCGTGGTTGCCCGCGGCCTACGCACCGCCGACCGGCGGCGTGGTTGCGCCCGGCGGACGGGGCGGCTCGGGCGGGCGGTTCTTGCGGCGCTCGATCCCGTCCCATTTTTTCGGGGGCGGAGGCCGGGTCACAAGGGTCTCCGCCAGGTGCAGCGGGAGCTGCGCCAGCACGTACAGCAGCGGGAGCGAGGCGAACAGCGCGAGCGCGGAGGTGTTGGGAGTCAGCCCGCCGAAGAACGCGGCGGACAGCGCCATGATGAGGATGGCGGCCCAGACGAGGCTGCTGGCGAGGGTGGGCCAGGCGACGAGCTTCAGCCAGGTGCGCGCGGGCCGGCGCGACCGCCACAGCGGCAGCGCGGTGAGCGCCAGCACGGTGCTGAACAGCACCACGCCCGCCGCGCCGCCCGCCCCGATGGTGGCCACCGTGAACCGCAGCGCGTCGGGCAGGCCGAAGAGCTTGGTGACGAAGAGGCCGAGCTTCACGTTGGCGTTGGGCGCCGTGAAAAGATCATCGCGGTCGTAAAGGCGGGTGAAACGCCCAGCCTCGATCGCCTGGTAACGGGCCAGGTAGGTGGCCACGCGCTGCTCGTAGCGGGCGGGGTCGGCCCGCTTGAGGGCGGCCGCCCGCGGCGCCCGAGGCACGCCGTTGAACACGCCGGTCACCTCGGGATAGTCGCGCCGCAGGGCCTGCCGTGCGGCGGTGACATTGAAGGGCGCGGCGAGGCTGAGCGGACGCCAGCCGTACTCGCTCTCCCGCAGCCGGGTGGCGAAGGTGCGGGCCAGGGCGAGCGGGTGCTGGTCGAGCGCCACGCTGGACAGCTGGTAGTTGAATGCCGTCCAGCCGCCGGCCGCCACCGGCGAGAACGCGGTCAGGCCCCACACCAGCGCCGCGCCGGCGGCCAGCAGGACGAGGCCGAGCCTGACGGCGCGGGCCAGTTCCCGCCGGAGCCACGGCCGGAATTTTTCGTCGGAAAGGCCGGTCGACTTCAGGGCGCTCATGGGGGGCAAGGCAAACAGGGTCGGGCGCGGATGTCACGCCTGACGCATCGTCAGCGGTTCAGCAGGGCCGCGACGCGGGTGCGGCCGCGGATGCCGAGCTTGGCGAAGACGGCGGCGAGCTGGGTCTTGATCGTGAGCGGGCTGCGGCGCAGCTCCGCGGCGATCTCCCGCGTGCGCAGGCCCTCGCGCACGCGCATGGCCACCTCGCGTTCGCGCTCGGTCAGGCGGGCGAGGAGCGCGACGGCGCCGGGGGAGAGGGGGCGCTCCCGGTCGCCGCGGGGCCGGCGGTAGTCGAGCTGGAGGTGGAAGGCCGGGGGCTGGCCGCCGGCCGGCGCGTGCAGCTTCACGCGGGCGTGCAGGCCGCGGGTGTGGTCGCTGACCACCTCCGGGTGGCCGGCACTCTCGCCGCCGGGCCAGGCGGTGCGGAGCGCGCGGCAGGCCTCGGCCAGCGGCCCGGGCAGCCGGAAGGCGCGGCGGGCGCGCAGGGCGGCCGCGCGGCGCTCGCCGTGGTTCCACACGGCGCAGGCCCGCGCGGCCTCGGCGTTGAACCACACCGGCTGCAGTTCCCAGTCGAGCAGCAGGAGGCCCACGGGCACCTCCTCCATCATGGCGGCGTAATGGACGAGCAGGGCGGCGCGGTCGGCGGCAGGCATGCGGGCAGCCTGGACGGCCGGGCGCCGCGGCACAAGCGGCGATTACTCCCTTTGGCCTAGGGACGGCGGCGGCGCCGGCGGCGTTCTTGGTTTTGCCTTTCGCCCCGACCTCTGTTTCCTCCTGGGGGCATGCTCCTCGATTTTGAAAAGCTCTCCCCCCGCGAGTCCTACCCGTGGCTGATCAACACGATCAACCCGCGGCCCATCGCGTGGGTCTCCACCATCGCGGCGGACGGCCGGACGAACCTCGCCCCGTTCTCCTTTTTCCAGGGCGTGTGCGCCAGCCCGCCGACGCTCCTCTTCACCGGGGCCAACGACCGCACCGGGAAAAAGAAGGACACCATCCTCAACATCGAGCAGGTCCCCGAGTTCGTGGTCAACGTGGTGCCCTACGCGCTGCGCGAGGCGATGAACCAGTCCTCCGCCCCGCTGCCGCACGGCGAGAGCGAGTTTGACCGGTTCAACATCGCCCCCGCCCCGTCGCTGCGCGTGCGCCCGCCGCGCGTCGCGGCCGCGCCGGCGGCCTTCGAGTGCCGGCTGGACCGGATCGTCCGCGTCGGCGAGGGCCCGCTGGCGGGGAACGTCGTCTTCGGCACCGTCCTGTGCCTGCACGTCAGCGAGACCGTGCTCGGGCCCGACGGCCGGATCGACCCGCGCAAACTCGACACCATCGGCCGCATGGGCGGCGACCACTACACGCGCACCACGGAGCTCTTCACCATCGAGCGGCCGGCCTGATCCTGTTTTCACACCAAGGTCGCAAGGACCGCCAAGAAATCACCCCGCCATCGCTTCCTTTGCGTTCTTGGTGTAAATGAATTCTCCCATGCCCGACATCGTCATCCTCTCCGCCACCCGCACCCCCCTCGGTTCGTTCCAGGGGGCGTTCGCCGCCGTGCCCGCCCCGCGGCTCGGGGCGGCGGCCATCCGCGGCGCCGTGGCGGCGGCCGGGGTCGACCCCGCCGATGTCACCGACTGCCTCATGGGCAACGTCCTCTCGGCCGGCCTGGGCCAGGCGCCGGCACGGCAGGCGGCGATCCACGCCGGGTTGCCCGCCTCGGTCCGCTGTATCACCGTCAACAAGGTCTGCGGCTCCGGGATGCAGACCGTCATCGGCGCGGCCCACTTCCTCGCGGGCGGGATGGGCACCGTCGCCGTCGCCGGCGGCATGGAGAACATGTCGCTCGCGCCCTACCTGCTCCCCCAGGCCCGCGCCGGCTACCGCCTCGGCCACCAGCAGGCCGTCGACTCGCTGGTCAGCGACGGCCTGTGGGATCCCTACCACAACCTCCACATGGGCGCGTGCGCCGAGCAGTGCGCGGCGAAATACCACTTCACCCGCGAACAGCAGGACGCCTACGCGATCGAGTCCTTCCGGCGTGCCAACGCCGCACAAAAGGCCGGGCTTTTCGCCTCCGAAATCACGCCGGTGCAGGTCGCGGACGCGAAGGGCGCGGTCACGCTGGTAGCGCACGACGAGGGCCCGGCCCGGGTGAAGTACGACAGGATCCCTACGCTCCCGCCCGCCTTCCAGCCCGACGGCACCATCACGGCCGCCAACGCCTCCAGCCTCAACGACGGGGCCGCGGCCCTCGTGCTCACGACCGCCGCCACCGCGCTCGCGCGCGGCCTCCGGCCGGTCGCGCGGCTCGCCGCCTTCGGGGGCCACGCCCAGGACCCGGTCTGGTTCACGACCGCCCCCGTGACGGCCGCGCGGAACGCGCTGCAATCCGCCGGCTGGGCGGTGGGGGAGGTGGATCTCTGGGAGGTCAGCGAGGCGTTCGCCGTCGTGCCGATGGCCTTCGCCCAGGAACTGGGGGTGCCGCCGGAAAAGCTCAACGTCCGCGGCGGCGCGCTCGCGCTCGGCCATCCCATCGGCGCCAGCGGCGCCCGCATCCTTGTGACGCTGCTTGCCGCGCTCAAGGAGCGCCAGCTCCGGCGCGGGCTCGCCACCATCTGCATCGGCGGCGGCGAGGCCCTGGCCGTGTGCGTGGAGCTGCTGTGATCGGGCGGACCGACGGCGGCCGGGCTTTTGGTTTGCCGCGACGGAGGGAGCCCGGCGTCATGGCGGCATGAGCCTGACCATCTGGACCAACCACGAGCTGCTGCCCGGGCCGCGGGCCCGGCTGCTGGCGGGCCTCGCGCTGGCCGGCCACCGGCTGATCCAGGCGGCCGGCTCCGCCCGCTCGGTGCTGGCCCTCGGCGGCAAGGATCCGGCGCTCGCCGGGGCGGACATCGCCTACGGCCAGCCGGACCCGGCCGACGTGCTGAACTATCCGCGGCTGCGCTGGGTCGCCCTCTCCACCGCCGGCTACACGCGCTACGATCGCGCCGATTTTCGCGCTGCGCTGGCCGCGAAAGGAATCCCCCTGACGAACGCGTCGGCGGTGTTCGCCGACCCCTGCGCGCAGCACGTGCTGGCCCAGATGCTGGCGCTCACGCGCAACCTGCCGGCGCAGCTGCGCAACCAGGACGGCCCGCGCGAGTGGCGTTATTTTTCGGACCGCTACACCAACCGGGTGCTGACCGGGCAGGACGTGCTGCTCCTGGGCTTCGGCGCGATCGGCCGGCGGCTGGCGGAGTTGCTCGCGCCGTTCGGGGTCCGCCTCACGGCCCACCGGCGCACGCCGCACGGCGACGAGGGCGTGGCGGTGGTGACCGGGGCCGGGCTGGACGCGGCGCTGGCGGCCGCGGACCACGTGGTGAACCTCCTGCCGGACTCGCCCGCGACGCTGGGTTTCATGTCGGCGGCGCGGCTGGCCGCGATGAAACCCGGGGCGTGTTTCTACAACATCGGCCGCGGTTCGACGGTGGACCAGCCGGCGCTCATCGCGGCGCTGGCCTCCGGCCGCGTCGGCGCGGCGTATCTCGACGTGATGGAGCCCGAGCCGCTGCCGCCGGCGCATCCGCTGTGGCGGGCGCCGAACTGTTTTCTCACCTGCCACATCGGCGGCGGCACCGGCGACCAGGACGAGAAGCTCGTCGCGCATTTCCTGGCCAACCTGGGCCGCTACGTCGCCGGCGCACCGCTGGCCGACCGGATCATGTGAGCCGGCAATGGCCGGCGGGAGTCACCTGAACGCCCGACGGGACGATGGGACGGTGCACCAGGCAAGGAATTATCAATAAGCCCCCCGGACACCCGATCATCACCGCCGGAGTCACCATTTGTCTGGCACTGGCCGCGGGAATTTTGCAATCTGCGGCATCCCCACGCCCGGCGCATCCGTATTACGGGAATAAGCCGCCCCTCTCCACGCTCCTATCCGCCACGCCCCCCGGCCACGCTTTCCTCTCTTTCCATCCGCACCGCCGGCACCATGCCGCGCGGCGACGGATTGAACCAGTACAACCAGAACCCATAATCCCGCATCACATGAACAAGTCCACCCGTCTCCTCATCACTGCCGCTGCCCTTGCCGGTCTTTACGCCGGGGCGCTCGCCACCAAGACCTACGCCGCCGACGACAACGCCGGCACTCCCTCCAGCGACTCGAAAGACGCCAAGGCCGCCAAGCATGACTGCAAGGGCAAGAATTCCTGCAAGGGCCAGGGCGGCTGCGGCACCAGCGACAACGGCTGCAAGGGCAAGAACACCTGCTCCGGCAAGGGCGGTTGCTCCACGGCCGACAAGAAAGAAGAGCCCAAGAAGTAATCATTCCCCGTCCGGCCGGATCCCTGTGAGTCCGGCCGGTTTGTTTTCCCGGAGGCCGGCCCCACGCCGGCCTCCGTTTTATCTCCGGCTCGCTTCCGGGCGATTTCAGGCCAGCCTGTTGCCGCAACCGCTCCTCCCTCCCATGCCCGCCAACGCATTCAACGGCCAGACCGAGTATGGCATCGGCATCGGCCTGCGCGTCCCGCATTATCGGCACATCCTCGAAAGGAAGCCGGTGGTCGACTGGTTCGAGATCATCTCGGAGAATTTCATGGTCGACGGCGGCCGCCCGCTCGAGGTGCTCGACCGGATTCTGGAGCAATACCAGGTCGTCCAGCACGGCGTCTCGATGTATTTCGGCTCCGCCGACAAGCCCGACCGCGCCCACCTGAAAAAGCTCAAGACGCTCGTCAGGCGCACCAAGACCCCGTGGCTCTCCGACCACCTCTGCTGGGGCAGCGTCGACGGCACCTACACCCACGACCTGCTGCCGATGCCCTACACCTTCGCGTCGGCGCGGCGGACCGCGGAAAAGATCCGCCAGATCCGCGACTACCTCGAGGTGCCCATCTGCGTGGAGAATGTCAGCAGCTACGCCGAGTTCCATGTCTCCGAGATGACCGAGTGGGAGTTCCTCACCGAGGTCGTCGAGCGCGCCGACTGCGGAATTCTCCTCGACGTGAACAACATCTACGTCTCGGCGCAGAACCACGGCTTCAACCCCTACGACTACCTCGCCGGCGTGCCGCACCACCGCGTCGGCCAGATGCATGTCGCCGGCCACACCAGGTTCGAGAAATACATCCTCGATACCCACGACCACCCCGTGCTCGATCCGGTCTGGAAGCTTTACGCGCACGCGACGAAGCTTTGCGGCGTGACCGCCACGCTGCTCGAGTGGGACGACAAGATCCCGTCGTTCGACGAGGTCCATCACGAGGCGCTCAAGGCCAACGAATTCATCGCCGGGGCGAAGGCGGCGAAGCCGGCGCGGCAGCCATGAGCCTCCGCGCCACCGGCCTCAAGCCCCCGCCGCCGCACGCGCCCCGCCGGCTCGCGACCACGGCCGACGTCGTGAAACTGCAGCGGCTGATGACGCACATCCTCGTCCGCCCGCTGACGAAGCACGACGGCCTGCAGCCGGCCTGGATCGACGGCCGCCCGATGGCCGAGGTCGCCGCCGAGTTCATCAAGCCCAACGACCGGCTCAGCGCGTTCGACCGGCTGCAACTCTACAACCGGATGTACTGGTTCCGGCTGCTCGACATCATGCACGACGACAACCCCGGGCTGCGCGCCGTGCTCGGGCCGCGCCGGTTCGTCCGCCTGGTCGAGGCCTACCTCGCCAAGTATCCGTCGCGCTCCTTCACCCTGCGCAATCTCGCCTCGCGCCTCGGACAATTCATCCGCGAGGAGCCGCGCTGGACGGCGCCGCACACCGCGCTGGCCCGGGCGGTCGTGCGTTTCGAGTGGGCGCAGACGGTGGCCTTCGACGGGGCGCAGCGCCCGGTGCCCGCGCCGGGCGCCCTGGCCCGCACCCCGCCGGCGCGGCTGCGGCTGGCGCTGCAGCCCTACGTCACGCTGCTCGACCTCGACTACCCGGTCGATGAATTCGTCATCGCGGTGAAACGGCGCGACGCGCTCCGCACCGAGGCGAGCAATGCCGTCGACTCCACCCGCCGCGCCGCCCCGGCGAAGCACGTGCGCCGGCCGCGGCGGCGGCGGATCTACGTCGCGGTCCACCGGCTGGACCACCAGCTGTTCTACAAGCGGCTCGAGCGGCCGGCGTTTCTCATCCTCCAGGCCCTCGCCGCCGGCCGCCCGCTCGCCGCGGCCGTCACCGCCGGCGGCCGCCGCGTGCGCCCGGACCAGGTGCGTGAATGGTTCGCCACCTGGATGCAGCTCGGCTGGCTGTGCAAAAGATGAACCGCCCCCGGACCACCGCCCGCCGGGTGGGGCGCAGGCTTGCCGCGCCCCCCCCGAATGGATGACACAACGTTTCCGGAATAATTTTCCCGCCACGCGCCTCCCACGCCCATGAAACTCCGCCCCCTGCTCGACAAATTCGACGGCCTCGCCTCCTGCCTGCAGTCGCCCCTCCTGCTCCTCGTCCGGCTTTACTGGGGCCTCTCCTTTGTCCAGACCGGCTGGGGCAAGCTCTCCCACCTCGACAAGACCGCGGCCTACTTCGAGTCGCTCCACCTGCCGATGCCCCGGCTCAACGCCCTCGCGGCCGGCTCGACCGAGTGCGGCTGCGGCCTCCTGCTCGCGCTCGGGCTCTTCGCCCGGCCCGCGTCCGTGCCGCTCATCGGCACGATGATCGTGGCCTACGCCACCGCGGAAAGCGAGGCGCTGCACGCGATTTTCAGCGATCCCGACAAGTTCGTCACCGCCGAGCCGTTTCTTTTCCTGCTCGCCGCGCTGACCGTGCTCGCATTCGGCCCGGGCAAATTCTCGCTTGACGCGCTGCTGGGCCGTCCGGCCGCGGCCGGGAAGTAGGCGCGACGCGAACATCTGGAGACACGGCGCTATCCCGTCGTGGCTCCGGTTGGGCTACGCCGGCACGACCTTCGTGCCGGCGATCAAATCGTGCAGGCAGCGGTGGTCGGGGCGGAAGATGAAGCTGGAGTCGATGCACCAGAAGACGAGGCCGGCCACGGGCACCTGCTCGATCAGGAACGGCACGGCGCCGCGCAGCAGAAAGGCGCGGTAGGCCCCCGGGGCGGTGCCGTCATCCTCGCGCACGATGCGGAGGCCCACCAGCAGCTTGCCCACCGACTGGCCGCGCCACGCCAGCAGGGCGAACTGGACCAGCACCAGCGCGCCCAGCAGGGGCAGCGCCTGGGCCAGGTGGGCGTTCACCACGTCGCCCGTGAGCTGGGTGACCTCGCTGAAGGTGCGGCGTTCGCCATTGAGCGCCTCGGCCAGGATCAGGCGGACGAGCGGGATCGAAATGGGCAGGTAGCACAGGGTCTTGAGCAGGCCGTCGACCAGGGCCGCGGGCAGGCGCAGCCAGAGGCTGGCGGCGGATTCGGACCGGGCGGCCGGCCGGACAAATCCCGGCTCGGCGGCCAGCAGCACGGGCGGCGCCGCCACGGGAACCGGCGACCGGCCGCCGAACTCGGCAAAGTCGCCCAGCGTCCGCCACACGTCCTCGCGCGCCAGCTTGGCCTTCGTCTGGAGATTGGCGCGGCCATCCCGGATCCACTCGATGACATTGCCGACCGTGACCGGTCCGTATTCCTTGCCGTCGGTGCCGAGGATGATATACATGCGGCAACGTGGCCCACTAACCGGACGGGGTCAACCATCCCGCTCAGGCTTTTACCACATGGGTGCCGGCGATCAGGTCATGGATGCAGCGGCGGTCTTCCCGGAAAATGAAACAGATGTCCACCAGGCTGTAGGTCCAGCCGAGGAACGGGATGGCGCAGATGATGCCGTTGACGAACGCCCGCAGGAGGAAGGTCTTCACCAGGCCGGGGTTGGTGTTGGTCAGGTAATCCGCGATCCGGACGTTCATCAGCTTCTTGCCGATGGTCTGGCCGCGGGTGGAAAGCAGGTAAAGCTGGATGCCGAGCACGAGCAGCCCGCCCAAGGTGATGAGGCCGATTCCGGCGAGAAGCAGCACGTGGTTCTTGGTGCTGCCGCCGAAGATCATCAGGCCGTAGCCCGGCCCCACAAGGATCGTGCCGGTCAGCCCGTCGATGATCCGCGCGAGCAGCCGCGCGCCACGGCCGGCGAGTTCCACCTCGGCGGGGGCGGGAACGGCAGCGGGCGCGCCGATCATCGACGCCACGGTGAGGGGTGTTTGCGGCGGGGGCGGCGGGAATGATGGAGGTGGCGGAGCCGGCGGGGTCTCGGCCGGTGCCACCGGTGCAGCGGCCACCGGGTCGGATGCCACCGGGGGCGCGGCGCCGAACTCGACAAATTCCCCCAGGGTCTTCCACGCCGTCTCGCCGTCGCGCCGGCCCCGGGTCTGGAGACTTGCCCGCCGGCTCTCGATCCACGCCAGCACCTTCTCGGCCGGAACCGGCCCGTATTCCTTCCCGTCTGCTCCCAGGATGGTGAACATGGCCGCAGTGTGCCCGCCGGGCGGACAAGGTCAACGCCGGGATGGCGCCCCTCATTCCTCGCCGGATTTCTCGCGGATGCGCTGCCGGAGGCTCTTGGTGAGCTTCTTGTGGTGGGACTTGTGCTGTTGCTGGGCCTGGCGGTCCGTTCGCCGCACCTCGTGCGCGGTGGCGCGGCCCAGGCGCAGGTAGCTCTGCCAGCGGCCGGGGTCGAGCGAGCCGTCGGCGAGCGCGGCCTGCACGGCGCAGCCGGGCTCGACCGTGTGGCTGCAGTCGCCGAAGCGGCACCGCCCGGCGAGGGCGGCCAGGTCGGCGAACGCGGCGTCGACGCCCGCCGCCGCGTCCCAGGGCTGGATCTCGCGCATGCCCGGCGTGTCGATCACGATCACCCCGTTCGGCGCGACGAGCAGCTCGCGCTGCGTCGTCGTGTGCCGGCCCTTGCCGTCGGCATCGCGCACGTCCTGCGTGTCCTGCAGGTTTTCGCCGACGAGCCGGTTGATCAGCGTGGACTTGCCGACGCCGGACGAGCCGAGCAGGGCGATGGTGGTGCCCGGCGTGAGCCAGGGCGCGAGGGCCTTCAGGCCGCGGCGGGTCTGTGCGCTGACGAAGAACACCGGCACCTCGGGCGCGACGGAGGCGATCTCGGCCCGCAGGCCGGCGGGTTCGTCGTCGGTGAGGTCCGCCTTGTTCAGCAGGATGACGGGCCGGGCCCCGCTGGCCCACGCGGCGGCCAGATAGCGCTCAAGCCGGTGGAGGTGGTAGTTGCCGTCGAGCGCGCTGACGAGGAACACGGTGTCGACGTTGGCGGCGACGACCTGCTCCATCACCTCCTGCCCGGCGGCCTGGCGGGAGAACCGGGTCCGTCGCGGCAGGATGGCGTGGATGTGGACACGGGCCTCCTCGCCGGCCTGCGGGGTCACGGCGACCCAATCCCCGATGGCGGGGAACGCGGCTTGCGCCGCGGCGGTGTTGATGAATTTGCCCGAGCAGGAGCCGAGCTTCGCGCCGAACTCGCCCGTGACCTCGTAGTAGCCCTTGAGCTCGAGGGTGACGCGCCCGGGCACGCAGCCCTCCGCTGCGAAGGGCGCGAAAGCCTGCGCGAAGGTGTCGTCCCAGCCGAGGGCGGCGAGCGTCATCCGGCCATCGTTGCCCGCCGGCGTCCCCGGGTGCAACGCCGCGTTTCGGTCCGGGGGGGGCCCCAGTGCCGCTCCGGGCTCAAGCCAGCAGCCTGGCGCCCTCGGCCCCGGCGCGCCAGAACAGGGCGGTGTGCCCGACCGCACCGACGCAGACGCTCTGCGTCGCCGCGGCGAGCGCGGCGTGCAGGGCGGCGCGCGCATGGCGGTCCTGGCCGCCCGTGAAACGCACCTTGACGAGTTCGCGCCGGGTCAGCTCATGGCCGAGCTGGACGATAAGGCTGGCCGCCGCGCCCTCGCGGCCGACGTGGAGGGTCTCGGGCAGGGTCTGGCCGAGGCCGCGGAGACGGGTTTTCTGAGCGCCGGTGAGGGGAGGCAGGGACATGGGCCAAAGGCATGACAGGCCAGGGCGAACGGTGAAAAGCCTGAAAAGTCGGAATATCGGCCGGCAACCCATGCACGACTTAAGCCAAAGAATGCCGAGAGCCGTGGGGGCGAAGGGATTATCCTGCCTCATGCTAAATACCCGCCGTTCCACGGCGGTGCTGGAAGTTATACCCCATAACCCCACCGCCCCCCTTTCCCGCCCTGCCCCGGCGGGATTCGTTCCCGCGCAGCCGCCACCGGGTGCGTCTTTTCGCTATTACGGCATACCGCCTCCCTCCCGGATCCCATGGGTGGCGCTGGTGCTGTCCGCCGGCCTGCACGCGGTTGCCATCCTGGGTTTCAACCATCGCACCATTGTCCCGAAGCACATCGTGGTCGATGACAACACCAGCCAGATGCTGATGATGCCGGACCTGAAGGATCCGGAGGATGAAAAACCGAAGGAGCTGTCGGACGACGAGCCGCTGGCCACGCCCGCCATCCAGGTGCCCATGCTGGCGGACATCCCCGTCGCCGTGCCGGTCGACGCCAGCTTCACCCAGCTGCTCGACCTCACCGTCCCGGCCAAGGCCGACGCCGCGGCGAACAGCATCATCAACATCCCGATGAACATCCAACGCGGCCGGCCGGACACCGGCGGGATGAAGGACCTGTTCAACATCGCCGACCTCGACCGCAAGCCCGAGCCCATCGTGCAATCGCCCCCGGTGTTCCCGTTTGACCTGAAGCAGCAGGTCTCCGAGGCGAGCGTCCGCGTGGGCTTCATCGTGACCTCCAAGGGCGACGTGGTCATGCCCTACATCATTTCCAGCACCCACAGCGGGTTTGAGCGGAGCTCGCTGGATGCCGTGGTGAAATGGAAATTCAAGCCGGGCATGCGCGGCGGCAGAAAGGTGAACACCCGCGTCGAGCAGCCGATCAACTTCCACCTCGATACCGACCGCTAGGGCATATTAACGGATCCATGCAGATGATTTCCCGCGAATAACGCGAATTCACACGGATGACAGGGGGGAAACGGTAGAAAATGGGATTGCTTGTTCAAACCCACCACCCCGTGGACTGGGATTTCCGGGAATTCTATTCGCGTTTGTACGCGTGATTGGCGGGCAACTGAATTTTTCCGGATTAAATAATAGCGTAACCGATTGTCGTAGGTCTGCACCTTGGTGCGCCGGATCAGGGCACTCCTTTGCCCGTTCGCGCCTGGACCAAGGTCCGGTCCTGCCGCGGACGCAACATGGCTATGGTCTTTTCCATTGCCCTGGCCGGACACCCGCGCCCGCGCCTCACGTCGCCGCCAGGGCATCCGGCGGCAGTTCGCGCCATTGCCCGGCGGGCAGGTCGCCCAGGCTCAGTGGCCCGAACCGTTCGCGGTGCAGCGTCAGCACCTCGCAGCCCTGGCTCGCGAACATCCGCCGCACCTGGTGGTAACGGCCCTCGGTCAGGGTCAGTTCGGCCTCGCGCGGGGAAATGATCCTCAGTTCCGCCGGCGCGCAGGGCTCCGCCTCGTCCTTGAGCCGCAGCGCGCCGCTGGCAAAGAGGGCGCCGAGCCCGGCGGGCAGGTCCGGGCGGAGCGTGGCGCGGTAGACCTTCGGCACCTTGTGCCTCGGGGAGGTGAGCCGGTGCACCAGCCCGCTCTCGTCGGTGAGCAGCAGCAGGCCGCTCGTGTCCTTGTCGAGCCGGCCGATGCTCGTGACCGGCGGGTTGCGCCGCCGCCAGCGCGGCGGCAGCAGCGAATAGACGTTCGGCCCCTCGCGCTCATCGTGCGAGCAGACGAGCCCCAGCGGCTTGTGCAGCAGGAGCAGCAGCCCCGCGGGATGGTCGGGCGGCTCGCCGTCCACCCGCACGTCGGCCGGATCCGCCTTGGCGCCAAAATCGCCCGTCACCGCGCCGCGCACCGTCACCCGGCCGGCCTGGATCCAGGCGCGCGCCTCGCGGCGGGAGCAGTAGCCGAGATTGGCGAGAAGCTGGTCGAGCCGGCGCATGGGGAGGGATTAGCCACGAATTGCCGCGAAAAGCCACGAAAAGAAAACGGATGGTTTATCGCGCGCTTTTGTGCCTCCTTGGGGCCGGCTCAACCGTAAATTGGTATCCATGCGCTGGCTATTGCTCACTCTCTCCCTGCTCGCGGCCCTGGTCTCGCTCCTGAACCTGGTGCGCGCGCCGGATTCCATGTGGGCCTGGAAGCTGGCCATTCTCGCCGGCGAATTCGGCCACTGGCTCGTCGTCCTGCCGCTCGGCCTGGCGGTGCTCGCCGGCGGCGGGCCCGCGGGCCCGGCGCGGATCGTGACGCTCGCCCTCTGCGCCGGGGCGGCGGCGGGCTTTTTGCGCCCGGTGTTCACCGCGCGGCGGCTGGCGGAGGATCTGCCGGCCGGTTTGCACGCGGCCTTCGGTGGCGCCGCGCCGCCCCTGACCCTGGACTTCGGGCGGCTTTATTTCGGGCGGGCCGTGCCGGCGGCCGGGAGCCGGACGGAGGTGTTCGCCCGGCCCGGCGGCCAGGAGTTGCGGCTGGACTTCTACCGGCCGGGTGCGGCCAAGGACGGGCCCGGCCGGCCGCGGCCCTGCGTGATCGTCATCCACGGCGGCGGCTGGGACGGCGGGGACCGCACGCAGCTCGCGGGCTGGAATGACCGGCTGGTCGCGCAGGGGTATGCTGTGGCGGCCATCAGCTACCGGCTCGCGCCGCAGGCGGTCTGGCCGGCGCAGCACGACGACGTGCTCGCGGCCATCGCCTGGCTCAAGGTCAACGCCGCCCGCCTCGAGCTCGACCCGGCGCGGCTGGTGCTGTTCGGCCGGTCCGCCGGCGGGCAGCTCGCCACCGCGGTCGGCTACGGCGCGGACGATCCCGCCATCCGCGGCGTGATCGCGCTCTACGCGCCGCACGACATGCCGTTCGCATGGTCGGTCTCGCGCGCGGACGACGCGCTGAACTCGATCAAGCTCTTCCAACAATACTTCGGCGGCCCGCCCGACACCCCGCAGCGCAGGGCGCTCTACGCGGCCGCCAGCGGGCAGCTGCTCGCGCACGCCGGCTCGCCGCCGACGCTGCTCATCCACGGCGTGCCGGACACCCTCGCATGGCACCGGCACAGCGAACGGCTCGCCGCGCGCCTCGAGGCCCTGCATGTGCCGCACTACTACCTGGCGCTCCCCTGGGCG
>Ga0265314_10001039_pt1 | contig 32357 bp, 28 predicted proteins | sample 4126metaG_FD_203106 | JGI IMG/M metagenome (GOLD analysis project Ga0265314, IMG submission 203106) | Rhizosphere microbial communities from Carex aquatilis grown in University of Washington, Seatle, WA, United States - 4-1-26 metaG | ecosystem: Host-associated > Plants > Roots > Rhizosphere >...
GCTTTCGCGAAACAGACGGGCAACGAACTTGTCGATCAGCAGACGATTGCCACCGAATCCGGCAGCGACTACGTGCACGTGCTGAAGCGCCGCTAGGCCTTCAGGCTCGCAAGGTACTGCGCGAAGGCGGGCCCGACTTCCGGGTGCTTCAACGCGAAGTCCACCGTGGCTTCGAGAAAACCCAATTTGCTGCCGCAGTCGTATCGCTTGCCTTCGTACTGATACGCGTGCACGCCCTCGGTGGCGATCAGCTTCGCGATGCCGTCGGTGAGCTGGATCTCGCCGCCCGCGCCGCGCGGGTTGTTGCGAATCTCGTCGAACACCGCGGGCGTGAGGATGTACCGCCCCGATACGCCCATTCGTGAAGGCGCCTGATCGGGCGACGGCTTCTCGACCATCTTCTCCACGCGGATGATCCGGTCACCCGCGGGTTGCCCCGCGACGATGCCGTATCGCTTGACGTGTTCGAGCGGCACTTCTTGCACAGCCAACAAACTTGTCGGCCTTTCGCGAAAGACGTTGACCATTTGCGTCAACACGCCGGGGCCGCCGGGCTTTCCTGTCATCAGGTCGTCGGCCAGAAGCACCGCGAAAGGCTCGTCGCCGATCAGCGCCGCGGCGCACAGCACGGCATGCCCAAGACCCAGCGGACGCGCCTGCCGCACGTAGGAACAGTCCATATCGTCGGGCATCGTGCGCGCCAACTTTAGCAGGTCGTGCTTCTTATTGATCTCGAGTTCGTTCTCCAGCTCATACGCGGTGTCGAAGTGATCTTCGATGGCACGCTTATTGCGCCCGGTGACAAAGATCATGTGGCGGATGCCGGCTTCGTATGCTTCTTCCACCGCGTATTGAATGAGCGGCTTGTCCACGATGGGCAGCATCTCTTTCGGCAGTGCCTTGGTCGCCGGAAGAAAGCGAGTGCCCAGGCCCGCGACAGGGAAGACAGCCTTGCGAATTTTTGTGACTTTGTTCATGGACCGTGTTAGAGATTACAGCTAAAGTCTGCCCCCATCTCGCACACCCAAAAAGATAAGGACTCGGACCGGTTGGACATCCTACTTCTCGAACGCCTTGTTCCGGAAGCATTGGCGTGGCTCGAAGCGCGGCATTCGGTCGAAAACCGGCCGGAGCTTGCAGCCGACCCCAGCGCGCTGAGGAAGGCGATCTACAAGGCGCAAGCCGTGGTGCTGCCGCGCAAGGTGCAAGTGACGCGAGAGTTCCTCGATTTCGCGCCGATGCTCAAGACCGTCGCGCGCATGCACGTCGGCACGGACAACACCGATCTCGAAGCGTGCCGCGAACGCAAGGTGCGCGTCATCCAGGCGACCACGGCCAATGTCCGCTCCAATGCAGAGTACCTTCTTGCGTCGCTGCTGCTGCTGTTTCGCCGCGGCATCGGCTCGTCGCTCATCGGTGACCGGCACGCGGACATTCGCCTCGGCCGCGAACTCAACGGCAGCACCATCGGTATTTTCGGGCTTGCACCCACGGCGCACACGCTTGCTCTCATATTGCATTCGCTCGGCGCGAAGCTCGTCGGCTACGACCCGGCGATGCATCACAGCGCACCCATCTGGGCGCGCCTGAACATCCAGCCGCTTTCGCTGTCGGACATGATGACGCAGGCCGACGCGATCTCCGTGCAGGTGATGTACGCATCACGCTACAACGGCTTCATCAACGACAAGGTGCTTGCGCATTGCAAGCCGGGGCAGGTCTGGGTCGGCACGAGCCGCTCGCAACTCTTCGATCCGGGCGCGCTCGCCGCCGCGTTGACGGATGGCCGAATCGAAGCCTGCATGCTCGACGGGGCCGAGGCCGGCTTTGCATCGAAGGGCACGCCCCTGCATGAGCTCACGAATCTCTTTCTCACGCCGCGCCTGGGATCGCACACGCGCGAATCGCGGCTGCGCGCAAGCTGGTATGTGGCGCATCGCATTCACGAAACGCTGGCCGCGCCGCGAGTCAGCGCGCTCGATCAGCTCACGAGCGGGCCCGGCGTGCTGGACGGCATTCCCGAAGGCACGCCCAATCCAAATCCCCTGCCGCAGTTCGTCATCCGCTGATCTCTAGCCCAGCCGCGCGAGCTGGTCCCGAACTTTTTCCAGTGTCGCCGTGAAGTCGGCGATGCGCTTGCGCTCTTGTTCGATTACCGAAGCCGGCGCCTTCGACACGAACGCCTCATTCGCGAGCTTGCCATTGGCCTTGGCGATTTCTGATCCGAGTCGCGCAGCTTCCTTGGCAAGCCGCGCTTTTTCTGCCGCGACGTCGATCTCCATATACAGGCACAGCCGCGTCGCGCCAACCACTGCAACCGGTGCGGTTTTCGCGGCCGCGGCCCACGAAGCAGCGTCGTCGAACAATCGCACTTCCGAAAGACGTGCAAGTGCCTGCAGCACCGGCGCAACTTCTTGCATGAAGGCAGCGTCGTCTTTCGATTCGGTGATGACGTAGGCGGGCAGCTTCGTCGAAGGCGACACGTTCATTTCGCCGCGCAAGTTGCGGCATGCGTCGACCACCGACTTGAGCTTGGCCACATGCGCTTCGGCCTTCTCGTCGATCGCGGCCGCGTTCGTTTGCGGATATGGCGCGACGCTGATGGTCTCGCCTTCCTTGCCGGCGATGGCCCGCACCACCTGCCACAGCTCTTCGGTGATAAAGGGAATCACCGGGTGCGCCAGGCGAAGGATCGCTTCGAGCACGCGGATCAGTGTGCGGCGAGTGCCGCGCTGCTGGTTGGCGTCGCCCGTTTGCACTTGCACCTTCGCGATCTCGAGATACCAGTCGCAGAACTCGTCCCACACGAACTGGTAGACGGTGTTCGCGACGTTGTCGAGGCGATATTCGGCAAAGCCCTTTGCGACATCGGCCTCCGCGCGCTGCAGCAGCGAGATGATCCACTTGTCGGCCTGCGTGAGCGTCACGCCTTGTTCCGCGAGATCTTCGCCTTCGCAATTCATCAGCACGAAGCGCGATGCGTTCCAGAGCTTGTTGCAGAAATTTCGATAGCCCTCGCAGCGCTTGGTGTCGAAGTTGATGTTGCGCCCGAGGCTTGCGTAGCTGGCCATCGTGAAGCGCAGCGCATCGGCGCCATACGCAGGCATGCCCTGCGGGAATTCCTTCTTCACGCGCGCCGCGACTTTCGGCGCCGTCTCCGGCTTGCGCAAGCCCACCGTCGACTTGTGCGTGAGCGTCTCGAGGTCCGCGCCCTGGATCAGGTCCACGGGGTCGACCACGTTGCCCTCGGACTTCGACATCTTCTTGCCTTCGCTGTCGCGCACCATGCCGTGGATGTACACGTCGCGGAACGGCACGCGGCCGGTGAAGTGGGTCGTCATCATGATCATGCGAGCGACCCAGAAGAAAATGATCTCGTAGCCGGTGACGAGCACGGTGGATGGCAGGTAGAGATCCATCTCACCGGTTTGCGCGGGCCAGCCGAGTGTCGAGAACGGCACGAGCGCCGATGAATACCAAGTGTCGAGCACGTCTTCGTCGCGGCGCAGCTTTTTGCCGGGCGCTTTCGCCTGCGCTTCAGCTTCGCTGCGCGCGACGACGATATTGCCTTCCTCGTCGTACCACGCGGGAATCTGGTGACCCCACCACAGCTGGCGCGAGATGCACCAGTCCTGAATGTTGTTCATCCACTGGTTGTAGGTGTTGACCCAGTTTTCGGGGACGAACTTCACCTGGCCCGAAGTCACCGCGTCGATTGCCTTTTGCGCGATCGATTTGCCCGTCGGGTCCTTGTCGCTCACCTTCGTCACGGCGACGAACCATTGGTCGGTGAGCATCGGCTCCACGATTTGGCCCGTGCGTGCGCAGCGCGGAACCATGAGCTTGTGCTTCTTTGTTTCGGCCAGCAGGCCTTGCGCTTCGAGATCGGCCACGACATCCTTGCGCGCGACGAAGCGGTCCGTGCCGCGATATTTCGCGGGCGCGTTGTCGTTGATCTTTGCGTCGAGCGTGAGCACGCCGATCATCGGCAGCTTATGCCGCTGACCCACGGCGTAGTCGTTGTAGTCGTGCGCGGGCGTGACCTTCACGACGCCCGTGCCGAATTCGCGATCGACATAGTCATCGGCGATCACCGGGATCTCGCGATCAGTGAGCGGAAGCTTCACCATCTTGCCGACGAGATGCTTGTAGCGATCGTCTTCCGGATGGACCATCAGCGCGACGTCGCCGAGCATCGTCTCGGGCCGCGTGGTCGCAACGGTGAGCGAGCCCGATCCATCCGCGAGCGGATAGCGGATGAACCAGAGGAAGCCGTCTTCCTCTTCGTTTTCCACTTCGAGATCGCTCACGGCGGACTTGAGCTCCGGGTCCCAGTTCACGAGCCGCTTGCCGCGATAGATGAGGCCCTGCTCGTACAGCTGCACGAATGTTTCGGTCACGATCTTCGACAGCTTGTCGTCCATCGTGAAATATTCGTGCGACCAATCGACGCTCGCGCCGAGCCTGCGCATCTGCGACGTGATGATGTTGCCGGACTTTTCCTTCCACTCCCACACCTTCAGCGCGAAGTTCTCGCGGCCGAGATCGTGGCGCGAGAGCTTCTGGTCCTGCAGCTGGCGTTCGACGACGATCTGCGTCGCAATGCCAGCGTGATCCGTGCCCGGAACCCACACTGTGTTGAAGCCGCGCATCCGGTGGTAGCGCGTGAGGCTGTCCATGATCGTCTGGTTGAACGCGTGCCCCATGTGCAGCGTGCCCGTGACGTTCGGCGGCGGCAACTGGATCGCGAATGCGGGTTCGCCCGCGCGTGCTTCGCCCGTGCCGCGATAGCCGGCTTTCGCGAAGCCGCGCTCTTCCCACCACGGGCCCCAGCGCGATTCGATCGCGGCGGGTTCAAACGATTTGGAAAGGCTGTTCAGGCCGGGCTGGTCGGTCTTGTCGTTCATGGGTGCTGCCATTTTATTCGGCAGCAATGTTCGGCCGGTTCGCAGCCGATCAATCGAAAAGCGGGCAGGCTGCCCACACAGGCGCGGCCTCGTCTTTCGGCGACAAGGAAACGGCCGAGTGCAACTGCGTAGTGGGCCATTCGATCGCGAGATGCGGATCGTTCCAGGCCAGCGCGCGCTCATGCGCAGGCGAGTAAAAGTCCGTCGTCTTGTAGAGAACGTCGGCCGTGTCGGACAAAGTCATGAAGCCGTGCGCGAAGCCGGGCGGGATCCAAATCTGCAGGCCGTTCTCCGCCGAAAGCTCCACGCCCACCCACTGGCCCACTCGCGGCGAAGAGCGGCGCATGTCGACCGACACGTCGAAAATGCGGCCGCCCAGCACGCGCACGAGCTTGCCTTGCGCAGCCGGCGGCAATTGATAGTGCAGGCCGCGTACAACGCCGTGCAACGAGCGCGAATGGTTGTCCTGCACGAAGCGAACGAGCCCGCCGGCGGCTTCATCGAATCGTTGCTGGTTCCAGCTTTCGAAGAACGAACCGCGCGCGTCAGAGAACACCTTCGGTTTGACGACCAGCACCTCGGGCAGGCGCGTGGCTTGCACTTCGAGCATCAGCGCGCCTCCGCCACGAGTGCGCGAAGGTATTCGCCGTAGCTGCTCTGGCCCATCGGCTGCGCGAGCGCAAGCATCTGGTCGGATGTGATCCAGCCCTGGCGCCATGCGACTTCCTCAGGGCACGCGACCTTCAAGCCCTGGCGCTTTTCGAGCGTCTGGATGAAGTGCGATGCTTCGAGAAGGCTTTCGTGCGTGCCCGTATCGAGCCACGCATAGCCGCGCCCCATGATCTGCACGTTGAGCTGCTTGCGGTCGAGGTAGGCCTGGTTCACCGATGTGATCTCCAGCTCGCCGCGCGCCGATGGCTTCACATTCGCGGCGATGTCGCACACCTGGCCATCGTAGAAATAAAGACCCGTGACCGCGCAACTGCTCTTGGGATGCGCGGGCTTTTCTTCAATCGACGCGGGCTTGCCGTGCTCGTCGAACTCGACGACGCCGTAGCGCTGCGCGTCTTTCACGCGATACGCGAAGATCGTCGCGCCCGATGCTTGCGCGTTTGCGTCCGCCAGCAAGCCCGGCAGCGATGCACCGAAGAAGATGTTGTCGCCGAGCACGAGACAGCTCGGTGCACCGGCGAGAAAGTCGCGGCCGATGATGAAAGCCTGCGCGAGGCCTTCGGGCTTGGGCTGCACGGCGTACGAAATGTTCATGCCCCAGCTCGATCCGTCGCCGAGCAATTGCTCGAAACGCGGCGTGTCTTGCGGCGTGCTGATGACGAGCACATCTCTGATGCCTGCGAGCATCAGCGTCGACAGCGGGTAGTAAACCATCGGCTTGTCGAACACCGGCAACAGCTGCTTGGAAATCGCCAGCGTTGCCGGATGCAGCCGGGTGCCCGCGCCGCCCGCGAGCACGATGCCTTTGCGCTTCATCGTCATGCTGCTTCTTTCATTCGATCCGCTCCAGGTACCACGCGATCGTTTCGCGCAAGCCTTCTTCGAAAGTCACCGCAGGCTTCCAGGCCAGCTCGGTTGAAATCTTGGTGTCGTCGATGGCGTAGCGCCGGTCGTGGCCAGGACGATCGGTGACGTAAGTGATGAGGCTCGCGTAGCTCCAGCCGTCATCGCGCGGGCGCATCGCATCGAGTGTCGCGCACAAAGTGCGCACGAGGTCGATGTTCTTGCGCTCCGATCGCCCGCCGATGTTGTACGACTCGCCGGGACGGCCGCGCTCGAGCACCGCGCGCAAGGCCGAGCAATGATCGTTGACGTGCAACCAGTCGCGCACGTTCAGCCCGTCGCCGTACACGGGGAGTGCCTTGCCTTGCATCGCGTGATGGATCATCAGCGGAATCAACTTTTCGGGAAACTGCCTCGGGCCGTAGTTGTTGGAACAGTGCGTGGTCAGCACCGGGAAGCCGTAAGTGTGATGCCACGCCCGCACAAGATGGTCGGCGCCGGCCTTCGATGCGGAGTAAGGGCTGTTCGGCTCGTAGCGATGACGCTCCGTGAACGCCGCCGCATTCGGCGCGAGCGAGCCGTACACCTCGTCGGTCGACACATTCAGGAAACGGAAGGTGTCGGCTTCGGCCTTGGGCTTCGTCTCCCAGTAGGCATGCGCGCATTCGAGCAGGCGCGCGGTGCCGAGCGTGTTGGTCTCGACGAATTTCAGCGGCCCTTCGATCGAGCGGTCCACATGGGTTTCGGCGGCGATGTGGATCACCGCGCGCGGGCGATGTTCATCGAACAGGCGCGTGACGAGCGCGCGATCGCCGATGTCGCCGTGCACGAAGCGGTAGCGCGCGTCGCTTTCGATGTCCTTCAGGTTTTCGAGGCGGCCCGCGTAAGTGAGCAGGTCGAGGTTGACCACGGGCTCGCCGACGACGCGCAGCCATTCGAGGATGAAGGCAGAGCCGATGAAGCCGCAGCCGCCTGTGACGAGGACCATCCCCGAACGATATCAAATGGCGGCGAACTGTCGTGCGGCTTCGATGCATTCCGCGAGGACCTCGTCGTCGCCCAGCTGGTTCGCCAGGAGCAGGATGAGGCGCGCGTTCATCAGTTGCGACTGTTCGGGCGTGAAGCCTGCGTGCGCATCGAGCAGGCGCTCGTAGAAGCCGTCGGCGTCCTTCAGGTTCAGCTCCGTCTTCATGTTTCAACTCCCGATGATTCGATCTCCAAAGCGCCAAGACTGCGGCTCACGCTTTCCACAAGAGCGGCATCGACCGCCTCGCCTGTTGCCGCGACGTAGGCGTCCGGGCGGAGGAGCGCCCATGAATGGCCAAACACATGGCACGCGCCCTTCAGATGGCCGCGTGGATCGCGCACATGTTCGATCGCATCGGCAGCCTCGTTCGACCCGAGCACTTGCACAGCGACCACAGGCGCGGCTTCCGTGAGTGCGCGCACATATCTCCGCGAAGTGCGATCGACGCTGCCGAATAGAAGCAGCAGCAACCGGCCATCGGCCCAGCGCAGCAAATCGCTCACTGCACCTTCCGATCCGTTGGCCCACTGGAACGAAACGTTCTGCACAGGCAGGCCGCCGCCTTCGCCGCACACGCGCGATGCGGAGTAGGGGTTCGCGATCGCCATGCGGCCTGTGTTCACGAACTGCCGAGCGAACACGTATTGCTTCGCAAGCCCGATCGCGGCGTCGCGGAAGAGCTTTTCGATTCCGGGCGCGGGCCGAAGGAACCGCGCGGTGCGATTCGTCACCAGCACGTTCTGCCGCGAAGCCTCATGGCGCTCGTCGTGATAGCTGCCCAGGATCGATTCGGCCGCGCGCCCCTGAATCACGGCAGCCAGTTTCCACGCGAGATTCTCCGCATCCGCGACGCCCGTGTTGCCGCCGCGCGCACCGAAAGGGCTGACGACCTTTGCCGCATCGCCCATGAAGAACACGCGGCCGTGGCGCATGCGGTCGATGCACTCGCTCTTGTAGGCATAGGGCCCGACCCACACGATTTCCACTTCGCAATCGGCGCCGAACTGGCGCGCAAGCCTTTCGCGCACGACGTCCTCGCGGCTGTTTTGCTGCGGGTCGGAGTCGGGCGCCATCTGGTAGTCGATGCGCCAGACGTTGTCGCCCATCAGGTGTTGCCACACCGCGCGGTTGTCGTTGAACGGCGCTTCGATCCACGTGTGACGTTCCACCGGCGGATGCTTGGAGAATCGCACGTCGGCGATGCACCAGCGGTCGTCGCCTTTCTTCGCGGTGACGCTCGCGCCGGTCCACACGCGAAAGGGCGAGTGCGATCCGGTCGCGTCGATGACGTGTGCTGCTTCCAGCCGGTAGTCGCCCTGCGGCGTGGAGACTGTGAGCACGGCGGCGTCATCGCGCTGTTCGAATGCAGTCACGCGGCTTGACCAGCGCAGGTCCACATGTCCAAGTTCGCGAATGCGATCGACGAGATACGCCTCGATGTAGAACTGCTGGATGTTGATGAACGGCGGTTGCCGCGAGAGGTTGTAGTGGCTTTGCGTGCGCAAGTCGAACGAATAGACCTCGCTGCTTCCCGCGAACGTGCGGCCGACGCTCCACTGGATGCCCTTCGCCGCGATGCGCTCGTAGATGCCGAGCCGCTCGAAGATCTCCAGCGAACGCTGCGTGTAGCAGATGCCGCGCGACGACGCGCCCTTCACGCCGACGGTGTTGTCCTCATCGAGCAGGACGGCGTCGATGCCGAGGCGCGCAAGGCTGCACGCCATGGTCAGGCCCGTGAGGCCCCCGCCGCAAATGACGATCGGGTAGTGGCGGCGCGCGTTCGATGTGAGTTCGGGCGGTGGGACGAATTGGTATTCGGGCAATACGTAGCCGGTGCCCTGCGCAAATTCGTAGCCGTCGGCCATGCGCAGATTCTTGCCGATTACTTCTTCGCGAATTCCGGCCGGTCGTTTTGCTGCGGCTTGAGCGGCGCGGCGGACTTGCCGGCGGCGCGTTCCTTGCGCCACTGTTCCTTGCGCGCGTTCCATTCGGCCAGGCGCGCGTGTGCGGTCTTGCTTTCCTGCAGCATCTGGAATTCGTCGGCGAGCTGCGCCGTCAACTCTAGGCGGATGCCGTTCGGGTCGAAGAAATAGATGCTGTGGAAGATGTGATGGTCGGTAATGCCGAGCACCTCGACGCCTTTGGCTTCGAGCCGCGCCTTCATCGCCTTCAGGTCGTCGATCGAATCGACGCGGAACGAAATATGGTTGACCCACTCGGGCGTGTTGGGCGAAGGCTCGCACGCCACGTCGTCGCCGAGATCGAAGAACGCAATGAACGAGCCGTCCTGCAGCCGAAAGAAGAAGTGCGTGTAAGGGCAGTACTCGCCCGTGCTCGGCACATAGTCGCTCTGGATGATGTGATAGAGCGGCAGGCCGAGAATGTCTTCGTAGAAGCGGCGCGTTTCTTCGGCATCCTTTGCGCGATAAGCGTAGTGATGCAACTGTTGAATCTGCGCGGGCGGCGGAAGCGCCGCGGCATTCGATGAGTTGGCCGGGGAGGGGTTCAGGACTGCAGCCATGGCGTTTACTATTCCGTAATGAATTTACTATATCGTAATTGGATTCACTGGTGGCATTGCGGTTCCACCGCGCGATTCTGTATACTATCGAAATTGAATAGTGATAGCGCAAATCAATTGATCGCATAGCGGCGCCCAATTGGACGCTGCGCATGCAGCCGCGCTACGCTCTCCCAACTTTCCTTCAACCACCAGGAGATCAGCATGGCCACACTCAAGGGCTCGAAGACGGAAGACAACTTGAAGGCCGCATTCGCCGGCGAATCACAGGCCAATCGCCGCTACCTGTACTTCGCAAACAAGGCCGACGTCGAAGGCCAGAACGATGTTGCCGCGCTCTTCCGCTCTACCGCTGAAGGCGAAACAGGCCACGCGCACGGCCACCTCGAATGGCTCGAGCAAGTGGGCGACCCCGCCACGGGCTTGCCGATCGGCTCTACGCGCAACAACCTCAAGGCCGCGGTGGCCGGCGAAACGCACGAATACACCGACATGTATCCCGGAATGGCGAAGACCGCGCGCGACGAAGGCTTCGACGAAATCGCCGACTGGTTCGAAACGCTTGCAAAGGCCGAGCGCTCACACGCGAACCGCTACACCCGGGCTTTGAACGAACTCGCCGACTGATGACATCGGTTCTGTCAGGGCAGCCGCGGAACCGGCTTTGCCGGGCCGCTGGCTGCGCCCCCTTGAGGGGGAGGCGCCAAAGGCGCTTCGGGGGTGGGCTCAATGCCGCGTGAAGGAAATTTAGAAGCGCCCACGCGCCATCCAATCGACTGGAAGAGCCCGGAGTACTGGAACGAGGACGCCGCGCTGGGCGAGATCGGGCGCATCTTCGACATCTGCCACGGCTGCCGCCGCTGCGTGAGTCTGTGCAATTCGTTTCCCACGCTCTTCGATCTTGTTGATGAAAGCAAGACCGGCGAAGTCGACGGTGTCGCGAAGCAGGACTACTGGAAGGTCGTCGATCAGTGCTACCTGTGCGACCTTTGCTACATGACGAAGTGCCCGTACGTTCCACCGCACGAGTGGAACGTCGACTTCCCGCACACGATGCTGCGCGCGAAGGCGATCAAGTTTCGCAAGGGCGAAGTTGACGCCGGCTCGAAGTTGCTTGCATCGACCGACGTGCATGGGCAGCTCGCGGGCATTCCTGTCGTCACGCAATTCGTCAACGCGGTGAACAGCACGAAGCCCGCACGCGCGGCGATGGAAAGCGTGTTGCACGTGGACCGCAATGCGTGGCTGCCAACGCTGGCCAGGCGCAAGTTCAAGAGCGAGGCGCCTGAATCTGCGGGGCGCCCCATCAAGAACGGCGAGCGCACGCCGGGCAAGGTCGCGGTCTATTCGACCTGCTACGTGAACTACAACGAGCCGGGCATCGGAATGGACCTGCTCAAGATCCTGGACCACAACGAGATTCCGTATGTCGTCGTGGAAAAGGAAAAGTGCTGCGGCATGCCCAAGCTCGAACTCGGCGACCTCGATTCCGTCGATGCGAGCAAGCGCGCGAACATCCCCGTGCTCGCGAAGTTCGCGCGCGAAGGCTGGGCAATCGTCGCGGCCGTGCCGAGCTGCACGCTGATGTTCAAGCAGGAAATCCCGCTGATGTATCCCGATGACGCCGACGTACAGGCGGTCAAGGAAGCGATGTGGGACCCGTTCGAATACCTTGCTGCTCGTAGACGCGACGGCCTGCTCAAGACTGAATTTCCGAAGCCGCTCGGCAAGGTGAGCTATCACGTGCCGTGCCACCAGCGCGTGCAGAACATCGGCAAGAAGACCGAGGAAGTGCTGGGGATGATTCCGGGCACGCAGGTGCATACCAACGAGCGATGTTCGGGCCACGCCGGCACCTACGGCGTGAAAAAGGGAACGCACGAAGTCGCGATGAAAATCGGCAAGCCGCTTTTCAAGCGCATGGCCGAACATCCCGCGGGCGGCGCGCCCGACTACATCAGCTCCGACTGCGCATTGGCCGGACACCACATCGGCCAGGGCTTCGAAGTGAATTCGCTCGGCTCGCCCGATCTCGAACACCCGCTGTCACTCGTTCGGATCGCTTACGGGCTCAAATGATTTGCGGACCCGAATGATGATCACCCCCGACAACTTGATGACACTCGAGGCCTACAGCAAGTGGCGCAAGGTCCACAAGGCCGAGGTGATCGCGCACCGCAAGTTGCGAAGCGTGCGGCTGGGCGATCACATCAACATGCAGTTCGAAAGCGAGATGTCGATCCGCTACCAGATCCAGGAGATGCTGCGCATCGAAAAGATCTTCGAAGAAGAAGGCATCGCGGACGAGATCGCCACTTACGCGCCGCTCGTGCCCGACGGCGCCAACTGGAAAGCGACGATGCTCATCGAATATCCCGACGAGAACGAGCGCAGACGCGAACTCGCGCGGCTCATCGGCGTCGAGGACCGCATGTTTGTCGAAGTGGAAGGCCACCCGCGCGTGTACGCGATCGCCGACGAAGACCTCGAGCGCGAGAATGACGAGAAGACCTCCGCCGTGCACTTCACGCGGTTCGAGTTCACACGCGCGATGATCGATGCGATCCACGCCGGAGCGGGCGTGAAGCTCGGCTGCGATCACACGAACTATCCGGCGCATGTGCAGATCGCGCCCGAGACGCTCGCGTCGCTGGCCGGCGACCTGCGTTAGTTGTCGAGTCAACCGCCGAGTCAGCCGCCGAGCCACGCTCCGCCGTTCACGTGGATCACCTGGCCGGTCGTGTACCGCGCGCCCGGGCCCGCAAGCCACGCAACGGCGCTCGCCACTTCATCCGGTGTTCCCCGCCGACCCACGACGTTGGCGTGGCTTGCGTGGTGGCGCGGCGCTGCGCCGCTGCGCACGGTCTCGATAAGGCCGGGCGACACGCAATTGACCGTCACGCCGTGCGGCGCGAATTCATGAGCGAGCGCGCGCGTGAATCCTTCGAGCGCCGCCTTGGCGCTCACCACTTGCGAGCGTGCCATCGCGCCCGTCGAAGCGGTCATGCCGCCAATGTTCACGACCGCGCCTGCTGTGCTCTTGCATAGCCACGGATGGCACGCCTGCGTGCAATGAAACGCGCCGTCCATGGTGATCGCGAACGCTTCGCGCCACTTGTCGTAGGGCATCGATGCGAACTCGTGTTCGTCGCGCACCGACGCGTTGTTCACAAGGATGTCGATCGCGCCGAAGCGCGCGGCCAAAGCTTCGACCATTGCATCGACTTCGTCCCGGCGCGAAACGTCGGCCTTCAGCACTATCGCCAGGCCTCCGGCGGCCGTGATCTCGTCGACGACGGATTGCGCTTCGCCGATATTCGAGCGCACATTGACGCCGACGCTTGCGCCTTCCCTCGCGAGGGCCAGCACGATTGCGCGCCCGATGTTGCGGCCGGCCCCAGTGACCAGCGCGACCTTGCCATTCAATGTGCCGCTCACGATCAGCCTCGCAACGTTGAAAGATCGACGATGCCTGCATCGGGCAGTGCATGCAGCACCTGCAATGCATCGATCGCACGCTCGCGAGCCCAGCCGCCATATGCGCAGTTGGCGACGTACTTCGAATGAAGATCGGCGGCGGACAGCGGCTCGGCGACGCCGCCGCGGAAGTGATCCTGGCGCGCTTCCATCACGCGGCCGCCCTTCAGCGTCGCTTTGACGTGCCCGGTGAAGCGGTCGGGATAGGGATTCGCAGGATCGATGACGTAACGCACTTTCGACGCAAGCGCGACGACGGCCGGGTCATGAACGACGGCTTTTTCGTACTCGGCGAGGCCCGCATCGCCGCGCAACATTCCAACCGCGATCGCGAACGGAATGCTGAATTTCGCCGCGTAGCCGTTCGGCGGCGCGTGCTTCGACGCCAGCGGCTCCCACAGGCGATGCACGATGCCTTCGGCGGTTTCGCATTCGATGGACTCGATCTCTTCCGGCAGCAGGCCTTGCGCAACCAGATTGCGCGCGCAGTCGATGAAAGGATGCGCCATCGTGCCGCACGCATAGGGCTTGAACGCGATTCCAGCGCAGAGCCAGTCGCTCCCCGCGCCGCTGAGCATCGCGGCGAAGTTGCCGTCCTGCGTATTCGCAAAGCCGTGAAAGAAACCATGTTCGCCGTCGAGCACGGTGCGCGGGCCGGTGAAGCCGGCCTGTGCCATGCGCGCGGCGCGGTAGCCTGCTTGCGCGGCCCAACCCGGATGCATGCGCTTGGTCCATGCGCCTTCGGCAAGGTATTCGATGATGCCGCTTGCCATGCTGCCCGCGATGCCGACCGCGTCCACCCATTGCCCGCGCGTCAAGCGCAGCGCCGTCGCCACGCCCGCAGCAGCACCGAGCGCCCCGAACACGGCCGTCGGATGGAAGCCCGCCTTGTGCACGCGCTTGGGCGCGACGAGGCACAGCCGGCACATCACTTCGCATCCGGCCGCGATGCCTGCAAGCACCTGCGCACCGGCGAGTGAATGCGCTTCCGCGGTGGCAAGCACGGCGGGCAAGATCACAGCGCCTGCATGGATCGGGCCGCCTTCGAATGTGTCGTCGTAGTCTTCGCCATGCGCCGCTGTGCCGTTGCAAAGCGCGGCGGTCGCTGTGTTGAATTCACCCGCGTGGCCGATGACGGTGCACGTCCCGGCTTCGCCTGTGGCCGACATCACGGCGCGAACGTAGTCCGTGTTTCGCGCGGCAACGCAGATGCCGGCGAAATCCATGAGAAGCGCATCGCACATCTCGCGCACAGCAGGTGGAATGCGTGGCTCTCCTGCGAACGCTTCGGCAAGCTTTTGCGAGACGGAGACGGGAGGCAATGTCATGGTTTCAATTCCATTGCATCAATCGGCAGAAATGTGATTCGCCCGCGCGACGGCTGTCCAATGCGCGATTTCCCTGGCAATGTACGCGCCGAATTGTTCGGGCGACATCGGCATCGGGTCCAGCGCCTCGCTCGACAAGCGCTGGCGAAACGCCGGGTTCGCGAGAACACGGTTCACCTCTTCGTTGAGCGAGCGCGTGATCGGCGCCGGAAGCTTCGCGGGCCCGACGATGCCGTACCACGTGACGCCTTCGAAACCTTCGTAGCCCGATTCCTTGAAGGTCGGCACGTCGGGCAGCAGCGGATGACGCGCAACGCCGGTGACGGCGAGGGGGCGCACCCTGCCACTGCGCACGTGCGGCATGCCCGCAGCCAGGCCCGGAAAGATGGCCTGCACTTGCCCGCCGACGATGTCGGTGAATGCCTGGCCGATGCTGCGATAGGGCACGCTCAGGCTCTTGAACCCTGCGGCGTTCTTGAACTGCTCCATGACCAGGTGATTCAACGTGCCCACGCCCGATGTGCCGTAGTCGATGCGGTTCGTGCGCGCGTAGTCGACGAATTCCGCGAGTGACTTCACGGGCACCGAAGGCCGCACCACGAGCAGGTTCGGCGTGCCGCCGATCATCGCGATGGCAGTGAAATCGCGGATCGCGTCGTAGGGCACCTTGCGCACGGCCGGGTTCGTCGCGTGCGTTGCCACATATCCAATCTCGAGCGTGTAGCCGTCCGGCACTGCGCGCGCGGCCATCTGCGTTGCGATCGAGCCCCCGGCGCCGGCCTGGTTCTCGATGACAAAGCTCTGGCCGAACGCTTGCGAAAGCTGTTCAGCGACGATGCGCGCCACCAGGTCCACGCCGCCGCCGGGCGCTTGCGGCGCGATGATGCGAACAGGCCGCGTGGGATACGCAAGTTCCGCGTGCGCAGCGCAAGCCAGCAGCGGCAGCGACAAGAGCAGCGTGCGGCGGTGCATGAACTTCCTGCGTGCCGCGGCGATCACACCGGCGAGAACAGGTCGACGCGGTCGGTGATGAGGCCGTCGGTGCCCAGTGCGATGAGCCGCTGCGCGGCCCATTGGTCGTTGACGGTGTAGCTCAGGCACCGCATACCCGCGCCCTTCACGCGCGCCACCGTTGCGTCGTCCCACAGGGCGTAGTTGCAGACGATCGCCACACAATCGAGCGCCACTGCTTTTTCCATCCAGCCTTGCCACAGTGTGTCGAGCAGCAGCCCGCGCGGCAGTTGCTTTGCCGATGCGAGCGCTCCTTCGAGCGATTCGGGCCTGAAAGATGTGAGCAGCGGCGGCGTTGGCGCGTTCTTCCACTGATCGGCAAGCTGGCGTGCGACGACTTCGCCCGTCTTCAATTCCGCGCCCGGCGTCGGCTTGATTTCGACGTTGATGAAATGCCCATTGGCGATGCAAAAGCGCGAGATGTTCGCGAGCGTCGGCAGCGGCTCGCCCGCATACGTGCGCGAGTGCCATCCGCCTGCGTCGAGGCTTGCAAGTTCACTCCACGAATGATCGCTGCCCGTCATGCTCGCGCCGGCGTCGAAGAGCTTGCGCGCGTTCGTCGTGCGGTCGAGCGTGGTGTCGTGCATGAGAAACGGCACGCCATCGGCCGAAAGCTTCGCGTCGCACTCGAATATCCGATAGCCGTATTGCGCGCCGAGGCGAAACGCCGCGAGCGTGTTCTCCGGCGCCAGCTTGCCTGCGCCGCGATGCGCGACCCAGCGCGGGTACGGCCACGGTTGCATCAGATGCGCTTTCCGCTTTCCGCGTCGAACCAGTGGATGCGGCCTTCGCGCGGACGCACGCGGATCGTGTCGCCGGGCTTTGGTGCGGCGCCGCTTTCTTCGACACGGATGATCAACTGCTCACTGCCGATGCGGCCGTAAATCAGGCGTTCGGCGCCGAGCAACTCGCATGTATCGACTTGCACTTCCCAGCCTTCGCCGCCGACATCCAAGTGTTCGGGGCGAATGCCAAGGATGGCGCCGCTGCGGCCCGCGGGGGCGTTCTTCAGCAAGTTCATCGGCGGCGAGCCGATGAAGCTCGCCACGAACGTCGACGCGGGCCGGTGATAAACCTCCTCCGGCGTGCCGAACTGTTCCATCCGGCCTGCGTTCATCACGATCATTCGCTGTGCAAGCGTCATCGCTTCGACCTGGTCGTGCGTGACGAACAGCGACGTGATGCCAAGCTCGCGATGCAGCTTCTGGATTTCGATGCGGGTCTGTGCGCGCAGCTTCGCGTCGAGGTTCGACAGCGGCTCGTCGAAGAGGAACACCTGCGGCGCACGCACGATCGCGCGGCCCATCGCCACGCGTTGACGCTGGCCGCCGGAGAGCTGGCGCGGCTTGCGCTCCAAGAGATGCGACAGCTCGAGAATCTTCGCGGCGTCGTCAACGCGCTTGCGGATTTCATCCACCGGCATCTTGCGAATTTTCAATCCGTAAGCCATGTTGTCGTACACGCTCATGTGCGGATAGAGCGCGTAGTTCTGGAACACCATCGCGATGTCGCGGTCGGCAGGCTCCACATCGTTGACCACGCGTCCGCCGATCTCGATCGTGCCTGACGAGATTTCTTCGAGGCCCGCGACCATGCGAAGCAGCGTCGATTTTCCGCAGCCCGACGGCCCGACGATCACGACGAATTCGCCGCTGCCGACTTGCGCATTGACGCCGTGGATCACCTGCAACGCCTGCTTGCCGGCGCCGTAGCGCTTGATGACGTCGCGAAGAATGATTTCAGCCATCTACTTTTCCGTATCCACCAGACCCTTGACGAACCACTTCTGCATCAGCATCACGACGAGCGCGGGCGGCAGCATCGCCAGGATCGCGGTGGCCATGACGATGTTCCATTCGACCTGCGCATCCCCGCCGGAGATCATCGAGCGGATGCCCATCACCACCGGGTACATGCGCTCTTCGGTTGTGACCAGCAGTGGCCACAGGTATTGGTTCCAGCCGTAGATGAACTGGATCACGAACAGGGCCGCAGTGCTCGTCGCGGACAGTGGCATCAGCACGTCGAAGAAAAAGCGCACGGGCCCCGCGCCATCCATGCGCGCGGCCTCGGCGAGTTCGTCGGGAACAGTGAGGAAGAACTGACGATAAAGGAATGTCGCCGTGGCCGATGCAATCAGCGGGATCGTCAAGCCCGCATAGCTGTTGAGCATGCCGAGGTCCGACACGACCTTGTACGTGGGCGCGATGCGCACCTCGACCGGCAACATCAGCGTGATGAAGATCGCCCAGAAGCAGAACTTGCGGAAAGGAAAGCGGAAATAGACGATCGCGAATGCGGACAAAAGCGAGATCGCGATCTTGCCGATTGCGATGCCCATCGCCATCACAAAGCTCACGAACATCATTCGGCCGACGGGCGCGTGCGAGCCGTTGCCCGTGCGTTCGCCGAAGAGCGCGGCGCTGTAGTTTTCCATCGCATGGCCGCCCGGCACGAGCGACATCGGCACCTGCACGGAATCCTGCGTGGTGTGCGTGGCCGCGATGATTGCGAGGAACAGCGGAAAAGCAATGATCGCAACGCCGACGATCAGCACGGCATGCGTGATGAAGTTGAGCAGGGGATTGCGCTCGACCATCAGTAGTTCACCTTCTTCTCGACGAAGCGGAACTGGATCACCGTGAGCGCGATGACGATCGTCATCAGCACCGCCGACTGCGCGGCCGAGCCTCCGAGGTCCATCGCCTTGAAGCCGTCGAAGTAAACCTTGTAGACGAGGATCGCCGTCTCCTTGCCCGGGCCGCCCTTTGTCGCGGCGTCGATGATCCCGAACGTGTCGAAGAACGCATACACCACGTTGATCACGAGCAGGAAGAATGTGGTGGGCGACACCAGCGGAAACTGGATGGTCCAGAAGCGCCGCCACGGGCCCGCGCCGTCGATGGCCGCCGCTTCGATCAACGAGCGCGGAATGCTCTGCAATCCCGCGACGAAGAACAGGAAGTTGTACGAGATCTGCTTCCACACGGCAGCGCCTACGACGAGCGCCATCGCATGATCGGAGCGCAGGAGAGGGTCCCATGCGATGCCGAGGTTGCGCATGTAGTACGCGAGGATGCCGATGCTCGGCGAAAAGAGGAACAGCCACAGCACACCTGCGACAGCGGGCGCGACGGCATACGGCCAGATGAGAAGCGTGCGATAGACCAGCACGCCGCGCGTCACGCGATCCGCGAACACCGCAAGCAGCAGCGACAGCGCAATGCCAAAGAACGCGACGAGCAGCGAGAACTCCGCCGTCACGCGAAACGACGAGAGATAGGTTTCATCGTTGAAGAGATTGCGGAAGTTCTCCAGGCCGGTCCACTGCACCGAAGTGCCGAACGCATCCTGCTGCTGGAACGACTGCACCAGCGACTGCACCGCGGGCCAGTAAAAAAAGACGGCGATGACCACCGCCTGCGGCGCGAGGAGCAGCCACGGAAGCCACTTCGATTTGAAGGTGACCTTTTTTTCCATGGCCGCGGGCCGTTACTTGTTCGCTTTTTCGAATCGCTCGAGCAGTTCGTTGCCGCGCTTGACGATTGAATCGAGCGCTTCCTTGGCCGTCTTCTTGCCGGCCCAGACCTGTTCGAATTCTTCGTCCTCGATCGCGCGGATCTGCACGTAGTTGCCCAGGCGAATGCCGCGCGACTTGTCGGTGGTCTTGCGGATCATCTGGTTCACGGCGGTGTCGGTGCCGGGGTTCTGCTTGTAGAAGCCCGATTCGTCCGTCATCTTGTACGCGGCCAGCGTGATCGGCAGGTAGCCCGTCTTCTTGTGGAAGTTCGATTGCACTTCCGGCTGCGACAGGTATTCGAAGAATTCGGCCACGCCCTTGTATTCCTTGGGCGTCTTGCCGGACATGACCCACAGGCTCGCGCCGCCGATCACCGTGTTCTGCGGCGCACCGGGAACGTCGGGGTAGTAAGGCAGCGTGGACACCGCGTACTTGAACTTCGCGTTCTTCGACACGTTGCCGTAGAAGCCCGACGACGTGGTGATCATGGCGCATTCGCCCGACACGAACGTCGCTTCCGGAATGTTGTTGCGCCCCTTGTAGATGAAGAGGCCCGTCTTCGCCATGTTCGCGAGGTTTTCGATATGGCGCACGTGCAGCGGTGAGTTCGAGACGAGCCGCGCGTCCATGCCGTCGAGGCCGTTGCGCTTGGTCGCGAGCAGCGTGTTGTGCCACGCGGAGAAGCTCTCGAGCTGCGTCCAGCCTTGCCAGCCGATCGTCAGCGGGCACTTGTGACCGCTGGCCTTGAGCTTGGCCGCGGCGAGCGCGACTTCAGGCCACGTCTTCGGCAGGTTGTTGGTGTCGATGCCGGCTTTTTCGAACGCGTCCTTGTTGATGTAGAAGACCGTGGTCGAGCTGTTGAACGGAAAGCTCAGCATCTTCCCGTTCGGAGCCGTGTAGTACCCCGCGACGGCAGGCACGTATGCGGCGGGATCGAAACTCTTGCCCGCGTCGGCCATCACCTTGTAGACCGGCACGATCGCGCCTTTGCTGGCCATCATCGTGGCCGTGCCCACTTCGAAGACTTGCAGGATGTGCGGTGCGTTGCCCGCGCGAAAAGCCGCGATCGCCGCCGTCATGGACTCGTCGTACTGGCCCTTGAAGACCGGCACGACCTTGTAGTCCTTCTGCTTCGCGTTGAAATCGGCGGCGAGCTGGTTGACCATCTCCTGGTTCACCGCCGTCATCGAGTGCCACCACTGGATCTCGGTCTGTGCGTGCGCCGCGAATGCGGCCGAGGCCGCGAGGATGAGCGCGGATAGCTTCAGTTTCATGGGGTCTCCTGCTTGGGTGCGCGGTACGGAATGTTTGCGCGGTGCGAAGCGCGCGACTCTATCGTCGTTGTGTGACGGCGATTAGACGAGCGCGCGCTCACGAGTCGCAATCGGGTTTCCCATGAGCGCAAGGCCTTGCGACCCAAGGCGATTGCTGCACTGCGGTAACATCTTCGTTCTCACTGACGATGAATGCACCCACGACGATCGATCACCTGATGTCCGCAGCGGCCGGCGATGCGCCACGCCTGCGCGAGATTCCGTACAACTACACATCGTTCTCCGACCGCGAGATCGTCATTCGTCTGCTCGGCCCGCGCGCGTGGGAGGTGCTCAATGACCTGCGCGAGGAACGCCGCACGGGCCGCTCGGCGCGCATGCTGTACGAAGTGCTCGGCGACATCTGGGTCGTGCAGCGCAATCCGTACCTGCAGGACGACCTGCTCGACAACCCCGCGCGCCGCAAGCTGCTGGTCGACGCGATGCACCATCGCCTGCACGAAATCGAAAAGCGCCGCTCGCCCGACGTCGATGCTGCGCGCGATGCGCTCGTGGGCGAACTCGCCGCCAGTGCCAGCCGCGCCGTGGATTCGTTCGATGCGAGCTTTCGCGAAGTCTCCGCTTTGCGCAGGCAGGCGCTGAAGGCGCTCAAGCGCCACACCGAAAAGGACAACATCAAATTCGATGGCCTGTCGCGCGTGTCGCATGTGACGGACGCGACGGATTGGCGTGTCGAATATCCATTCGTCGTGCTCACGCCGGACACCGAAGCCGAAATGGCGGGCCTCGTGAAGGGCTGCATCGAACTGGGCCTGACGATCATTCCGCGCGGCGGCGGCACGGGCTACACCGGCGGCGCGGTGCCGCTCACGTGGAAGAGCGCGGTGATCAACACCGAAAAGCTCGAAGCGATGACCGAAGTCGAAGTCGTTGCGATCCCGGGCCACGATGCGCCGATGCCGACGATCCGCACAGAAGCAGGCGTGGTCACGCAGCGCGTCGCCGACGCAGCGGAGCGCGCGGGCTTCGTGTTCGCGGTGGACCCGACGTCGGCCGAGGCTTCGTGCATCGGCGGCAACATCGCGATGAACGCGGGCGGCAAGAAAGCCGTGTTGTGGGGCACGGCGCTCGACAACCTCTTGTCGTGGCGGATGGTCACGCCGGATGCGCAGTGGCTCGACGTCACGCGCCTCGACCACAACCTGGGCAAGATTCACGACGCGCCGGTCGCGACCTTCGAGCTGCGCTGGTACGAAGCCGACGGCCGCACTTTCATCCGCAGCGAAAAGCTCGTGATTCCCGGCCATACGTTCCGCAAGGAAGGCCTGGGCAAGGACGTCACCGACAAATTCCTCTCGGGGCTGCCCGGAATCCAGAAGGAAGGCTGCGATGGCCTCATCACCAGCGCGCGCTGGGTGGTGCATCGCATGCCCGCGCACATGCGCACGGTGTGCCTCGAATTTTTCGGCAACGCGAAAGATGCAGTGCCGTCGATCGTCGAGATCAAGGACTTCATGTTCGCCGAGCAAAAGCGCTCTGGGGTGTTGCTTGCGGGCCTTGAACATCTCGACGACCGTTACCTCAAGGCCGTCGGCTATTCGACCAAGTCGAAGCGTGCGGTGTTACCCAAGATGGTCCTCGTCGGTGACATCGCGGGCAACGACGCCGATGAAGTCGCACGCGTCACATCGGAGGTGGTGCGCATCGCCAATTCGCGCAGCGGCGAGGGCTTCGTGGCCGTCAGCCCCGAGGCGCGCAAGAAATTTTGGCTCGATCGCAAGCGCACGGCCGCGATCAGCCGGCACACCAACGCGTTCAAGATCAACGAAGACGTCGTGATTCCGCTGCCGCGCATGGCGGAATACACCGACGGCATCGAGCGCATCAACATCGAGCTGTCGCTCGCCAACAAGATTCGCCTGGCGGATGAGCTGGAGGCGTTCTTCGCGCGCGGCAATGTCCCGCTCGGGCGGCACGACGATGCAAGGGAAATCCCGTCGGCCGAAATTCTCGAAGACCGCGTGCAGCAGGCGCTTGCGCTGGTTCGGAGCGTGCGCGCGCAGTGGCAAAGCTGGCTGGATGGCGTGAACGATCTGTTCGCGCAGCTCCAGGACCACACGCTGCGCGCCAGCTGGAAGGTGCAGCTTCGCGCGCCGCTGCAAACCATCTTCGCGGGCGACCCATTCGTGCCGCTGCTGGCGGAAGTCGATGCGATCCACAAGCGTGTGCTCAAGGGCCGCGTGTGGGTCGCGCTGCATATGCACGCGGGCGACGGCAACGTGCACACCAACATCCCGGTCAACAGCGACGACTACCAGATGCTGCAGACCGCGCATGCGGCCGTGAAGCGAATCATGGTGCTCGCGCGCTCGCTGAACGGCGTGATCTCCGGCGAACACGGCATCGGCATCACGAAGCTGGAGTTCCTCACCGACGACGAGTTGCAGCCCTTCGCCGACTACAAGCAGAAGGTCGATCCGCAGGGCCGCTTCAACAAGGGCAAGTTGCTGCGCCATGCGGAAGCCGACGCAGCCGGCTCGGTGTATGCCGACCTCACCAACGCGTACACGCCGTCGTTCGGCCTGATGGGGCACGAATCGCTGATCATGCAGCAGTCGGACATCGGCGCGATCAGCGATTCGATCAAGGACTGCCTGCGCTGCGGCAAGTGCAAGCCGGTGTGCGCCACGCACGTGCCACGCGCGAACCTGCTCTACAGCCCGCGCAACAAGATCCTCGCCACGTCGCTGCTCGTCGAAGCTTTCCTGTACGAAGAGCAAACGCGCCGCGGCATCTCGATCAAGCACTGGGAGCAGTTCGAGGACGTGTCGGACCACTGCACCGTCTGCCACAAGTGCGAATCACCTTGCCCGGTGAAGATCGATTTCGGCGACGTTTCGATGAACATGCGCAACCTGCTGCGCAAGATGGGCAAGAAGAGCTTCCGCCCCGGCAACGCGGCGGCGATGTTCATGCTGAACGCGACCAACCCCGACACGATCAAGATCGTGCGCTCGGCGATGGTTGACGTCGGCTTCAAGGTGCAGCGCCTCGCGAACGATTTCCTGCGCGGCCTTGCGCGCCGCCAGGTCACGCGGCCGCCTTCCACCAACGGCGGGTTGCCGCCCTTGAAAGAGCAACTGGTCCACTTCGTGAACAAGAAGCTGCCGGGCGGCCTGCCGAAGAAAACGGCGCGCGCGCTTCTCGACATCGAAGACAAGAACTACGTCCCGATTATTCGCAACCCGAAATCGACCACGTCCGAGACCGAGGCCGTCTTTTATTTCCCCGGCTGCGGCTCGGAGCGGTTGTTCTCGCAAGTGGGCCTCGCGACGCAGGCCATGCTCTGGCATGCGGGCGTGCAAACGGTGCTGCCGCCGGGCTACTTGTGCTGCGGCTATCCGCAGCGCGGCTCGGGGCAGTTCGACAAGGCCGAAAAAATCATCACCGACAACCGTGTGCTGTTCCACCGTGTGGCGAACACGCTGAACTACCTCGACATCAAGACGGTGGTGGTGTCGTGCGGCACGTGCTACGACCAGCTGCAAGGCTACAAGTTCGACGAGATCTTCCCCGGCTGCCGCATCATCGACATCCACGAATATTTGCTGGAAAAGGGCATCACGCTCGAGCCGACGTCCGCGTACCTGTATCACGACCCCTGCCACACGCCGATGAAACTGCAAGACCCGATGAAAACCGTGAAGGCGCTCATGGGCCCCGACGTGCGCAAGAGCGATCGCTGCTGCGGCGAATCGGGCACGTTCGGCGTCACGCGGCCCGACATCTCGACGCAGGTGCGCTTTCGCAAGGAAGAAGAGTTGCGCAAGGACGAGGCCGCGCTTCGCTCCACCGGCAAAGTGGGCGCGAAGGACAACATCAAGATCCTCACGAGTTGCCCGAGCTGCCTGCAAGGTTTGTCGCGCTACGGCAATGACTTGCAAAACGGCCTGCTCGAAGCCGACTACATCGTGGTCGAGATGGCCAACCGCATTCTCGGGGGCGACTGGATGCCCGAATACGTCCACGCCGCCAACTCGGGCGGCATCGAACGCGTGCTGGTGTGATGCCGTGATGCGTGTTGCCGGCTGCCCACTTTGCGATGCAAGCGATGCGGCAGGTGGACATGTTGTGTTCGCGAATGACAAATTCCGTCTGGTCCGCGCCGACGAAAAGGGTTATCCCGCGTTCTATCGCGTCGTCTGGAACGATCACGTGCGCGAATTTTCCGACCTCGCGCCCGCTGATCGCATCGAATGCATCGAAGCCGTCGCCGCTGTCGAACGCGTGCTGCGCGAACACCTGCAGCCCTCCAAGATCAACATCGCTTCGCTGGGGAACATGGTTGCGCACCTGCACTGGCACGTGGTTGCGCGCTTCGAAGGCGATCCTGCATGGCCTGCTTCCGTGTGGTCGGCGCCACAACGTGATGCCGACTCACAGCGCGCTGCAGCAATCGGGAACATTCGCATGAACCTCGAAGACGCCTTGCGTTCCGCGCTTGCCGACGGGCGCGGAAATTGCACGGCTTCGTGACAATCCGCACGGGCCGCCACTTGGCATCAGGGCAGCGCTGGTAGTGGTATCCGGCGCAACCGTGTATAAACTCTCAGCGTAAGGGTAGTGGTAGTCAGAGGAAGCAAGAGTGTCCGGAGGTTTATCCATGTCAGCCCAGAAACGAAAGTCCCTCGCAGCCCACGCCGTCATCGGTGCCGGCTTGTTGTTGGCGGCTTTCGCCGTCAATGCCCAATCGGCCGGTGAAGTCGAGTTCTCGCGCGGCGTCGGCTTCGCGCAGACGCCCGGCGCGTCGCCGCGCACGCTCGGCCGCGGCCTTGAGCTGAAAGAAGGCGACCGCCTCACCACATCCGACGGCGGCTCGGCCATCATCAAGTTGCAGGACGGCACGCGCATGACGGTGCGGCCCAACTCCGAGATGGTCCTCACGCAGTACCACTTCAAGGAAAACGCGCCCGACAACAGCATGCTGATGCAGCTGGTGCGCGGCGGCTTCCGCGCGATCACGGGCCTGATCAACAAGACGTCCCCCAACGCCGCGCGCATCCAGACCAGCACCGCCACGATCGGGATCCGCGGTACGGATTTCGATGCGCGCATCTGCCAGGGCGACTGCGGGCGCGAGTCACTGCAAGTCGCAGCAGTGGCGCGGCCCAATGCCGTGCTGGCCAGCGCGAAGATCGCCCAGTTGAACGGCGAAGTGTTCGCGGTCGACACCGGCGGGCAGCGCCGGCGCCTGTCGAACGGCGGCAGCGTGTATCCGGGCGACGTGGTCGAGACGCTTCCGGGCTCTCGCGCCGTGCTCGCTTTCCGCGACGAGTCGCGCGTCACGGTCGGCTCCAACAGCCGCTTCCGCGTCGACAATTTCGTCTACGACGACAAGAACCCCACCGAAGGCCGCTTCCTCGCGAGCCTTCTGCGCGGCTCGATCCGTGCACTCACCGGCATCATCGCCAAGGCAGATAACAAGAACGTCGGCTTCTCAACGGCAACTGCGACTATCGGGATTCGCGGCACGGGCTTCGACGCTTCGTGCAGCGACCCCGACTGCAACGACGTCACGCTATGGACATGGCTGGGCTCGATCCAGGTCACCCAGCAGGGCGACACGGCGCTCAGCCTGCTTCTCGCGGGCCAGGGCCTGTTCATCTCGCCCAAAGGCTTCCAGCCGGTGTTCAATGCGCCGGCCATGGACGGCCCGCGCCCTGACGGCGTGAACGTCGACCCGAAGCTCTTCAGTACGCAGCAAGTGGACGACGCGACGGATGGCCTTTTCGTGTACGTGCGCGACGGCCACATCGAAATCGCCACGGCCAGCCAGGTGCTTGAGCTCGGCAAGGGCGAAGCCGGCTTTGCCGGTGACAACGGCGACACCGCGCGCCCCAACCTCGTGCCGAAGTTCATCGACTTCGACAAGATGCCACTGCCCTCCTCGAAGAACCCCTTGCTCGTCAATGTGCTGGCCGACGCAGGCATCAAAACGCAGAACCAGTGCAAGTGACGGTGACAAGTCTCTAACCGGATGACACAATCGCCGCTCATCCGGGTTCAACAAAAAGAGGGGCGAAAAGAAATGCAGAAACCGTCTTGTGCGCAGCGCGGCGTTGCCCGCCGTGTGCGTCTGGGCATGTTCGCCCTGACGGCCATCGCCGCGGCTTCGGCCGCATTCGCGCAGGCCCAGGCGCCTGCAGCGCCTGCCAATCCACCCATGCCGGTGTCGGTTCCGCCGCCGACATTCGCGATCAAGGGTTTCGACATCAAGGGCGAAAATCCGCTGGGCGATGCGGAGACGCAAAGCTTGCTCGCGCCTTACGTCCGCAACGACGCTTCGATCGAAACGCTGCAGCAAGCCGCAGGCACGCTCGAAAAAGCGCTTCGCGACCACGGCTTCGGCCTGCACCGCGTGGCGCTGCCGCCGCAAGAGGTGGGCAAGACCGTCACGCTGAACATCGTCAAGTTCACGATCGCGAGTGTTGGCATCGAGGGCCGTTCCATCTACAGCGAAGCCAACGTGCGCCGCACGCTGCCCGAACTGAAAGAAGGCACGACGCCGAATTTCAGCACCCTCGCGATCCAGACCGCCATCGCCAATGAGAACCCCAACAAGCTAATACAAGTTGGCCTCAAGGAATCGGAAGAGCTCGACAAGATCGACGCGGTCATCGTCGTGAAGGAGCAAAAGCCCTGGAACATCGGCGTGGGCATTTCCAACGCCGGCACGAGCAACTCCGGGCGCGATCGCTTCACCGTCACGGGTTCGAACACCAACCTGTGGGATCTCGACCACCAGATCGTCGGCGCGTACACCACTTCGCTGCAGCATCCGGGCGACGTGAGGCAGTTCGGTCTCTCGTACAAAGTACCGCTCTACGCAATGGGCAGCGTCGTCACTTTCAACGCGACGAAATCCGACGTGATCGGCAATTTCGGCACGTTCACCAGCACCGGCGCGGGCTACACACTCGGCGGTGCGTATACGTATTACTTCGCGCCCGAAGGCGGCCGACGCAGCTACGCCAGCTTCGGCCTGGACGACAAACTGTTCAAGGCCACCGAAGTCAGCGGCGTGAGTGTCGGCGTCGACAGGCGCAGCTTGCCCGCCACGGTGGGTTACACGGCGCGGACCGAATCCGACAAATACGTCTTCGGCTACGACGTCGCGCTTTCGCTCAACACAGGCGCAGGCGACAACGACACCCTTGCCTCCTACAAGCAGGAAGAGCCGCGCATCGACACCGTGCACTTCAAGGTGCTGCGAGGCAACGTCACTTACGTCGCGCCCTTCGCGAAAGACTGGCTCCTCACCGCGCGCGGCAGCTGGCAGATGAGCCCCGATGTGCTCATCTCCGGCGAACAGTTCGGCCTGGGCGGCCTGGGCAGCGTGCGCGGAACCGATATCGATCGCCCGATCACCGGCGACAGCGGCCTGTCCGCGACCATCGAGGCGATGACGCCCGAGGTCTGGGCGGGCACGCGCCTGCTCGGCTTCGTCGACGGCGGCATGCTGTGGAACGAGAAAGCCAACGGCACCAGCAAGCCGTCGAGCGACCACCTCATGAGCGCCGGCCTCGGCCTGCGCTACGTGAAGGACACGTTCGCACTGTCGCTCGACTACGGCCGCATCATCGTCGGCAGCCGAATCGACCCGTCGTTCAACTCCGCTGCGCCCAAGAAGGGCAACCAGCGTTTCTACGTCAGCGCGCTGGTTCGCTTCTGACGCCATCGTCCGCCGCGATCATGGGTCCTAGAATGGGCCCATGGCCGGCTTGACCCCTGACACTCCAGCTCTCGTCGCGATGACGTTGCATGGGCGCTCGCGCGTGCTCGAAGTCGAGTTCGCGGGCGGGCGCGTGTTCCGCATTCCGTTCGAGCTGATGCGCGTGTATTCGCCTTCGGCCGAAGTGCGGGGGCACGGTGCGGGCCAGGAAGTCCTGCAGACCGGCAAGCGCGAAGTCGACGTCGTGCAACTCGAACCCGTGGGCAACTATGCGGTGCAGCCGACGTTCTCGGACGGTCACGCGAGCGGCATCTTCACGTGGGACTACCTGCATTTCCTCGGCACGCAGCAGGACAAGCTCTGGGCCGACTACGAGCGCAAGCTGCGTGACGCGGGAGCGAGCCGCGACGCGCCCATGCCGCAGAAGGCGGGCCACGCATGCGGGCACTGACAGCGCCATGAGCCGCACGCACTTCGGATTCGAAAGCGTCGACGAGCGCGACAAGGCGCGGCGTGTGCGCGGCGTGTTCGATTCTGTCGCGCCGCGATACGATTTGATGAACGACCTGATGTCGCTCGGCCTGCATCGCGCGTGGAAGGCGTATGCGGTGATGGTCGCGAATGCGGCGCCGGGCTCGCAGGTGCTCGACATCGCCGGCGGCACGGGCGACCTCGCGCAGGCCTTCGCGAAGAAGGTCGGCCCCACGGGCCGCGTGGTTCACTCCGATATCAACGAGGCGATGCTGCGAAGCGGCCGCGACCGCCTCGTCGACGCGGGCGTGATGCTGCCCACGCTCGTGTGCGACGGCGAGAAGCTGCCCTTCGCGGACGAGAGCTTCGACATCGTCACCGTCGGCTTCGGGCTTCGCAACATGACGCACAAGGAAGCCGCGCTCGCGGAGATGAATCGCGTGCTCAAGCCGCGCGGGCGCCTCCTCGTGCTGGAGTTTTCGAAAGTCGCGCAGCCGCTGGAAAAAGCGTACGACTGGTATTCGTTCAATGTGATGCCGCTCATCGGGCGCTGGGTCGCGAAGGACGAAGCCAGCTACCGCTACCTTGCCGAATCGATCCGCATGCATCCGTCGCAGGAAGAACTCAAGGCCATGATGCGCAAATGCGGATTCGGCCACGTGGACTATCACAACCTCACGGGAGGCGTCGTCGCCCTGCATGTTGGAATCAAGTGCTGACCCGCCCATGAAAAGCGCTTTTCTGCTCGTTGCACTGATCCTTGCCTTTGCGTTGTTCGATGCGGATGCGGCCGGGTCGAAGCGCCTGGGTGGCGGCCAATCGGTGGGCCGGCAGTCGTCCAACGTCACGCAGCAAGATGCGCAGCGCAGCGCACTGCCGCCGGCACCGGGACAGGTGCAGCCCGCGCCCGTGAACGCTTCACCGCAATCGGGTCCGCGCTGGGGCGCGATGCTCGGCGGAGTCGCGGCAGGGCTGGGCTTGATGTGGCTCGCGCATTCGCTGGGCCTTAGCGAAGCGTTCGGGCAATTTCTTGTGGTGCTGATCTTCGTGATGATCGCGATGACGGTGATCGGCTGGGCGCTGCGTTCGCGCCGCAACGCGGCTTTGGTGGCTGCGGGTCAGGGCGGACCGGCAGCCGAAGACATCGCGCAATCGCCGCGACAGTACAACCCCGAGAAGGTCGGCAACGACGCATCGGCGCGCCCGTGGGAGCGCAGCAGCATGGCTTTCGATGCCGCGAAGTACGCGGCGCAAGTGCAGGGTGCGCATGGTGCGCCGCAATCGAACTGGGCGATTCCCGCCGGCTTCGACGCCGCCGGCTTCAGCGCCGCGGCCAAGGACAACTTCGTGACGCTGCAAGACGCGTGGGACCGCGCGGACATGGCCATGCTGCGCTCGATGATGACCGACGAGATGTTGAACGAGATCCGTGCGCAGCTGGCCGAGCGCGAAAGGCAATTCGCGGGGCAGCCCAACCACACCGAAGTCGTGATGCTCGAAGCCCGGCTGCTCGGCATCGAAGACCTCGGCGGCGACTACATGGCAAGCGTCGAGTTCTCCGGGATGATCCGCGAAGAGTCCGCCGCCGCGCCAAACGCCTTCCGCGAAGTCTGGAACATGACCAAGCCCAGGAACGGGTCGAGCGGATGGCTGGTCGCGGGCGTGCAGGCATTGCAATAATCCGGGGCATGGTCAATCTGCAACCGCCCCCGTGGCTTGTCGAGGAGATGCAGCGCCGCGCCGTGCTGCTCCTGAATCATGTGCTGATGCAAGAGGCCCAAGCGCAGGCGCGCCTCGCGCGGCAAGCGGGCAAGAGCGTGCTTGCGCAGTGGCGCTCGTTCACGATGCGCGTCGCGGCCACACCCGCAGGCCTGCTCGAAGTGGTGCCCGATACCGGCACGCCCGCCGACCTCACGCTGACCATCACCGAGACGTCGCCGTTTCAACTCGCGCAGGCCGCGATCAAGGGCGACAAGCCGCCCGTGCACATCGCGGGCGACGTGCAATTCGCGGCCGAGATCAACTGGCTCGTCGAAAACGTGCGCTGGGACATCGAGGAAGACCTGGCGCGCGTCGTTGGCGACGGGCCCGCGCATGCGATCGGTGATGTGGCCCGGCGCGTGATGCAGGTGATGCGCGATTTCGTGGCCAGCGCCACAGCGATGGGCGCACCTTCCTCCGAACCTTCGGCTACGGCACCACCACCGCCCAAGCCCCCGGCAGCGCCATGACGCGATACGTGCGCGGCTTCTTCATTGTCTGGGTCGCGCTTCGTTACGGCCTCGACGAACTGGTCCTCACCAGCTTCCATCGCTACTCCATTGCGCGCGTTCTGACGATCGGGCGTGACCTGAGCGCCCCGCGCGGACAGCGCTTGCGCCAGGCGCTGGAACATCTCGGGCCGATCTTCGTGAAGTTCGGACAGGTGCTGTCCACGCGCCGCGACTTGCTGCCGCCCGACGTCGCGGAAGAACTCGCGAAGCTGCAAGATCGCGTGCCGCCTTTCCCGACCGAAGTGGCGATCGCGACGATCGAGCGCGCCTTCAAGCGCCCGGTCGACTCGATCTTCGCCAGCTTCGAGCGCGAGCCGATTGCGAGCGCGTCGATCGCGCAGGTGCACTTCGCGACGCTGCGCGACAGGCAGGGGCAGCTCAAGGAGGTCGCGGTGAAAGTGCTGCGCCCCGGCATGCTGCCGGTGATCGAAAAAGACCTAGCGCTGATGCGAATGATGGCCGGCTGGATCGAGAGCGCATCGGCAGACGGGCGGCGGCTCAAGCCGCGCGAAGTGGTTGCCGAATTCGACAACTACCTGCACGACGAACTCGACCTCGTGCGCGAAGCCGCGAACGCCGCGCAGCTGCGCCGCAACATGGCGGGCCTGAACCTCGTGCTGATACCCGAGATGCACTGGGACCTGTGCCAGCCCGATGTGATCGTGATGGAGCGCATGCACGGCGTGCCGATCTCGCAGACCGAACGCCTCATCGAAGCGGGCGTGGACTTGAAGCAGCTCTCTCGCGACGGCGTGGTCATCTTCTTCACGCAGGTGTTTCGCGACGGCTTCTTCCACGCCGACATGCATCCGGGCAACATCCAGATCAGCCTGGCGCCCGAAACGTTCGGCCGCTACATCTCGCTGGACTTCGGGATCATCGGCACGCTGACCGAGTTCGACAAGGAATACCTCGCGCAGAACTTCACGGCGTTCTTCCGCCGCGACTACAAGCGCGTGGCGGAACTTCACATCGAATCCGGCTGGGTGCCCGAGGGCACGCGCGTCGCCGACCTCGAAGCGGCCGTGCGCACGGTGTGCGAACCGTACTTCGACCGGCCGCTCAAGGAAATCTCGCTGGGCATGGTGTTGATGCGCCTCTTCCAGATGTCGCGGCGCTTCCATGTGGAGATCCAGCCGCAGCTGGTGCTGCTGCAAAAGACGCTGCTCAATATAGAAGGGCTCGGCCGCCAGCTCGACCCGGACCTCGACCTGTGGGCCACGGCCAAGCCGTTCCTCGAGCGCTGGATGCTCGAGCAAGTGGGGCCGCAAAAGTTCATCGACGAATTGCGCGACCAGGCG